>Ga0181568_10001125_pt1 | contig 24679 bp, 20 predicted proteins | sample 101ome_20_FD_133758 | JGI IMG/M metagenome (GOLD analysis project Ga0181568, IMG submission 133758) | Coastal salt marsh microbial communities from the Groves Creek Marsh, Skidaway Island, Georgia - 101404AT metaG (megahit assembly) | ecosystem: Environmental > Aquatic > Marine > Intertidal...
GACGAATATTCGTGCTGCGGGCTCCGACGAAAATCTGATCCTGACTCCGCCCATCCCGGTGACGCTGGAATATGCGCTGGAGTTCATCGAAGACGATGAACTGGTCGAGGTAACGCCGGATTCTATCCGCCTGCGCAAGAAGCACCTGACCGAAAACGCCCGCAAAAAGGCCGCCCGCGCCGCGTAGAATAGCGCGTCCTGTCTATTTGTCGTTTCATCATTGGTTTTGTCTCTGCTATCAATTTCTTCAGGAGAAGATTTGAAGGGGACATAGCATGAGCACCATGTTGGATGCAGATCCGCTAACACTGGTTGCGGGCATGGCCGGTGAGAAAACAGCCGTTATTGATGACCGCCCGGACGGCACCGTGCTGTCCTGGACATTTGCCGAATTGGAAGAGCAGTCTAACCGACTGGGCCGCGCCCTTCAGGGGCTGGGGCTGGAGCGTGGCACCAAAGCCATTTGGTGCGGGCGCAACTCGCAATGGATTGTCGCGAGCATGCAGGCCATGCGCAAGATTGGCGCGGTGGCGGTGCCGCTGAATTATCGTCTGTCCGCAGAAGAAGCGGCTTACATCATCGATAATTCAGACTCTGAATATATTGTCGCCGATGCTGAATTCGCCCCTCTGCTGGAGGAAATCCGGGCCGATATTCCTAAGATCAAGGCGATCCTGATTTATGACGGCGAGCCGGGTAAAGACATGCTGAGCCTGCATGAGCTTGTCGAGGCAGCCTCGCCAGAGACGATCCCGTTTGAGCTGGTGGTCGGGGCGCCGACATCCATGATCTACACCTCTGGCACCACCGGGCGCCCCAAGGGCGCGGTGCGCGAGAATTCGGGCAACCCGGCGCAGGTAAATATGTGGATTGCCGATATCGGCTACACGCCAGATGATATCTACATGCCCACAGGGCCGCTTTATCATTCCGGCCCGGCCTCCTTCATGGCTATTGGCCTGCTGATGGGGCAGACGATTGTGCTGCAGCGCCATTTTGAGGCAGAAGATTGGCTGCGCCTGTGGGACAAATACAAGATCACGTCGACCTTCTCGGCCCCCACGCCGATCCGCCGTATCTGTAATCTGGACCCTGAAATTCTGGCGAAATATGACGTTTCATCCATGCATGTGATGATCGCCAATGCAGCGCCGTGGTCCTATGCGCTCAAGAAAGCCTATGTGGAAATCTTCCCGCAAAGCTCGCTGTATGAAGTCTATGGCTCAACAGAACTGGGTGTGAATACGGTGCTCTATCCGGACTATCAGCTTTCCAAGCCCGGGTCCTGCGGCAAGCCCGTGCCTGGCGTGGAAATTTTCCTGATCGACGAAGACCGCAACGTGATTACCGAACCCAATGTCCAGGGCGAGCTGTATGTGCGCGGTGAAACGGTGTTTACCACCTATCACAAGGCGCAGGAAAAGTTCGACGAAGACAGCCTTGGCGACATGCAGACAGTGGGTGATATCGCCTATTTCGATGAAGAAGGCTTCTATTATATCTGCGACCGGAAGAAGGACATGATCATCTCCGGTGGCATGAATATCTACCCGGCGGAAATTGAGGATGCCTTGGAGCATCACCCAGACATTCTGGATGCCGCCGTCTTTGGTATTCCCAGCGAAGAATGGGGAGAAAGCGTCCATGCCGTTGTCGTGCCACGCCCGGGCGCCGGGTTGACGGAGGCTACTGTCGATGCCTTCTGCCGTGAACATCTTGCGAGCTATAAAATTCCGCGCTCGCTGGACTTTATGGAAGACATTCCGCGTACAGGCTCTGGCAAGATCCTCAAGCGTGTGTTGCGCGAACCCTATTGGAAAGACCATAACAGCCAGGTGCTTTAACCTGGTCATCCCCCCAACTGAAGAAAACTGAAGGAACGATAATGCTTAAGGTAGATGGCGGCATTCCCGTCAACATGAATGATGTGAAGGCTCGTGCTGAATGGCTGGAGGCTATTGGTTATGATGGCGGCATGACGGCAGAGACATCGCATGACCCGTTTTTGCCGCTGGCGATTGCAGCGGAACATACGTCCAAAATTGACCTGATGACGTCCATTGCTGTGGCGTTTGCCCGCAATCCGATGTTGTTGGCCAATCTGGGCCACGACCTGAACGCCTATTCTGAAGGGCGTTTTATTCTGGGTCTGGGCTCGCAAATCCGCCCGCATATTCGCAAGCGCTTTTCTATGGAGTGGTCCCATCCCGCAGCGCGGATGAAAGAAATGATCCAGGCCATGCACGCGATCTGGGATTGCTGGCACGACGGTAAGCCGCTCGATTTCCGGGGTGAGTTTTACCAGCACTCGCTCATGACGCCAGTCTTTACACCTCTGAATATTGAGCATGGGCGCCCTCGCGTGTTCCTTGCCGCTGTTGGCCCCGGCATGACCAAAACGGCTGCCGAAGTAGCCGATGGTCTGATTGTTCATTCCTTCTCGACGGCTAAATACATCAAGGAAGTAACGATGCCGGTCGTTGAGGAAACCCTCAAGGCAGCCGGCCGCAAGCGGGAAGACTTCGAGCTGTCATACCCTGCCTTTGTCGTGACAGGCGAAACCGAAGAGCAATACAACCGCAATAAAAAGGCAACGCAGGAACGCATTGCCTTTTATGGCTCCACCCCAGCTTATAAAGGCGTGCTGGAGGCTCATGGTTGGAATGATCTGCAGCCCGAACTGAACCGCATGTCCAAAGCGGGCCAATGGGAAGAAATGGGTACGCTGATTGAAGATGATATCCTTGATGCCTTCGCCACGGTGGGGGAACCCAAAGATATCGTTGCGGCCATGAAGGAACGGTATGACGGCGTGCTGGATCGTCTTACAATCGGCTTTGATGGACTTGAAGCCGAGACGGTTTCCAACCTGCTGGCGGAATTCAAAGCCGCCTAGGAATACTAATGTTCAAGGAAAGGCCGGCCGGCATTGCCGCCTGGCCTTTTTTATTTTAGCGCCAGAACTCTACTTTGGAGTAAGAGCAAAGAGCAGCCCGTCGGTGATGCGGCAGAACGTGTCAGCAACCCGGTTGCCGAGCAGGCGGCGCACACCGCCATTAAGCCAGCGAAGGGGCCTGCGACGATGAGCAGTCAGCCAATGGTAGTGCTGCGCCAAAAAGGGGTCGTCTTCACGTAATCTGTGTTTGGTGCGAAAGCGGTCCAAGGTTGTCTTGTTGGAAGGGTCTGACCATCGCCATAGATAAAACCGCAGATCCGCAATATTCAGGAAATGAGGTGCCGGTACATAGGCGACAACGCTTGCAGGCTCCGTGTAGACGGTGCCACCTGCTGAGGTGACGGCCATGCAGGCATCGACATGTTCTGCCGCTGTGCGCAGGCCATCGTCAAATGGCCCAAGCTGGCGCAGCGTGCTGGTGCGCGCCAACATGCAGTGGAACTCTACAAAATCGCTGGGCTGGCGTTTCAGGGTGTCAGCCACCGCCGAAAAATGGTCGCCTGAATGGACGTGGGATTCGTGGAAAGTCCGGATGCCATTTTCCTCGGTGAAATAGGCCTTGCCCTGGGTAAGGTGCAGAATGTCCTTTTCGGGGCGACCGATCAGATAGGTTGGGCCGACAATATCTGCGCCTGTTTCTTCGGCGCAGTTCACAAGTGCGTTCAACCAACCGTCTTGCACAAGCACATCATTATCGATGAAAACGCAATAGTCCGCATCGACAGATTGGAAGCCTAAATTGCGCGCCTGGTTGGGGGTTAGATACCCGCTCACATGCCGCACCAATGAAAAGCCGTAGTCCTGGCTCGTTTGCTCAAGCAACCGCTGAATTTTCCTGGGCGCATTGGCAGTTACATAGACCAGTTTGAAAGGCATATCTGTATGCGTGTAGATGCTTTCCAGCGACTCCAGGGTGGCTGAAAAACGTTCGCGTTGGGTAACAACGATGGTGACGGATGCTGGCATTTTTTCTTTTCTTGTTCACGTGCTATGCAACACTTCGCACACATCAATTGCGATGAAACCAATGATATACCACCTTGGCCACCTCAAGGAAGCGCGCCGAGAGCTTAAGACGGTAAGAGTGCCCCGGCATGGCATAAGATCGACCACGCCCTCTTAATGTGGTTTGGGTCAAACGAGCGTGTTCGCTGGTTAACTCGCCGAGGCGAACGTGCCAGTTTTCAACGCCAAGCCGTGCCGCCAATTGGGCGCTGGCGATTGCTGTTTCATGGCTTCTCTTTTGCTTCGCCAGGCCGGAATAGGACCAATTGTCAATCAATGCATCTTCCAGCTCATTGGCAAGACGGATGCACAAAATGTCGCTATCGGCAGCCTCGCTTGGGTAGCTGTTAATGGCGCCCAAGGACCAGTCAAGGTGCGCGTAGTCCCAGACCAGTGCTTCGGCCTCTGTACCGATCCAGCGCTGCAATTTTTGGCGGTTTTTCATGCTGCGGTGGCGCAGGCCTGGGCCAAAGTCTCCAAATTCATACGCCGCGTGGCACAAGCCTGCGACGATGATGGTAATGGGTTGCTTGGCTTCTGCCAGGATGCTGGCTGTACCCACCAGATGGGTTAAAAAAGGTCGCCCTGAGCCTCGGAAACTGGCGGAAAACAAAGGTTGCATGGAGTCATAGGCATGCTGGATCGTGGCTACATCACTGTTGGAGTAACCATCCGACAACATCTGGTCGTAGAGTTGCACATTTGTTTGCGCATAGTGGCTTGAGATAAGTGCTGACATGGCAAGCAGTATACCACATAGCCACGGTCCAACTAACTGTCTTAGGCGGCATCAAACTCCAGGGGCAGGTGCCAGGGTTCAATGCGAATGGCAATGGGTGTGGGGTTGGAACCCGGCTTGAAGCGCGGGTTCTTGATCACCTTCATGAGGGCCTCCGTGCCGATGACGCATTCGGCCCGGGCCAGTTGGTAGCCCACACAGAAATGCGCCCCCAGGCCAAAGCCCAGATGGCCTGCCAGACCGTCCTTATATTGGCCGGAGCGCAGCTCACGCCCCATGGCGAGGTCATCCCGGAAGATGTTGAATGTGTCGGGATCCTTGAACACGCGTTCGTCCCGGTTGGCCCCGTAGAGCGACAGATTGACCCAGGAGCCTTTGGGGATGGTTTCCCCATGCATCGTGAAGTCGCGAGTGGTACGGCGGGATTGCCCGCCGGCGGGGCCATGAATGCGCATCATCTCGGTAAAGGCGGGGTCCAGAAGCGACGGGTCTTCCTGCACGGCTGCCCATTGGTCCGGGTTGGACAGTAACATGTACCAAAGATTGGCGATGGCTTTGTCGGTCGTTTCCGCGCCAGCCACCAAAATCAAGCTGGCGAAGGATTTGATTTCTTCTTTGGTCATACGCTGGCCGTCAACTTCGGCGACAGACAGCTGAGATAGAAGGTCGTCCTTGGGGTCTTTAGAGCGTTCTTCGATCAGCGGGTCGAGATAGGCGTGATATTCGGCATTGGCTTCCTTGCCGGCAATGCGTAGTTCCGGCCCGCCACTGATGCCGTTCATCATGGCTGGGTACCATTTGTGGAACATTTCATGCGCTTCCTGCGGCAGGTCCAGCACATCAAGAATGACATTCAGGGGCAGGCGGGTGGCGAAGTCATCGACAATATCGATCTCACCTGTTTCAGAGGCCGTCTCGGCAATGCGTTCCGCGTGTTTCTGCGTGAACTTTTCAATCAGCGACATCGTGTTGCGTGACACCGTCGGCAGCAATGCCTGTAGTTTCAGCCCGGCAAATTGTGGGGCGACGATATTGCGTAGCTTGTGGTGTTCTTCCCCATCATATTCCATCAGCGTGGGGCCGAAGACCTGGCCAATATGGTCGCCATTGGGTGAGGCCGAGAAATTATCATTGTCGCGGAAGCAGGCCACCACATCTTCATAGCGGCTAATCATCCACTGGTCGGACAGCGGGTTGTAATAAACGGGGTAGTGGTCCCGTAGAATCTTGAGCGTCGGATACGGATTATCCGCATATTCCTGTGTGAAAAAGAATGCTGGATCGATCTCAGGCTTTCCCATCAGCCTATCCCCCCTTGTTTCCCCAAACTTGGCGTATTGCCAGAAACCTTCATGGTTGAATGTTAGCGATATTGACGAACAAGTAAATGGATAGTCAAATAGGTCAGGTGATGCTGTCGATAGCATCTTCCCAATTTGCTCCATCAAAATCGCCTATGTTTAGGCTGGTGATTGTATCCGGCTCAAGGCAATTGACGTTGACGCTGTAACCGCCGGGGTGCGAGCGGGGTACATAGAATGATTTTACCCCACAATGTTTGCAGAAGTGGTGCTTCGCTGTTTGGGTGTTGAAGCGGTATGTGCTCAACGCGTCTTCACCCTTTAGCAAGGCAAAGTCTTGACCTTCAACAATCAGGTGCAAAAAGCCAGTCTTGGAGCAGATGGAGCAATTGCAACGCAAGGCGTTAATGTCGCTGGGCGATGTGACCTCAAACTGTACCGCGCCACAGTGGCAGTGTCCTCTATGCTTTACGGGTAACGACATCATCTATCCAAAGGCAGACAATTGTTTAGGTGCGCGTCAAAACAGCCTATCATAGTTGCGGTTGTGGTTAAGTGCTTGTGCAAGTCTGGGGCTCTATGTCATGCTCTTGCCAGATAAAAAAATGGGAGAGGAAAATGAAACTTCGTTCCGCATTAATCGCTACAGCATTCGCATTGCTTCTTGCTGGCCAACATGGATGCCCATGCTATGGCATCGGCGGTGTTACAGCCCCTGGTGCTGAGACCTTCTACTATTGTGATGTCGGCTCGTCACCCAGGTAGGGTTCACGACAGCAAAATGATCATCTTCGGGGTTGGTGTAAGCTGCTATAGATCTATCTATGGAATCGCTGTTTAGCCAACTCACAGAGCCTTTTTTGGGGGCGGACAATCGTCTGTCCCCATTTTATTTGGCCTTCTTTGCCGTGGTCGCCGCCTGCATCTATGTGCGTCGTCGGCGATTAGGTGCCGTCGAGCGGGGGTTCTGGGGCTGGTTGCTGCCTCAAACCGTATATCGGCATGCTTCGACGTTGACGGACGTGAAGCTTTTTCTCGCCAATGTTTTCTTTCGCGCCACAGGGTTGCTGAGCATCGGCCTGTTGGCGGGGTTAGGTTACTGGGTTACACGGACACTCCTGCACGCTGGTTTTGGTGAAGGCGGTAGTGTTATCCCGGCCGTCGGAATGGGTCTGCTTTTCCTGACAATCGCGCAGGCAATCGCGACTGATTTAGGGATCTATCTAGGGCACCGGCTTGTTCATCGCATCAGGGTGTTGTGGCCTTTTCATGCGGTTCATCACAGTGCAGAGGTGTTGACCCCTATTACCGCCTATCGGATTCATCCGCTTGATACGATGTTCAGCAATGGCCTCTCGGGCATATTTATCGGCACTGTCGGCGCGCTTCTCACCTATTTTGTTTTTGCCGGTGCCAGCATCATCGATATCGGCGGCCTCAACCTGTTCTATTTTGGCTTTTACCTGTTCTACGCCAATTTCCGGCACAGCTATATCTGGGTCAGCTTCCCGCGCTGGCTTGAACATATCCTGATTTCACCTGCGCAGCACCAGCTGCACCATTCCGTTCATCCCGATCACTGGGACAAGAACTATGGCAGCATCCTGGCGATCTGGGATTGGATGTTCGGGACGCTTGTTACTTCGGGCCCGGCCAAACCAATCCGGCTGGGTATTTCGGATGAACAAGGCAAGCTATTACCGCAGCAATACGCTTCCTTGACGAGTGCGTTGCTGCTGCCCTTTGCGCAGGCGTGGCAGGTGGCTACGGGTAGAGACAAGGGCTGAAAAAGAAAGGGCGAGGCCAACGGCCCCGCCCTTAAACTTTAACGATCAGCAAACCTTACTGCAGGTTTTCTACGATCGTGACATTGGCCAGGCCGCCGCCTTCGCACATCGTCTGCAGGCCGTATTTCTTGCCGCGAACATTCAGTGCATTCAGCAGCGTGGTCATCAGCTTGGTGCCGGAAGCGCCCAGCGGGTGACCCAGGGCAATAGCGCCGCCATGGACATTCAGGCGTTCCGGATCAGCACCGGTTTCCTGCAACCATGCTGTCGGGATCGAAGCAAAAGCTTCGTTCACTTCGAACAGGTCAATGTCGTCGATGGACATGCCAGCGCGTTCCAGGGCCAGCTTGGTGCCGGGGATCGGGGCTTCGAGCATGATAACCGGGTCACCGCCAACTACCGTCAGGTGGTGGATGCGCGCCAGCGGTTCAACGCCCAGGTCCTTGAGGCCCTGTTCGTTCACAACCATCACGCCGGAGGCACCGTCACAGATCTGGCTGGCACTGGCTGCGGTCAGGCGACCGTCTTCGGCCAGCAGTTTCACGCCTGCAATGCCCTCCAGCGTTGCGTCAAAGCGAATGCCCTCGTCGACGCTGTGCATTTCTGTGGTGCCGTCGTCCAGCGTGACTTCAAGAGGCAGAATTTCTGCATCAAATACACCGGCTTCTACGGCAGCCTTTGCCTTCTGGTGGGAAGCTAAAGAGAAAGCGTCCAGCATGTCTTTGTCCAGGCCGTATTTCTTGGCAACCATTTCAGCGCCAACAAACTGCGAGAACTGGAAGCCATCATAACGGTCGCTTACTTCCTGTGAGTTGGGCGAGCCAAAGCCGTTCTGTGCGGGCAGGGCAGCAGCCAGGCCCATGGGCACGCGGCTCATGCTCTCTACGCCAGAGGCAATCACAACATTCTGCGTGCCGGACATAACAGCCTGGGCAGCAAAGTGTAGGGTCTGCTGGGAAGAGCCACACTGACGGTCAACGGACGTGGCCGGAACGCTCTCGGGGAAGCCTGCAGCCAGCACAGCGTTGCGGGCAACATTGACGCTCTGTTCGCCAGCCTGGGTTACGCAACCCATGATCACGTCATCAACGATGGCCGGATCAGTTTCGACCTTGCTGACCAGATCATTCAGTACAGCACCGGCCATAGAGGCAGGATGCCAATCTTTCATTTTACCACCACGACGGCCACCTGCCGTGCGCGTTGCAGCAACGATATAGGCTTCACCCATTGTTCATTCTCCGATTCGGAAGTTGGTTTGCACCGCTTTTACACCGTACGCCCTTGCGACCACAAGGTCCGCGACGGTCAATGCTTGAGAAACACTGATGCGGCCTATTCAACCAGGAAGGGGGGGATGACGGCCAAGACCGGGCTGGCCCAATCGACGTCGATATCTCGCTCAATCTGACCGTGAGTGTCGTCAACATAGATGCCTTCATCGTCGCGCATCAACCAGCCTGTGCGATGGGTGCCATTTGCCCGGCGAATGATGCAACGATTATTCCAGGCCAAATCAGGAATGCCGGAAAGGTCGGCGTAGAAAAACATAAGGTGCCCGTTTATGGGGCCAAATTGGCCGGCTGCGTCCCAACGGACGGCGGAAAGCCGGTGTGGGTCGCGCACGATGTGGGGGGCCAGTGCTTCATGGGCTGTGTTGGCCTTCAGTGGCAGGATCTCAGAATCGCTGTTGATATTGCCAATAACAGGGACGCGAGGGCGTTCCCGCAGCAAGTCGATGATATCAATATCCAGGACGTCACAATATAGCATGAGCGTATCGACATTGAGCCGTCGGCGACCTGTTTCCAGTCGCTGCACTTGAGCGACACTCATGTCCAGTCGCGCGGCAACCTCCTTGAGGGCCAGCCCGCGGGACTTGCGCATATTCCTTAATTGCTCAGCTTTTAACACTCGCAGCTTACTCCCAAATTCACCAATGCGGAGAAATATTACCAAAATCGAAGAAATGATCAATATAGGAAAGCAGGCGTCAGAAATCGCAGAAGAAATCAAATTTGGCGTGTCTTCTAAAGTTGCAGCTAAAGCCCGGAATCTGTTTCCATAAATACAAAGGCGGCGATGCGTTCGTCTCGTAAAAAATTGAGTTTCCATAATGGAAAATGGGGGAGCAAATGATCCAAAAAAGAATCAATATGGCTAGTGCGAAGACCTTGGCAGTTGGCGCGGTGACATTCGGTGCTGCGCTTGGCTTGCTGGGCGCAGGTGCCGACGTTTACGCGCAAGATGGCGGCCAGACGTCGGCCAGCAGCGGCCCGCGCATTGAAAGCGTGATGGTGACGGCCCGTAAGATAACTGAGTCTGCGCAAGATGTTCCCATTTCCATGACGGCCATTACCTCTGACTTACAGGTATCAACCGTTCGCAACCTGACTGACCTGAACGGCCTGTCGGCTAATGTGCGTATCGATGCAGACGTTTCACGTGCGAATGCAGCGTCCGTCACTATTCGCGGTATTAGCCCGACCCGTACGGATGACAACTCATTTGATTCTCCCATCGGTATCATGCTGGACGGCATTTACCTGGGCTCACTGGCTGGCCAGGTGCTTGAGAACTTCGACATGGAGCGAGTTGAAATCCTACGTGGCCCACAAGGCACGCTCTACGGTCGTAATACGGTTGGTGGTGTGGTCAATGCTGTTCGCACGAGACCAACGGGCGAATGGGGTGCCAAGCTTCAATATACATTCGGCCGTTGGGACCAGCATGAAATCCGCTCGGTCTTCAACGTGCCTGTTGTCGAAGACAAAATCGCCCTGAAAGCATTCTTCACGACGCTTCAGCGTGACGGTTATATGAAGAACACTTTCCTGAACACGACCCAGCCGCAGAAGGACTACACCAATTTTGGTGTCACAGCGTTGTTTACGCCGAATGACTGGTTCGAGGCCAAGATTACGGTTGAGCGTTTTGAAGACAAGACCCAAGGCGGTGCTTTCCTGACCAACTGGAACTTTGCCCCGGGTATTGTACCCCCAACAGGGCTTGAGACCGACCCGAATTATGCAGGTGGTTTTTTGGCCTGTTACCTCGGCGGTATCATTGGTGGTGGGTTGACACCCAACGTGCCATGCCGAACGTCGCTTGATGCGCCGGCGCGTGAAATCCGGACGGATTTCCCCAATGACATGCATGTTATGACAACGGCTTATACATTTGACGCGATCAGCACCATCAACGAGAACCTTAAGTTGGCGACCATTTTGGGTTATCGGGATATGGTCGAAAATCGCAAGCAGGACTTCGATGGGACGGAAGTTGATCACATCACCCTGCAGCGCGACAACGACTACAAGCAGTTCAGCGCAGAAATTCGCCTCGAGGGTTCCTGGGATACAGACTCCGGGCCAATCAATGCCATCATTGGTTATTACTACTTCGACCAGAAGTTTGAACAGAATTGGGTCACCGCCGGTGATTTCGGTGAGTTTACCAACCGCCTAGGAGGCTATTCCCTTGGGTTGAACGTTTGGACCAATCCAGACGCTCCTCTTGCCCAGCTATATGCTGCCGATTACACACCTCTTGAGGCATGTAATGCGCGTTTGCTCGGTGCGGTTCGCTGTGACGAAGTGCGATTTGCCGAACTGGGCAATACTCCTTATGGCAACAAGCAGGTTGGTAAGCTTTATGAACGGCAAAACACTACCGCCCATGCACTGTTCGCCAATGTTGATTGGGAGTTCATGCCAGGCTGGACGGCTGAAGCCGGTGTGCGCTGGAGCCACGAGAAGAAGCATTTCATCGGTGGTCAAGCCTATCGGACATCAATCGACCGTGCATTTGACGAGCACAATCTGACCGAATTTGCTGACCTTACGAATAGTTGGACGAATGTTTCGCCTAAAGCGAGCCTGTCATGGCAGCCCGGTGACGATATGTTGGTTTATGTATCATACGCAGAAGGTTGGCATTCAGGCGGTTTCTTCGGTGTGAATCAGAATGTCGCTGACTTTGAGCGTGACCAATATGATCCGGAGCGGTCGCGGTCTCTTGAAGCCGGTTTCAAGGCCCAGTGGTGGGACAACCGGTTGCAGACGAATATCACGATCTTCCGCAATCAGTTCCTCGACAAGCAGGAATCCGCAGTGCAGTTCGACGATACAACCAACACTGTTGTGACCGTCTTCAGCAACGTAGCTGACGTTATTTATAAGGGCATCGAGCTGGAAGTGAATGCTGCCCTGTCTGAGGCGCTGACAGTCTATGGTACTCTTGGTCTTCTTGACGCAGACTATAAGGACTTTGAAACGGATATTAATCCGAACGATACCTGCGCGGGTGTGCCAGAATGTATCGTTGATGCGACCTTCCTGAACGTCCGTAACGCACCAAAGGTTACAGCCGGTGCTGGCTTTAATTATACGGTCATTGTCGGCAATGGTGAGTTGTCCTTTATCGGTCGTTGGGCTTATGTCAGCCGCGTCGATGGTAACCTGCTGAACCAGACATACAGCAAGGTTCCGCCGCGGAATGATATCAGCGCTTCCATTTCTTACGAGTGGGACAAATTTAGCATTACTGTCTTCGGCAAGAACCTGCTCAACGAACGGTTTGAAGCACCGACGATTATCCAGCCGCTGTTTGCGACCGGTACGATTGGCCCGGGCTTCAGCTGGGGTATTGAAATCGGCGGTGAGTTCTAAGCTCATCGTTTGAAAATGGAGGAGGGCGCAATTTGGTTGCGCCCTCTTTTTTCGCTGGACGCTTATGGGCCAAATGATAGCGTCTCTTGCAACTTAGTTAGAATATTCCGGGGAAAACTGATGCATCGTTTAATCAGCATGTTGGGCTTGTCAGCTTTGCTTGCCTGTTCGGCGGCCTATGGGGCCGAAGAAGCGCAAGCCCCTTATTCGCCCCCCGTTGGCAAGAACTATCCCAAGAATGTTTATTTCGGTGATACGCATTTGCATACGCGGCGGTCTGCAGATGCGTTTTCGGTCGGTAATGAGAACCTTTCCCCAACTGATGCCTATCGCTTTGCCCGCGGCCAAGCAGTCACAGCGCATACAGGCCAGCAGGTGCAATTGCGCAGGCCGCTCGACTTCCTGGTCCTCGCCGACCACGGGGAATATCTTAACGGCTATTTCCTGCACCGGGTCAATGACCCGCGTGTTACCGAAACCGATGCGGGTAAGCGCTGGACCCACTATCAGAATGAAGGCCTGGTGACGAACATGATTGGTGAATTCACCGCCAGCATGGACCGACCTGACGAGATTACACCCTTCCCACTGGCAACGCGAAAGTCGATCTGGGAAGACGTTGCCCAGACAGCAGACGACTACAATGAACCCGGTGTGTTTACGACCTTTACGGGCTACGAATGGACCGTGGCTGTCGAAGGCAACAATCTGCACCGCGTGATCATCTACAAGGATGATGCTGAGAAAGCCGCACAATTTGCGCCCTTTACCGGCCAGGACAGCAAGGACCCCGAAGACCTCTGGCAGGCTTTGGCCGATTATGAGGCAGCCACGGGTGGCGAGGTCATGGCCATTCCACATAATGGCAATATCAGTAATGGCATGATGTTCTCTGACAAAAAGCTGAATGGCGACCCACTGGATGAGGCCTATGCCAAGATGCGCTCACGCTGGGAGCCGCTTTACGAAGTCACCCAGGTTAAGGGCGATGGTGAAGCACATCCATTTTTGTCGCCAGATGATGAATTTGCCGACTACGAAACCTGGGATGCCGACAACATCGGTCGCACCGCCAAAAAAGAAGAATGGATGCTCAAGCACGAATATGCGCGCGGTGCACTCAAGCTAGGCTTGAAGTTGGAGGATGAATTAGGCACCAATCCGTTCAAATTCGGCATGATTGGCGCCACCGACAGCCATACGTCGCTGGCGACGGCAGCAGAGGACAACTTCTTTGGGAAGTTCCCGGAATCTGAACCATCACCAGCCCGCACGGATAACATAATGGTCGGCGTCTTATGGAAGAACTGGCGGTTGGCATCTTCCGGTTACGCTGGAGTCTGGGCGACCGAAAATACGCGTGAGGCCTTGTTTGCAGCCATGAAGCGCAAAGAAGTCTACACGACAACCGGGTCGCGCATCGAAGTGCGCTTCTTCGGTGGCTGGGGCTATGACGGTGATGAAACCGACCGTCCGCATTACCTCGATGATGCCTATGCAGGTGGCGTGCCCATGGGGGGTGATTTAACCCAGGGTCCCAAGGGTGAGGCACCGAAATTTATTGTTGAGGCGGTCAAAGACCCCGATGGCGCTAATCTGGACCGGGTGCAGATTATTAAGGGCTGGCTGGATGCCGATGGCAACACGCAGGAAAAAGTCTATGACGTAGCCCTGTCTGATGGCCGGTTTGTAGACCCAGAGACAGGTAAGGCACCGCCTGTGGGCAGCACGGTCGACGTGGCCAATGCGACCTATGCCAACACGATTGGTGAAGTGCGGCTGGCGACTGTTTGGCAGGACCCGGATTACGACCCGGATCAGCGGGCTTTCTATTATGCGCGTGTGTTGGAAATCCCAACCCCGCGCTGGACGGCCTATGACGCCAAATATTTCAACATGACCATGCCGGAAGAAGTGCCGCTGGTGCAGCAGGACCGCGCCTATACGTCGCCGATCTGGTACACGCCCTGAGCGCTAAGAACTAGCGATAGCCCTCGGTAACTGGGGTGCGCGGCATGTCCCACCACACTGCGTCGCACAGGGCTGTCAGCTCGTCATCCAGCTCCAGTGTTGCGCCAGCGATAGAGGCATCCAATTGCTCAGGTCGGGAAGCGCCTACAATGGCTGAGGTCACACCGGGCTGCTGCAATGTCCAGGCCACGGCAACGCTGGCCAGCGACAGGCCGCGTTTTTCAGACTCAGCTGCCAACTCCGTCGCAATCTGGATTTTGCGTTCTTCCCAATAGCGAGCACGGTAAACTTCACCAGCACCCGGCAGACTGAAACGAGAATTTTCTTCTACGTCCTGCCCAGCCTTGTAGCGGCCGGAGAGAACACCACCAGCAATGGGGTTATAGACAATCACGCCAAGGTTTTCGTCGCGGCAATAGGGTAGCAGTTCGCTTTCAATCTCGCGATACATCAGATTGTAGCGGGGCTGGACGCTTTCATAGCGTGCCAGGTTCAGCTTGGCAGCAATGCCATTGGCCTGGGCTAATTGCCAGGCCGGGTAGTTGGAACAGCCGACATAGCGAATTTTGCCCGCTTTCACCAAGTCGTCCAGTGCGCGCAGGGTCTCATCAATCGGCGTGTGCGGGTCGAAAAAATGCGTCTGGTACAAGTCGATGACATCTGTTTTCAGACGCTTCAGTGAATTCTCCACCGCGCGCTGGATGTTGTAGCGCGTCAGCCCCTGGTCGTTGACCGTCGGGCCCATATAACCGCGGCACTTGGTGGCGAGAAATACCTTGTCGCGCACGCCGCGTGCTTCCATCCAGTTACCGATGATGGTCTCAGTGGCACCGGCTTTCTCGGTGCCGCCACCCAGCGGATAGACATCAGCAGTATCGAAGAAGTCGACGCCCATCTCCCAGGCCTTGTCCATAATCGCGAAGGACTGGCCCTGGTCGCATTGTTGGCCAAAGGTCATGGTGCCCAGGCAAATGGGTGTTACCCGCACACCGGTGCGGCCAAAGGGTCTGCGTTTCATCACCCCTGCTCCTGCTTAGCGTTCAGTTCTGCAACCTCGCGGGCATATTGCTTACCCGCCATGTAATAATGCACCGCCCCCCAAACGCCCAGGCACGACACAAAGGCCAAAGACCAGCGTAGTGACTGCGTATTGTCGCCAACAATGGGGATCAGATAGTCGCTCATCCAGCCCACAAAGGTCGGGCCAAGGCCCATGCCGATCAGGTTGATGATGAACAGCAGAATAGCGGCATTCTGCGCTCGCATATGCGGGGGCGACAAGGTTTGCACCATGGAATAGGTCGACCCCTGATAAGTGGCGCCCAGGGCAATAATCGGGACGTAAAAAATGATGGCGACCCAGAAGCTCTCCTGGAAGTAGTAGAGCACGATAAATGGCAATGAGGCGAACTTGGTATAGGCCACGATAAGCGGAATCCATTCCGGCTTTTCTTTGCCCTTGTGGTCTGCGACCCAGGCGGCCCCAAAGCCACCGGCAACAGCAAAGATACTGCCCACCGCGCTTAGGATACCCACGTCCCGGAGGTTCAACCCAAACATGCGCACGATATAGGTGGGGCCAAAATAGGCGGCGCCATAACCGATGAAGGCTACCAGCGTGCAGCCAATAATCGTATGGCGCAGGGCCTTGGAGTGCCAGAACAGGCGGAAGCCATCTGCCAGCGGCGCAAAGCTACTGGGGCGCATCACTTGGCGGGCGGCTTTGAAGAAGGTTGTCGTTGGCAGTGGCGGTGTTCCATCAGGTGCGGCGTGGCGTGGCGGCTCCTTCACCGTCAATCGCAAGACAATTGCGATCAACAGACCCGGCAGGCCGACCGATAGCAGTGCTACGCGCCAGCCATATTCATAGGCTAACACACCGCCGAACAGGCCACCCAACGCACCACCGATATGGATGCCGGTGGAGTAGATCGCCATGGCCCGCGTGCGTTCCTCAATCGGGTACATATCCGCGATCATAGAGTGGGAGGCGGGGCCGGAGCCTGCTTCACCAACACCCACACCGATACGCGAGAGCAGCAATTGCACATAATTCTGCGCAACGCCGCCCAAGGCTGTCATGGCAGACCATACGGTGATCGCCAGGGCGATGATGTTGCGTCGGTTCGACCGGTCAGCCACCATCGCCAGCGGCAGGCCGAGCGTGGCGTAGAAAATCGCAAAGGCGAAACCGCCCAGAATGCCCATTTCCAGGTCAGTGGCGTTGAACTCGGCCTTAATGGGCGGCACGAGGATCGACATGATCTGCCGGTCAATGAAGCTGGAGATATAAACCAGCGTCAGGATGATCAGTGCATAATGGCGATTATCTGCCAGGCTGCCCCGTCGTGAAACGGGGCTTGCTGTTGTGGGGTCTGAAGACATGGCCTGCCGATCACTCAGGGTTCAGGGTGGCGGCGTCATCAATGGGGTTCAGTTCTTCACCCCGCTCCAATTTGCCGACAAGGTCCGCATTGGTCAGGTACAAGCGACCAATGGCGATCATGTCGAATGTATTATCGATCAGGGGCGCTGCGGTCTCTGGCGTATAGCTGCCCACACCAATGGTATTGCCCTTGTAATATTTGCGGATAAAGCCGGTAATCCGTTCCCCGTCCAGATAGTCGTAGGTGACCTGGTCAACAAAGATTGACCCATGCACATAGGCTAGGTTGCGTTTGTCTAACTCTGGCAGCAGATATTTGAAGACTTCGCCATCGCGTTCGTCTTCTTCCATCTGCGCATAGCCTGCAGGTGACAGGCGCAGGCCAACCAGTTCGCTGTCGACGCGCTTGCAAACGGCGTCCACGACCTCGAGGCAGAAGCGAGCCATGTTCTCGGGCGTGCCACCATATTCATCTGTACGGCGGTTGGGGTCATAGTGCAGGAACTGGTCGATCAGATAGCCATTGGCACCGTGGATTTCCACGCCATCAAAGCCCGCCTTCATGGCGTTCTCTGCAGCCTGGGCATAGATTTCAGCCATTTCATGGATCTGCTCAATGGTCATTTCGTCAGGCAGGTCATGTGGCACTTCGCCTTCGGCACGGCGGACCCGGCCTGGTGCTCGCAGGGCTGAAGGGGCAAGGGGTGCTTCGCCTCCTGGGATGAAGGCGGCGGTGGCGATACGGCCTGTATGCCAAAGCTGGGCAAAAATAATGCCGCCATTGGCATGTACGGCATCGACAACCTTGCGCCAGCCTTCGATTTGCTTGTCGGTAAAGATGCCAGGTACGTTGGGGTAACCCTGCGCTCGTGGGTGCACGATGATAGCCTCCGAGACAATCATGCCTGCATTGGCGCGCTTGGCGTAATACTCCACCATGGCCGGAGTCGGCGCCAGGTCATCATCGTTCACGCAGCGGGTCATGGGTGCCATGACAACGCGGTTCTTAAAGGTCAGTTTGTCGTTCAGCGTATAAGGCTGCAGTAGAATATCGGTGTCGGCGCCGGATGCGGCGTCTTGTTCCATAGCGGACATGTTCTCTTTTTCCTCCCCAGAGGTTTCACTGTGTGCCAGCAGGTTGCATGGAACCGTGGACATTCGCAAGGGGGCTATTACACTTCCCAGTAGTTGGGAGACAAAAATGCGACGTTCAGAATATATCGGCCTGGCCGAACGACTGTTGGAACACGAGGCCAATAACACAACGGATTCTGCCGAGGACACCTATACGGTACCCGTGGCGGACTATCTCGACGAAGCCCGTTGGAATAATGAGATGGAGGCCATCTTCAAGCGCCTGCCGCTGATGCTGGCCTATACGGACGAGCTGCGCGAACCAGGAAGTTACAAGACGATTGAGGCTGTGGGCGTGCCCGTGCTGATCACCCGTGGCAAGGACGGTATGGTTCATGCCTTTCTTAATGTCTGCTCCCATCGCGGTGCAGCGGTCGTGACCGATGAGTGCGGCACAGCAAGCCGCTTCATGTGCCCCTATCATGGCTGGACGTTCAACGATCAAGGGGCGCTAATAGGCGTCGCAGATAAACACAAATTTGGTGAGGTGGACACAGAGGCCAAGGGCCTCAAGGAGCTGGCCTGTGAAGAGCGAGGCGGATTGATTTTCGTCGTCCTGACGCCGGGCGTGCCGATGGATATCGAGGCGCATTTGGGCGGTATGCTCGATGAAATCGAGTCGCTCGGTATCGAAAACTGGCACATCTACAAGCAGGTAGAACTGCCGGGGGCGAACTGGAAGGTCTGCTATGACGGCTATCTGGAAGGCTATCACTTCGCGACCCTGCACACCAATACAATCTTCACATTCTCGGCCAACAATATCATGGCATATGACAGCTACGGCCCACACCAGCGGATTGGTTTCCCGCATCATAATCTGGGTGAGTTGCGCACCAAGCCGCAGGAGGAATGGGAAACGGGCGAAGGCATGTCGGTCATCCGCACGCTGTTTCCCCATGTCTCGATGGCTGGCAGCGACCAGGGCGGGTTGATCTCGCAGCTCATCCCTGGCCCAACGCCGGAACAGTCGCGCACTATCCAGACCTATATTTACGCCATGCAGCCCTCGACAGACGAAGAACGCGCGGCCATGGACGCCAGTGTTGAAATGACAGTGGGCGCCGTGCGGGATGAAGACTACGCCACCGGCTTTGGCATCCAGAAAGGCATGTCTACCGGCGCGAACGAGGAATTCACCTTCGGGAAGAACGAGCTCGGCCTGCACAAGTTCCACCAATGGGTGAACTTTTATGCTGAGGGTAAGCCGGAGAGCGAACGACCGAACCCGTAGCAGACGATTTCCTATACACCGTAAAAGCAGGTCTTGGCGTCGGGCGGGTTGGTCGATACGCTTTTGCCAACAGAATCACTGCAAACGGGGCAGCACGCATGAGCGAATATATTTTGTCCTCGGTCGACGACCGGGGCATAGCCACCATTACGATCAACCGACCTGACCGCAAGAACGCCATGGGCTTTCAGATGCTCGGCAGTTTTATCCAGACGGTCTCCGACCTGGGGGCAGACCCTGCCGTTCGGGTCATTATCCTGACCGGCGGCACCGAAGGGTGCTTCTGCGCGGGGACCGACCTGTCGGACCTCAAGCAGGTTTCGGGCACCAAAACGAATTTGCGGGGCGAGTCTGACGACCGGGGCCGTTGGTGGCCATTGGTGGCCTGCCCCAAGCCGATCATTGCAGCCATTGACGGCCCGGCCGTTGGTATGGGTGCGGAATTTACGAGCCAGTGTGACGTGCGCATTGCCACACCACGGGCCCGCTTTGCCTGGAATTTCGTGCATCGTGGGCTGATCCCCGACACCGGCGCGGGCACCTGGTTACTGCCGCGTATTCTGGGGCCGCAAAAGGCGTTGGAACTGCTGTATTCTGGCGAGTTCCTGGCCGCTGAAGATGCCGCTGAGCTGGGCTATGTCAAACAGATAGTCCCGACAGAAGACCTGATGGCCGCCGCCCAGGCGCAGGCCGAGAAGTTCCTGCAGGGTGCGCCGGGGTCGATCGCGAAGATCAAGTCCATGGTCTATGAGGGGCTGGAGCGCGGCATTGACGAGCACATGGAAGTGCATACGGCGAATCTGAAAGCCTGCATCCAGTCGAAAGACCATGTGGAAGGGGTCAAGGCCTTCCTGGAAAAACGCCAGCCGGTCTTTACGGGGGAATAGTCGCCCCACATTCATTTGTTCAAACCAGCCTATTGTGAAGGGAAGCGCATAATGGCCAGTTCAAACTTCATCGATATACCCGGTCTGCGGATGCACTATCTGCAGGAAGGCAAGGGATCACCAGGCAAAGACCCGGTGATTTTCCTGCACGGGTTCCCGCAAACCTCGCACCAGTGGCGGCACCAGATTAAAGCGCTGGCGGATGCAGGTTATGCCTGCTTTGCGCCAGACAATCGCGGCTTCGGGCAAACGGACAAGCCGTTCATGCGCATTTCGCGCGGCCTGTTGGCACGGGACATTGCCCAGTTCATGTACGCGGTGGGGATCGAAAAGGCCCATCTCGTAGGGCACGACTGGGGTGGCATTATCGGCTTCAAGGTCGTCGCCGACCACGGTCACCGCATCACGTCTTATTCCATGGTCGATACATTGTGCACCGTCTGGGCGCCGTTGGGCCTGCATGGCTATTGGTTCAAGGCAGAGGGCCTGGCCGAAGAGTTTTACGCCAACCACCATGAGGCCTTTATCGAATGCCTGTTTGGTGGCCGCAGCAGTGAAGACCTACCGGGCAGGCCAGCCTCCCCCTGGCAGTTCGGCCGAGGAGGTGAGCGCCCATCATGGATCGATGCTGAAGACCTTGAACATTACAAAAAGGCGTTTGCTGACCCGGGCAGTCACCATACCTGTATTCAATATTATCGCTATGGCCTGCCATTCCATTTGATGCAGGACAGCGGCCCGAAGGTGCTGTCAGAAAGCGATGTGGCAGACATGTGGCTACATGAGGGGGGTATTGAGCAGCACCCGAATTTCAGTGAGTTTCTTGACTATGGGCCGGAAGACCACGCCACGCGGTTCGAGAAGCCAGCCCTAGTGATGTATGGCGGCTATCGTTACGGCGAAGCCGTGCCGCAAGGGGAGGAAACCATCCGCACGGGGAATGCCTTCAACGACCAGTTCCCCAAATATTTCCCGAATATGATCTCGCGCGCCGTCAACGGCTTACATTTCCTGGGGGAAGAAGCCAAAGGCTATGTGAACGAGCAATTGCTCGCCTTTTTAGGAGCACAGTAAGTGAGTACCACCGATATCTGGGTCATCAAAAAAGACCTGCGGACCCATAAAGTCGTCGAGGCAGAAGACCTGATGGCAAAGGACCTGGCCGATGGCCAGATCGTCATGAAGGTCGACCGGTTTGCCATGACGTCGAACAACATTTCCTACGCCGCCTTTGGTGACGTGATGCAATATTGGGACTTCTTCCCAGCCGAAGGGGAATGGGGTCGTGTGCCCGTCTGGGGTTTTGGCGACGTCGTGCGCTCAGCGTGTGATGATGTGCCGGTGGGCGAACGCTTCTATGGCTATTTCCCCATGTCGACGCATCTGCTGCTCGAGCCATCTAACGTCACCGATTATGGCTTTGTCGACAATGCACCGCACCGGCGCGAATTAGTGGCGACCTATAACAATTATACGCGCTGCGCGACGGATCCATCCTACAAGGCCGAGCATGAAGACGCTCAGATGGTCATCAAGCCGCTCTTTGCCACCTCCTTCATTCTCGATGACTTTGCCGCCGATAATGACTTTTTCGGCGCGACATCGGTGGTGCTGGGTAGTGCGTCCTCAAAGACCTCTCTGGGCCTGGCCTTCTTGCTGCATGAAAACCGCCCGGGCATTGACGTCGTGGGCCTGACATCGGCAGGCAACAAGGCCTTCTGCGAAGGCCTGGGCTGTTATGATAAAGTTGTCACCTATGATGACATTGCCAGCCTTGATGCTTCCGTGCCGACCATGATGGTCGATATGTCGGGCAATGCACAGGCCATTGCGGCCATGCACAATCACTTCGGCGATAATTTGAAATATAACTGCCTCGTCGGCGGCACCCATTGGGAGAAAATTGCTCTCGACCATGGTGACTTGCCTGGGCCCAAACCCATTGGCTTCTTTGCGCCAGACCAGTTCATGAAGCGCGCCAAGGATTGGGGTGCGGCAGGCCTGCAACAACGCATGGCCGAGGCCTGGGATCAGTTCCTGACGCCTGCGGGTCAATGGATCGCTATTCAGCACAGCTTTGGCCCGGCGGATTCGGCGGCTGCCTATCTGGAAGTGCTCAACGGTAACGTGTCGCCAGATCAGGCCCATGTGCTGTCGGTAAACGCCGGGTAAATATCAGCATTGAAATTTGAGCAGTTTACGGCGTAAAGTGCGCCTCAGGATTCGTGGGTAACGGGCCCACACAACTAAACGGGAAGATGAACATGTATGATTATCTGATCAAGGGCGGTACTGTTGTAGACGGTACAGGCACCGCACCTTTTGTTGGTGATGTGGCGATTGCTGACGGCAAAATTGCCGCTGTGGGCGCCTCTATTGAGGGCGAGGCCAAAGAAGTAATTGATGCCACCGGCCATTTCGTCACCCCTGGCTGGGTTGACGTGCACACCCATTATGATGGCCAGGTTGCCTGGGATGACGTGATCGATCCGTCATCCTCCAATGGCGTGACAACAGCCATCATGGGCAATTGCGGCGTGGGTTTTGCACCGGTTCCCAAGGGTGGTGAAAAGGAACTCATCGAGTTGATGGAAGGGGTGGAAGACATCCCCGGCACCGCACTCTACGAAGGCATGCCCTGGGGCACCTGGGAAACCTTCCCGGAATATATTGAGTATCTCGACAGTCGGAAATACTCCCTCGACATCGGTGCGCAGATTGCTCATGGCGCCATCCGCAACTATGTGATGGAAGAACGTGGCCGCGCCAATGAAGATGCCACGGCCCAGGACATCGAACACATGTCCCAGATCATCGAGGAAGCCATCAAGGCCGGTGCCGTTGGTGTGACGACGTCTCGCACCGTGGGCCACCGCTCCATCAATGGTGAAGCGGTGCCCGGTACTTTTGCTGCTGATGATGAACTGGAAGCCTTCGCCGATGCCATCAAGCGCGCTGGTAAGGGCGTGTTCGAAATCATCCCGTCCAGCTCGGTCGGTGATATGGCTGCCCTTGGCGGCGAGCCACGCTCTACCCTGGAAGAGGTGGAACTGATGGCAAAGATGTCCAAGGAAAGCGGTTGCCCTATTACGTTCACGCTGATCCAGGTTTTCGAAAAGCCGGAACTGTGGCGCGAAGTGCTAGCCCTGGTTGCCGAACACAACAAGAATGGAGCGCAGCTGCGCCCGCAAGTTTGTTCGCGCCCCATCGGCATGATCACCGGCCTGACCGGTTATCACCTGTTCCAGCGTCGTGAAAGCTATCTGAAGATTGCTGACCTGCCGCTGGAAGAACGCATGGCAGAAATGCGCAAGCCTGAAGTGAAGGCGCAGATCCTGGCTGATGAAGACATCCCGCACCCGCAGGCTGGTTCTATGGAAAATGTCGTGGTGGCTTTCAAGCAGGCATTGGCGCTGATGTTCAAGCTGGAAAGCCCCATCGACTATGAACCGTCACCTGAAAAGTCATTCATGGCTCTGGCGGCAGCTGAAGGCCGTGACCCCGAAGAATATATGTATGACTTCCTGCTCGAAGACGACGGCAAGTCCTTCGGTATTCTGCTGGGCGCTAATTATCTGGCCGGCGACTATGAAGTGATCCGCGAAATGCTGACAGACGACAACACGGTTGTTGGCCTTTCGGATGCCGGTGCCCATGTCAGCCTGATCGTGGATGGTGCCATGCCGACCTATCAGATGACCCATTGGGTGCGTGACCGTTCCCGCGGCGAAAAGCTGCCGATTGAATTCATCGTCAACAAGCAGACACTGAATAATGCAAACCTCTATGGCCTGACCGATCGTGGTAGCCTGGAAGTCGGCAAACGTGCAGACATGAATATCATCGACATGGACAGCCTGCAGACCGGTCGCCCGGAAGCGCATTACGACCTGCCTGCTGGCGGCCGTCGTATCATGCAGCCGGTGCAGGGTTACAAGGCGACCTTCGTACATGGTGTGCAGACCCGCAAGGATGACCAGGACACGGGTGCTCGCCCGGGTCGTGTTGCGCGCGCCGCATAAACCTTCGCGAACATATTTACGCTAATAGAGCGGCGGTGCTTGCCAGCACCGCCGCTTTTTCGTGCATACTCTGTAGAGAAGACTTTCGCTGAAGGAGCACATTATGGGTTATGACCTCGAGAAAATCCCGCTGCAGACATCGCCGCATTCGACCTATCAGGACTATCTGGATGCCGATACGCGCGAGGTGCCCAAAATCTTCCGCGAGGTTGGCAATGCAGACTTGGGCACGGCTGATGTGTCGAAGGACCGCTATGTCGATCGTGCCTGGTACGAAAAAGAACGCACCATGTGGGAGAAGGTCTGGCAGGTCGCCTGCCGGGAAGAACACATCCCTGAGCCCGGCGACTATGTGGTCTATGACATCGCCAAGCACTCCTTCCTGGTGACGCGGCAGGAAGACGGTAGCATCCGCGCCGTTGCCAATACCTGCCTGCACCGAGGGCGCAAGTTGCGGTTGGAGTTGACCTGACCCCTGTTACGCAGCCACCTTCTATGTAACCTTTAGGGTGGTGTTTTGTGAAGGGCAATCAGCTCGGAACCCTCCTGTTGTGTAGAGCTGATCGGCCGGGATGATCGCCTGTGGC
>Ga0181568_10001126_pt1 | contig 24623 bp, 42 predicted proteins | sample 101ome_20_FD_133758 | JGI IMG/M metagenome (GOLD analysis project Ga0181568, IMG submission 133758) | Coastal salt marsh microbial communities from the Groves Creek Marsh, Skidaway Island, Georgia - 101404AT metaG (megahit assembly) | ecosystem: Environmental > Aquatic > Marine > Intertidal...
AAGATGAATCTGCTCATCAAGGCTGTGGACCGGCTGGAGTCTTTGCCGGTAAGTGCGGGCGCAGGTCAACACTCAGACGAGCCCATTGACAATGTCCTCATGGTCATGAGTGCTGCTGAACTTGGTATCGAACGAACGCCAGAGGAACTCGAACCCGTGGAAGACAATGTCGAGGTGTTGTCTATCAAAGGTTTCGTTGCACCTCCACCCGTCAAGGAGAAGGCCCCTCCCACAGATGCCGACGAATGCGCTGATGCAATCATCGGTTATCTCGAGGAAAACGACGGCATTCGCACGAATCATTGGAAGACACGAGGCCTGATTGACAAGTCAGTCGACTCGAAAACACGGAAGGAAATCAAAGGGATTCTTGCAGACAGGGGAGCGAAGTTCCACAAAGTGAACAAGTTTGCAGATTGGGTGTTTCTTGGAGATGATGACCCAGCGGAACATTTTGCGAAACACAACGCATGAACAACAACAACAACAACAACAACAACAACAACAACAACAACAACAACACAATCACATCACATCACTTACCACACCCACCACACCCACTTTCTCACCAACAAAGGTCCGAAAAGTCCTTGGTGACCGTTCACCAAAATCAACTGCGAAAAAACAAGGGGTCGTGCGCGCACACGCAAGTGAGCGTTCACCAAGTGGTGCACGGTCGAAAACGATGCACTGCGTCTTGACCGTTCACTAAAAAAGACCAAAAAATCTGGCTTTTTCAGGACCTAAACGCAACACTGCGCCCACAAAAAAAGACCGTTCACCAAAATTTAGGGAACGGTCGTTTTCATTTTGAAGTGTTGGTAGTCTTTTTCGCAGCAGGCTTTCCCCCCAAACGCAGCACTGAAAGCACACACTTTCTTGGACCACTCATTGTAAATCAGACAAAAACAAGAGCAACGAACGTTTTTCCTGTTAGTGAACGGTCTCCGCCCTTTTCCAAAAAACGGCGGAGTTTATATATCAAGTCCGCTTTTTGGTGAACGGTCTCCCTGAAACGGGGTCAACCCACCTTTCCTTTGGTGAACGGTCAGAAACATTATAGGCCAGAGGGGAGGGAGGAGTGGTCCCTGAGGAGAGAGAAGAGATGCCAAAACAGGTTTGGATGCAATACGAGAAGGACATTGAGGGTTATCTACGCGACGGCAACGCACTCACACGGGCCATCGCCAACAGGGACATTTTCCCTGAACCTATCCCACGCAACTCGTGGTCAAAAATGATGAAGCGCGTGAAGAAGCAATCGCAGGTGATGATTGTGGAGACTGTTCAGAAGTGTCCTGTCTCGCAGCGCCAATCTGCCTGTTTTACAATCGAGGGACTTGATGCCCAACTTCTTCTCAACCAATCACTGTATTCTTGGGCCAACGGCAGGGCGCGATGCCTTCGCTTCATTCTGAAGAATGTCACTGCCCAATCCCCTGACGAAGCCACCACTCTCACGGTGCTGGCCAAGAGCCTCGGAATCGAAGACTTCCCCTCGGACATCGCTGGCCGCAGGGAGGTGTTTGAATTGCTCAACGACCGTGAGCAGGGCTTTGGTTGGCATGCACGGAAGGAGTTCGACTGGGAACAGCCGATTGGGATGAACAGCCAGACTTTGATTTGGAGGTCTGCCTGATGACCATCGCATACGCTGCCCTTAACATGACCACCCGTCTTGAAATCGAGCGAGCGGTCAAATCATACCTTTGGTATCACTCGGGTGTCTGGTGCGACTTCGCAGATGATTTCACCACCGAAACCATTGACTCACGCTCTGATGATGCCATGAGGCGCATGCTTGAGGAAGGGCACATGAGTCCCGAATCAACGGCTCAGCGAGCACGCTCGATGCGCTCAATCACCACTCAAGTCTCAGAAGAGGTTTCGCAGGACCAGCGTGATGTCATCACTCTGGACGCTGAAAGCATTCGCCTTGCGTATCACATCCCTGCACACATTCCGGCAGGCTTGACGGCGGAGGATTTGGACGAGGAGTTCGTTGAAACCTTCACCATTCGCTGGAATGACTGGCAGCACTTCCTGACTGATTACCGCCGTCTCGCAAACCATCTCGAGCGACACTACGAGGCCACTTACGAGACATTCAAGGAAATCCACCGTCCATTCCTGTCAGGCGCTCATTGGCACTACGGCCAGATGTTTGATTCTGATGCATATTTTGACGGACCAGAATACCGAGTCACAGGAGTCAACGAGGCTTACAATCGAAGTGTTCGCACTTGTCTCGACTCTTCGCAGGCTGGTTTGATGGTTCGTGTCCGAGGTCAAATCACTGACATCTCCCAGACCCGGGCATCGTATTATTCGATTGCTTGGCGGTGCAACGCAACAAATGCCGAGGGGCATGAATGCGGGAACATCACGGAAGTCCGTCAGGACGACTACAACGATGACATGATAAAACCGAACCGCTGTGGCAGCGCAGAATGCGAAGCACCAGCAAACATCGCACGATTCAGTCTGGTCGAAGCACCACGCTCAAAAGAGCGGCGTATCCGACGAGCCTTCGTTCAAGAGGAACTCGTTGACTCAACAGACCAACCGAACGTTCTTGTTGAATTCCGAGACTCGGTTGCGAAGCAGGTCGAAGCAGGAAAGGTCGTCACCATCATCGGCTATGTTCGCTCGCGCCCTGTCGACAGCAAATCGAAGCAGGACCGAAACCGAGAACTGTATGTCGTCGCAACAGGACTTGAAAGCAACGAGGCTGCGCGTGATTTCGTCGTCTCGCCTGATTTCCAAGAGGAAATCGGTTCTTGGGCTGAGCAGAATGAATGGCAGACCAAGGTGGAAGTCCTCACGAAATCATTCGCATCTGAAATTCACGGTCGAGACAAGGTGAAGCACGGCCTGATGCTCCAGCAGTGCGGCGGCTCGGAGAATACCTTCGGTCTGCGCTCCGACATTCACATCTCAATTTTTGGCGACCCCGGGACGGGAAAGTCCGTGCTGATGGAATATGTCCGAGACATGCACCCCGGAACTCAATACCTCACAGGTGAGCGAGCGACACGCGCTGGTCTTATCGGTGGAATGGGAACGACCAAGGGCCAATTGTTCGGCAGCAGCGATTCACGTATCATCACGCCCGGTGCCCTTGCACTGACTCCTCGTGGTGCAATCTGTATCATCGACGAAGCACAACACTTGGATGTCGACCCCGCAGAACTGAACACTGCTCTTGAAAAGCAGGAAATCAATGTCGCTCTTTCGGTCAAAGCAAAATTGACCACCAAGACACCCGTCATCCTCGTCGCTAACCCGAAGAAGTCAGACAACGCAAAATTCGACCCAACCGACCCAAACCGCTCCATCATTGAACAGGCCGGGTTGAAGGAATCAACGCAAAGCCGGATGGACGCTTCGTATTTCCTGTTCGATGAGAAGGTCGGGGAAGAAGAGGAATTCCGTCGCGCCGCCTCCATTTTTGACAAAATGGACGGTGTCGACCCATCGTCTCGTTCAAGCGACATCCTGCCTCGTGATTTCATGCGCAATTTCTTCGCCCTTGCTCGCACACGAACGTCCGTTGTGTTCACTGATGTTGCGAAAGAAATGCTCGTGCGCAATCAAGTCGAAATGCGGACATCAGGTTCCGAGGACCAAGTCTCTCAGCGCCGCTCCGCCTCGCTTGCTCGTCTTGCTCAGGCAGCCGCCAAAATGGACTTCAGCGATACGGTCGAGGAGCGCCATGCAGCCTTTGCGATTGAAGTCATGGCTGGTGCCGAGCAGGACCGCAACCCAACATTCGTTCGTGGTGCATTGACAAAGCAAACACGAGACATGAAGGCTCGTCTTTGGGAGGCACTTCAAATCGTCCACCTCAATACCCGACAGGCGATTTACACAACGATGGAAATCGAGGCAGCACTACCAGATGCTTGGGATAAGGAATGGGGCCCAGTTCCAAACAGCCTCACCGAAATCAACCGAAATTTGGAAGCGTTGTGCGCCGATGAGACTCATGGCAGGTTCGGTTCTCTCAGCCGTGTGAAGAAGAACACTTTCACCTTTACGAACGGTTGACTGCGGAAACGTTAAGTGCTTGAGACGGGAGTGTTCAAATCATGTCAGACGACAACAAAATCGGGCTCCACAAGGAGCAAATCAAGGAATTGACTGCGAAGACCCCCAAGGCGAGCATCCAAAGCAGGCCTTCACCATGGGGTGGTGAAATCGAATACGTGACCGGCGAATACGTCAAGCGCAAATTGATGTCTGCATTCAAAGGCGCTCTCCGTGTCACTGTGCGAGACATCGAGACCGTTGAGGACTGCATCCTCACCCACATTACGGTGGAATACCCCATCACTCAGTTCTGCAAGAACGGAACCTTCATCCACGAAGAATGGGCACGCATCGACGAGGTCGGGACTTCCACTATCCGAAAGCAGGGTCAAACGACCAATTATTCGACCGCAATCAAAGCATCCCACACAGACGCTCTCAAGCGGGCAGCAACGCACCTCGGTATCGGTCTCGACCTTTACGAAAAGACCAGCGTCATGGAAGACCGCATGCGTGGTCACGAGGAGTCGCTGGTTTCAAAGACCGAGAAGAAGGTTCCCGATTGGGTTCAGCCACAGCAAGCCGCTGCAAAGCCCAAGCCTGCTCGTGCCTCTTCCTCCTTCGGTGGCTCGCAACCCGCCACGGACAAGCAAAAATCATACCTCTCTTCCCTCGCCAAGCGTTTGGGCCAAACCGGCCCAAGCAACGCCGTTTGGTTGGAAGGTGTCACAGGCATCCCAAAAGAGCAATTTGAAAACCAAGCCGAGAAACTTGGAAAGAACGAAGCATCCTCGGCAATCGAGGTCCTTCGTGAGATGCTTGAAGAGAAGAATCAGTGATGTGATACGATGACCACCCTTGAAGCACTTCTCGACGACTATTACGCTGAGGCAGACCTGTTTGACTTCCCAGCGATGAGCCGTCGTGAATTTGCGTTTCAGGCGTGGGACGGCATCGGGCCAAATGACCGTCACCACTGTTTCCCTTCAACGGACGTTCTGCGTAGCATCATCCGAATCAAAAAACCCAAGGCAGTGTTTGCGAGCAACGCCCGTTACCTTGACCCGGGACATCCCAAAATGGACAAGAAAACGCACACTGGTGTTGACCTTGCCTTCGATTTCGATTTTGGAGACCTTCCTGAGCATGAACTCGGTTCATGCTTCTGGGAAAACATGGATGCCGTCGCAGTGCATGTTCGCCGTCTTTTGGGACAGGCGCTTCCTGCGCTCGGCCTCAATCCCGACGATGCAATCATTTCCTTCTCAGGAGGGAAAGGGTTCCATGTCCGTTTGGTCACTGACGAGGTTCTGCCTTTGACTCGTGACCAACGGAGGAACATACAGGACTTCGTCCGAGGGAACAACCTGAGTCACTACCACGTGTTTGCACGAGGAAAGAAGTCCGGCAAATACGCACCACGGTTTGAGCCCTCAACGGAAGGTGGTTGGCCGGGACACTACGCTGCATCAGCGAAGGTGTATTTCCAGACGATTCATGATTCACCGAAAAGTGTCGCCGTGGAGTTCGTCAAAGCGAATCTCCCACTGCACACCTCGGGCGAAAAGAAGGGGCAAAAGAAAAACCCCACCGAAGGCACCATGAAGGAAATTGTGGACATCATTCAGTCCAAATCCTCGGTGCTCAACGGCGGGGTTCTTTCACGCTTCTTCCCGAAGAAGAAGCAGATGACTTTGGTCAGGGATTCGATTGCTCGATTCGCTGTTCTCAATAACGGGTGTGCAATTGACCTTTCAGTCACTGGTGAAATCCGAAGGATTCTTCGAGTCCCCGGCTCAATACACGGGAAGACAGGTCTACCCTGCATGCTTCTCTTGCCGGATGAATTGGACTCACAGTCCATCAAAGCAAAGGTCGAATCAATCGTCGGTTCGGACCTTGTCGAAGTCGAACTCCCACATCTCGTTCAGACACCCTTCGGGGTCTACGAAAAAGGAGTTCAGACACTTCCTCGCTTTGAAGCACTTTCAGCACTTGCGACTGTCGCACACGAAGAAAATTGACGCAAAAAGAATAGGGCGCCGACTCAGCGTCGACGCCCCTTCTCAATTTGCTCCATGCGTTGTTCGTTGTTGATGTTTTCCTGAGCCTTTGATAGTGCTTGGAAGAGAACGCTGTTCTCGTTTCCGTGACCATTTTCTGGCAGCAGGTCCACACGCTGGTGGTATTCATCCGGGCTATGCTTTCGGCAATAGCCGCTCGAACGTGCCTTGTTTGTGCACGAACGCATGTGGCAGACAACGTTGATGTTGTCAAAGCGGATAGCAGTCAGAATGTGCTTCCCGCATACATTTTCCGTGGACCGGTCTTTGGCATTCAATTTGCCTTTGCATCCGACCACGCTGCAACGTCCTTTGGACTTCACGATTGAGGACTCAGTCCTCGATTGGGTCGAACTTGTCGAGCCATCCTTCCGACACGCCTACCAACATTTTTTCCAAGTCTTCCGATGTCATGAATTTCAGCAGTGCTGAATACATCGCAATCCATTGGATTCGTAGGTTTTCTTCGTCTGAAGGGCCGCTGTTATGGTCAAGGAGCATCGCCATCAGGCATCATCCTCGTCAAACGCATTCGGCATTTCGACTTGTTCGTTTTTTTGGTAGTGCTCGATGATTTCACCGAGGTTGCCTTGACCACTTTCGTGGTAGGCACGGATTTCACCAAGGGCTGATTCTGCAAGCATGAGTTTGCGTTGCAGCCTCTCCACCTTTTCGAGAAGAAGTGGTGCGTCTGCTATGAGTTTAGCATTAGCCTTGTTATTTTGAGTGATGGGCTTTAACAAACAAATCCCCATTACATCGTATATGTGTGGGTCGTGTTCATCATCAAAGTGCAAGGGGGGCGCAGTGGACTGAGATATTGCATTACCCACTGACCATGCACCTGTTCTATAAGGGCTATCGGTATCAGCACCTTCTATGTCCTCAAAGGCTTTCCACGGCCCTTCTGTGTGTCCTTCGTATTTGCTGATGTCCAATTGGACATCTGTTGGTTCATCGTTTGATGACACGATTGAGGACTCAGTCCTCGGTTTTAGGATGATGCTTCATCCAGACGTCGCGCCAAAGGCACCCTTCTCCAGCCACATTTTCGTGGCCATGTCCCCAGTTCGCCCATTCGGCGTAGCCGGGGAAACTTCCGAGTTCCTTTCGCGCTTCTTTGAGCCAAAAGACGTAGTCCTTCACCCTGTATGAGGTGACGAATTCCTCTTCGTTGCCGAGATAAGCCTCAGCCAACTCCAATTCGAGAGAGCATTCCAGAAATCCGATTCTTTGTTCGATGTAGGTTTGCTTGTCAGGAAATCGTTTCAAGAAGTCTTCCATCTTGTTCCAACTCAATCCGCCATAGTCCGAGCAATCGCACGATGGCTGCAAGTCGTCATATTCATCTCGCGAGGTGTAGGAACCGCAGAAATTGCACCACTCGATGCCTTCTGGTGATTCGTCCTCGCGACCATAAATCGGGGAAACCCAACCATAGCGGGGGTCCACGTTCAACTTGTCTTCGGATTCGTCATGACGTTCGTCATGTTCTTTTGCGTCATTCGACACGATTGAGGACTCAGTCCTCGGGTTCCCATTCTTCCAACATTCCGACGTATTGCTTTCCGTCCAAGTGAACGGTCACGCAGGGGCCTTTCTTGTCCCAGTCGTCGATTGTCAGTATCGGCTTCGTATGCTCTTGTTGTTCACGGCATTGTAGATTGCGTTTGATTGTGCTGATTTTTTCAATGGCACTCACGAGGTCAAGGTGGTCTTTGCGTGGTTTGAGGTATTCGCCCGTGTGTGCAACAGTCGAACTCAGAGTCCCACTGTGGCATACAAGGGACTCCAAAGCCTCGCAAAGTTTCTCATATTCACCGTTCGTGATACGCATGTGAATTCTTTCGCTCATTGTGGAGCCTCCAGTTCACAATCATCACACCAACCGCCCTGCTCTTCAGTCAGAACGAGCCAAGAGCCAGTCGGCGTAATGATGACTTCGATACCGTCCACTTGGGCACGGGTCGAAACCGTGTTGTTGGGTTGTCGTATCTCGGCAGTCAGGTAGGCGCCAGCGTTCATTGTTGCATGTCGCTCGCAGCACGCTCCCTGTTGTTCGGATACGTAGAATTTCGGAGACTGATTGTCTCCGCCTGTTTCATCGTTTGATGACACGATTGAGGACTCAGTCCTCTTTTCGGATTTGATAGGTCATTTCCATGTCTTCATGGGTCCTTGACCAATCCATTTTGTTGTCGAGAATTTCAACCATACCGAGCCACTCTTCCGAGTCTTGCTCCATACCAAAGGCATCAGCGTCCCACCAAGCAACGATAAGTTCAGTGTCCTCACCGTGTTTGTTGATGTAGCCTTGAAGCCATTTGATGGCGTCTTTGACCTTCATTGGTTCACCCCTTCAGGGAAGGGTCGTTCATTGAGAATAGCCCGCAGCAGCGTAATCGCTGCCAGCAGGTCATCTGCATCGTCACCAATGTGGGCAACACTTGTTATTGCATCATACAGCCTTTGCAGGTTTCTGCATTGGCGGTCTAACGCGGTGTAATCCACAATGATGGTCATGCCTCGTCCTCCTTGCGAGGCCCGGGGCATTCGTAGCAGACCCACATCTCAGTGAACGTCCAAGCGGTTCGCTTGGTCATCCCGTTGTAGTCGAGGTCAACGGTTTCGTCTGATTTGCAGGACATTTTGCCCCCGCAATACGGACATGAAACCATTATTGCTCACCCCTCTTCCTTAGTTCTGGGAAGTAAGAGTATGCGTAAGCAAGTAAAAGTTGACACGAGGCTTCATTGAAATTATGATTCTCGTGTGCACTGACAATTGCTTTACAAAGAGCCCTTAGTTCGGTTCTTTCGTTTCTCATCTTTGAGTCTTGGTGACAGCATTCGCACATCACTTCAGTCACTCTTCGCCCCCCTGTTTTTCAGGTCGTTTGCTTCCTTGGTAAGGAGCCGAGAAATGTCGGATGACCGACGGTTGGCGTTCTCTCGTTTTTTTCATTACACGCTGGATACCAGCGATGGCGAGTCCATACGTTTCATAAGGCCCGAATTCATCAGGCATGTTCGCATTCAACTCGCTTATCATAGTGAAATACCATGACACGATTGTCTCACTCCTCTTCGAGCAAGACGGGTTGCAGGTCGCTTTCGTCAGAAAGGACAACTCCTCTTTTGTCAAGTTTCAAGCCGAAGTCTTCGATTTGAAATGTCACAAATTTGGGTGTGGTATTGGGTCCGGTCCAGACATGTGTCTTGAGGCCAGCATTTATTTGCTGCTCAGTCAATTTGCATCCATTTGAACCTCGTGCCACTCTCGTGTTGCAGTCATCACACTTGATGATGACAATCCAACTTAAGGCCGGTTGATTCTTCCCTTGTAATTCAGGACGAACGTTTGGTCCGTATGGGATTCCACTATCCTTTTTCCGTCGAATTACCTTCTCTTTGTAGGTGAATTTGTTTGAAAGGCAGAACTGGCAAAGTCCGTATTCTGTTGCTCCTTTCAGTTTCAGCGAAATCACTTGGTCGAGTTGTTGACCATCATCCTGATACATGGTATCAATGTCGTTACGCTGGAGGGCCCGTCGAACGATTTCGATAGGTTTCACCCTCGTTTGGTATGAGAATGTTTCATTCAGTCCGTTGTCCAGAATGATGGTAAAGCGGGGAACCCATTCCCCGTTTTCATCCCAAAGAACCTGCACGGTTCTGCCTTTTGCTGGATTGTGCCCGAGGTAGTCACGAATGTATTTCGTAAGGTCTGCCTCGGAAATCAGTATATCGGCAAGCGGATATTTCCGCACGTAGATTTCGGGCTCTTTCGAGCCTTCAAGTCGGTCAATGATTGACACGATTGGCTCACATGTTGTGAAGCCTTTCATTTTTGTGGGTTGGCCGTGGGTTTGCCTTTCGGTATTCGGCGAACATTTCCTTTGTGCATATTTCCTTCTTCGTTCCACATTTTTTGCATGGACGGTAGTCGAGGAAATAGCCGGGAATATCAGTCGGGGCAATACCCAGCGGGAATATGGCTCCTGCTGTGGAGTCATTTGTTTTGACTTGTGAGACAACCAAGCAGTTTCTGCAAATGGTCATCGGTTTGGTGGTATCAAGTTTTTCCACGAATGAGAGGAGTTATTCCTCTTCGTTGCGCTCAATGCGCATCCAAACAATCGCTCCCTCGAACAATTTCCTTCCGGGGCTTTTGATGAAATCATTCGCCTCCTTCAGAGCAAGTCCGAGTTCTCGGGTGCTTGGAGTGTATTTCCCTGTGAAGAAAGCAGTCTTCGGTTGGGAAACAAGTAGTCGTATTGCAGTTTTCGCTGTGAACTCCTGTCCGGGTTCGTAAAGTTCCCGCAGGCGTTCGATGCATTCGCTCATTCGCTTTTTCATCACCAACACCGGTCCAATTCTTCTGCTTCAAGGTCTCGCTCGGGCCAAGGTTCGCCCTTGTTGTTTCTGAAGTTGAAATCATACGCAACGAGACCGTAAGTGTTGCAGATGTGGCACAATGGATTGTAGCCACCGGGTAAGGTCGGGTTGTGACTTTTTTTGACAGTGAAAATCTGGCAGTTTTGGCAGATGTAGTGTCTGGTGCATCGCGTCAGCAGAGGTAAGGGCGGGTTGTAACTTCCCATTTCACTCATCCTCTTCTGCGCCAGTCTCTTCAATGAGTCTTTGCAGTTGTTCAACGTCTTCCCCCACCGTCATGAGTATATCAGGACAGTGTTTGTTTTTCGTTTCTGGTGTTTTGGATTTAGCGCACTTCCATCGGAGATACGGCTTGATGATGCCGAACTCAAGGAGTGCCATTACGCCAATGCCGATTGCAGCAGCAGCAAAAAAAGAGGCGAGTTCAATCATTCAACTCGCCCCTTCGCAATACATTCGATTGTGACGGTATAAAACCGTCTTGGTCATTTTTTGATGACACGATTGGCTCACATTCTGCGGAGCCTTTCATTTACGTGAGCCGGTCGAGGCTTCGGAAGTCTTCTTCGGTGTTCATGCGAGGAGTCCTTCAAGAACTCATCTGCGAACTCGTCGGTCACGTGCAGAATCCATGTGCTTTGCTTTTTGGGGCCAGTCCGGGTGGTTTTGTCTTGGTAGACCCACTCGTATCCCTTCAGTTGCATCGCCACTTGGAGTGTCAGAAGTCCGCCTCCGATGAGAGGGGCTCTGTCTTTGATTTTACCGATGATTTCATCAGTCGTAAGAGGGCCTCCGTCTCTCAGCGTTTTGTAATATTGGTAGGCTAAATGCCTTCCACCTTTCACATCACGCAGAAAGTCTCGAAGGAGTTCCTCTTTGTGTAGCCGGGTTTTTCTCCTTGGCACGATTGCCTCATTGTCGAGGCGGTAGTTCGGTTATTTCATCCTGAAGTTCCTTCCAATTTTCTGGGTTATTCCCTTTTTCGTGTTCTGCGCAAAGGCTTGAACAGACTCTGGAAAATGTTTCTCCTTCTCGGAAAACACCCTCAATTTTTGAGCATAAATCACAGGTCTGGTATTCACATCCTGATGACATGCAGAAGTTTCCACCTGAAGCACAAAACGGTGCGTCACACACAGAGCAGGAAAACGAATGAGCGTCTTCCCACCTTCTTGCGTCTTCACCGTCCTCAAATTTGATTCCTTCGACGCTCATCAGCGTCCCATCCTTGTCAGTCAGGTAACAGAACCACTCAGCGGTTCTTTCTCCTACCTTTTCAAAGGGTGGTGATTCGTAAATTCTTGCGAGTCCCGTGATTGAGGGTTTGTGCTTTTTGTGATGTTCATAAAACCGAACCATTTTTTCTGTGATTGGTGGGAGTGGTATCTCATCACCGTCACAGAAACAGGTCAATTTGAAAGGCATCTCAGCCTTCTGAGTGTCTTTTTGTTCGGACACGATTGCTTCTCAGTGAAGCGGGTGTTCGACGCCTTGTTCTCCAAGAACCCATCGAAGTGTTTTGTGAACACCTTGAAGGGCTTTGTAGTTTCGAGCGGCTTCTTTCTGCCCCTCAACGTCACGTTCCTCTTTGCAGTTCTCATACCATGCTTTCCACTGCTGCATCCGTTCGGATGCTTGGTCGAGCATGTCTTCGATTTCTTCCCACGTCTTGTCGTAGGTGCGAGGCATAGATTGGCGCAGGGCGTTCCCTTTTTCAGGGTTCCCTCCGTTTGGCTCAGATTGACTGAACACGATTGCCCTCAGACCTCGTCTGTGAGCGTGATACCAAGAGCGTGGAGCGACTGCATAGCCGCTTCGATAAGCCGTCGGTAACGGATTTCTCCGGTTTCTTCTTGCATCTCTCGTAAGAACGAAGCGAGATGCACCAGTTTGTCAATGGAGAGGGTCTCCATGTAATTCAGGATTTGGCCGTCTTCAAGTTGCGATACCAAACCGTATATGACTTCATTTTTCAGAGTCACGATTGCGCTCTTTCAGCGCGTTTTCTCATAGAGCCACGCAAAGGGCAGCATCATGAGAAGAAGCAGTGTCACCAGCAGTGTTGCCAGTATCAGGGGTATTGTTTGCCACCACTTCAGATTTCTTATCCATTCTCGTCGGTCCTCGTTTTTTGTGTAAGTTCCGATGAAGCGCCACCATTCTTTGATGACACTTTGAGCCTCTCGCTCTTGGTTTCCCATCCGATTGACCTCAAACATTTGAATGAACGAAGTCGGGGTGTAGCATCTCGTGCAAGTCGTCTTTCATCGCATGAATTGCGAAGTCATGAAGGGTGCGAACCAAAAGTGCGAGGCCCCGAATATCGACGGTCGTCTCTTCGGCACCTGCGAGGGCAGTCATCGCTGACTGAACCCACTGCATGGCACTTTCTTTTTGCTCTTCATTTGCTTCCATTTCAAATGCAAACGCGATGAAATCATCGACACTTGATGCGCATTTATTCAGGATTTTTTCACTTTCCTGACCAGTGAGAGTTATGTTCTCCACGATTGACGGAAGAGAAGGCAGCACATAATGCTCACTCCTCCCCATCTCTTGCTGTAACTGTTTCATCATTGACGTGAGCCCATACAATTTGGTCTCGGTAGTCGCCCATGGTTTGCTTGACAGCGGTTTTGCTGTGCTCATAAAAGCACCTTGGATTTTTGGACAAAATGTTTCCGAGTCTGTTTCTTGTTGGAACTCGTCTCGTTTGCTTCTGAAATTCTTCAAGAATCTGTCGCATTGTCATTGGTCCATTGTCCAGCAGTATTCGCTGGACCCTGTCGATGTGTGATATTGCACTCACGATTGCCTCACTGAGAGGCGTCATTTGCGAAGTTACGAATCTTCGTAGCATCAATCCCATCCGTAGATTTGATTGGCAGATGTCCTTGAGCGATTGCCTCGTCCAAGTCATCTCGTATGATGCGTAGCGCTTTTCGTAAGCCCTTCTCGATGTCAGATGTTCTGACGAAGGATTGAAGCGTCTCTTTCTGAGACACTTCAACCTGCTTTTCGAGACGGCGTTCTTCAACCAGCCATATTTCACGAGCCTTCATCAGGAAGTCTTCTCGTTCATACATTCTCTTCAACTCAGCAAGAAGGTCGGGGGCCATAGCGAAAAGTTTCGCCATCGCTTCCTGTCTTTCACTTTGCACAATCCCGTGTTCGGGGTCATCGACCTCATAATGAGAATCAATGTGTCCAACAATCCACCCGTAGCGATTTTCGTCATCTTCGGGGTAATTCCAATTTTCATAGATTCTGTTGTTGTCTGTTGCTATTGTGTAGGTATTGGGTAGAACCATTAACGGAACTATCCCCTTGCCTTCAAACTGAATCAAGTCGATTCGCTGCGGCGTAGCCGCATTTGTTTCATCATTCGATGACACGATTGCCTCACTCCTCTTCGAGGGGCAGGCGTTTTCTTTTCGGTTTGACAACAACTGGTTGTTTGACGTTCAGGCGTCGGTTCCAAGACGTCTCCAAGTGGTTCTTAATCCACTCCGAGCCGTATGTTCTTGCCAGTTTTTTCCTGCTCCACAGTCCTGTTCGAGACTGGTCCACCACTTGGACAGTCCAGTCTCCGACTTCAATGGTCTGTGCTTCATGCGCAGTGTTTTCGTCGTAGTGCTCAATGATACGGTCCCTGAGGTATTCGATTCGGGCGTTCACTGAACTGCGTTGTTTTGTCAATTCCTTGTATTCTGAAACCAGTTCCTCAATGCTGGTTTCGGGGACTTCTTCTGAAGCCTCTTCTGCGACGTTTGTAGCCACGATTGTTCGCTTCAAGCATCTCGATATTTTTGAATGATTCGAGTGTGCTCTCCGGTGACCCTCGGGTCATCTGCGAACTTGCCCCAATTGAATTCCATTTCTTTGGGGACTTTGATTTTGGCCGTTCTGTTCTCATGCCTTGTTCCTTGTCTGCCTCGTTGTCCTTGGTATCTCGGGATTGAGTGGACCCCTCTTCTTTCCCGTTGTTCACGGTATTGAATGGTTTCCATCCCGACTTCGGGGGATTGAAGCAAGTCGTAGAAATCGTTGTTGGTCTGTTCCTTGAAATCCATCAGGGCTTGCAGAACTCGGTGGTGTTGGGTTGAGTTTCCCTCACCTGAGCCGAGCCCGTAAAGAGCCGTGACAAATCTCCTGAATCCGTATCCTTGATTGATTGAAGCAAGGTAGACGATTTCCACAGGCAGCCATTTGAAGTTCAGACCACTTCGACAATCGGAGCAAAATTTCGCTCCCTTCCTGCCGAGGTAATAGGCTGAACAATTGAGACATTTCCTCTTCACTGGACTGTTGTTGCGCTGGTTATAAGCAACACGTCGGTGGTCGAGTGAGCAGTATTTTTGGCCATTTGATATAGCGACGAACGTTTCGTTGCATACGATACATTCGCCTGTGTGTCCTTTCATAGTGGTCACGATTGTCCCCGTTCAGGGGACTGATTTCCTGTTCATAAGCAGTTCTGTGATGCGGTTCAGAAGGCGTTCATCGCTGTCAATGTCCACGCTTTCTTCATGCTCCCAGCAGACCAGTTTGGTCAGGTGCTTCAGGAGTTCTTCTGATTTTTCCAACTCAGCAACCAGTGCTTCATCACTTGGTTCGTAATGAAATATCAGTTGCTCAGATGTATCGGTTTCGGTGTCATTGGACACGGGTGGAATTTCTTCTTCAAGAAGTTCCTTGAATGCGTCGAGGAGTGGCTGAGCGAGGTTGAAAGGTGCTCGGTTCACAACCCTCATTTCAGGTTCTGAACACTGCACACACGCTTTTTCGTTGATTCTCATCGCTGCGGATTTCCACAGCCCGTCATTCCTGACATAGCCACAAGACCGGCAAATCGAAAACCGGAACCGTGTGTCCTTTGTCAGTTTCATGTGAGCCTCGCGAAATCCGTGTCGAACCATCGGCGACTCTCTTTCCCACGCATCCATCCAGTAGGGAAACGCCCATAAGTCGGGGTTCTCTTCTGGTTCCGAATAGATGTGATTGTGCAGCCCTTGTAGCGCTGCTTCAATGTCCGTTTCTTCAGACACGATTGCCTCATTCTTCTTCAGAGGCGTTTTGTTCGATTTCTTCCATCGAACCATCTTCTTTGACCCAGTGGGACATCGCAAAGCCCCTTTTTCGGTCGAGGGCTTCGGACAGTCCAACATCGTCCACGAGGTCGCTGATTGGTCCAATCGTTCGTCCGTCTTTCAGCGTCACATCGAACTTCAGCCATGTTGACATGGTAATTGATGCGATGTCGTTCCTTGTCACCGTTTCGTCAGGGCCCAAGCAATCATGGAAAAACATGTTGATGACATCAACAATGTTTCCCAAATATATGTGTGGTATCGCAAGGCTTCCGACGTAGGTCAGTCTGATTTCGTCAACATTTTCAGGAATGTCGACTTGTTGTCCTAACTGAATAGGCACGATTGCCTCACTCAACAAGGAGTGAAGCGGGTGCGTCAGCGAGCGAAAGGAGTTTCTCATCATTGAGTTCAATCGAACCATCCTCGTCCAAAAGTGACTCTGGGAAGATGAAAATGATGCTAAGGGCGACTGCTTCGCCGTCCTTATTCCTTCCAAGGAGACAGGGATAAAGACCATCGCCTAAACCGGCATCTGTCCAGACCCCATCCTCATTGGCATTCCACCAGTAGTTGTCTGGGTCTTTCTCATATCGGTCGTATTCCCACTCTCGTGCAGCCTGTCCGTCTTCGTTGTTGTATTTCACAGCATTCCAAATGCTCATCCGTCCACTGTCGACGCCAAGGCTTGAGTTGTATTCCCATTCGCTGACTTTTTCGTAGCGCCTCATTCCTTCAGCCCTCGGGCTTTTCCGGATGATACGCAGTCTTGCGACTCGCTCGCCGAAATTGTAGGTTTTTTCCTCACCTTCTTTGGTGGTGTATTGGCCTGTTATCTCGCCTCGAGCAACCCGGACTTCGTATTCTCCGGGCTTCATCGCTATTTCAAATTCGCCGACTTCTGTGCCCACGCTGTAACACGGGTCAGTTGCGGCCACGCTCTCACCGAGCGTGATGTTGCAGAGTTTTTGCTCTTGCACGATTGGCTCATTCGTTTTTGAGCCGTTGACATTTTCGACAGTGCCCCCAGTCACACCATTTGGACGGGTGGGCTTCTTCGATGAAATCCATGACCAAGTCAGCGTAGTGCTCGTCGTGCATGGTTTCCATGATGTGTTCAGAAAATTGGAGTCGTTCCTCCAGAACGTCGATTTTGTCGTAGGTTCTCTTCAACTCAGCAATCAGGTCAGGAACGGCGGCCATAGCAATCAAATTACAATGGTCTTCCACCGTCAGGAGTCCGTCATTGTTTATCACGTTGTAATTCCAAGACGGGTATTGGGCGATGATAGAGTTGTTGCGTCCCGCCTCTTCAGCATGGATTTCGCCTCCATCATGTTCCCATTTTCCTTCTGACATACCTTCAAACTGAGTCAAGTCGATTCGCTGCGGCTTGTCCGCAGTTGGTTCATCGTTTGATGACACGATTGCCTCACCACAAAGGTGGGCTTGGTTCAAAGTCGTCCAAGTCATCTGCGTTGATGACTTGACACAGGCGTCCTCTCTTGCCATGAATGGTTCCCGGTAGACGAATGATTCGTCTTGGGTCAGGGGTGACGTCGTAGTCGATGAGGATTCCTTCTCTCTTCACACGCTTGACAAACCATGTTTTCCATGCCTTGTCGAGTCGTTGGAGTTTTGCCGAGGGTGTATGCTTGTTCCCTGCTCGGTAGAGTTTCTCAATGCTCTCTTTCGCCTCGCCGTGTAGATTCGGTTCGAGTCTCCAGCCGAAGTCAATGAGGTGGAATCCTTTACCGCCACTGAAAACAATGACGGGTTCTTGGTCCGATACGATGTCTTGTTCCTGATACCATTCCAACAGTTTCTTCGTTTCCGCTGCTGATTCCTCGAACGTCTCCATTTCGTAGTCGACGTCGAAATACAGTTCACGGAAGAAAAATGTGTTGTTCCTGACATGGGACATTCCTTTCTTCTTGAATTTCTTGGCACCGCCCTTGCTTAGCGGGTCGGGGCCGATGGATTGCGGGTTATACCATGCACCAGTTGAATAATACACATGGTGCGGGGCATATTGCATCAAGCGACGTTTGAGGTTTTTCTTGCCTCTTTCGTCGTTCTTGAATGTGTCCAGCAATTTCATGACGCGCATCCGTTGCTGCCGTTCGTCCCAGATGAAGAAGCGTAATTGCCTCCACTGAGCGTAGGGCGGGAGCCACAAGTTGTTGTGGTCCACATTCTGGTAGTAGCGTCGTATGGCGCGTGTTCTGCGCCTCATTACCAATCGTTGTTGCTCTTTCCATTCTGGGGTCTGTCGTAGCGATACATCGAAGCATCGTCGAAGAGCCCTTGCCGTCAGCGTAGCCAGCGGTAGTGCAGGGCAGTCGCAATCGTTTGCTCCTTTCCTATCACATGCTGGGTGATGTTGCTTCGGGAAATATTTCCCGAAGAGGCTGATGACATTCAATGGATTGCGAATAAATGAACGGAGGTCATAGGCGTGGTGTTCACAGAACACCTCACCCGGCTTCGCTTCCAATTTGCAGCGAGTTCCGTCTTTCTTCGTAGCGTCACAACGAGTGTAGTTGTGTTCCCATTCGGTCACGATTGCTCTTTTCGAGCGTTATTTGGGAGTTCCATCACCATGATGATACGTGTGGGGTCGGTATTCACAAGTGACAAGGTCACAGAGGTTGTTCTTTGCTGTATAAACAGTCGCACCGCACGTTTCACACGTTTTTGTCGCATGTTGCGATTGCCGCATGCGCTCGTAATGCAGTTCGGATAGTTCCGAAGCGCTTCGCGCTGGAATCCTTTGACTCTCGAGTGCTTCGTCGAGCCAAATGCTGTGTGTGTAGTTTTCATCGTTGATGTTGCTCCATACGAGGATGCGGATTCTGCCGCCTTCGTTTTCAACCTTTATCTGCGCTCCGTGCCCATCGACCGACATCGCGTCACCGTAGCCTTTGAACATCAGGTAAAAACCGTCGTGGTTTTCACTGTTGTCGTTGGCTGTTTGTGATGAAACGATTTTGTAGGCGACTGATTCGCCCTCGTCGTTCCAAGGTTTGATGATTCCTCGATTCAGAATTTTGATTGTTGGTTCATTGTTCCACCAATCTTCTATGTCTTTTTCTTCAGACACGAATGAGGACTCAGTCCTCTTGTTGTTGCAGTTTCTCCCACGCATTGTCAACACGAGCATTGTCAGGCATTTCTAAGCCCCATGCATTCCAAATTGCCTCTTCACATGTCTTGCAGTATCGAGGAACGATGTTTCCATGGTGGTCAACATCAAGGTCGATTTTCGGCAAGGAAATGCGGCATTTGAAACAGAGGGAACCGTCGTAGTCCTTCATTCTCGTCTCTCCGGAGCGGGGGGGTTTGGATTCAATACAGCCCATTGGCTCTTGCATCCTTTGCACCAAAAGTTGAACGTTTTTTTCGCAACCGCGACTTGGGCGAGTTCGCCACAGCCGTCGCAGACATCATCACCAACATCATAGTGTCGGATACCACGGAGAGAGGCCGCTTTGGCCAACTTGAGGAACCTTTCAGTGTATTCGGGGTTCATCATGGTCTCGACCGTTTTGTTTTTCAGTTCAAGGTCGGAGATGGTGTCTTTCGCGATTTGTTCAACCGCCTCGTTGTAAGAGGCTCCGCACGAGGAACACAAGACTTGCGTTTCAGAGTCACGCTGGTCGTGTGCCATTCTGTGCATTTTGATTCGTGTGTCTAAGCAGAAGACACATGCTGGTGTATCATTGGATAACACGATTGCCTTACGAGGTGGCGTAATATCGACTGTCTGGTGGACAGTCGCACTTTTGCTTTTCACCGTAAGGCGTTGTGGTGAGACACTCTTTTTCTCCCTCCCAATACCGACACACTACCCCGTAGTATTCGGGGTCATCTTCAGCGAGGTGCAGGCAATTGGGACATAGGTCTCGGTTGTGGTGAGGGTGCATGGTGATGTGCCAGCCTTCCTCATTTTCAGCGCAAGAAACACAGAAGGCACCACAGTTGGAGCAGTCGATGCTCTCATCTGGGCATTCCTCGTTGCATTTGTTGCACTTTGGTGTCCATTCATTGGTCACGATTGCCCGAAGGCATGGACCTCATTGGGTCCAGAAAGGATGGTCGTCTTCTTCGGTCTTGGCCCAAAAGCACCCTGATACGCCCCGTCCAAACGGGAGCATAGAGAATGATGCTTTTTCATCGGTAGACCAGCGCATGGCGGCTATCATCCGCCAACCTGAAGCAATCAGAATGAACGGTAGTTGTGCTTCAAGGCTCGGGTCAAGAGCCTCGCTGCAACCTTCGTTCTCAAAAACACTGACGATGTGTTTCCACATCTCTTGTGTTGTTCTGGCAAAGTGTCTTCGTAGCACCCAGCGCTCCCGTAGGATTTCGGGGCGTGTTTGCACTGGGTTGTGCTCGAGGATAAATTCCTCACACAGAACCACAAGTTGCTGTATCAGAGCGTCTTCTTTGACACGCTGGTCCCACACTGTGCTTGCACGGAAATGGTTGTGAAGGTCCTGAGGATTCAATTTCCAAAGTTCCTTCTTTCCGTCATACAGTTTGGCACTTTTGACTTCATCCAGTGGAGCAGATTGTTCTGGCTCCGTGGTGGTTGTTGGCATGAACGTTCTCATTTCGAGACCACGTTCGTTGGCTATCGTTGTGAGCAAGTGCTCCTTGAATTTCGTAGCCACCTCAGTGATTGTTTTCCGAGAGTCGTCTTCGTCGCTGCCTCCATCGCCTTGCAGGAACTTGTTCAGTCCCTGCTCAGCCTCGAGCAGCATGCCAAAATAAATTTCGACGGCTTGACGTGTCTTCTGCATGATGGTGACGAACTGTCCGACAGGTATCGGGGTTTCAAGTTCGATTCCATCACAAGAAACAACGTTGCCGTCGTTATCCATGTGGATTCCTTCCACGATTGGAGGTCAAGACCTCCGGTGAACCTCAGCCACCATTTCATGAATCGGGTTTGGTCCCTTGTTGATACGGACCAGTGCGCCTTGTTCGTAAAGGAACTCGGCTGCACTCCATTCAGAAGTGGGCTGAAATCTCTTGTCGCGCCATTGGCTGCGACGGGCTGCGAAATACGGCGAAGGTTCGGTCATTGGTAGTCCTCCTCTTCAAACTCGGCTTGTTCGTTGGCTATCTGCTTTGCCTTGTCTCGCTCTTCGGCGAGAGCAGAGACGGCTTTGCTGAAAGCCTGTGCAACTTCTTCAGACCTGACTTGAGACGCCATGTCAATCAACATGGCAGTCGCATTTCTGAGGCCTTCGTAGTAGCCGAGGTGATAGTCAGAGGAACTCATTCCTCCTCACTCCTCTTTTGCATTTCGCTTGCTGGGATTTCTCCATCAGCGGTGAGGACAATGTCCTCTTCTTCACATGTCTCGTGGTAAATGGTCTTCTTCAGCGACTTCAAGGGGTAGTCGTTACCGTTCCATTCGCCGTGATATGAAAACACGGCGTGAACAGCCACTTCCTTGAAGTGGATGCTCTGGGACTGTGCCACCGCGATGGCAATTTCCTTTTTGTCGTATCTGAACCGTTCCACGTGGGCATGGTCGTTTGTGCATTCGACCTCGAAGTAGGCGTCAAATTCTCCTGACTGCGCTACCGCGAGGATGGTGTGTGTGCTTGCGCTCACGATTGAGACGAAGGGAATCATTCCTCTTCGGTCTCGGGGACGGGGTCGTCCACATTTTCGGTGTGAATCAAGTTCTTGAAAATCAGGCTGTATGCTCGGGAAGCAACCGGACCTTGCAGCAGGTTAATCCAATCCCTTTTGTTCCACTCAGCGTATTCACTGTCGGTCGTGGCAACGAAAGGAACCATCGTTTGATTCCCTGTTTCGACGCAATCATAGGTGTATTCTCCTGTGTTCACGTCAGCCACAAAAAACATGTGGGGCATAGCGCCCTCAAATCTGAGGCGCCCTTCAAATGTGCAATTGTAAAACACGATGTAATCATCGCTATCGCAAGTGAAGGTCACGTTTCGGAATACGCATCGTGTGAAAGCATTTGAAGTTCCATCGTCCAGTCGACCTCGAAAATTCAGTTGTTCGTAGGTCTCATTTCGGTAGGAGTTACCAATCATTGGGCGTATTGGCCTCGTTCCCCGGCTTTCCCGGTAGCGGGCCAACGTCTGTTTCAATTCATTGATTTCTTCCTGCAACTCCTCCATTTTCGAGGCTTTGCTTGTGATTTCGGGCGGCTTGAGCCGCCATAAGAGAGTTTTGTCTTCTCTCACGATTGAGGCTAATCGCCTCGTGTGTAGTAAAAGTGCTGTATTCGGCAGGGGAGCACGACGGTCAAATTGCACTCGTCGCAGCATCTCCCCAGTGTCACCGGCGTTGGGTTGTGCCCCATGCCATGAAACCGGATACCGCAGATGGCACATTTGTGCCAGTGCTTTATGATGATTTCAATCGGAACGCCTGTTTCATTGGCTAACGCCATTTCTTGCTCTGTGACAAGGTGTTCAGGTTTCCCGGTTAAGCGCCTTTTCAGATTGCTCACGATTGCCTCCGTCAGTTTCTCACCTTGAGGGTGTTTTCAGGATAAGCGAGGTTCCCACAGTTGGGGCAAAGGAAATCAGTGTCTGTGTTGTCTGTTTCCTCTTTGAGGACTGCTTTCTGTCCGTGCTGAGATTGTCTCCAGCCGCACCAGTGTTCAGTCCTGACTTGTCTGATGTGTTTGCATTCGTAACTCGGCTTTTTCACATGGTGTAAAATCCAGCCGGGGCACGAGCAGCGCCATTCCCGTGTCAGTTTGTTCGTCGACGGGCGGTAGATGTCTTGAATTGACACTTCGTATGACACATCATCTCTTGATTCAGACGAGACTTCAATTTTGAAGCGCTCGTTGGAGATACATGCGTATTTCACGATTGGGGCTCATTCGTCCCCGGTCTCATCATCAAGTTCGATGTTCATGAGTTGTCGCAGGCGGTTGGCCTGCTGTTGGCTCTTTGAGGTGACAGCAAGAAGGCGGGCATCGAAGGCGTTCTGAACCCCTGATTGGGGAGCAGTAGCCTCGGTAATGCCGCTGCCGACTACCTGTCGCATGTTTCCGAGTTTCCTCTTCAAATCACGCTGCTCACGGAACAAACGGTCGATTTCCTTTGGCAGGTCCTCGTCGTCTGAATCGCGCACAACGGTGAGTAGGTCTTCGTAGTATGCGTTCACCGAAGAGACAACTTCTCGAGCAACGTCCTGTCGCAGATATTCCATCTGGCGGGCGTCGTCAACATATCCAAGAAGACGGAAGGTCGTTGCCGACGAAGCCGTGACACGCACGAGTTCGCCGTCTTCTCCTTCTTCGTAGGAGTCTTCTATCAGGTTCACAGTTCCGAACCAGTTGATGAGTTCCGAAAAGGGCACGAGGTATTCCATGTAGCGTTGGTCTCGATTCCAGTCGGGGATGTAGTAGACACCGCCGGAAGAACCTCCGAAGCGCATGCCGCCGACGTCCTTTACAGCACGTCGCATGATGGCACGCAGAGCCTCTTGGTCCACGGTGGTGGCTTCCCGAATCAATCCTTGTCGTAGGGTGTTGGTCACTTCCCGAATTTGCTCGGGACTCACCTTCACTGATGCATCCCATGGCGTGACTTCGTAAAGTCCAGCCAGTTCGCTCAGTTCCGCACGGGTCGAATTTTCCAGTGTTCGTCCATGCAGGGTTTGGTGCACATATCGTCGGGTCCACTTGTAAAGTTCGCTTCCTCGTTGTGGTGGGATGTAGCGGATTCGGAAGAGGTCTTCCGTCACGCTGTCCCACTGTCCGGTAGCGACGTTCTTTCCTCGCCATCGGCGAACAAGTTTCCATTCCTTGCTATGTCGCAACATGACGACTTCGTAGAAGACTCTGGCGACTCTGTTGCCGCTTTTGTCTTCCCAGTCATCTGTCTCGACAAGACCAGCGTCTCGGTTCAAGTCCTTCAATGCAAAAGAGAAGGCTTTGCTTCCGCTCCGTGGTCTGGGCACCCAAGAATCCCAATCAATCCCATGGTGGGACCAATCGTATGGTTCTGATGCCCCGTAGCCGGGTATTCCCAACTCTCGTCCTTTCGAGACCAATTCCTCATAGGGAACTGTGCCAGCAAAAATGGCATAGAACCCGAGGTGGCCCCGACAAGGGACTTCGGTGTTGTTACTCACGAAGCCCTCTTCTTCAAGCGGGCTTCTTTGGTTTGCGTCATTTGACACGATTGGCTCGCACAGCGGGCCGTAGTTGTTGGCTTTCAAGCCATCTCGTCAGACCATTCGTCACGCACAGCGTTGGCGCTGGCGGATGCAGCCATCATGGCTTCCATCATGGTCAGACGGGCAAAGATATGAGCACACACGAATGTTGGTCCGATGATGCTGCCTCGTCCGGGCAGCGCCACTTCTACGACAACATCGTCCAAAGCAACCCCGTCAATGTTGAGGGTCACTTGACTTCCGATGTCTTCTTTCGTGTATGTTTTGTCGTTTTGATTCGACACGATTGGACGCTCACAGGCGCCCGATGAAGTTGTCTCCGTGTTTTACCGTTCGCTTGGACGGCTTCACTTTTGAGACCTTCATAAGTCGGTTGTTGTTTTGAGGCCAGATGAATTCGTGATTCATCAGTTGTTCTCTGGTAATGAACCACCTGCCAGCGGGAATGTTCTTTTCCCGGCCTTCGGGGTCTCTTACCCTCACCGGTTTGGGGATGTCCAATACACATGGCGTATTCATCATGTTCACATGCTGAATGACACTTGGCTTCAGCCGCCCAGTGAAAGACGAAGGAACCCTTTCGAGGTCCTCTTCCTGTTTCCAAAAGTGCGGCAAGACTCCTTGCTGAGGGAAGTGAGAAACGTCCTCTTCCTCAGGGGGAAGAGCAAGTTTCAGCATCTCTCTGAATACAGGTGTGATGGTAGGGTCTCCCAATTGAGCATATTCTCCACATTGGAGATTGGTCCAAATTTCGTGCATGGCGTTGTGATAAATCGTCGCAACTGCTTGCTTACGGTAAGGTTGTTGTGCAGTTTGCAGTGCTTCCGGTAAGACACGTCGCATCGTTGACGTCG
>Ga0181568_10001132_pt1 | contig 24493 bp, 22 predicted proteins | sample 101ome_20_FD_133758 | JGI IMG/M metagenome (GOLD analysis project Ga0181568, IMG submission 133758) | Coastal salt marsh microbial communities from the Groves Creek Marsh, Skidaway Island, Georgia - 101404AT metaG (megahit assembly) | ecosystem: Environmental > Aquatic > Marine > Intertidal...
AAATAAAAGATAAATAAAAGATAAATAAAAGATAAATAAAAATTGAAATATATATATTGAAGTTAAAATGTTTTTAAGTAATTTTATAAAATGATAAAAGTAATCATTTTTTTATTTCATTCGCATAAGTATGCCATAAATAGTTTTGTTGAGTACTTATAGAGTGTCCCATTTGTTTCGCTATTTTATTCCTTTCTAAACCACTTTTCTCTTCTAATTTTAAATCTCTACGTGTTATATAAATATGTCTTAATGTTGTTAAGGTTATGTTTTTTTTATCAAATAATTTCTTTAAAATTCTATTTGCCCATTTATTAAAACTATTTGGCTTTTCAAATGGCTTTAATTCTGTCTTTTTTTGTAATGACACAAATAAATAATCTCTTGGATATAATTCTAAACTTTTATTTATTTCTTTTAATAAATTACTTGGTAAATTTATAATTTGATCTTTATATTTATTATTTGTTTTATATTCTCTTAATACAATATAATTTTCTTTATTACTTAATACCATATAATTCCTAATATCTTCACGTATATTATCACTATTATTATAAATAATAACTTTATCGTAATCACTTCTCACAGGAGGTATTAAAGTATACATTGATAATAATAATCTTTCAAAACTACCTATTTTCTGTTTATTTCTTGTTTTCTCTAATTCTTCAAAAGAAACATAACTATTTTCCTTAGAAGGTTTATTAGTATGATACTTTTGATTATTAATATCTTCTCTGATTTCTTGATGTAAATCTGTCCATTTTTTATAAAGTTCTGTCTTTTTCTGTATCATTCCCGGTGTATGTCTAAATAATGCTCCTATTGCTGATACATATCCATCTCTTGCATGAATACTTAATTTATTATTATCTAATCTACCACTTGTTTTATTCACATACTCATTCATTTTATCCAAAAACGCTTCTGGATGGTTTATTATATATTCTAAACATTTACCTTTCCCTACTTTTCGTGTTGTACTACAATTTAACCAAATTTCATTCTGTATTACATCCAATCTCTTTAAATATAAATTTTTAGAACTATCACTTAATAATTTTGAATTTCTAATATGTTTTTTATAAGTTCTATCAAGCATATTATTAATATTATATTATTTTATTTTCATACTATATCCTCATTTTTATTATTATTTAAAATTGATCTTACATTATTATCAGAATCATCACTTGATAAATCTATTGAATCTGTTGATTTAAAATTTAAATGATCTTTTTCGTATATATTCATTTCTTCTGTATCTATTGTACTACACATATTATTTGAATTATACATACTATTATTTATTTTAATATTATCTTGTATTGTATCCAATTCTATATCTTTTATTTCTTCTGATATAGTACTATTTGTTATATTTTCTTTTTTTACTAATTTATCATCATTTTTAACTATCTTATAATCTTTATTTCTCATTCTCTTTATCTCACCTATCTTATTATTTATTATATTCATTATATAACCATTCAACTTCTCTCCATTCTTCTTTATATTATTATAATATCTATTATATAGATTATCATACTTTTTTGTTCTTTGTTCCATTAGTAATCTATTTAAATTATTTGGATCTTCATCATCAAATAATGTAAATTTTAAATCAATATCATCATCTTCTTGTAAACTATTATAAACTTTTAATGAATAAGTAAGATAAGATAAATAAGTAATACTTATTATCCCTATATACGCAAAAATCATATCCTTTACATATCAACTTAAATTTTATTATATTATAAATCTTTATATAATAATTTTAAAAATAATATATATATAAATAAATGATAAAATTATTAATTGAAGCAATAATTGTTGGTATAATAGTAGTAATAGTAGGTTTAATGGTTAATAAACTTGTAAAAAAAGTGATGGGTAAGAAAGTCCCACCAACCTGCTATGTTTTACATGATTCAAAAATGATAGTAACAGTATTTTTCTTAACAGGTTCATTAACACATTTATTATTTGAGTTACTAGGAGGAAATAGATGGTACTGTAATAACGGTGTGGCTTGTAGAAAATTACATTTACTTTAATTTTTATTATCTTCAATCCCCATATGGACATTTTTAATTTCTTTATAATTACCTATTAAATATTTAACATTCTTAAATCCCATTGCTTTCATAATTCTCATTCCCATTGCTGCTCTTTTACCTGTACGACAATATAATAAATATTTAGCATTCTTATCATATAATTTTATATCATCATATAAATTTTTTAATTCAATATGTTTTGCATTTAATAGATGTCCTTTATTCCATTCTTTATCACTTCTTACATCAATTATATAATCAAAATAGTTTTGTTTTATTAGTTTTCTAGCTTGTTCAGGATTAACAGATGGACTACTTCTTAAATCTAAAGCAATATTTATACCTAAAAGAATTAATAATAATATAACGATTATAACTAATATTTCAATAAACATATTTAATAAATAAAAATAAAATAATTATAATAATTTGCTAACTTGAATAGAAGATAATATAGCACCTTCACCCCAACCTTGATTAAGACTATAAGATTCACCACAAATAAATATATTATCTCTAATATTTGCAATTTTCTTATTTAATTGTATTTCATTTTTGTTAGGTTTCCAAAAATGAACTGCATCTTTCCAATAATATTTTTTTATCCATAATGGATCACTAATTTTTTTATCAGGGAATATTTCTTGTAAATGTTTTTTTAACATTTTTTTTGTATCTTCTTTATTCATATTACCCCAAAAATCAGCATTTATCCAATCGCTGTAGCTTATTTGAAAAAAACCATTTTTACTATTTAAAGGAATTATTTGTTTAATTTTGTTATCAGTAGTAGTATAATTAATATCAGTCATCCATTTATTATTATTTTGTGTAATATCATATTTAGCAAAGATTCTATTGAGACTACTAGAATGAACAGAATCTAATAAGTCTAATTCATCTTTAGTGAAACTTTTACTCAATTTCATTAAAGATTGCTTAGGAATAGCAAGTACTAATTTTTTTGTATATATTTTATTTTTCTTATTAATTAATAGTTCTAGTTTATTATCAAGTTGTGTAAATTTATCAAGATTAGATTTATTAATAAATGTAATATGATTTTTTATGGATTCAAAAAGAGAATTAATAAGCTGAGAATAACCATTTTTAAAAAATAAAATTTTTTTACTTTTAAATAATTCATTTTGTAAATTTTTTCTAGCAATAACTGAATTAGTTAATTTAAATTCACTTGAATAACCATAACATATTTCAAGGTATTTTACTTCATCTATTGTAAGAACTTCTAAACATATTTTCTCAAATGTATATCTTCTACAATATTGTTTACCCTTATTATCCATATGAGTAAATACCTTTCTCATTAAATCATAAAATCCATTACTTGTTTTAATATTTATTTTTTTCTTATATTTATTATCATCGCAAAATGATCTATTTTTATCCCCATTCCTATTTAATTTTTTCTCTATCATTTCTATATTATTATCTTTAACTAATTTCATCATATTCTTTTGATAATCAAATAAAACAGCACCTCCAGCTTCATACTTATAGGTAGAATTATTAATATTGACATGCCTAGTTTGAATTAGACCACCAATATTATTAGATTTTTCAATAATGCAAATCTTTTGATATCCTTTTTTAATAAGTAAATTAGCTAAATTAAGACCTGAAAGACCTGAACCAATAATGACTACATCGAACATTTAATATAAAATAATAATTAATTTTAATAAAAATAAATTAATTATTTGTAAAAAATAGGACAACCGAATGGACGACGAAATATATTCTACCTCTCCATGTTCAGATATCTCTTTAATATCTAATGATTCCGGAATAAGTATAAATAGTACATCTTCAAATAAAAAGAATAGACGTAAAAGAAGTGGAAAAAAGAAATATCAACAGTTTATAAAAGATGAAACAAATATATTTGAATATTTTAATTCAAAAGATTATTTAGTAGAAGAATATTGTAATGATGAAGATGTAGGAGATATATATGAGCTAGAAGCAAAAAATGAAATTCAAGAGAATTATATAGATGCTTTAAATAATAGTAAAATACCGATTATTTTTAGTATTGGTCCTGCTGGAACTGGTAAAACATTTATAGCTTGTCATTATGCAATAACTAGTTTTTTAAAAGGTGATGCTAATAAAATTATAATTACTAGACCTACTGTATCAGTTGATGAAGAACATGGTTATTTGCCAGGAGATCTTAATGATAAAATGAAACCATGGTTACGTCCTATATATGATATATTTGAAAAGTATATATCTAATACTTATCTGCAAAAGTTAATAAAACAAGAAAATATTGAGATATGCCCATTAGCCTTTATGAGAGGAAGAACATTTGAAAACGCAATTATAATTGCTGATGAAATGCAAAATTCTACTGAAAGTCAAATGAAAATGATTTTAACACGTATATCATTTGATTCTAAGCTTATTATTAATGGTGATTTAAACCAATCTGACAATAATCGAAATGGTTTAAAGGATTTTTTATCAAAATATAAGTTATCAAATGATGATAATAAAAGTAATATAAAGATTATAGAGTTTATGAATAATAATATTCAGAGACATCCAATAATAGAGACTATTCTGAATATATATAAGTAGTTTTCATATATTTTTCAACAATATCAATATTATTTAAAATAATATTTTTATAAATATTTTGAATAGAAGAAAATATAATTATTTTTTTGACAAAATTTAAATTATTTAAATTAAATTTCCATTCTTCATAAGATAAATTATTACAATTATAAATATTTTTTTTTACTTTTTCAATAATATTAATATAATGTTTAATTGATTTGTTCTTTTCCCATAACATATCTAAATCTTTTAATGATATTAAATTATTGTAATAAACAAATTCATTATAAAGAATTTGTTTTTTTGTTTGTTGATCAATGAACATAACACTCTATAATTTTAATAAATAAATTTTCTTTGTATATATATCTTCAAATTTTATATTTTAATACATTTATTTATATTTTATATTATATATAATTAAATGTATAAACTATTACCTAGCAATAAGTTTTATAATTTACCAAATAGTTATAAATTATTACAATTTGAAAAAAATATATTAAACAACAATATTTATTCATTTATACTATTTTCATCATTATTTAAAAATAATAAAAATATTAATAATTTTGATGAAATTGTTATAAATTTTATTAATAAAATTAAGAAGAATAATCTTAAGTTGGATAATTTAATAAGATGTAATGTATATATATTAAGTGGTTCAAGTTTAAAAAAAATAAATAATAATGATTATGATAAATCATTAATACTGTATAAAAATAATAATAAATATAGTTGTTTAGTAAAAAAGAAGAATGATGAATTAATATTTAAACAAGATAATAAAATTTTGAATAAATTGATATTAGAAGGTGGTGTAAAACAAAGATCAAGGGGACCTTTTAAAAATAAGACTTGGCAATCACCTAGTTATATAGAATTAAAGAGAAAAAAATCTAATACCCAATTAAATAATAGTAAATCTCCCCCTTCTAAAATTAATAAAGTCGCTTCTCAATCTTCTCCAGCTCCTAAACAATCTTCTTCATCATCTACTATTCCCAATTTAATTAATAATAATAATAATAACAATAATATAGTTATGAATGATGAGATATCAAATAAAAATACTAATGATATTTGGAATAATTATAGTTTAGGTTTAAATAATAAATTTAATGATAATTTATATTATACTAAAGAGAGTGTTGATAAATTTTTGATTGATAATATTAAATATATAAATGATTCTAATAATAATTTTTTAAAAAGAGCTGAGAAATATAAAGAAATAATAATAGCATCTTTTACAAATGAATATAGAAGTGATTTACATATGTTACTACATAATATAAATAATATAATTAATAATAGAATTAAATATGATAATCGTTTTAATTTTGTACCAGAAAGGAATGAAATAATTGTAAATATAGTTGTATCAGGTGGCACAGGTATAAATAATTTATTTAAATTAAATGATAGAACTGTTTCTCCTGATATTGATTCTAAATTAATTATTTTATCACCATCATCATTATACATTAATAATATCTATAATAAAGGAAATCAATATGATAAAGAGAATGATGAGAAATTAAAAGAATCAATTAATAATTTTCATAAACAATTAATATCAGTAAGAAATATACTGGATGAGGAATTATATAAAATAGCAGAAGATACATCAGACCTTTATAAAAAAACTAAAGTTGGTAAAAGATATAATTTGTTTGAAAAAGATAACATGATTTTTAAAATGGAAGATATTTATAACAGATTATACAAATATTGTATGATTTTATTAAAAGAGAATGATATTGAATATGAAAAAATAGATTTTTTTTATAAATTGAATCGTGATAATAGTAATCATTTAAAATTTACTAGATCTCTTGATAAAAACTTTATACAAAAAAGGCATAATGTTTTATTATCCGGTTATAATTTTAGCCATATATTAACAAATAAAAAAACTATTGATGATAATGATGTTAAAGATATTAAACTAAGAACAAATCAAGTATTATTATATTCACTTGATCTTACATTTGAAAATGTTGACTTCTTTAAAGGATTATCTGGAATTATTGATATTACAATAGTTTTACCAAATCATATAGGATTTTTCAAAGATATAAAAGAGATTAAAATGAATTATAGAGGATCTATAATAAATATAAAAAATATTAATAAAAATAATGCGAAACAAGACATAAATAAAATGAAAAAAATGAATTTAAGAGACCCTACTAAAGATTTAAAAGATAATGTAAGATTAAATACATTAAATACAATTGTAAGTTCACAAGATGGTGGAAATATTAATAATTTATACAATAATCAAGATAATATATTACAAGATAAATTTGAAGAATGGATAAAATTAAATAACTATAGAGTTAATAAAAATAACAAAAATAAATATGAAGAAAGATTTTGGAATACTAATCAAAATGATAATAATAAAATAATAAAAATTAAACAAAAAGGTGGTGGTGATAATAGATTAGAAGCTATACATCAAAAACATGTAATATTATTAAATCAAGTAAAAGATTTTAAATTATTATCATTATGTATAACAGATGTTTTAGATAGAGACGATTTAGAAATACAAAAAAATATATTTGAAAAAATTAAATCAAATAATAAATCTACTTTGAAATATAATTTAGGAAATACCAAAAATTTTAAACAAACATTTAAAAATAATATATTAAATAAGTATTCTGAATTACCAAACATTAAAAGAAATTTTCCTGTTAATAACGATTTTGAATATTTCTTAAATAATAATGAAGTAAATACTAATGAATTATTTTATTCAGATAGTACTAAAAAGTATTATTCAAATGATAAAAACAATATGATATATGGTTTTAGATACTTAAGAGCATTATTATCATTAGATATGAATAATATTAAATATCTTTATCATTTTTATAATAAAGAAACATCAGTATTTGATGAGAATAATACAGGGTTTATAAGAGAAATACATTACTATATATTAAATAATGTAGTGCATAGTATAAAAAGTAATAATGATAAAGATATAAATAGTCTTTATTGGAAAATATTTACAAATATTAGAAGCATAACAAAAATTATAAATAATTAGTAACTCCAAGTTCCACCTAAACCACTTTGATATATTACCCAAGAATCAGGATAAAATTCTTCACAATATTGAGATTTGTAAAGATACATATTATTTTTTTTATTAACTTCTATTATTTTATTTTTTAACTTATTATCAAATTTAGTTAAACATTTGTTAATTTCAGTTTTTCTTTTGAAAGTTCCTTTATGAGTTAAGAAAGGATATATAAGTTCAGAATCAATTATAAATAATTTTTGTTTTTCTATGTTATTAAGTGCTTTTCTAAAATACCATGGACCAGTACTTTTAGTAATAATAGGACTTTTAAGATCAATCTTATTTAACATATCTCTTTTCAGAATAGAATATAGAGCATCATTCTTTTGAGCGCATGCAAAGAAACCATTACTTATCCATTTTTCTTTAAGTCCAACTGGTTCTTCATTACATACAATAAATTCATATTTATCTATTAATTTATTCATTTCATTAAAAAATTTATTCTTAACTTGAAATAAGCTATCAAGATATATACCACCGTATTTAAATAAAATATCATATCTTGCTAAATCTGCTACTTGTGCCCATCTATTATGATCTTGATCAACTCCTATCTCAAGTACTTCATTTATATGATCCCATGTAATACTTAAGTTTTCTTTTTTAAAATCATCCATTGTCCATAATTTATATTCATAACCATTTTTTATTGCCATCTTTTTTACTTCATCAAACATATATTGTCTCCATTTTGGTGCTTTATTACCAAACCATATTTGATGTATTACTTTCCTTATTCTATTATTTTCATTTACATATATTTTTTCATTTTCGTAATGATCTTTTTCTACTTTTTTTAAAACTTTATTATTGTTATCATAAATATGAGTACATATTTTTTGGGTATCAGCGTAATACTTACATAAATCTTTTTTACGATCTAATAGTTTTTTATTAAGTTTTTTGTTAACCTGAAAGAATTGAGAATTTTTAAATAGTGATTTAACTAAATTATGTACAGCAATATGATGTGCATGTCCATATTCACCTTTATTATTATGTGTTAATACAAGGTCCCATTTTTGTTTAGAAAGTTTTAATAGATGTTTATATAATGGAGAGCTTTTATTCATAAAGGTTGCATCTGCTAATTCCTGATCTTCAGTATATTCATCTTTTATATTAAAAGCTTCCCATTTAAATACTCCTGCATATTTTATACTATTACTTAATTCTAAATATCTACTATTATCCTCATTCCCATGAGTACAAACTATAACATGCCATCCATTATCTAACAGAAGATTTGCTCCACCCCATAGCATCTCATCATCTGGATGTGCTACTATCATTAGTTTATTTACTTTATCATAAGTATTCTTATTTAATTTAATAATTACATCATCATCACTTTTATTTTCATCTATAGAATATATAATCTTATTTTTTTCTTTTGTTGTTATCTTTGGTTCTCCTATATCTTCTGATTTAGCCTTATTTTCTTCCTTTTTCTCTTTTAACTCATATGTTGAAAATGATTTTGTTACTTTAATTTCTTCCTTATCTTTTGGACTTTTACCAATCTTATATTTTTCATTAAAATCAATCATAAAATCTACAGGAAAATTTTTGGTAAAATTAATATAAAGAGATGAGGAAGGAATATGAGTTTTATAACATTCTTTAAGTTTATTTTGTATTTTTGACCATTTATTAATTTCAGGAGTATTACCTTCAGTTTTAAATTGATAAAAGTCATCAATATCTTCAGAATAGCAGGTATAATCTTCACAATATATAATACCTAATATATATTCCTCAGGTAACCATTCATATGCCCAATATAAAGAAAGCATATTTACATTATAAACATTATCTATTATTCTAAATTCTGTAAATTTATTTATTTCTTTCTTTGTAATATTATCAAACTCATTAATACATTTATCAATAAAATATTTAATATTATGAGTATTTTTAAGACTAAGAATGGAATAAGGAACAATATTAAGAGTGTTGTAGTCATAACAATCGTTTGTAATATTCATAATAGAATTATAATTAACAGTAATAATATCACTTTTAGAATTTGTAAGAACAACATTAAGATTCATAGTATGAAATTTGTTACTAAATTCAGGATTATGTGATTCATCACTAGCGGGTACTTTGAAAATATCAATATCTTTATTGAATGAGTTAGCAATAATTGGTAATATTTTAATATTTTCACTATTAATATTATGTTTTTCTAGATGAGCCAAAGTAAATTTAGTAGATGTTAATAGTGGTCTTTTACATTTTTTATCAAGTAATACAAATACAAATCCAAATTCAGGATTTATTAATTTTTTTATTTTATTAAATTCGTTGGATATATCATTGTATAATTTTTGATTATCAGTATAAATAGTAAATATAACAGAGGTTTTAGGATTATAAATAATTTTATATAATTTAATAAATTCATTTGTGAATTTTCTATTATAAATTTTGTAGTTAAAATTATATTCAATATGGTCACAAATGAAAATTTCGGAAGTTTTTTTGGATCTTAATCTTAAAGAGTCAAATAATGTAGTATTTTTATCTAAATTTTTAAATATAAGATTTTCATCTTCTTCATGATATTTGAAAGGTTTAAAAACATTTTTTTTATTTTCAATATCATAATTCTGAAAACATTTGAATTTTGTATCAGTTGGTTTAGATGTTCTTTCACTTAAGAAATCAAAATTAGGTCCTCTACTTTTATTAAAGAAATAATCAGCAGGTTCTCTATTAGCTAAAGAAGCAATAGATCCAGCCATTTCTTCAGATGTAATATCTTCAGGATGTATAATAATTGGTTCACCAACATACCATCTTTTTTTAAGATGAGCTCCAAAACCATTAAGTTTATCAGTTATATATATGTATTCACTTGGTAACCAATAACATTTTAAGTTTGCCATTGCACTTGTAGAGTTAAAAACTATATCTAATACTCTATCATCTGATTTACCAGGATTATTTTTTGAAATTATATCCCAAATTTTTAAAGCATTTTTTGATTGTATTGATGTTCCCCACCACATAGTCCCTCCTGATGCTCTTGGTTTAAAATTATTAAAGCACATAGGTTTTTCATCTAAATAATCAACATAAAAATCACTTACTTGTGAATACCAATTGTATAACATACAATCAAAATAGGTTTGATCAAATATTTCAGGGTATCTTACTATATACATATCTGCATCTGTATATAAAACAGGAAAATCTTTAAATTTTTCAATAGTATTATGAATAAAATTAGGTTTATAGTTAATAAGATCTTGATAATTACCATCTTTAGCATCATAAATTTCAACATAATAGTTAATTTTAAGTTTTTTGCACTGAGATATAAATCGTTCAGTAAGTTCACCATATGTTTTTTTGTTTCTAAAAGTGATAATTACATCATATTTTTCATCAATAGGGGCAAAATCACCAGAAAATGCTCTGTGGCTCCCAGGTCCAAGCATTATAATTGTAATACCTAAATTCTCAAAAGCTTTTGTAGACATATTTCTAAATGCTAATCTACCATAACAGAATGATATTGCTTTTGAACCAGCATTAATTATTTCAGGTAAAACTTTAATATCTTTATTTAAATCTTCAGGTAAAATATTATTTATTATATTTTTCATAATTTCTTCAAAAACATCTTTATTATCTTTTAAGTTCTCTAATCTATTATCATAATCGAACCAAGGTAAAAGATTACCATTGTTATCTTTAGGCATTTCAACAGTTGTATGCCAACCATAATTAATATCAAATAATAAACCAGCATTTTTGAATTTATCTTTAAAGGTTTTATTGAATTTTTTAAATTTATAGTTATCTTCAAGATATTTTGTAATATTTTTACTATTTTTAATAGATCTTTTAATAACTTTATTTTGTTCTTTAATATCAGAAGAGTAAAGATCATTACCTTTTGAGTTAGGATTAACTAGATCATAGTTCCAAACGTAGGTACCATGAATAAATTTGCTTTTATATGAAACATTATGTTTAATTTCAACTAATCTTTCAGATAGATTTTTCATTATATTAATATATAAAAATATAATTTTATATGTTTATATATAAAAATGATAAAAAATCCAATAATTTATGATGATTTCTCGAATAATACTTTAGAAAAACATTGGGAACCTTATGAGAGAAAATTTAATAACACACATGAGAATGGGAATGGAGTAGTAAAAGAGAATATAAATTTTGAGAATATAAATATACTGAATAAAGGTGATAAAAAGAAGAAATGCTTGGTATTAGAGGCTCATGGTGACCTATATAATAAAAGTGAACCGAAAGGATTGAAATTGAATCCAAAAACAAATAAATATGTAAAAACAAATACAAGTAAAAGAGTAGGTTCTATAATAAGAACAAAGAGATTACTGGGTCCAGGAGAATATTATACTCGTTTTAAAATTACAGATGATAGAATTTTAAATGCATTTTGGTTATTTAATTATGAAGAGTATAATTATGATGATCATAGACATAAGAAGGATAAAAGATATAATTTCAAAGGGAAATTAAATAATACATCAATAATAAATAATGAGATAGATTTTGAATTTCCAGGGGAAAATAAGAATTCAGTTCAATTTAATAGTTATATAACAACAGAAGACAGTGATTTATTTCATGAGCAGAATATAGAATATAGTAATTTAAATGATAATAAATGGCATGAATTAAAGATAGTATGGAGAACAGATAAGATACCATTAGTAAAGATAATAAAGAGAGAATTAACAGATGATGAGGTAATATTAGTTGATAGGAAGATATATATAAAAGATATAAAGGATAAGATGTTTCAATACTTGAATGGAATGGAGATAATAAAAGATTATGAGAATGATAATAATTATAGTATGGTTTATGGGAAAAAATTAGAGTATTATTTAGATAATATGGAAACACCAATATTTAAGAAAGAGATGAAAGAGGAAGATTTTAAAAATTTGAATAAATCAAGAAATGATATACCAGTGTATTTAAGTCATTTTTATATAGGAGTATGGTTTTCAAGGAATGATGATAATAGAGATTTTGATACAAGAAAATTATATGTAGATAAATTTAGTTATAAACCTAATGAAGATTTATTTTATATTTTATAAATAAGAGAGATGGGAAATATATTAGTGATAATAAGGAAATATAGGAAGATACCAAAAAATCTTGATGCGAGTGAATTAAATGTATTTTATCCTAGATTAGTACGAGGGAGAGTAATAAAAGTTTATGATGGAGATACAATTACAGTAGCGAGTCGTATACCGATAATAGGGAATGAGATATTTAAGTTTTCATTAAGATTGAATAGATTGGATACACCAGAGTTAAGAACGAATAATTTGGTAGAGAAGGAATATAGTAATAAGATAAGAGATAAATTAAGTGAGAAGATAATGAATAAGATGATAGAGATAAAAGTGGTAAAGACGGATAAATACGGAAGATATTTGTGCGAAATAAGATATAAGAAAGAGAATATAAATGATTGGTTATTGGATAATAAATATGCAGTAAAATATGATGGAAAGAAGAAGAGAGAATTTGATATAAGAGATTATAATGAGGAATTGAAAGAGAGTATAGCAATAGCAATAAGCGTAGGACCAAAAATACCGAGAAGAAAAACGAGATCAGATGGAATATATTATATAGAATAAAAAAAGGAGAAAAAATGAATTCGCGGATTCATAAAAATGACGTATTTTATGAATTCATATTTTTAGCGAGTTTTATGAATTGATAATGTCCTAAATGTACATTTAGGACAACCCAAGTACTTTATTTTCATTTTTTTTATAGTTTTTATGAATTCATAAAAATGGTGTATTTTATGAATCCGCGAATTCATTTTTTTTATAAAATATTTATTTTTAATCTTATTAATTATATGTTATTATTCCTCCATCTATACTAAAACTTAAATCATTTGCTAAACAATAAGTTTTTAATAAATTGTCTATTGTTGAAATCATATACATTTTATTCTGTTTATTATTATTTTCTTCATCATATTTGAAACGTTCTTTTAATTCTCTGATTCTACTATTATATGTTTCTACATGATGTTTATCAGTTTCTAATAAATTTAATTTATCTTCTATAATACTAGGTATACTAAAATATGTATTTATTTTATTTAAATAATTTTCTTGATTATAATGTATATTAAAATATACTTTTTCTAATGTTTCATTTAATAGATATTCTTTATTATTATTATTTGTATCAGTATTAATTATATTATTGATTTTCCTTGCTATAATCATAAATAATAATTCATCATATAAATATATTTTAAATAATATATTTAATATATAATTAAAATATCGATTATAGTAGTTTCTCTTAAAATTATTTAATTGATCTTCCTTAAGGATATTTAGGTGATTTATATTAATATATTTGCCAATATAATCTTTATTTTGAGGATTACGATAAGGACTAAATATTTCATTAAAATTAATATTAATACTAACTTTAATCTTATCATTTAAAAAATCAATATATTTCACTATATTTTCTTCCATGTCTTTTTTGTTTAAATTATTTTTACTTTTTAAATCATCACATAAAATATAAAAGAAATTATATATTAAATTAATTACATCTATAGAGTTTACACTATCTTCATTTTTATTATTTTCAAATGAATTTAATTTTGATTCTTCTGATACATGTATAAATAGTTCTTCATTATCAATTTTATTAATATATTCATCTATACTGCCTTTAGCATTTATTAATGTATCGTATTCTTGCCAAGTATCATCTACAGGATCATTATATCCTTTCCAATTCACTAAAAATGAATATTCATTTGGTTTATTTTTAACTATAGCAATATCATCGTTTGGAGAGTGATCTAAAATTTTTTCTACTTGATAATAAACATTATTATCTTCTCCTCCTGATTGCCCACCTATTTGACGTCTGCGTTTATTATTATTTTTTATATTAAAATAATTATTAATTGATTGTTTATGTGTTCTATGTATTCTAAAAAAATATTTCCCTATTTTAACTTTTAAATTATTTCCTATATTTGTACCGTTAATATTTAAGAATATTATCTTTTGAAGATTTTTTTTACGTTTACTACTACTACTACTACCAGGTAGTATAAATTTAATTGGAAAGAAATCTTTTTCATAAATATTATATAAGTTCTCATCTGTACTATTAAACCTAAATTTTCTATTAGGTCCTCCTTCCGCAAAGTAAAATAAATTATTTAATTTTTCCAAAATATTAATATCTAAATTATTTAATAAATCTTCTATAGGAGATTGGGATGTACCACCTTCTTGATTATTATTAGTTCTTTTAACTTTTTCATAATGACTTTTAAAAATATTTAAAAATATACAATGGCTAAAATCTCCTAATGCTTTTAAATTTAATAATTTTTTTATTTTTTCTGATTTTTTATTATTGTTCACCTTATTAATTAATTTTGTAATATTATTAATAGTATTATGATTTACTTTTGAAAACTTTAAATATTGTAAATCATTATTAAAATATTTTTTTATATCTTCGTAATTAATAATTATTTCAAAAATCTTTAATTTATCAATATTTAAAGAAATTTTATATTCATCTTTTTTTAATGAATTATTATTAATAATATTTTTATTTATTTCTAAAATATTTATAGGGTCTAATATATCTAAAATATTATTATCATTAACATTATTATTATTTAATTCTATTTTTGTAACATTGTTTTTTTGTGTTATTTCAATATTTACAATATTATTTTTATTATTTTTTTTATTAAAAGTAAAAATTTTACATAAATTCAAAAATTGTTTATGAACTTCCTTCTTATAATCGTTAATATTATTTTTATGTATATATTTTTTATAATCTTGTAATCTATCCAATGCATCTGCTCCTATATTACCTGAATCAATGAAATTTGATAATAATACTAATTGTTTTATATTATGATTTTTTATAAATGGATTATCCTCTAAAATATTTAATTGTGTTTTAGCATTATTTTGTGCATCATATAGTTTAAATATTGTAATCTTCTCGTTTGTATTTGCAATACTAGGTGGATTATTATTTTCAATTAATAAATTACTATGTAAATTATTTAATACATTAAATGAACTATACTCATTAAATTCAAAATCATTTAATGCAATAACTATAAAAAAACTAATATCTCCTTCTTCTTTATCCGTTTTCATTGGGAATACATTATTATTATTATCATGCTTTATATAATTATTTATATTGTTTTTATCTCTTAATTTATTTATAATATGGGGTATATAACTTTGTAAGGCTATAAAATAATTATTTATACTAATATAATATGCTAATCTACAAGTAACTAGATTAATATTAAAGCTATCATTATTTTTAGTAAGGTTATAGAATATTATATATAATTCTAAAAATTTATAATTATAGAAATAATCATCATGTTTTTGTCCTTCACTCTTTACAAATACACCATTTTTATTTTCAAAATCTTTTTTTGCATCATGGCCATTTAATATATACAATTCAATAATATCTTTATAATCTATATTATTATTATAATTGTATTCTTTCAAAGGATTATAAATTATACCATTATTATTTATAAGATCCTTTATAATATTAGATAAATTTGTTAATATATCATTTATTTTACCTTCATTTTCATTGTCATTATTTAATATAAGATTTAAATTTATATTTATATTTTTTTTTAATAATTTTTTACTTCCATTAATATCTATATTTTGTCTTTGTTGTTGTATTGTATCAATACTCATATTTTCTCCGCCATTCATAATATCTATATTTATTAAATCATTTTTACTCAATTTTGTTATTTTCTTTTGATCCTTATATTTAAATAATAAATGGGTTTTATTATCTTTATTTAATAATATTATATATTTATTAAAAATTTTACTATCATTCTCATATAAGATCTTATTTTTATTAACATTATAAACTACTAAATTATATTTTATTAATTTTTCTAATATATTTAAATGGTCTTTATTATTTTTAGTAAAGTTTTTATTATATTTATCATTAACAAATTTATTAAGTTTTGTTTTATAATATTCTATAATGTCTTTAAAATCATTTATATTTTTTCTAAAGTTTCTATTATCAATACCTAATAATATACTTGCTATAAAATTATTTTTAATTGTATCTTTTAATTCAATATATTTATATTCATTATAAAAATCATTTATATTATACATTTTATTATATATAGATATAATATTAAATAAAATAATTCATTTATTGATTAATAATAAAAATAATCCTATACCACTATAAAAAAATGTTACAAATATAATACATTTCCATTTATGTCTAAACAAGAAATAATTAGTTGATAATAAATTAGAATTTACTGCAGAGTTATTATCATTTATTATTATATTTTCATTAATATTATTATTTAATTCAATAACATGGGAATATGTTTTATTTACAAATTTTTTATTTAATAAATTATTTATCTTATATTCCATTCTATCCATATATATAGAATCTCTTGGTGATCCAATTTGTGTACTATTATTAATTGAACATTGTGGTGAACTATTTATAGTTATTTTAATATTTTTATCAATTAATAATTTCTCCATATAATCACCTGGTAAAAAACTTTTATCTAATTCTTGATTTTGTTTTTTATAGGATTTTCTGCATATAAAACATTTACAATCACCATTAAACCATTTTAAAAAACATTTATCACAAATTAATACTAATTTATAACAATTACAAAAATTATTTACTAATAATAAACTATTATTATTTAATTCTTTGTAACACAATATACATTCATTATTATTCTCATTAAAAAAATTAAAATTATTCTTATCATAATTATAAGGTTGTAAATAATCAATAACTAAAAATTTACTCATTTATATTTTAATTTATATTTTAATTTATATTAAATTTTGTTATATTAAAATTATTTAAATAGTTTTCATTATTTAACATTGTTATCATTGCTAAAAATCCTAATAGGAATACAAAACTAATTTTACATATATCAAATCTATTTTGATAGCAACAATAACTGCAATCTTCTAATATAGTATTAGTATTTAATAATTGATAATCAGTATTATCAGATATTTCACTACCTTTTTCAAGATCTTTATATTTAATTAAATTTTCTTTAATTTCTTTATTTTCAGAATAATAGTGATTATTAGCTTTTTTTCTACAAATTAAACAATCTTTATTATTTTCAATCCAATATTTAAAACATTGTTCACATACTTCTAAACTTTTATAACATTTACAATAATTATTAATTAATACTAAATCTTTATTTGAATCTTTTAAAATTTGAGTGCATATTATACACTCATTCTCATTATTAAGTGAATATAGAACAAAATCACCATCAATTATCTCATTTCTTAAATTTATTGATATTTTATTTTCTTTCATTTTTAAAAAGTATTTAATTGTTAATTTATATTTATAAATATAAATATGGATTCAAATTTATATAAATTTACACAATCTAGTAATAAAGTTGCCGCTTTTGATTTAGATGGTACTTTAATAAAAACTAAAAGTGGTAAAAAATTCCCTACTAACAAACATGATTATATTTATGCTTTTGATAATGTATCTCAAAAATTAAATGATTTAATATCTAAAAATTATAAAATTGTTATATTTACCAATCAAAGAGGTATTGGATTAAAGAAAGTTAATTTATCTGATATTATCTATAAAATTAATAAATTATTCCCTTTTGCTGATTATTTCATATCTATCAATGATGATATATATAGAAAACCTATTATTGGAATGTATGATTTATTTGTAAAATTAAATGGTAAAAAACCAAAGAAAATGTTTTATGTAGGTGATGCAGCAGGGAGAGAAGGAGATCATAGTTATGCGGATATAAATTTTGCATATAATGCAAATATAGATTTTTTTACAGAAACAAATTATTTTTTAGGAAGAAAAGACAAGATTAATGCAATATGTCCAAAATTGCCATCAAAAACAAATAATGTTAGTGAAATAAAAAAATATGTTGAAAATGTAATTATTATTTTTCAAGGTTTTCCTGCTAGTGGCAAAAGTGAAGTTATTAAACAATATATTAAACATTATAATTTATCTTCTGATACTTACTCTCATTTATCATATGATCTATTTAAGACCAAAACACAATTTTTTAAAGAGTTAAAAAATAATATTAAAGATAGAAAATTAATCTTTATTGATAATCTTAATGCTTCTGAAAAAAATAGGGCAGAGTATTTATCATTAATTGATAAAGATTATACTGCTATTGGTATACATATAAATACAAGTGAAGAAATATCAAGGAAATTAAATAAACAAAGATACTATTTAACAAGTAAAGATAAAAATTATACATATAAAAATAAAGATTATAAGTATATACCTGGTTTAGTATATAATATATACAAAAAAAAATTTCAAAATATGACTACAAATGAAGGTTTTTATAAAGTATACACTTTTACACCTGATATTAAATTTAAGTATTGTTTTTAATTCTCATTTAATTTTTCTAAAGCTGCATTTAAATTCTTCTTTTCTTTTTCTAATTCTTCTAATTTATTCTTATTTTTTATTTCTTCATCATTCTCTTCAACTTTTTTATCATCATCTTTATCATTATCATCATTATCTTCGTCATTCTCTTCAACTTTTTTATCATCTTCTTTATCATCTTCATCATTATCTTCGTCATTCTCTTCATCTTCTTCATCATCTTGATCATTATTATTCTCTTCATCTTCTTGATCATTATTATTCTCTTCATCTTCTTGATCATTATCATTCTCTTCATCTTCTTGATCATTATCATTCTCTTCATCTTGTTGATCATTATCATTCTCTTCAACTTCTTGATCATTATCATTATAAAAGTCATTATTAATTCTAGATTTTTCTAAATTATTTATTAATAGACTATTAATAATTAATTTTGTATTTTTTAATAATTTAATAGTACCATTATTCTCAAATAAATCAGGTATACATATAAATGGTAAATTATTTATATCATTATTATCTAATAAATTAGCTAAATTATCAGTAAATATTAAATTTTTAATGTTATCAGGATTAGATATATTTGTAATAATTTGGAAAGAATTAAAAAATTTCTCGCTATAAACTTTTTCATCTAATGCTTCATCTAAATATTTAGCACCTCCATTTTGATTAGGTTTATTAGTAGTTTCTTCATTATTATTGGGTGTATTAACACTATTATTGGGTGTATTAACACTATTCTTGGGTGTATTAACTGTTTCTTCAGCAGTTTCTTCAGCAGTTTCTTCTAGAGTTTCTTCAGGAGTTTCTTCAGGAGTTTCAGCAGTTTCTTTAGCAGTTTCTTGAGCAGTTTCTTCAGGAGTTTCTTCAGGAGTTTCAGCAGTTTTTTCAGAAGTTTCATCATCATTTTCTTCTGGGGTTTCAGCAGTTTTTTGAGGAGTTTCTACAGTTTCTTCAGGAGTTTCAGCAGTTTCTTCTGGGGTTTCATCATTTTCTTCTGGGGTTTCATCATTTTCTTCTGGGGTTTCATCATTTTCTTCTGGGGTTTCATCATTATTTGAACTATTATTATCATTTACAGTTTGAACTGCAATATTATTAATATTAATAGTTTCTTCAACATTTGTTGAGATTTTTTGTAAATACCAATTATAATTTAAATTATTTCTTCCCCAATCTAAATGTTCATCTTTACAAAAGCATTTTAATATTTTCTCTTTTATCTCCTCATCTTTTATTATACTATATACATATACTAATACTTTCACTAAATCTCTATTTTCTATTACTTTATTATCAATACTATATTTATTTAAATCATTTAAATCATAATTTTTACATAATTGTTCTGAATATGATTTATCAAAATCATAAATTAATGCTTTATATTTAGGTTCTTTTTTAATAGCTAGTATATTTTTATTATCACCTATAATATATTTATATTCTTGTTTATTATGATCTTGTTGTATTAAAATATTCTTTAAATGTAAATCATTATGTGCTGTTTTTGATAATGATAATGTATAGCAACCAATTGCTACTTGTAATAATGTAAACCAAACATCATCATCAAAAACAATATCGCCTTTATTAATATTATTAACTAATTGATCTAATGTAATAGGATTATTAATTTTTTCATTAATAATAAATTTAAATTTAAGATTCTTTAAAAACTCATTCTTATTTTTATTTAATCTATATAAACTACATTCATCACCATTATCATTTTTATCACAATTAATTGATGAATACTTTTCATTATTAAAATTAACTTTATTAAAATTGTTGATAGCAGGTCTTTTAATATTTTTTCTTTTATAACAACTTTTATTAATAATAAATCCTAAATTTCTAATAAGTAATAATTCTGATACACAATCAGGTATTTTTTTTCCATCACTATCAATTAGTGTACCATCATTGTTAGTTAATATATTTAAAAGATCATTATAAGAACAACTATTACCAACAGATATACATTTAACAAAATTTGGACAAATATTATTATCAATTAGTTGTTTAATAATATCATTATAAACTTTCATTTCATATTCAACAGCATTTAATTGATTCATATTATAATTAAAAAAACTTTTAATATCAATATCAGATTCTTTAAGATCAATATTAAGATAATCAGTTATATAATTAAGTTCTTTTGTATCAATTGTATATTTCAAAAATAGATCTTTTATATCATTATTATCATAATTAATAGGTTGTTTAAGTTTTAAAAACCATATATCACTAGCAGAAGCAGTATCACCTTGTATACCAGTAGTTTCTTCAACTAGATCAGATATCTTACATGCGGAAATGTTAGAATTGATTATATCAGGTTGTTTACTAGTAAATTGTGTATTACCCATATTTATTAATAATAAGTAATAATTTAAAAAAAAATAAAATAATTTATTAAATTAAACATTAAGTACAATATGAGTATTAAAAATCATTTAAAAGATATAGCAGTTAATAAGGAGAAATATTTATCGAAAGAAACAAAAACAGAAATAGAAATAAATGAAAATAATAATGCACCAGATAAGCCAAGTAATTCAGATGTTAATAATGCCAATAAGAAAATTAATGCAGAACCAAATGTAGGAACAAACAAAATATTAGGAATTAATAAATATTTATTTATATTTCTTTTATGTTTAACTATGTATTTATTAACAAATGTTATTGTATATAGCATTACAAAGGTAATAAATAAGAATAGATGGCATAACAAAACATGGAGACAAAAACATATAAAAGATATATTAATCTATACAACAGTTGTAATTCCTATAACATTAATATATTCTTTATATTCATTATGAGTAATTTTTTAGATTATCTGGTACTTTTTTATAATATTCATTAATATCATCAATTATAACTTCATAAGTATCATTAATTATAGCAGCAATTTCTTGATTTGAAAATATATCATTATTTATATAATCTAATCCTAAAAATTGCATAATAATATCTTTTATAAAAATTTCTTCATCTTCGTAATAATTTGTATTATCGAATAGAATTTCATCTATAATACTTTCAATCATTAATTCAAAATTATGAGGCATATACATTATTTTTAATTATCAGTTTTATTTGTATTATTTGTATTATTTTCAATAGGGGTAAAATTAATAGTTTTAATTTTTTTTCTTTTAGGATAGTGTTTATTAAGTATATGAGTGTTAATGTCAGTAATGGAGAGATCGTTTTTGGAGTCCATTTATATTTATTAAATAATAAAATATTTTTAAACAAATTCAAATTTTATTTTTTGGTATTAGAATTAATTAATTCTAATTTTCTTTTCTTCTTAACTGGAGTTTCAATTATAATTTTATTATCATTTACATCATCAATATCAGTAATAGATGATGCATCACTAAAGTTACTATCTTCATTTTCATCAATAATCTTTTGAGTAATTTTCTTATTAATATCTTCTTTAGAAGGACAATTAAGATAATAATGTCCATGTTTTAAACATTTGAAGCATTTATTGGTAGAATTGCAAATCATTCTATGTAAAATATATCTTTCAGCACCTTGTAAATTGATAGAGCAGAATGAACCTCCTCTAACATTATCAATACCATAAATAGACATATACATAATAGTATATTTGTCTTCATCAAAATGAGAGCAATCTTTAAAGATTTCAATAACTTTAATAGGGGTGTATTTTTTAGTCCAAAAACTACCTTGATTATTAAAATGTTGATTAATTCTTTTATCAAGATTTGTAGCTTTACCAATATAATATTTACCTTTTTCAAGTTTTAAAGCGTAAATATTAGTGGTACCCATTTCTCTTTTATTTAAAAATAAAAAATATTTAAAAATATTTTAACGTTATTATATATATTTCGATTTTTTATTTCTTTTTATTATTCACTATTTTCATTTGGATCAAATTCAAAATTCGCATGATCTTCTGTTACTGAAGTTACACCTTTATCAAGTACAAATTTAGGCATTCCTCCTTGAGATTCTTCTGAATCTGATACAAATTCTGATTTTACACTTTTATTTTTCTTTTTTCTCTTTTTTTCCGTTTTTACTGAAATTGTTTTCTTCTCATTTTCATTCTCAGAAATTCTCATTTCATCAAACTTTATTTTCAAAAGATTAAAACTCATTTTATTTGAATTATAGAAATTATTCCAATATTCTTTATCTTTTTTATATTTTAATTTATCACTTTTATATTCTTCTGTATTCTTAAAATCAGACCAATTATTTTCATTCCATTTTGATTCGTTCCATTTAGACAATACATTCCATTCTTTTGAAATACTTTTCATTCTTTCTGTTCTTCCTTCTCTCTCTTCTACTGGTTTCTTCTTTTGTTCCTCAGTATAAGTTTGAAGTCTTCTTTTCATCCAGAAAATGTAGAATGATGTCTTTTTCTTTTTACTTTCTGGTGTCTCCCCTTTATATTTTATTTTTATTATCTTCTTCTCTTCTGAAGATATCTTATCTTCCAGGTATCTCAAAACTTTATTTGTATCAACTTCTTCCAGCTCTCTTAGGTGAGATGATAAACCATTCAACAGTTTTATCTTCTCATTAAAGATCGCATTGTTAATTGCGTTGTTCAACTTTGTCACAGTCATTATTATTATCTTTATATATCATATACTCATATTGCAGTATATTCAAATTTTTATTTTTAATATATATACTATTATTATCATATTATTATTCTTTTTTAATTTATATAAAATTATTAATATAACTAATATTAATAATTATGGATCATAAAAAAAATATCAGAAAAGATATTATTAAATTTTATATTGGACCTTATGACAATAATAAAAAATTAAATAAACCTTTCTTTATTAAAAAGGATTCTGCTATCATTATACCTCCTATTAATATTATCTCTAAATTATAATATTTTATATCAATGATAAAAAATAACATAAAATTTATTAAAATAAAAAAAATTAGTTAAATTTAAATTTATATATTTTTATACATTTTTAAAATTTTTTTCACACAAAAATAAATTTATTTTTTTACATTTTTGCGAAAATTTAAATTTAACTAAAATTTATGTCTTCAATAAAAAGTCTGATAACTTTTTTAATAAAATTATACAATTTTATATAAATTATATAAATTTATATATCAATGATAAAAAATAACATAA
>Ga0181568_10001136_pt1 | contig 24451 bp, 28 predicted proteins | sample 101ome_20_FD_133758 | JGI IMG/M metagenome (GOLD analysis project Ga0181568, IMG submission 133758) | Coastal salt marsh microbial communities from the Groves Creek Marsh, Skidaway Island, Georgia - 101404AT metaG (megahit assembly) | ecosystem: Environmental > Aquatic > Marine > Intertidal...
CTTCTTTATAAAGCCCGAGCAATCGCAATGACGCTCGGAAAAACAAAGCAAAAATGGATTTATGACGTTTCATGACCATAGCGCCAATTGGGACAAGAATAGGGGGTACAATCGGCCATAAGTAAAATGCGGTAACGGCTTTCGCCTCGCATTTGGGTGTTTTGGAAACCCAAGTAGAATAATGAAACTTGCGCGCTGGGAGATATACCACTAACCCCCCAGTTACCCATGTTTCACGGACCGTGTGACGCGGAACTTGGGTCTTTGCTTGGTAGACCATATGGATGACCACAAATAGGATTTGCACGCGCCTATAAAAGTGCTAACCTGTTGATATTATTGAAGGTCAGGGCTTACCAAGGGCCTAGGATAGACATCGAACCCATCTCCTGGGCACCATTTTCAAGTTTTCAGCACCGTGATTCACGGTCCAAGCCATTGACCTTCAAGCATATTTGTTTGAGGAGATGAGATCATGGTTTCTATGGTAGACCAGATGGTAGACCAAACTACGACATTTCCTTCCGGGTTTTAGCGGGTCATCCGGATTTTAGAAAATGAGCACGGCGCTCCACACAAATGCAAGAATGCCGAAACCGGTCAAAACGGCTAGAGACCCCAGATCCTTAGCAATTTTGATATTGGTATCAAACTCTTCAGATATGGCGTCAGAGACGGCTTCAATCGATGTGTTGATGATTTCGATGAGCCAACATAAGAGAATGGGCGAAATAAGCGCCAATATTTCAAAGGTTGTTTCTGCAAGATAAACCGCCAGAACCATCAAAAAAACGCCGATAATGACCTGCTGCTTAAAGGCGGTCTCCTTGGTGGCGATAAACCGCAATCCGTCAACAGAGAACAAAAAAGCATGCCAAATCCGCAAAATCGACGTGGTTTTGCCTTGTTCGGGTTTGCCTTGAATCTTACCGGTCAGTCGCGCCATTTTGACTCTTCTATAATGGCGTGAGATTGGACAGGAATATTTTGGCACACGCTTGCCAAGAAAATTTCAGCGCATGGTCCCGCGCCGCTTGCGGGTCGGCTGTTAATGCCTGTTTGACGGCCTTGGCCAAATCTTCATTCATCTTTCCGGCTGTGCAGTCGGCCAATACATCGAGCGGTCCGGTGACCGGATAGGCGGCCACCGGCAGTCCGCAAGCCATGGCTTCCAGCATCACCAAACCGAATGTGTCGGTTTTGCTCGGAAAAACGAAAACATCGCCACTGCGATAATGCGCGGCCAATTCTTCGCCGAATTTCGGACCGGTGAAGGTAACATCAGGATATTTGGACTTTAATTTTTCCAATTGCGGGCCGCCGCCGACCACGAGCTTGCTACCCGGCAAATCCAGATCCAAAAACGCTTCTATATTTTTTTCGACCGAGACGCGGCCGACATAGACCATGACCGGTTTGTCCAATTCCAAAGCTGGACATCCTTGTCGTTTATATAAATTTGTATCGACCCCGCGCGTCCATGTGACGGCATTGGAAAAGCCGCGTGCTTTCAAATCATCTTCCAAAGATTGAGTGGCGACCATCATGGCGGCGGATTTACCGTGAAAACGTTTAACGATTTTATAACCGAGTTTCAGGGGAATGCGCGCGCTCTCATAAGCGTATTCAGGAAATTTTGTGTGATAGCTGGTCGAAAACCGCCAGCCCCGTTTCAAACAAATGGCGCGCGCTGCCCAGCCCAGTGGCCCCTCTGTGGCGATATGGACTCTCTCGGGTGCAAACATATCAATCAGCCGAGCCATTTTTCGTTTGGGTAGGACGGCGAGTTTGATTTCCGGATAGACCGGCAAGGGCACGGTGTTGAACATATCCGGGGAAATGATTTTGACCTCATTTCCCGCCTCGCGCAAATGGCCGATAACGGTCTGCAATGTTGTAACCACACCATTGACCTGCGGTGCCCACGCATCGCTGACAATCAATATTTTCGTCATTCGGCGGCCTCGGCCAGCGGCTTGTCTTCCGCACTTTCTAAAACCCCAGCCGATTTCGATGTCGCGCCCCGTTGCGCCACAATATCGGCCCAGAAAATAATTTCCCATGTGCCGTCAAAATGTTCGACCAGAGCCGTGCAACTTTCCACCCAATCGCCGTCATTCATGTAAATAATGTCGCCATATTGCTTCATTTCGGCATGGTGGATGTGGCCGCAAATCACGCCCTGGACGCCCGCTTTTTGTGCCTCGTTCGCCAAAACGCGCTCAAATTCACTGATGAATTGAACAGCGTTTTTGACCTTGATTTTAAGATAAGATGACAGTGACCAGTACCGCAGCCCCATCAACCGGCGCAGCCCGTTGAACACCGTGTTCAAGCGCAACACCAAATCATAAGCGTGGTCACCGACATAGGCCAACCAACGCGCATAAAGCATGACATTGTCGAAACTATCGCCGTGCAGCACCAGATATTTATCGCCATTAACCGCTTCATAAATATCTGTCGGTCTGACTTCAATGCCGCCGAAATGTGTGCCGATATAACGGCGCAATCCCTCATCATGATTGCCGGGAACATAGATAATTTCCGTGCCTTTGCGCGCTTTGCGAAGGATTTTCTGAACAACATCATTATGGCTTTGCGGCCAATACCATTTGCGCTTCAAGCGCCAGCCATCAACAATATCGCCGACCAGATACAGCTTCTCACTGTCATTATGTTTCAGAAAATCCAGCAAAAGCTCTGCCTGACAGGCTTTTGATCCGAGGTGAATATCGGAAATAAAAATGGTTTTATAGTTTTTGACGTCGCTTTTTGTGTTGTTCAAGGAGCTGCCGTTCATTTGTCATCTCACCTAAAATGGTAACACTTCGGTGAGCAATGACTGCGTCGTATTGCCTTTTTGTTACGCAGCTATGACGCTTTTATGACGGCCCATCATCCCCCAAAACTGCGCGCATTGCGATGAGGGCTAGGACAGCACCAATAAATTGAGCCAACCAAAAAAGCGGCATATCGGTCGGCCGAATGCCGGAGAAGCTGTCGGTAAAGCCACGTGCCAAAGTAACGGCGGGATTGGCAAAACTGGTCGATGCGGTGAACCAATAACCGGCAGTGATGTAAAGCCCGACCAGCATGGGAACAGCCTCGGCCCGGTATTTCAAGCCGCCTAAAATAGTCATCACCAAGCCGAAAGTTGCAACCGTTTCAGCAAGGAACTGACCGTGGCCGGTACGAATATTGCCCGATGGGGTAAACAAGGCCAATTCAAACATAGCGTTTGCCAGGGCCGTGCCGAGCAAGCCGCCAATAAGCTGCGCCCCAACATAGGCCAAAAAATCATTATTACCCAGCTCACCCCTCAAGCGGAAAACCAAGGAAACAGCCGGGTTGAAATGCGCGCCCGATAGCGGCCCGAACACGGTGATCAAAACATAAAGAATTGCGCCCGTGGCAATCGTATTGCCGAGCAGGGCGACGGCGTCATTTCCTTGCGCCAAATTGACCGCCATAATGCCCGAGCCGACCACCGTGCAAACCAGAAGAAGTGTTCCCAGCGCTTCTGCCGCCAATTTACGCACCATCATCAACCCTCACAGGCTAAAAAATTATCAATGCGTTTTTTTATCATGGCAAACACTTCGCGGAAATGGGTGCGTGTGTCTTCTTCCGAGCCCGAATATTTTGCCGGATCGGGAAACGGCCAGTGATAAGTAGTCGGATGACCCGGCCAGACCGGACAAGTCTCGCCGGCGGCACTGTCGCAAACCGTCGCAATTACATCCATTATGGGCGCACCGGCGCCGGCGAATTCATCCCAGTTTTTTGACCGCGCATAGCTGGCGTTAATGCCCAGTGACGTCAATGTTTCCAACGCCATCGGATGCACCTCGCCGGTCGGATGCGAACCTGCTGAATAAGCTAGCCATTCGTCGCTTACATGATTGATGTAGGCTTGAGCCAAAATTGAACGGCAGCTATTGCCCGTGCACAAAATAAGAATATTTTTCATCAGAGAAGATTAAAATGCGCTTATTGCATTTTTGTGTAAAAATTTTTTAGCTCAAGGCCAAATGCATAATAGCTGAAATTTCTAAAATATTAGAACTGCCGCTTCGGTAACCCCCAAGCACCCTGTTTCACGAACCGTGCGACGCGAAACTCAGGTCTTTTCTTGGTAGACCAAAATATCGGCCTATGACGAGCGGGTATTATTGAGCAAAAAGGAGTGCGCGCGGATGGATGAGCGTTCCGTCAAACGCGTGAGCAAGTTTGGCTGGACAAAAGGAGGGAGGGATTCCGTGGGCTTAGGGGATGGACCAAGCTTGGCCGGAAAATGCCCTTTCATGAGCCCCGCGCAAACATCTAGCGAGGTCAAACGCCCAGTTTCAAACTAAAATGACTTGCTGTTTGACGGTGGTTTCTTTGGTGACGACAAACCGAAGCTCATCTAAAGAGAAAAAACGCCTGCCAGAGGCCTGTTCCGCCATCGCTTGACGGACATTCTCGTTGTCTCTAGTTTTTTTAAGGGAGAATTAGTATGTCGCAAGCTATCGATTTAACTTATCTTGACGTAAGTAAGCCAGAGTTTTTCGAAAATGACACTTGGATGGAGGGCTTTGCGGAGCTCAGAAAATCGTCTCCGGTGCATTATACGGAAAACAGTGCAAACGGCGCTTATTGGTCGGTCGTCAGCCACGAGCTGATTAAGCAAGTAGATATCGACCACAAAACATTTTCATCGGAACGCGGTGGTATCTCCATAGTAGATGCCATTGAAGCGGATCGTATGAGCGATGACAATGATGGCATAGCAATTGCCGCGAAAAGTTTTATTAATATGGACGAACCAGAGCATAAAAAACAGCGACTGGCCGTATCGCCCTCCGTTGGACCCAAGAACCTTGCTGAACTGCAACCTCTCATAAGAGAAAGGGCCGCCGATATTTTGGATAACCTTCCAATCGGTAAGACTTTTAACTGGGTTGAACTTGTTTCAGTTGATTTAACCGCTCGTATGTTAGCCACACTTTTCGGCTTCCCTTATGAGCAACGCGGAAAACTGATTGAATGGTCTGATTTGACCACCAATGTGCCGCAGGTGACGGGCGATGATAGCATAGACATGGGCGCGCGCCGCGCTGAGTTGCTCAAGGCAGCAGAAACTTTTTATGCGCTCTGGGCGGAACGCGAAAACCAACCACCCCAGTTCGACTTGATATCTATGCTTATTCACAATCCTGAAACCGCCAAGATGAATGAAGACCCGGCATTGTTTCTCGGCAATATTCTTCTGCTCATCGTTGGTGGTAACGACACAACACGAAACAGCATTAGCGGCGGTGTTTTGGGGCTAAATCAATTTCCCGAGCAGCTTGATAAGTTAAAAAAAGACCCATCGTTAATCCCGAACATGGTCTCCGAGATGATACGTTGGCAAACACCTGTCATTCACATGCGCCGAACAGCGACGAAAGATGTGGAACTTGGTGGCAAGCTTATCAAGGAAGGTGAAAAGGTCATCATGTGGTACTTATCGGGCAATCGCGATGAGGCGGTATTTGAAAATCCTGACCAACTGATTATCGACCGGCCCAATGCACGCGAGCACGTCGCTTTTGGGTTTGGTGTGCATCGTTGTATGGGCAATCGATTGGCAGAATTACAATTGCAAATTCTTTGGGAAGAAATCTTGAAACGTTTCAAAAGTGTTGAAGTTGTCGGAGACGTGCAACGCTCGTCGAATAATTTCATTCGGGGCATCACAGATCTGCCGGTTCAGGTACATCCGCTTTAGATACCCCGCCGGTCGCCGAAGTTTTACTAGGAGACTCCGCAGGCTTTGGCGCGTCGCTCAGATTTCGTTACTCTACCGCTAAATCAGCCATTGGCACTTTCCGCTCTGCACCGCCGAATTCATCCGGGTCCAATATCACGCGCCACAAAGCTATGCTGGTGGATGGACCGGTCGGTGAGGCGGTCAAACGCGCATGCAGCTTTTCAACGACATCCGGTCTTTCTGACGCAAGGTCGCGACTTTCAGTTTCGTCTTGCTTAATATCATAGAGCTGCAGCGCTCCATTATTTCGTTCGATGAGCTTCCATCGCCGGCTGAAAAATGCCTTGCCATCCATGCCCATGGTCACGAAATCTGAAGGCGCGACTTCTCTGTCCTCAGCCAATGCCGACCACATGCTCTTGCCATCGGTCAATTGACCGGTTTTTGCGCTGCCGGTCGCCGCTTCCATTAGGGTCGCCAATAAATCAGTGACGTGCAGGCGACCGTCATAGTCTGTATCTGTTAATTTGCTCGGCCAATGAATGATGGCGGGGACGCGAATGCCGCCTTCCAGAACCGAGCTTTTGCCGCCGCGCAATGGGCCGTTATCGCCGCCGCCATCAAACATATTGGTGCGCATGAATTCGAGAAACCGGCCTGGAATGGGAATGCCGAACAGGCTCTCCAGACCACCAATAAGGCGATAGGCAAAATTCGGTAGCAAACGATGCTCAGTCAGGCCGCCATTATCGCTCATAAAAAAGATGAGCGTGTCGTCGCGTATACCCTCCGCGTCAAGCTCATCCATCAATTTGCCGACGGCAGCATCCATTTCACTGACCATAGCCGCATGAACCCGCCGCTTTTCCGAAGCGATATGAGTATATTGAGCCAGTGCTTCTGCCGGTGCCTCATTGGGCAAATGCGGGGCGCCGAGAGCAAGATACAGGAAGAACGGTTTTTCCTTATTGCGATTGCGGACGACACGCACAGCTTCAGCAGCCAGCAATTGCGTTGTATAGCCTTCATCGCGCGCCGTTACGCCGTCGCGCTGCCAGTCATAATGACCCCCATGCACATGGTCCCAATAGCCGACACCACCGGTCACATGGCCGTAAAAACTGTCAAACCCGCGCGCATTCGGCAAATGCGCTTTTTTGCGCGGCCCCAAATGCCATTTGCCGGCCAATGCGGTCTGATAGCCATGCTGTTTCAAAAATTCCGGCAATAATTTGCGATTCAGTGGTAAGCCGTTTGGATTGAGTTTGGAATAGGGGCGCGTCACGCCAAGGCGCAGAGCAGACTGACCGGTCAGCAATGAAGCGCGGGTTGGACTGCAGGTCGGATGGGCGTAAAAGCGCGTTAAACGTTTTCCGGTCGCGGCCAGCTTATCGAGATGAGGGGTTTTGATTTCACTGCCATTAAATCCGACATCGCGCCAACCCAAATCATCGGCCAAAATGACGATGATATTCGGCTTGGCAAGTGCCGGACTTACCGATAAGGCAGCCAGAAAAAATAATATCAACCGCACGATAAATGCCTCTCTTTGAGTTATAGGAAAGTAAATTTTTGACAGTCTGTCAAATAATAATTGACAATGTGTCAATTACGGCCCTTAATTGTGTCATGGAAAGAGCCTTCGCAAAATCATCTGTCAGTCAAAAGCCGACGAAAGGCGAGAAAGCCGTTACCGCCATGATGGATGCCGCCCTCTGCTTGCTCGGCGCGAACCAATCAAGTGAATTGACCCCCGGTCTTATTTGTCAGCAAGCGGGTATGAAACGGCCCAGCTTCTATACTTATTTTAATTCAGTGGATGAGCTTTTGGATGGTTTATGCGCCCGCGAAGTCGACAATCTTGAGGCGGCGTATCTGAGCCATCATGCCGAAACTGATAGTCCATTATCGCGGATTGTACGAATACCGCTTTATATTTACGCTCGGGCGCAGCACGAAAGAGGCTGGTTTAAGGCCGTCAGTCACTCCGTGACATGGAACAGAGAGCAGCGCGAAAAGCGCCTGACGCATTTGAACGCCGATGTGAGAGCGGCTATGGCTTCCGGCCAATTGGAAATAAGCGACGGGCAAATCGATGGGTTCATTTTTCTCTATATGGCGGCGATTTCGCTGCTGGTCGATTGCCGAAATGAGCGGACGGTCGCGGACAGGCCGTCGACCGAAGCCCTGAAATTGCTTTTCAAAGGTTCCGGTGCGGATATGGAAACGGTTGATGCATTGCTGGCCGCCCCGCTTGAAGAGCTTATAGAATGAGTGATGTCATTATCGTCGGCGGCGGCCCAAGCGGTATGATGGCCGCATTGCTTTTGGCCAAGCACGGCCTGACCAGCCATATTGTCGAGCGGCGCGAAACGATTTTGCAGGCACCCCGCGCCCATGCGGTAAACGGCAAAACCATAGAAATTTGCAGTTCGGCAGGCATTGCGGCAGATGAGATATATGCCGCTGGAATGCCGCCATCGCGCGGGGGCATGGTCAATTTCTGGTCCACCCTTTCGGGCACTTATTTGGGCGGACTTCCTTATGAGCGCCAAGACGCGGCCGTGCTTGATCTGGTGTCTTACAGGTTGGTCAATATTTCGCAGCCGCAATTTGAAGCCATATTGGCGCGCCATGTCGAGGCCAATGACATGATTACCCTGTCGCGCGGTGTGACGGCAGGAGAAGTTGTCGAAAATGATGATGGCATTACACTGGCGATTGAAGGCGCCGATACGAACCGTCTTCAGGCCGATTATTTGATTGCGGCTGATGGTGCCGGGTCCAGTCTGCGCCGTCAAATGGGCATTGCGATGGAAGGGCCGGACGCGCTTCAGCATTTCATCACAGTGCATTTTCACGCCGATTTATCAGAGCTTATCGGTGACAAGCCGGGGATTTTGCATTGGACTATGGAGCCGTCCGCAAGCGGCACACTGATTTCTTATGATGACGGTCAAAATTGGGTTTTGATGCATGGCTGTCCGCCCGGTCAGGAAGACCCAAAACTGTATGATGAGGCGCGTTGTTTGGCTCTGATTAACGCGACCCTCGGCCGCGATGATATTGAGGTCGCGATGAAGAATGTCAGCCCGTGGGTGATGACGGCGCAAGTCGCTGCCCGTTACCGTCACGGGCGCGCTTTTTTACTGGGCGATGCGGCGCATCGTTTTCCGCCAGCCGGTGGACTTGGGCTCAATACAGGCATGGGGGACGCACAAAACCTCGCCTGGAAATTGGCCATGGTCAAAAACGGCATGGCCGATGACTGCTTGCTCGACAGCTATGGCAGTGAGCGCAAGGCCGTGGCCGAGACCAATAGCGCGCAAAGCATGGAAAACGCCATGCGCATGTTTGAATTGCTTGGTTTTTTGCTCGGGCCTGAGCCGGAAAACATGCAAGCGCATTTCGATGCGATATGTTCTGATGCCGCCAATTCTCCCGAACTGGCCGCCGCAATAGCCGCACAAAAACCCCATTTTGACAGCCTGCGCCTGCATGTCGGCTATAGCTATGGCAACCATGATGATACGGGCTTGGGCATGGACGATTACCGCCCACTTTTCCGCATTGGCGATAGTGTGCCGCACCACAGAATAGCAATAAAGGGCGCTGATATTTCGCTCACCGAATATCTGCAAGGGACGCAATTTACCCTTTTGGTCAGCCGACATCATCAGCCCCCAAAAGGCGAAATCGCGCAATTAAGAATATTGCACGATGGCACGAATTTCACCGGTGATTGGTCGGCTGGCCTTGCGGAATATGATGCGGATTTGGCCGCTCTATTGGTACGCCCTGACGGACATATTGCGGCGCATTTCCATGCGGCTGATTTATCGCAAGATAATGTTGTGCAGGCATTAGAGAAAAATTTGCGTGGGGAATAGGAGGGAATTATGGATTTGGGACTGAAAGGGAAGAAAGCCATCATTTGTGCTTCGTCGCGCGGACTTGGCTTTGCCTGCGCCAAGGCTTTGGCGCGAGAAGGATCGAATGTAATAATTAACGGGCGCGATGGCGAAGCTCTAAAAGCGGCAGAAGCGGAGATTGCAGAGCTGCAAGGCGGTAATGTCACCTCTGTCATTGGTGACCTCAATACACAACAAGGCCGTGATGCAATTTTGCAGGTTTGCGAAGGACCTGATATTCTTGTTACCAATAATAACGGCCCGCCGCCCGGCACTTATGACCAATGGGATGAAGCCATGTGGCAAGAGGCTTTCGCCGCCAATATGATTGCCCCGGCGCTTCTTATTCGCGCCGTCATTGACGGTATGCGCGCGCGCAAATTTGGCCGTATTGTCAATATCACTTCGGCCATGGTCAAATCCCCACATCCCAATATGGGTCTTTCCACGTCTGCGCGCTCGGCACTGACGGCTTTTTCCAAAGGGCTGTCCAAGGAAGTCGCGAAGGATAATGTGACGATAAACAATATGCTGCCCGAACGCTTCGATACGCAGCGTCAGCAACAAATGGCCGAACTGGCCATGGCGTTAAAAAATTTAACTTATGAAGAAGCACGCGCTGAAATGGAAGCGACCATCGCAGCCGGTCGCCTTGGTCGACCGGATGAGTTCGGTGACGCATGTGCTTTTTTATGCAGTGAACAGGCCGGTTTTATATCCGGCCAGAATTTACAATTGGATGGCGGCTCTTATGTCGGCCTGATTTAGGGAGGGGAAAATGGATACGAATTTGATTGCTCATATATTGGTCAGCGTGGTGGCCGTAATGATTATGATTGGCCCGATGGTAGCTGATTTCAACAGAACGCATGCGACCAATCCGCTGTGGACGCCGCATGCACGCTTTCACGTTGTTTGGCAGGTTTTGACCAATTCTACCTTGGCTTTACTCACGCTTTACTTCATTTGGGGCGCAGGCCATCTCATGCTCGGTGCGCTGATGAATTACATCTGGATTACCACTTTTTTTGCGACACTCGTCGCCATGCCGATGTTTGAGGGCGCGCTGGCCGATGAAAACGGCATCAAGCCATTTATCTGGAAGTTCGGCGATAAGGTGGTGAAAGTAGATACGAACCTTTTCGGCGCTTGCATGATGACTATATTGAATACATCTGCATTGGTCATCAGTTAGAGGCAATGAAAATGGTTCTGCAAATTATCGGCCTTGTTTTCGGTGCTCTCATAATTGTTTTTGTGGCGCGCAGCTTTTACGTTTCACAACCGCTTTTTAAGGAGAAAATAAGGCAAGCCCCCGACAGTGCTTTTGCCTTGGCTCCGGTTGAGCAAGCGCTGAGTTTTGCGCGCACGAAAAACGGCAAGAGCCTGCTGGTGGTGGCAATGAATCGCGAAGGCGTGCGCGCCATTGACCTTGCCGCCGCAACAGCGTCTCAAGGCAGTGAGCCGTTGGATTTTTTACGCGCTTTGGGCGATGAAAAATTGCGTGCGGTGATGAACAGCGATGCGACGATTTACAATTGGCGAGATCTGGATGTGCCGTTTGACACGCAAAGCGGCATTATTGCGGCGGGGGTTAATTTTAAGGCCCATGCGGAAGAAACCGGACTCGAAGACGGGCCATTTCTGTTCCCGAAACTGTCAACGCCAAGCGCTTGGCAGGCGCCGGTCACAAAGCGCACAAGACTGGATTATGAGGTTGAGTTGTGTGCCGTGTCCATTCAGGATATTGCGCTTGGCGAAAGCGGCCGCTTCGGGTTTGTGCTGTGCAATGATTTGACCGACAGATGGGCGCTGTTGCGCCATATTAATCTCAAAAAACCAATGGGGCGCACCGGCTTTCCCGAGGGCAAGGGCGGCGAGGGCATGTTGCCGGTCGGTGCCATTCTCATCGTGCCGCGCAAGCCGGATTTTTACCAACAGATTGAATTGGGTCTGGCGGTCAATAATCGGCTGCGCCAGCGCGACAGTGCCGGCTTGATGATTTGGGACGCGCCATCGATCGGCCAAAAAGCTTTGGCTCTTTGCGATAAAGATTTTTATCTGCATGGTGAGGTTATTCGGCTGGCAGAATGTGGCGGTTTAAAAAAAGGCACGGCCATATTGCTTGGCACACCGGAAGGCGTGGCCTTTCAAATGCCCAACATATGGATGCCGTGGGCTTATTTGCGCAGAGGTGATGCGGTAACGGCTTTTGGCACGCATTTGGGTGTTTTGGAAACCCAAATAGAATAATGAAACTTGCGCGCTGGGAGATATATTACTAACCCCCAAGCACCGTGTCATACGGCTCAAGCCATTGATCTTCAAACATATTTGTCTGAAGAGCAGATATCATGATTTCTATGGTAGACCATATGGATAACCAAAAATCTGATTTGCACTCGGCTCTAATGTCCTAACCTATTGATATTCTGAGACCATGCGCCTAAGGGCGTGCCGTCAGAGACCCAATTCGGCTTTGGCGAGAATATTGCGCTGCACTTCGTTTGAACCGCCATAAATCGTCGCCGCACGATTATTGAAAAAATCACCAATCAGCATGGGCGCTTGTTCTGGTCCGATAACCGCCTCATTATTACCCAGCTCGCGCGCCGCCGGTTGCCACGGCACGCCATAGTGACCGAGCGCGGCCACTGCCATGACATCCATCTGCTGTTGCGTTTCCGTCGCTTTGATTTTTATGCGCGATGAGGCAGCGCCCGGTGATTGGCCGGCTGCCAAATTGCTCTGAATGCGAAATTCCGAGATCTGAATGGCTTCGACATCGATCGATAATTCGGCAAAGCGACGCACCAAGGCGCTGTCTCGTGTTGCATCAATGAGCGGTTTTAATTCGGCCAACCGTGTCATCAAGCGACCCGCATAGGCGCTCGAACGCTCAAAAGTCAGCAAGGTTTTGGCGACGCTCCAGCCGTCATGTTCGGCCCCGACCAGATTGGCCACCGGCACGCGCACATTATCGAAAAACACCTGATTGACCTCATGGTCACCGGCCAAGGTGACAATCGGTGCGACACTGACCCCCGGCGCGGTCATGTCGATCAATAAAAAGGAAATTCCCTGTTGCGGCTTACCGCTTGTATCGGTGCGCACAAGGCAGAAAATATGATTGGCATGATGGGCATAGCTTGTCCAAATTTTCGTGCCATTGACAATATAATCATCGCCATCGCGCTCGGCTTTGCATTGCAGGCTGGCCAAATCAGAGCCCGAGCCCGGTTCTGAATAGCCCTGGCACCAAATATGCTCGCCCGATAAGAGTTTCGGCAAATAATGCGCTTGCTGCTGTTTCGTGCCGCACACGGCCAAAGTTGGGCCGATCATGCCGACACCCATTGGATAAAGGCGCGGGGCCTTGTGGCGTGCGCAGGCGCTGGCCCAGATATAGTGTTGCATATCACTCCAGCCCGTGCCGCCAAATTCAACCGGCCAACGCGGCGCGGCCCAGCCTTTTTCGTTCAAAATACGATGCCAGCGCATGGTCGGCTCATGGGCGCCGCAAATGCCGCTGCTCAATGTGCCGGCGCGGCGTAACTCATCATCAAGATGGCCGTTCAGAAATTCTTCCACCTCGGCTTCAAAGGCCAAATCTTGCGCTGTCGGTCGTAAATCCATAAAACCCTCCACCCCTCATATGTCATAAGCTTCCTTCAGTTCCGCCAAGCTGGCAAGAAAATTCAGCCGCTGTGGCTTGTGGTCACTCAGATTTGACGGTGCGAAAACCGATATGGCTGGTCGGCAGTCCGGCTTCTTGCGCTTGCCGCGCAGCGGCACGATAGCGGCGGCAAAAATTCGGGGCGCATAAAAACGAGCCGCCCTTAATGGTATAGGCTTTATCGCCGGTAAGGCTGTCGGGCGCCCCGATAAAGGTGCTGTCGGTCCATTCCCAAACATTGCCGATCATGTCGTAAAGCGCGAAATCATTGGGCGGAAAGCAGCCGACCGGCGCGCGCTTGGCATAACCGTCGGCCAGATTATTGTGAATCGGAAAACTGCCTTGCCATGTATTGGCCATTTCTGCGCCGTCATTTGTGCGCTCATCGCCCCAAACATAGACCGTCTCGGCACCGGCAGCGGCGGCATATTCCCATTCTGCCTCGCTCGGCAGGCGGCGTCCGGCCCATGCCGCATAGGCTTTGGCGTCATTATGTGAAACCTGCACTACCGGCTCATCATCGCGCCCGTCAATCGAACTTTCCGGCCCGTCAGGGTGACGCCAATCGGCACCGGCGATAAAATGCCACCAGCTTGGGTTTTTCGGGCTTGGTATGCGAAACACCACACCGCCGGCTTCACCGAAACCGGCTTGCGGTTTTTCAGCATCGGTGACATAGCCGGTCGCGTCAACAAAACGGGCAAATTGCGCATTGGTCACTTCTGTGGCGTCAATATCAAATGCCGTTACGGCAACAGGTTTGGGTGGCCCTTCTTCCTCATAGGCCGGATGCGCGCCCATAATGAATTGTCCGGCTTCAAGCTTTTGGGGTGCCATGTTTGGGGCTATGCAATCGGCATTTTTCCGGCTTTCATCCTCTTGTGAACCCTCACAAGCGGCCAGTGAAAAGGCGACAATTATAAAAAGAGGCCAAATTAACGGCGATGATTTTTGACGCAGTCTCATGGCGGCTCCTCTAAATAGATGAGATTATCCAACAATACGGCACCTTATAACACAAGCCGTTCTAAAATGGCACTTATGGTGTCATTATCATTGTATTTTCGATCAGGCCGCGTAAAATAGAGAACATGAAAATACGCAAAACCCCTGATCATTGTTTCGACAATCTGCCCGATTATGATTTCGCGCCGAATTTTGTAACGCTTGACGATCAAGAAGGCGGCACATTGGATATGCATTATATCGAAGCCGGGCCGGCCGATGGTCAGCCCGTGGTGATGATACATGGCAATCCAACGTGGTCATTCATGTGGCGCAAACTCGTAAAACAGCTTGCCGCCGCCGGTTATCGCGCCATTGCTATTGATATGATCGGCATGGGGCGGTCTGATAAGCCGACGCGGATGAAGGATTACACTGTTGCGCGGCATGAAAAATGGGTCAGCCAAGGCTTGTTCGATAAGCTCGATTTGCACGGCGTGCATTTGGTGCTCCACGATTGGGGAGGCATAATTGGCCTACGCGTTGCAGCCGACCATCAAGATCGTCTGGCCAGCATCACTTTTTCAAACACCGGATTACCGGTGCGCGATCCGGCGGATAAAATAGATGAGATGGCCATGCCGGGCTCGGGTTTTCTGCGCAAGTTTCAGCTCTATGTGCGCTTTAACCCGTTTTGGCGCCATTGGCATATGTTGGCCAAAATCTGCACAAGCCAATTGACCAAACAGGTCGTTGCAGGCTATGCCGCGCCCTATCCCAATTTCCGTTATTTGACCGGCAATCGCCAATTCACGCAAATGTTGCCGACGCGCTATGACAATCCGATGCTGGTCGATAATTTCCGCGCGCGGCAAAAACTGGCGGCCTTTGACAAACCGTTTCTCTGTCTTTTTTCGGACAAAGACATTGTCGCGCCGACCGGCCATCAATCCGTGCGCCCGTTTATCAAAAGTGCGGCCAAACGCGAGCCGGTGATTTTAAAAAATGGCGGCCATTTTCTGGTGGAAGATTTGCATGATGAATATGCGTCCGCCTTATTGGGCTTTTTGCGCGAAATAGGTTAGGCGCGGCCTAAACCCAAACTTCACGATGGTTTCGGCGCTCGACGCGCCGGTCAGCGCGTGTGTGCATAATAGATGACAGGCCGGTCTCGCCAAGCAAGCCATCGACTTGTTTTTGCGCTGCTTCATCCAACCCGTCATAGGCGTTTTGAATGCGCTGTAGCATGAAAATGCGATAGGGCATGACAACGGCGGTGACCTGTTGGCCGCGCCATTCAAACCGGCATTTGCCGATGCCACGGCCCAAGCTCTCACCGCCGACTACTTCATTTTTCGCCGGTTGGTTATCGGCCAGCCATTCATTGGTGAAAGACACCATGGCCTCTATTTCCGGCAGATAATCGCTGGCCACACGCCGCAATAAAACCTTCAGTGTGTCGGGAATGCTGTCATCTTCCAGAAGGCTTTCATCACGGCCGATAAATTCTACCATATCGGCGCTCGGATTGCGCATACGCTCGGTCCAACGCAACAACATTTGCGCTTTTTCCTGCATCAGTCTGAGCGGATGCGGGTCGCGTCCCAAATGCGCATAAAGCGAGGCAAACAGGCCGAAATCCCCAATGGTAGGGGCGCCGCCTAAGAGATAGGGCTGGGCAGCGAAATGGGCGTCCAATTCGGCCATCAACTCGTGATAGGCTGACTCAATTTCAGGTGCCGTGTCTTCTGTCACGCCGAATTGTATGGCTGCTTTGCGCATGCGACCAGCCGCGTGCAGCGCCATATCGCGACGCTCTTCAACCGGCAAATGCGGCATGGCGAAGAGGCCGAATTGCTGCAAAATAAAGTCGAGATTATCGTCGTCAAAATTCCAACGATAATGCATTGCCGGACGCAACATCCCTTCGCCGCCAAAGATTTCCATTATCAGGGATGTAATGAGATGTTTGGGCGTCTCAGGATAGGCCGGGCGCCGCGCCAAATTGCGGCTTTCAAACCAGTCAATAATATCGACACCATCCTGCACAATCTCGCCCTGAGGGGTTTCCATCACCGGAATAATCCAGCGTCCAATGGCCGGTCTTATATGCGCGTCATAATGCGGGTCCGCCGGTGAAATGTCGTCAAAATCAATATGCTGTTTTATGAGATAGGCTCGCGCCTTTCCGGAATAAAGCGAAACGCTCCAACTGTAGAATTTGAATTTATCGGTCATGTTTTGCCTTTTCGCGAAAGAACCATGATTTGTGCTAATGCCGCCAAAGCGAGCAGTAACAAGGCGAACCAGAGGCGCGGCGATAAAAGCGCGCCAAAACGGATGCCGACCGGCGTGGCCAATGTTGCGGAAAGCGCCGCCTTTTTGAATATATGACTGTCGGAAACATCAGTATCCATAACCATATGCAACAGGTCGCGGCGGCTCCGATAGCGGATAATGCCGACGCCTGTCCAACCCGGATTGGCGCTCGTTCCCCAAGCCTCAATATAGCCGCCCAGCATATTGCCGGATAAGGCAGGATAGCTGCCACGGCGCAATGCCTTACCCATAAAGGGGCGGAAATATTTATCCAAAACCGCCGCCGCGCTCATCATTTTGCCGCTACCCGGCTCGGCAATCTGGCCGCGAAAGTAGGTGCCAAAATTGACCATGAAAAACTCACCGCCATTATCCGAGCGCATGAAATCGGTAAGGGCTTGTTGTTGGTCGGGCGACAATGTTTCAGAGGCGTTGATATGGCTTGAAAACTTTTCAATTTCATCCTGTGTCAACGGGCCGTGCCAGTTTTCGTGCCAGCCCAAAAACAGGAGATAAAGCAAAATCGCCGTCGCCCATATGGGATATGTCATATTTCTCATGGCCACGCGCCCTCTTGAAGATTTGGCAAACATTATAAATTGACACAATTAATGTCAATTTATAATGTCGTGCCATAACATAGGGCGCTCCGAATAATAATATCGGAGCCGATTGGGAGACTTTGGGCTGATGGAAAAAATAAAAAATATGAGCAGGCGCGCGCGAATTCTTGCCCTCACCGTGCTGGTTTTGAGCAGCATGCTGCTTGTCGGTTATGTCAATCGCGCGGCGCTGATTATTTCCTTTGTCGGCTTTGCGCAAAAAGCGGCATATCCGGTCGGGCCGAACCGCCCGGTAAATTGGCAAAATGCCGGCGCATGGCAGGGTGAGGGCAAGCGCCCGCCCAATATTGTCGTCATTTTGACCGATGATATGGGCTTTAATGATGTCAGCTATCATGGCGAAGGGTTGATTGAAACGCCGCATATTGACCGCTTGGCCGATGAAGGGGTGCAATTTGCCAATGGCTATGCCGGCAGCGCCGTATGCTCCACCTCGCGCGCCATGCTGTTGACCGGCCGCTATTCTACGCGTTTTGGGTTTGAGTTTACACCGACGCCCGACAGTTTTGCCCCCATTTTACAACAATTAATGCAAACCGACCCGATGCCCCGTCAAATGGAATTTCTTGCGCTTGATGAAAATAGCTTGGGCAGCGAATTGACCTTTTGGCAGCGCGGCTTGCCGATTGAAGAAGTCACTTTGGCGGAAGAATTGCGCGCCAAAGGTTATCGCACTTTGCATGTCGGTAAATGGCATTTGGGGCGGGTCGATGAGTTGCTGCCGCGCGCGCAAGGTTTTGACGAAAGCCTGCTCATGTCCAGCGGCCTTTATTTGCCGATCGATGACCCGAATGTGGTTAATGCGCGCAATGAATTTGCCGTCATGGATAAGGTGCAATGGGAAGTGCTGGATTATGCAACCAGCTTTAATGGCGGCCCGCGGTTTCGCCCCGACGGTTATTTGACCGATTATTTCACCGATGAGGCGGTCAAGGCGATTGCCGCCAATAAAGAGCAACCGTTTTTCCTCTATCTGGCGCATTGGGCCCCGCATACGCCCTTGCAAGCGACCAAAGAAGATTATGCTGCTGTCGGTGATGATTTTCCCGACCATCGCTCGCGCGTTTATGCCGGTATGTTGCGCGCGATTGACCGCTCGGTCGGGCGCGTTATGGCGGCGCTGAAAGAGCATGGCATTGATGACAATACGCTGGTCATTTTCACCAGTGATAATGGCGGTGCCAATTATATCGGCATGCCCGATATCAATAAGCCGTATCGCGGCTGGAAGCTGAGTTTCTTTGAAGGCGGCACACATGTGCCTTTCATCATGCGCTGGCCCGAACAATTGACACCCGGCACGACCTTCGAGCATCCGATATCGCATCTCGATATCATGCCGACGGCTTTGAGTGCGGCGCAAACCGAAGCGCAAGCGGCCCTGATAGACGGGGTTGATTTGCTGCCCTATTTAACCGGCAAAAAGCGCGGTGCACCGCGCGATACGTTGGTTTGGCGCTCGGGCCAATATCAGGCTATTTTGTCAAAAGGCTGGAAAATGCACCGCAGCGAACGGCCCGAGCAGACGCGGCTTTATGATGTGACGCAAGACCCGACCGAACAAAATGATGTCAGCGCCAAATATCCTCAGAAAATTGCTGAATTATCGGCCTTATTGGATAGCCATAATAGCGCGCAAGCGCCCCCCAAATGGCCGAACGGTGTTTTAATGCCGATTTGGGTCGACAAAACGCCGGCCGATCATGTGACGCTGGAAGATGATTATATTTTATGGCCGAATTAGGGTAAAAAAATTGCATGAGTAATCAGCCCGAATTGAAAATTGTCGATGGCCGCCGCAAGCGGAGCGAACGCAGCCGCGCCGCCATCATCACCGCCACGCTTAATCTGATTGATAATGGCAATTTTGCGCCGACGGCGCGGCAAATTGCTGAAGAGGCGGGCATTGGTCTGCGCTCTTTCTTCCGTCACTTTGACGATATGGAAGCCTTGATGGATACGATTGACCAGCACATGCGCGAATTTTACGAGTCGCTTTTCGTGCGTCCTTTTAAAGATGGCACGCTGGAGGAGCGCGTTGAGGATATTGTTATTGATCGCTCGGAAGCCTATGAGCGTTTGAAGAAACTGATGATGACGTCACAAGCGCAATTATGGCGCTCGGAAGTGGTGCAGAAAAACTATGCGCGCAATCAAAAAGGCTTGCGCAAGCATTTGGAAAAATGGTTGCCCGAATTGGCAAAATTGTCGGCGGCGCATCGCGAGGCAGTGCATGCGGCTGCATCATTTGAAAACTGGCATCGTCTGCGCCAGCATCAGAAACTCAATATTAGTGACGCGCGCATGGCCATGATGGTCGCGATCAAAAGCTTGTTGGACTGATATGATAAAACGCATATTGATTTCGCTGGCCGTCATATTGCCCGCTGTGATGATAGCCCTTTTATGGTTGGCGTTTTTTTCACCGCGCCCGCCTTTGACGACCGATGCAGCGACTTTGGCCGGTGACGGCAGCACGCTTGATTATTGCCGCCTGCCGGAGCTGGACGGCACGGGCAAAAATGCCCGAGACATTGCCAAAGGCAACACGCCGGGCTGTGCTTATAGTCACTTTCCCTTGCCCATATTGGCCGATTGTACGGAGCCGCTGCCGCCGGAAGCCGATGACATTCGTGGGCTGTGGCGTGGTGTAGCGGGTGATAAAATCGGCCATGTTGAGCGCGTCGAGCAATGTGGGCATCGCACCGTCATCACGGCGGGGGGGATTATTCACGATTATGGCCCCAACAGCACGGCCGGTCTCAGCACCAATGATACGGAAGGCGGTGTTACGTTCACCATTGGCGATAAGGCTTATTGCCCGCGCACCTCAGCCGCCATGATTTGGCAAGATAAGGCGTTGGACTTTCATGTCTTTGGCTGGGGTCCGGTGGTGGTGCGTCGCTATATGGACGGCGATCAGCTGATTTGGGAATATGCAGATGGCAGCATCACGCGCATGAACCGTATTTGCCGATTGCCGGAAGAGCATAAAATGCCGCGCCTGCGCGGGGCGCAGCTCAAACTGTTTTAGAGCACCTCTTCCAATGCGCTGAGGCAGGTGTGTACATTATCTTCTGATGCACCAAAGCCCATCAGCCCGATGCGCCAAATTTTTCCGGCCAAAGCGCCAAGGCCGGCACCGATTTCCAGATTATGTTCATTTAACAGGGTTTTACGAATATCGCCTTCGCGCGCTTTCAGTGCCTCAGGAATGAGCACGGAATTCATTTGCGGCAGGCGATAAGGCTCTTCGACCAAAAGTGTCAGCCCAAGCTTTTCCAAACCGGCTTTTAACGCTTCGTGATGGGTTTGATGACGCGCCCAAGCATTTTCCAAGCCCTCATCACGCACCAAAAGCAGGCTCTCATGCAGCGCATACATGGCGTTGATGGGCGCTGTGTGGTGATAAGAACGCGCCCCGTCACCCGACCAATAATCCATCACCAAAGACAGGTCGAGAAACCAGCTTTGTATCGGCGTGTTGCGCTTTCTGATGGTTTCAATGGCACGCGGCGAAAACGTCACCGGTGACAGGCCGGGCGGACAGGACAGGCATTTTTGCGAGCCCGAATAAGCGGCATCAATGCCCCATTCATCAATCAGCACCGGCACACCGGCCAAAGAAGTCACGCAATCCATAATGGTCAAACAGCCATGTGCTTGTGCCAGCTTGGCCAGAGCGGCGGCGTCAGAGCACACGCCGGTCGAGGTTTCGGCGTGGACAAAGGCGAGAATTTTAATATCGGGATGCGTTTTCAACGCCGCTTCCACCTTATCGGGTGAGACCGGCGTGCCCCATTCATCTTCAACAATCACCGCTTCGCCGCCACAGCGAATGACGTTCTCCTTCATGCGCCCGCCAAACACGCCATTAATGCACACCAGCACCTTGTCGCCCGGTTCTACCAAATTGGCGAAACAGCTTTCCATGCCGGCCGAGCCCGGCGCGGAGACCGGAAAGGTCAGCGGGTTTTCGGTTTGATAGGCATAGCGCAAGAGCTCTTTAATATCGTCCATCAGCTCGATAAATTGCGGGTCGAGATGGCCGATAATCGGACGCGCCATAGCGTTGAGCACGCGCGGGTCAATATTGGACGGGCCGGGCCCCATCAGGGTCTTGAAATTGGGATTGAAGCTGTTCATCGTCGCGTGCCTTAATGGAGGTGTTGAAATTGGCCGCGAGTATGGAGGGAGGTTGAATATTTTGTCAAACGCTCTATCGTCTCTTAAGCAATGTTTTTGGAAAGTGTCAGGAAATGTCTAATTTAGAGCAATATGCCGCGCTGAAATCCATGCTCCATGCGATGGAAAAGGATTTGGCTTTGACCGATTTATCGTCGGCTGAGAAGGCAATTTTATCGGCGGTCGCCCCCTTGCAGGATGCGCTAAATGAGGGCGAGTTTGTTTCATCGCGCAGTATAAAAAGCCATCCGCTATGCGCTGATTTGCCGAACCCCACTTTCTTTCGGGCTTTGGCGCAACTCTTAAAACGGCAATATTTATACTTGCCAGAGGGCCGCGCAAAAGGGCTCTATCGGCTGAAATAGAGTGGGCCAAAACCACTAGGCAAATTGCCTATATTGTGCGCTAACCTATTCCTTCCTAATTTTAATCATGTCTCAGGATGAAACAGAAAGTGATATGCGAGAAAAATATCGTGCGGCGGCAAGTATTTTTCTTGATCTTTCTGAGACGGTAAGCGGTAACTTGACCCACGTGATTGAGACCTCTTTTGTTGGTGCTTATGTCTATATGGTTGGGGTGCCGGTCACAGTTTACAATATTTCCAAGCTCCCCTTTTGCGGCTCTTACCGGAGTGCAAAACGTTATTGCGACTTAATGGTTGAAGCCGGAGTTTTTGAATATACGCCTGACGGATTGGTACAATGCACAGAAAAAGGCTTGGCCTCGAGTGATTGGTATTTCAAAGCCTTGTTTGAAATGCCCCAATTGGTGAAGGGGCGGAGCGAAGAAAAGAACAGAAATAAAATTTACGTTATTAAATCGTGACGTGTCGCTAGAAAAGTTTTTGCCGTTATGAAATACAGATTTGTCCAATTCTCTAAAACAACATTTTTTATTGTCAGCTGTTACTGTCTAACTTTCGCTTTGGTCAATCAGATGATCTTTCCAACGCAACAATCGGTTTTTCCTAGTGTATCTCAATATGCAGCACTAATTTACCTGCCTCATGGGGTGCGGGTTATTGCGACATGGCTGTATAGGGAAAAGGCCATATTACCGCTGCTTATTGCGCATTTGATAATTTATTATTCATTTTATTGGCACGGTACGGATACGGTGAAGAATATGGTTGCCATATTGAGCGGCAGTCTATGCGTCTATATCGCCATGCAATTATTCCGCTTCAGCCGTATTGATATCAGCCTTGCCAATATGACTATATCGCACTGGCGCAGTCTGATTTTGCTTGGTTTTATCAGTTCGATTTTCAACACGGCAGGCAATATGTTGGCGCTGGAGGACGCCATGAGTAGCGAATTGCACTTGAATGTGATTGTCACCTTCATTATTGGCGATACGCTGGGCACAATTGCCTGCTTAATGGTTTTAATGTTCGGCTTTCGGTTTTTGCGCGAATTCGGCGGCAGAGGTGCGCAATCTTAAATTATGGTTCAAATCACCGCGCTCAAAAACTTGCGACATTCTGCGCAGCAAAATAGGCCAAATAAAAACTGTATTTTTCGAACGCGCGGTATAAAATCATTCGAATTGACTTTCGGGAGATTTTCTATGAGGAAAATTGCTAAAATACGCGCTGCCATCAAGCAATTGATTGCCGATAAAGAAGATACCAAGCAGGTTTTCATTATTTTGGAGGCTTTATCGGGCAATTCCGGCCTGCGCGCCTTTAAACGTTTTAAAAAAACGCCACACGCTCGAGACATTCTCACCGCCGAAAAGCCCTTGGTGGAATATTTGAAAGACCGCGCATGGCTAGAAAGTTTGCCCGAAGGGTCTTTGGGCCGAGCCTATGCGCGCTTCACGGAGGTTGAGCAAATCACAGCCGACGGGCTGACCGAAGCCTCGGTGGAAGGGCGCCAAGAAGAGCGCGAAATGAGCGCAGCGCAGATTAAATATCATGAGCGCCAGCGCGACGCGCATGATTTATGGCATGTCTCGACCGGTTATGGGCGCGACGGTTTGGGTGAATTGTGTTTGCTAGCCGTGACCTGGCGCCAGCTCGGCAATCCCGGTCTTTTGGTCATTATCCTGTTCGGCTATCTGGTTTCACGCAAAGAAGCGCCGGGGCTCGGCATTGGTCGCGCCATTATGGAAGGCTTTCATTTGGGGCGCTCGGCCAAGGGCCTGCCTGGCGCGCATTGGGAATATTTGCTGACGCAGCCATTGGAAGAGGTGCGCGCCGCATTGGGCATTCAAACGCCGCGCCTCTATCGCAAAATCGTTGATGCAACGCCGGATTTGCAAACCGCCGGCTATGTTGCCGCCGAATAAGCGCGCCGCATGACACTGACGGTTTACGGCATCCCCAATTGCGACACGGTGAAAAAGGCGCGCGTCTGGTTGGGCGATAAGGGTCAAGATTTTGCCTTTCACGATTTCCGCAAAGACGGTTTGAGCGAAGATATGGTGACGCGCTGGCTGGCCCACGTGACGATGGATAAACTCTTGAACAAGCGCGGCACTAGCTGGCGCAAACTCTCAGATGTCGATAAGGCCAATGAAGATGCAGCGCATCTCGTCGAGCTGATGGTCGAAAACCCGACCCTCATCAAGCGGCCGGTAATTGAGGCAGGTGACCAAGTGACGGTGGGCTTCACCGATGAGGTCATGGCGTTTTGGTCTTGAATGTTGTGTTAAGGGCCTTTTTCAATCTCAAAGCATAAAATCCGCATATCACCAAGGCCGTCTTGCTCAGCGCTGGCAATCAGTGTGTGACCATGTTCTTGGCAAAAATGCGGCACATCAATCGCCGCCATCGGATCGCTGGCCAAAAGCCTGATTTGACCGCCCGAGGCGATGTCGCGCAGGACTTTTTGCAGCCGCAAAACCGGCATCGGACAGCTCAGGCCGGTCGCATCAATTTCCGTCATATGTCTTGCGGATCGGTCTTGGCTTGCGGTCGCGCGGTCGCATATTCGGCCATGCCGCCAAACAGTTCGGCGATTTCAGGTTTTTCCTGCGCGCCGAATTCATGGAACATGGTGGCGCAATTGACAACAATGCGCTCGCGGTCGCCCCAATCATCAAA
>Ga0181568_10001140_pt1 | contig 24407 bp, 31 predicted proteins | sample 101ome_20_FD_133758 | JGI IMG/M metagenome (GOLD analysis project Ga0181568, IMG submission 133758) | Coastal salt marsh microbial communities from the Groves Creek Marsh, Skidaway Island, Georgia - 101404AT metaG (megahit assembly) | ecosystem: Environmental > Aquatic > Marine > Intertidal...
ATATCTAGACTAGACCTCGATGAGGGCAAGTCACCCCACAAAAAAGGCACTAAAAAATATAAAGCACACATGGCCGCAATGCATGCCGGTGGTTAATCATGAGAGCAGTTAAGTGTAAAAACAATCATATCAGTCTTATCAGTAAACCTGAAGCAAAAATTTATGCTATGATAGAAGCAGATGGTTTTATTAGTTGTGATTCTTTAGACGAAAGAGACTCTTTTGTTGCTGAAGAATTATACAAACAAAATATTCTTAAGAAGGTTAGAAAAAATAATTGCATGGGTTATAAAACCTATTCTGAAAGCCTTTAAAAAAATATTACTATAAATAGTAGTATGAACACCCCTTTTAAAAAAGATCCAGTCTTAAAAGACTTTGTTAGTATAAGCAGTCTTGGCTTATATGGAAAGCAATGCAAAACAGATTATTATATGGATCCAGACAAATTCCTTAATTGGGTAGAAGAAAACTTTGATTATGTACAATATAATCCTAGAAAAAAAGTTGATAGAGAAGGTCTCAGTATTACAAGTTTAGATGGGGGGATCGATGGTATTCCTGATTTAGATAGTTTACGAGAGTATAACGAAGAAAATAATACATACTACGATGAAAAAGATTTTAAAACTAGAACGCCAGTAGCAGATTATCCAGAATTAAAAAATATACTGAATATATTTGGCGATAGTTTATTTAGATGTCATATCTTAAAACTAAATCCTGGAGGCTTTTTCCCGCCACATAGAGATCACAGTACTCCTTTTATAAATAGTTTTAGATTAATAATGCCATTGCGTTTTGTAAATCCACCTTACTTTAATTTTGTAATTGATGGGGACATAACACATTGGGATCCTGGATTTGTTTACTATGCAGATACTACAAAAGCACACTATTTGTTTAATTGTGGCTTCGAACCAAGTTATTGGATAGTGTTTAATGTAGAAACATCAACAGAAAACGTACAAAAAGTATTAAGTAATTTATCAATAAAGGTGTAATATGAATATTCCAAGACATAAGAAAGATAAACTTTTAAAAAACTTTGAGACAATAACTAAGAATGTTTCAAAAAAACCTATTTATGTTTTAAAGAAAACTAAAGACGGATACTCAGTTGTACATTACATTTCAGGCAACCATTTAGTAACACACTTGCCTTATGCTAAAACCGGGAAAGAGTTAATCAAGTATATTGTCAAAGACAAAAAAGTTTGCCAGGAAAGAATTAAGAAACTTAATAAAATGATAGATAATTATTACAAGCATCTTAATGATGCATATTTCTATAAACACACTCTCAAAACTTCTAAAAATACAGATAAAGTTATTATGACTGAAGCAAGATTAGACATCACAATGATGTATTTGCGTGGTGCAAGAGAGCAATTAAACAATTTCTAAAAAAAATCTTTCTACAAATGATAAATAAGAGTATAGATACATTTATATCGGGAAGAATATTATGTTTTTAAAAGAATTTAATCAAACAGGCGTACAAAAAGTAAGCAAAATTAACAAATTCCTAAAGGAAGAATTTGGTATGAGTGTTGCTTATACTTTTCCAAAGAAAGAAAAATTAATGAAGGTAAAAGAAACTTCTGAACTTGCACTTATCAAATTAAAAGGTTCAGATAGACATTTTCATTTACATCCAGAATATGCAAAATACTTAGGTATTAAAGATCTTGTAGATACTATGCTTAACGAAGGCATGTATGCAGAAAGTCCTGCATATATGGAAATGAAAGATCAACTTATGGCAAGTGTACAGGAACTTATGGATAGTGGTTATACAGTTGACGAAGCAAGTAAAGAGTGTATGAATAGATACAGACAAGATAGCAGGTTTGCTTATGATGATGAACACGTTCTTCCTATTGTTCTAAAAGCGGCAAAAGACTATTTTGAATCAAGTTGCGGAAAACATGAGTCAGTTGAAGAAGAACTAGTTGAAGCACCAGAAACAGATCTTAACGAGTTCCTACTCAGAGAACTTGCAAAAGAAGTTGGTGTTGAACTTGCAGATAGTGAAAGTTTAAATGCTATTGAAGAAAAATTAGAAATGTTTGCAAAAGTTACAGGCAAAAGCAGAGATGCAGTTGTTGGTTTCTTAAACGGATTAGAAGAAGAAAAACTTGAAACAGGTATTAAGTTCTTTGGTGCCAAAGTTGCAGAAGCAAATGCATTTGTTGATGCTAGAAGAAAGGCAATCAAGGCAGGCGATGATGAGTTTGAAGTAGATGGTAAAACTTTCAAAGTAACAGGTGATACAGAAGACGAAAAGAAAAACGAAAGTATGTTTGATGATATTATAGATGACATGCTTAACGAAGAACTTGAAGGTACTTCAGTAGAAGAAGCAGAAGTTGTTATGGCAGTAAGAGCATTAGCAGACGACATTCAAGACCAAGTTGAAAGACTAGGCAGAATGGTAAACGAAGATATTCCTGCTATTGCAGACCAAATGATACATGAGTTTGGGGCACAAAGAGCTCAACAATTTAAAGACTCTGCAGACCAAGTTTTACAAGCGGCACTTGAAGCCTCAAAGCAAGGTAAAGAAGGCATTAATTCACTAGTAGGCGAAATTACAGGCGAACCAATGGGTGCTGGCGGAATGGGTTTAGGTGATACTGGTGATATTATGGCAGAACCTGTTGCAGGTGACGAACTTGACGACATGGGCGGAGCCGATCCAGCAGTTGATATTAACGAGCCTGCCGCGGCCGGTCCAGAGGAAGAGCCATTAGGTAGAGCACCAGTAGAGGTGTAACATGCTTATTAGTGAAGTAATACTAAAAGAAGGTTACTTCAGCGACTTAATTGTTGCCGTACAAGATCTATTAGTTAGAGTTCAAGTTGACGATAAAAAAGAAATATCTACAGAAGAATTTAAATCACAACTAGCAAAAAATGGGTATGTGGTTAGTACCGATGAACTGATACAAGCCGTTGATCAGAGTGGTTTTGCAAGTAGTGTTGATAGAGAAAAGATTGTACCAAAAGACGAACTTCCTGCAGATATAGAAACAGATTCAGAGCCAAGTGTTGATGTCGGTGCTATGGCAGGCGATCAAGCCATGCAAGATATAAATTCGGAGTTACCACAATAATGCCAGGAATATTTATAAATGCAACAACAGCCAGAAACAGTACTAGAAATAATACTGTAATTCATAACGAAATTACTGCAATAGAAAATGCCGTATTTGCCAATGTTGATTTAGGCGTATTGTATGCTAATGTAAATAATACGGTAATGACTAACAGCAATGTATATTACAATGTACATAATGCTATCACAACAGATCCAACCAAAAAAGATCAATTAAATTACGTCAAAAAATACTTCTCAGATTTAGGTTACGGGGTAAGTATAGTTAGCGACCCAGGTCAGACTAATCACTTACAATGGAACATATCCTGGTAATTATTGGTTGACTTACTTCACATTTAAGTATACAATTTATGTATGAATTATAACTCTGGTTGGCATATTGATACTGCTATAAACAACAACTTGATGCAATACTGCAACAGTATTGACGGTCTTTGGGAGCAACAATATGGGGTTGGCAAAGCAAGAAAAAAAGGAAATAGTGTTCACAAAGCATTTAGATTAAATCTAGATGAAGATAACTATAATGTATTAAACGAATTTTTATTTTTAGACAACTATAAAATCACTGGCGCATATATATTAAAATATGGTACAAACAGTTTCACAGCAATGCATCAAGATTATGCAGGAGAATCACAAAAAACATCTATAACATTACTTGAACAAAGTAATGACATAGTTGGTGGTAAAGCAATAATAACTGACAACATGGGTTCTCCAGTAATAGTTGAACAACAAGTAGGACAAACAGTGTGGTATGATCAATCATTATGGCACGGCGTTACCAAAATAGAAAAAGGTGAAAGAAAAGTTCTAGTAACCTGGTGGAAAAACAATGCTCACAAACAAATATAATTACCCTCAATTAAAAAGAATTCAAACACCCACTGGCAGACAATATACAGATGATATTGGCGAGCCTGTACCAAGTGTAACTACTATCCTCAGTGATACAGGAGATAAGACTGCTCTTATAGCCTGGCGCAAACGTGTAGGAGACGCAGAAGCAAATAGAATTAGCCAAGAAAGTGCAGGATTAGGTACAAAAGTACACAATGCATTGGAAAAACATATACTAGGCGAAGATGTTTCTTTTGGAAACAATCATATTAGTGTAATGGCAGAAAGCATGACTAATCAAATGCTAAACAATGGTCTTAACAAAGTTGACGAACTTTACGGTGTAGAAGTTGGTTTAATTGCACAAGGCTTATATGCAGGAACATCTGATGCTATAGGTATGTATGAAGGCGAAGAAGCAATTATCGATTTCAAAACTGCTAAAAAAATTAAAAAACGTGAATGGATTGAAGATTATTTTATGCAAGGTTGTGCGTATGCATTAGCTCATAACGAAATGTTTGAAAGCAATATTAGAAAAGTTGTTATTCTAATGGTGGACCGAGAATCAAATTTTGCTGAATTTATTATAGAGGGCGAAGAATTTGATAGATATTGCGACAAGTGGGCTAATAGATTAGCAGACTATTATTCAAAGTAATTCGTTAAAGTGATAAATACTACTAAGTTAGGAGACTAAGTAGTGGCTGAAGAAAACAAAACAATTATAACTAGAATACAAAATAGACGCGGTCTTAAGCAAGATTTGCCTAAACCTTTACGACCAGGCGAACTTGGGTTTGCAACAGATACCAGACAGATCTATATTGGTGCTGATACTAATGTTACTACTGATTCCTTTAATAAAATAGCAAAATTTGAAAATGTTATTGGTGCAAAAACCAATACATTAGATCTTATTAATAACAGCATTATCAAATTTCAAGTACCACACAGAAGATACGATAGAAATACTTTTGATGGTGTAACAACTACATATACATGGTTCCCTACAAGTAATGCCAATGTTTCATCTAATGTAGGTGATAGTGTTTTTAAATCAGGTGAAACAGAATTTGTAGACTTACAAGGTGGATCAGCATTTAATTCTGGTGGTTTAACAGTAATAAAAAACGGTAAGGTAATGATTGCTGATACAAGATTAACAGCCTCAGCAACAAACATTTCTAGTGGTGCTGATTACTTTTTTAGTTCAGGTACACTAGCAAATAGTACTCATTCTTTAACATTTAGAACGCCACCAATTAATTCAGATGAAATTGGTATTTCTTATTACAGTAATGTAGACGTTTGGGATGCCATAACAGCAAGTGGTGATATTGGTACAGGTGGTGACATTCAAGGTATTAATGGTTTTCACACTAGTTATAGTATTCCTACATATAGATATTTAGACAAAAACTACATTAGAATTGCTGGAAGTTCTGGCACAGGATTAATTGGTTTAAGTCCAAAACATATACAATTAAGCACTGATGTAAAAGTAACTCCAGTTGTAATTCCAGGAACAGACTCATTAGGAGAAGGCAGTAATCCTTCTTTCACTTACAATGAGTCATTAGGAAATCTTTTTGTTAGTAGAAACATTACAAAATCAGGTGTGTCTAATGTTTCAACATCTTCAACACAAATTACAGTTGACATTGGTTTATCCCATTTAGCGAACTTTATAGGATCATATGGTGGGTACGTTACAGATTCAAATACCAATAACTGGGCTAACGGAAAAGTATTAGAAATAGATTCTGTAAATTCAGGAACAAATCAGGTAACATTAAATTTACCAAGCAATTCAGTTTCATTAAGTAGAAGTGTATCTACATTTGTACAAGACGGTAGTAACATACAAATATCTATGCCTAATACACAAAACATAGATGTAGGAGATACATTATTCTTTATCGATACTGACAATGCCAACACAGCAGGTGCCAACGGTGCTGTTGGTACAGTAGAAGCAATTACACCAAATATTTTAGTAAGTGGTTTGTCCAGTGTTAATGTAAGTGCTAATTTATCTACTGTTTCGTTTATTACTAGAAAAAATCCAGGAGGTACTACAGTAGTAGGTATTTCAGATGCACACGGATTTGGAAATGGCAACACGTTTATATCATCAAATACTACAATATTGCCAGGAACAACCACAGTATCAAATGTTACAGCAGATACATTCGAAATAACAACTAGCGGAACAGTAAATACAACTACAACATTTACTGCTAGACCTCAAGTGTCTTTTTCAACTGCTAGAGTTACTCCAGTACAAACGGTAGATCTAAGTTTAGTAAACAATTTAAGTGAAGCAGTAACTATGTTTAATTCAAATAGCAGTTTGTTTGATTTAAAATATGTTCCTGGATCAACAACAAAAATTTACATGCAAGAAAACGAATCTTCTAGCAAAAATTCTACAGGATTTAGAATCCATAACGATGCAAAGAAAACACCAGAGTCATTAAAATTAGAGGCAGGCGAATATACTAAGTTAAACAGTACTGTAAAATCTAAATTAGAACAATGGTTACAAACTGTACAAACAGGTAGTAACTTATTATCAAATGTTTGTGTAAATACTCCTTACAGTAACATAGGATCATTTACACAATGGGCATTAAAAATCGATAATGCAAAAGACGAAGTAAAATTTATTAGCAGTGAAGAAGCAAGAAACTTAGCAACAATTTTAAACAGATCATATTTTGATACAGAAAATACAGATATCAAAGGGCTCTTAAATGTTAAAACTAACATAGAAGTTTTAACCTTAGAAAGTCAAGAAGCAGGTGATTCAGATCAACAATATAGTGCGCCTTTAGGTGAAACTATCAATGCATTAACACTTACAAACTTAGGTGAACTTGAAGTAGACACTAGTGAATACGATGCACTATTTGTAGAATATAGTATGGTTGATGTATCCTCAAATACATCACAAACCTATAAAAGAATAGGAACGTTACAAATTACAGGTGATATAAATTCACAAATGGCAACAATAAATGATCAATATGCAGACATTAAAAATAATGTTAGTGGTAATGTTAATCTTTCAGCAACAGTAGGCGGAAGTGGAGTTATTACTGTAACAGCAGACAATTCACTGGTTGCAACAGGCGGCGGCGGTCTTGCAGTAGAGATGAAGTTTATTAAACGTAGTTGGACATCTTAATATAAATGTTTTTAAAGACACAGAGTGCTGAGGATCGACTCAGGACTTGGCGCGAAATACGACAAAGATCTTACGACAATGTAGAAGAATTACTCGAAGAATTTGCCTCTATAAAACCAGTGTCTAGATACCTAGATTACTACACACCTAAGAGTTGGCCTAACCCATTTGAGATTGTTTCAGAAGGGTATCTTTGTCAAAGCGGTATAACACTTATTCTGACAGCAACTCTTATCAATAAGGGGTTCATAACCTCTGACAATCTAAGATTTTTAGGCATAAGTAATAACATCAACGGAGCAGATGGACTTGTTTTATTTGATGATGGAAAGGCTTATAACTTTCTACCCGGTGAGGTTGTTACTGAGCAATATGCATTAGATAACTCAGTTCAATTCACAAAGCACATCGTACCAAAAGATCAACTTTTTGCTTGACTTTTATGTAGTTTTATACTATAATGAAATTCAAATAAATATAAGTCTAAGTAGAAGATTTACACTTTAACAAGGAACACACATGCAGGTAAAAAAGAGAGACGGCAGACTAGAAGACATAAACATAGATAAATTGCATAAAGTCGTCATGTATGCTTGTGAAAACATCACAGGTGTAAGTGCTAGTGAAGTTGAAATTAATAGCCAAATACAATTCTCAAGCGGTATATCAACATCAGATATTCAAGAAACTCTTATCAAAAGTGCCGCTGATCTTATCACAGAAGATACGCCTAACTATCAGTTTGTTGCTGGTAGACTTATCAACTATCATTTACGCAAAATGGTTTATAATCAATTTGAGCCTCCTTGTCTATGTGATATTGTAGATAAAAATATTGATGCAGGTTTTTACGATCCTGAGTTCAGAGAACTGTATACCAAAGAAGAAATTAATCAACTACAAGAGTATATTGATCACAGCAGAGACGAATATCTGACCTATGCGGCTATGGAACAATTCCGTGGCAAGTATCTAGTACAAAATAGAGCAACAGGTGAAATTTTTGAAACACCACAAGTTGCATATATGATGATTGCGGCAACATTGTTTGCAAAGTATCCAGAAGATACTAGAATGAAATATGTTAAAGGATACTATGATGCTATTAGCACATTTAAATTAAGTTTACCCACTCCTGTAATGGCAGGTGTAAGAACTCCACAAAGACAATTTAGCAGTTGCGTATTGATTGAAACTGATGACAGTTTGGATAGCATTAATGCAACCAGCAGTGCTGTAGTAAAATATGTAAGTCAAAAAGCAGGTATTGGTATTGGTGCTGGTAGTATCAGAGCAATTGGTTCTAAAATTAGGAGTGGAGATGCAACTCACACAGGAGTTATTCCCTTCTACAAGTTATTCCAAAGTGCTGTAAAGAGTTGTAGTCAAGGTGGAGTAAGAGGCGGAGCCGCAACACTATACTATCCTATTTGGCATTTGGAAGTTGAGGACATGCTGGTGCTAAAAAATAATAAAGGCACTGAGGATAATCGTGTGCGTCATATGGACTATGGTGTACAGTTTAACAAATTGATGTACGAAAGACTTATTAGTGGCGGTAATATAACGTTGTTTAGTCCTCATGATGTACCTGGACTATACGATGCCTTTTTTGCAGACCAAGACAAATTTAAAGAATTATATGAAGCGGCAGAACGTAAAACAAGTATTAGGAAAAAGACTATTCCTGCTATTGAATTGTTTTCTGCGTTTGTACAAGAACGTAAAGACACAGGTAGAATTTACTTAATGAACGTTGACCATGCTAACAGTCATGGTGCATTTATAGAAGATGTTGCTCCTATTAGACAAAGTAATTTATGCTGTGAAATTGATTTACCTACTAAGCCTTTGAATAATGTTGATGACGAAGAAGGTGAAATTAGTTTGTGTACATTGAGTGCTGTTAATTGGGGTGCAATTAAAAATATAGAAGAGTTTGAACCGGTTTGTGATTTGGCTGTAAGAGCATTAGATGAACTGTTAGATTATCAAAGTTACCCAGTATTGGCAGCCGAACTCAGCACAATAAATAGGCGCCCACTAGGTGTTGGAATAATTAACTTTGCATTTTGGTTAGCAAAAAACGATATGACCTATCAAGAGCCTAACTTAGAACTTATCGACGAGTGGGCCGAAGCATGGAGTTATGGACTTATTAAAGCAAGTGCAAATTTGGCTTTAGAAAAAGGTGCTATTCCAAAGAATATGGAAACTAAATACGGGCATGGTATTACACCAAATGAAACATATAAAAAAGATGTTGACGAACTTGTTAAACACAAAGAACGTATGGACTGGAAAGGTTTGCGTAAGCAATTAAAAGAAACAGGTATTAGAAACAGTACATTGATGGCACTAATGCCAGCAGAAACGTCTGCACAGATTAGTAACAGCACAAATGGTATAGAACCACCACGTAGTTTTGTTAGTGTTAAACAAAGTAAGCACGGTGTATTAAAACAAGTGGTACCACAATTTGCAAAACTTAAAAACAAATACGATCTACTGTGGGATCAAAAGTCGCCACAAGGGTATTTGAAAATAATGGCTGTACTACAAAAATATATAGACCAAGGTATTTCGGTAAATACATCATACAATCCAGAACACTATGACGATGAAAAAGTTCCTATGAGTGTTCTCATACAAGATATACTTATGTTTTATAAGTATGGTGGTAAGCAGTTATACTATAACAATACTTATGATGGTCAAGGCGAGATTGATATTAACAAAGAAACTGTGGAGCAACCACAAATGGTTACTACAGCATTTATAGAAGACGAAGAAGACTGCGAGAGTTGTAAAATTTGAAAAAGAGAAATATGAGTGTTTTAGATATTAAAAATAAATCCGATCATACAAAAGCAAAAATGTTTTTGGATGACAATGGTGGTATGGGTATGCAGAGGTTTGATACTCTAAAATACAAACAATTTGATAAAATTACTGACAAGCAGTTAGGCTTTTTTTGGCGTCCAGAAGAAGTTGATATCATACGAGATGCTAAAGACTTTAAAGACTTATCAAAACACGAACAACATATCTTTACAAGTAATTTAAAAAGACAAATACTATTAGATAGTGTACAAGGACGTTCACCTAATTTAGCATTCCTACCTATTGTTAGTATTCCAGAATTAGAGACATGGATTGAAACGTGGGCATTTAGTGAAACTATTCACAGTAGAAGTTATACACACATTATTAGAAATGTTTATTCAGATCCAAGTAAAGTGTTTGACGAAATGCTAGACATCAAGGAAATCGTTGATTGTGCAGACAGTATTACAGAGAATTATGATAGGCTAATAGAATACAATGAATTAAGATCTAGAGGTTTAGCAAGTTACGATGAATACGAACACAAAAGACGTATTTGGAAATGCATAATGAGTGTAAACATCTTAGAAGGTGTTCGCTTTTATGTATCATTTGCATGTAGTTGGGCATTTGCTGAACTTAAAAGAATGGAAGGTAATGCTAAAATTATTAAACTTATTGCACGTGACGAAAATGTACACTTAGCAAGTACACAACAAATGCTAAAATTTTTACCACAAGAAGATAAAGACTTTGCTAAAATCAAAGATGAAACCAGAGAAGAATGTAAACAGATGTTCATAGATGCTGTTGAACAGGAAAAGAACTGGGCAGATTATTTGTTTAAAGACGGAAGTATTATTGGACTAAATGCTGAACTATTAAAGCAATATGTTGAGTTTATTGCGGCCAAAAGAATGCATGCCGTTGGATTAGAAAAGGTATATAATAGTGGGACTAATCCTTTACCGTGGACACAAAAATGGATCGGTGGAGGAGAAGTGCAAGTAGCACCACAAGAGACTGAGATTAGTTCTTATGTTATTGGTGGTACAAAACAAGACGTAACAGAAGACACATTTAAAGGCTTTAGCCTTTAGGAGACACAATGTATAATATAGAAGATTTGACTGCTGAAGTAGTCACCATTAAATTATCAAACGGTACAGAAGTTGTAACTAAACTTGCTGGTGTTGATGAAGAACTAACTGTACTCACAGTAGAAGATCCTAGAATGGTTGTAGTAAACCCTGAAAATCAAGAAATGGCGTTAGTACCTTATGTATTTACTGCTAGAGCAGAAACTGCCTTTATTGGTACTAATAACGTTTTAAGTGTTTTAAAAACAGATAAACTTACAGCAGAAGATTATTTAAACATAGTTGAAGACGATAGGAACGAACAATTAGAAAAGACACCTGCAGATACTGAAGATAAATAATAGTATGCCAGGTATAGCAAGAAAAGGCCAAGATAAGGCCAGAGGTGTAATAGTGGGGCCAAGTGCTTCTACTGTAAAAGCGGATGGAAAGTTTGTAGCCTTATTAGGCGACAGAATTGCATCTCATGGTAAGGCACCTCACAGTAAACCAACATTACAATCAAACGGAGCATCAAAGATATTAGTGGACGGAAAAGTACCCGCAAAGCAAGGCTCAACTGCAACATGCGGCCACTCCGTAGCACCTGGTTCAAGTAAAGTTATTGTACCATAATGTCTAAATTAATCTCTGTCAAAGGACCTCATGCAAGGGGTTTAGACAACAACATAAGAATACAATGGAACATGGGTAATTCATGTAATTACGAGTGTGTTTACTGTCCTAGTGAATTACATGACGGTTCTAAGCCGTGGTTAAACACACAATTATACATTGATACCATCGACAAGATAAGTTCGCATTACAACGCATTACAGCAACGCACAGACTATGAATTAATAGGTGGAGAAGTAACTGTTATACCAGGATTTGAAGATATTATACGCAAAATAAGTGAATTTAATGCTAGTAGTACAGTGTACACCAATGCTAGTAGAACAGTAAATTGGTGGTCTAAAGCAAAAAGTTATATGGATAATGTAATACTTACATTTCACCCTTTAACACAGGAAAAAGAGCATTTTTTAGCAGTAGTAGATGAAATAAAAGATGATGTTTGGATCAGTATTAATATCGCAGGTGTAGGTGGAAAAGTTGAAGAAATGGGCGAGTTTGCAGAGCAAATTAGAGACCTTTTTAAGCATTCTAATAAGAATAGATACTATAATGTAAGTATTGCTGTTAAAACGTTGTATATGAAGCTCTTAGGGCGCCACAGTAAGCAGGAAACATGGTATACTTACACTGATAGTGAACTAGAAGTATTGCGTAAACCAGGTATAAAGCCGCGGCCTGTAGAGCCTCAACCAGAGCCTACAGAACCACAAGAATATGTAGAACCACAGATAGATACTAGTAATATGACTGAGTTTTTATATGAAGATGGCACTACAAAGTATGTGCAAAACCATCAAATTATTAATGAAGGACTAAATGATTTTAAAGGTATGAAATGCCATTTAGGGCACGAAACTCTGAATATAGATGCTAGTGGAGAAATTTATAGTAGTTGGTGTGGTGCAGTAAATTTTGGTAATATTTCTCAAATAGATAGTTGGGATTTACCTAAAGGCTATACTGTTTGTCCTTTCGATTACTGTAATAATATTTCTGATATATCCATATCAAAGACACTGTAATCTTGTAAATCTACGTTTGTAAATTCTCCTAAAACACCCAGTATCATTCTTTCATAAGATTCATTTTTAGATAATTCATTAGGTTCCCAATCATTGCATAACGCCGCAGAAAATATATTAGCACGATCTCTATGTTTTATACAGTGACCACTAACTGTGATATACCAATTATTATCTAAATTCAAATCTTTTTCATAATCAGTAATTTTAGGCAATATAGGATTATCTAAAATCGATTTATTCTTTTTTGGCTTTACAAACATTTTTAATCTGTGCCATGCATGGGTAGTTTTAGTTAATGTTAAATTATCTGGTTCTGCAGAATCAATGGAATGCACATCATACAACCAATTACCATTTTCATTTATAATACTAGTGCAAAACCCACTCACATTAAATCCAGGAGTTGATAAGTAAGGAATCTCTAACTGCAAACATTCTTTTTTTATACTATCGTTATTGTTATGTTTGAATACTGTATTTTCTATCATGCAATTTTTATATCCACTTACATTATTTAAAACTGTAACTATATCTTGATTTAAAAATACTTTATCGCATACTTTTATAAACATAAAAAAATTGTTTTCTTTTATTAATGATATTGCATCAGTATTCATACCGTAAGTTACAAAAGAACTACCTATTTTTTCTTCTGCTAAAAATTCTATAAGTTGATCAAAATTAGTATAATCTAATGGATCACCATATGCAGATTCAAATACTACTGAAGTAACGGTATTGCTTGATAATACTTTTTTAATAATATCTAATGGCAACTCCATAGTTAAATTTCTTTTACCAAAGCGATGATGTACCCATTGTCCCTTAAGGCTTAAAGGATTATAAACTGTGGAATTTGTTGTTATATCTAAATGTATATTCATAAAAAAAGCACTAATATTTAGTGCTTCTTTTATTAAATTTTATAGTGTTGTGGTTACTTTAATCTCTGTACGGAAAAAGAAGTATTGTATTGTAATACTTCATCGTAATCTGCACTATCTGTATCGTAGTAGTACTCTGGTGCACCTTCTAGCTCAGAATCACTTGTATTGTACACACCAACATTATATTCAGCAACATAAATCTTGCTGTCAATAGTTCCTTTGATTGCAAAGTTATAAACACCTGGTGCTCTTTCTGCCGGTATTACACTTGCATCGCTAGTATCAATAGTAACATTACCACTAGATGTATCAAATGATACAAATGGTGGAAGAGGACTAAATGTTAATACTTGTACATTACTTGCACTTTCACTAAGACCTATATTTACAGTTGCAATTTGTCCATATTGTACACTTGCAATAGTACCACTTGGTCTAGATGCTAATTCAACATCAGTTGTTTGAGGTGCTCTTGCTAAAGAAGTAGATATTTTACTCCAATCTGGTCTTTCACCGTCTATTACAGTATCTAATTGTTCTGTTGCTAAGAAAACATTAGCATCACCAATAGCATGTGTATGACCTTCTGTTAGTACAATACTTTTAATTTCTTTTGCATTATAAGAACTAAAACCTTGTACATAATGAGAAACTACACCTGCAACATAACCTGCTGATAAACTTGAGCCTGTTGCTTCACTATAGTTTGATACGTTACTTGCATCTGCAATATCAATGTTAGCCCCTGGTGCCCAAATATCAAGTTCACCATTAAGAACTAAACCTCTAGCATAAGGAATAACTGAACTATTAGCAGTAGTTCTAGGTAAATTAGTCTGCATTAATGCATTAAGATTATTATCAACTGCACCTACAGTAATAATGCTGTCTAAACCACCTGGTGAGTAATCATCAACATCACCGTAATCATTACCAGCCGCCGCTACAAGGATAAGTCCTTGACTTTGAAGTTCTGCTAGTTTAGTATCAACTAAAGAATTTTTAGTTAGTGTAAAAGGCATACATACTGCTTTGGGATTTGCTGGAGTATTAGCATTGTGATCTACCAATATAGCATCTAAGGCATCGATCACATCTCCTACTGTAACACTACCGTTACTAGATTCAAACATCTTAACAACTTTAAGATTTGTGGAGGGTGCTACACCCATGTTTTGTCCTACTATAACACTTGCTACGCCTGTACCGTGACCATCTGAGTCACTGTAATCAGCATGTGAAGACAATTTAAATAAATTTGTTACAGTTGCACCTGAAAATTCATTATGGGAACTATTTACACCAGTGTCCATTAAGTAAGTAATTGTTCCTGTTCCGTTATATGACGGTGACCAAGCCAACGGTCTATCACCACTGTTTTTATCGTTTTTTCCTCTACCTAACCTTTGCAAAGGATCTGTAGAGTATGTTGCTCCTGCTGATCTTACACCTAATGATAAGCCTTCTAGCTCACTATGTGCTACACCAGTCATTGCGTCTACTTGCGAAGCATCTGCTTCGACTTTAAAAGTAAAAGGTAAAGAATAAGTTTCTGATACTAGTCCACCTTGCGATGTAATAGCCGATGTGGCCGCGGCCGTGTCAGCATGTACAGAACTATCCATTATTAATATATATGATGCCATTTTAACTCCAATTTGCTATATTGAATTACTAAGTATATTTATCATTTATAGAGAACATTATGATTAAAATAGGCCAACCGCCACTTGTTTTATACGAAGAAGATTCAAAAAGTATTGAAATTAAGATGTCAAAACCTAATGACGACTTAACAATTCTTGAAAGAATTTGTAGCCATATAGAAAAAGCAAATATTAAAAAAGCAAATGTGTGTCTTAGTGGCGGAGCAGACAGTCAATTTTGGCTTAGAATTTTAAATCATATGAACATACCTATGGTTGCAACTACATATTTGACTATGTGGGACGGCGGACCAGTCAATACTGATGATTATGCTATTGCTAATCTAGTAACTCAAAAATATAATATTGATTGGCGAGTAGTAGAAATAGATTTAAAAGAGTTTTTAGATAATCAAGTATCTCGTAAATATGTCAGAGACTACGGACTAAACAGCCAACAGATTGGTTTGCATTTACATTTTTTAGATCAAATTAAAAGTCAGGAAGAAACTCTTTTTATTGGAGGTGATATAGTTTCTATAGAGGAATACAAAGACAATGCAGTAGTATGGTGGAAACCACCCGGAGCAATAGTTAATCAAATTATTCCATTTTACAAATTTTTTGCAAAAAATAATCTAACAGCATTCAAAGAACCTTTTGCATTAGATAATGTTTTGTCTTATCAATGTTGTAAACAATATATAGAAATAGTTAAACAATCTAAAATACATTATCGTGTAGCAGAAGATGGCGGAGTTTCAGGTCAGCCTGATCGTTTAGAAAATAAAGTAAGATTGTATGACTCGATTATTCCCGGTAATATGAATACATTAATTAAGGTTAATGGTTTTGAAAGAGCAAAAAAACTAATGGCAATGAATTCTGGGATATACAACGAGTTTGATTTAAAATATAGAAAGCCATTAGAAAACTATAGAGATCAAATATTAGGAAATATTGATCAAGATCTTAAAATTGTACACAGAGACAGAACAATTAGAACAGAACTGACAGAAGAATTTTTTCAAGTTATCAAAGAAGTCGACAGCAAATCCAAAACAATATACCTTTTTGATTTTTGATTCAAAAATCCACCTTTTCATTAACTAATCTTATAACCTTTATAAATACACTTTATAATTAGATATTACTTTTAATTATAAGTTACCTCAATATAGACAATGAACAGATTTGATAAAATTAAAGATCGCTTAGAAGTTGCCACACTGGTAGGCATATTTCTCGTTTCATTGTTAGCAGTTAATCCACCAGTATAACCGGAGAATAGAGTGAAAAGGATTTTACCACTTGCACTACTAGGTCTTTTTGTATCAGATGCTTTTGCAGATGATTGGAGAATGAGAAAATTTGATATAAACCAGGATGGTTTTGTTGTAGTAAGCGAATTAAAAGCAAATGGCTGTAAAGTAAAGCCAGGTCTTTTTAATGTGGCAGACAAAAACGATGATGGCAAACTTTCTAAGAAAGAACTAAGAATTGCATCAGAATATATAGTTAGAAGAAGATGTCCAAAATAATGTTGACTTGGAAAGAATTTTTCTTTAGGTATTGGATACAACCGTGGCACACGGAGAGCGACCTATGGAAATAATTGTTATATCAACATTAGGACTTTTAATTTCAGTGTTGTTTTTAAAACATGCACCTATGCACGACATAGAAACAGCACTGTACTATGCCAAACTTAGAGACAAAAATGAGCGAAACTAAAAACTACACAGAAGCAACTCCAGAAGAAGTACATGCTTGGCAAAATGGTGGAGACTTTTTCATGACAGGTAAGTTCGATGCTATGAAGTTATTCGTAGTTTTACCTGCACTAATACAAATTGGAGTATTCGGTTTAATGCTGGCAGTATTTGCATTTAACGATATGTTGTTTTAGTGATCAAAGAAGTACTAAAAGCTCTTATTGGCGTAGGTAAATTTCCAGAAGAATCAATTGAGCCAACTCTTGGTACAATACTTTTATTTGGTTTTCTGTTAATAGGTAGTTTTTTATTAGCAGTTGCATCTTTATTATTCATAACTTCACTTTTTATATAATAAATACAAGTATGGCGTATGTAGTATCAAGTGCCTGTGTCGGCTGTAAAGACACAAAATGCGTAGAGGTTTGCCCTGTAGACTGTTTCTACGAAGGTCCAAACATGTTAGCAATCAATCCAGATGAATGTATAGACTGTGCTTTGTGTGAACCTGAATGCCCAGTAGAAGCAATATATTCAGAAGATGAATTACCTTCCGATCAAATAGATTTTATTGAAATAAATGCAAGGAAATCTGAGGAATGGCCAAACATTACTGAGACAAAAGAACCTATGGCTGAAAAGTCGCCTTATTCAGTTGCTGAAGCAATTAAAGTTGTGCAATTAGATTAAACTTATTTCCAAAAGAATGTATTAATTTTCTGCTTAATGAAAGTAGGAAATTTAAAGTTTCTTTCAGTATGATGCACTCTACGATTAACACCTTTTTGCTTGAAGCCAATACCCATCATTAACAATGGTTCGCCATCTATACCTAAAAGTTCTTTTACTTCTTCAACTCTAAAACATGCACAACATCCAGTACCATAACCCATCATTGATGCTGTCATATTGACGTAGCCTGCCGCCACACCAACTGCCATATGCTGGTCTCTTTCTACTGTCCATTCTACTTTTGATTCATCATGTACAGGTCTTACTGCACCAGAAACAAGTTCCATTTTTCTTTGAAGAGCTCTTTTAGTAGGACTGTCTGCCATTCTACCGTTTACAAAAGGATTGTTTGCTTCGAAAACAATTAATAAATTACCAAGTACCTGACTGTTAGTTACATTACCTTTAGATTCTGACTTATCTGACCATACACCGTTTCTAGCATAGAAGCCTTCTGTTTCTGCGTGAATTTTTTCGATTAAATCTCTGTTAGTAATAAAATGTGCTTTATAAAAAGAAATGTTCTGTTTGCTAGGGCATTGTGTTGCCGCTTCAACAATCAAATCTAAATCTTCTTGTGGCATATCTCTGTCCAAATCATAATTTCTTTGAGCATGAGCTGAACGATGAATTGCTTTAAATATTTTTTTGTTTTCGCCTACATGTGTAAACATTATAAACTCCTATAGAATTCGTATTTTGTATATAACTATTTATCCAAATTAAGATAAATATTGATATACATAATAACATATTACACAGGGAGTAATTATGGCAGTTAAAGATATGAGTTACCGCGAACGCGGTTTACTCTTAAGTATGTTCGCACATCAATGTTATTGCGAACCAAAAGATTTACTCAAAAAGAGACCAGGGATTAAAAATCTTGATCCTCTTAAAAAGTTTTTAAACAAGCCTTTACCACCAACATATATAGATGTTGATGGTGCTCAGGCTTATGTAATGAGTGACAGCAATGATGTCCTTATTGCGTGTAGAGGAACAGAGCCAACAGCATTAAACGACGTAGTAGCCGACTTAAAAATGTTTCCTGTACCACACCACAAAGGTGGTAGAGTACATAGAGGGTTTTACGGTGAATACGATAAAGTTATTTCAGGCATCAAAGATGCACTTGCAAAGCATAATAAGAATGGCAAAAAAACTGTATGGGTAACAGGACACAGTTTAGGTGGTGCTATGGCTGTATTAGTAGCGGCTGAATTGCAACCAAATGGTGGACTACATACGTTTGGACAACCAAGAGTTGGCAATGCAGAATTTTTAAAATGTTTAAACGATATTTCTTACTACAGATATAGAAATAATAATGATATAGTAACAGCAGTTCCTCCATCATGGTTATTCTTTAAACACGGTGGCATACTTAGATATATTAACACTTTTGGTAATATAAGAAAAGCAACATACTGGCAAAGGTTTAAGGATAAATGTAGAGGACATTGGATAGCACTTAAATCATTTAATCTTATAGATGGCTTTGCAGATCATTCAATGGGATTATACCATGAGTATTTGTATAACATGGATGACAAAGGCGAGCAAATTCCTAAATAACATACAGTATTATAAAACAAAGTAATATCGATAAATACTGTATATAATTTATTAAAAGGGATAACAATGTCTAATAAAACACCATACGAAATAAGACTTGACTTAGTTCGTGAAGCAAAAGAAATTCTTCAGGCTCGAGCTAAGAACCCTGAGGATATGCCTACGACCGAAGAAGTCTTAAAAGAAGCAGAAAGGTTGAATGAGTTTGTTTCTAAAAAACCAAACTTAGAAAGATAAATCAAAACAAATGCCCCTAACATATTAGGGGTTTTTTGTGACCAAAACTTCTTGACTCAGAATACATCTGAATGTATAATTCTATACAGTAAATAAACTTATGAAAAGGCTCGGATAGCTCAGCAGGTAGAGCAGTTGATTTGTAATCATCAGGTCGCTGGTTCGATTCCAGTTCCGAGCTCCACTTTCTGGGGGCGTAGCTCAGTTGGGAGAGCGTCTGGTTTGCATCCAGAAGGTCGCAGGTTCGACCCCTGTCGCCTCCACCATACTGCGGATGTAGTATAACGGCTATTATGAGACCTTGCCAAGGTTTAGATCCGAGTTCGATTCTCGGCATCCGCTCCACTTTGTGGGTAAAACATTTACTGTTAAGAATAAGTAAACAGTATATTTAAAATAGGATTTTATAAATGGCTCGCAGAAAAAACACAAAGAAGACATCAAAACAATCAACTAGGCAGAACAATCCAAGTAATCCTAAACCGGTTGACATAGATGTTCCAGCAAACAGTAACGATAGTTTATATCAACTATTAGATGCAAAAATCGAAGTTCCTTTAGGATTATTAAGAAACAAACATATTTTTATTGCTACACCCTGTTATGGTGGACAAATAGGCGAACCATATTTTAGAAGTATGATGAGACTGGCTATCCTTTGTAATAAGTATGGTATTCAATATACAGTAAGCACCCTAGCAAATGAAAGTTTAATTACAAGAGGAAGAAACACACTTGTAAGTTTCTTTATGGAAAATAAACAAGCAACACATTTATTTTTTATTGATGCTGATATAGAATTTAATCCAGAAGATATTTTGCGTATGGTAGCATACGACAAACCAATTGTTGTAGGTGCATATCCTAAGAAAGCAATTAATTGGGATAGTATTATTAAGGCGGCTAGAAATAATCCAGATGAAACACCAGGAACTATTGAAGGACATAGTTCAAACTATGTTGTAAACTTTGATTTCTTAAAGAATGAAAAGGGCGAAGCAGTACCCCAAGTAAATGTAGTAGACAATTTGGTAAAACTCAAAGACGCTGGCACAGGATTTATGTGCATCCAAAAAGATGTTATTCAGCAGATGTTTGAGAAATATCCAGAAACAAAATATGTAAACGATATTAATGTAGACCAAAAGTTTGAACCGTTTATGTATGCATTATTTGACTGTATTATAGATCCTGACAGCAAAAGATACTTGTCAGAGGATTACACATTCTGTAGACGTTGGCAACAAATGGGAGGAGATGTATTCTTAGATCCTCGAACTGCTCTTAACCACGTAGGGCATTACACATTCCGTGGTAACATTAGAAAACTATTTACAGGAAACCCAACATAATGCAATCCGCAAAACCAATTTCAATTTTATTGCCAACTAGAGGCAGAACAGAAGTACTAAAGAAAAGTATTTTAACATTAGTAGACAAAGTTAAAGATCCAAACAATGTAGAAATTATTCTAGGTATGGATGAGGATGATCAAGCAACTATTGATTATGTAAAAGAAGATCTAGCACCTATATTACAATCCAAAAATATAGAAACTAGAGCAAATATTTTTAAACCTTTAGGGTATGAAAATTTGCACACTTATGTAAACACACTGGCAGGAAGTGCTCAAGGTGAATGGTTGTTCTTTTGGAATGATGACTGTTTAATGGAAACTGATAATTGGGATGAAACTGTTTTAAGTTATAATGGACAATTTAAGTTATTAGCACCTAATGACAATCACGAAGGACATCCATATGCTATTCTGCCTATTGTACCAAGAGACTGGTATATACTAATTGGCCATTTAAGTCAAAATGCACAGAACGATGCATGGTTAAGTCATATCGCATACATGTTAGATATCTTTGAAAGAATTGACATTAAGTTTATACATGATAGAGCAGATATAACAGGCAACAACGATGACGAAACTTTTCAAAACAGAAAATATATGGAAGGTAATCCAAGTGATCCTAGAGACTTTGGTCATGTGGATATGCAGAATGCCAGAGTTGCTACAGCACATAAGATTGCATGGTTTATGGAAAAAGCAAGTATCGGTGACTTAACATGGTGGAAAAATGTCGTAGAGGGTAAGCAAGATCCATTTGAAAAAATGAAGTGGGCAAAAGGTGTTAAAGGTGCAGGCCAACTAGATGCAGTAGAGGGCGAACAAGAATTACCAGACGATCATAAATTAGAGCTCTAAAAAACACTTGACAAATATCTAAATTTTGCTATAATTACATTATGGCTATTCACGCAATGATTGATATCGAAACATTGGATACTGCTCCAAGCAGTACAGTGCTCAGTGTTGGCGCAGTAAAATTTAATCCTTATAATGCCAATAATCCATATGAAAGAATGTTATGGCGTCCTAGTGTTGATGAACAGTTAGAAGGAGGCCGTACTACTTCCGATGATACACTCGAATGGTGGGCAAAACAAGATGCTAATATTAGAGAAGCAACATTTACTGAAGATGGCCGTATACCACTAGAGCAATTCTTTAAGGAATTAAATAAGTATCTAGTAGGGGTAGATAAAGTATGGTGTCAAGGTCCTCAGTTTGATATGGTAATACTAGAAGATCTGTTTAAACATTTTAAACACCATCAGAACTGGGCATACTGGCAAGTATGTGACTGTAGAACAGTTTTTAATATGATGCCAGTAGATCCAAGAAAAGCAATACAGCAAAATTTACATAGTGCAGACGACGATGCATATTGGCAGGCTGTTTGTGTACAACAAAGTTTTCAACACTTAAATGTGTTAGAAAGAGGTTGACAAATATAAAAAATTTGTTATACTTCTAACAGTGCAACTTTTCCCGCGATGCGCCGGTGTTTACTGCACTTAAATCCTTAAACATAACTTTGCAGACAAGCCGTGCGTCTATAAACAATGTGAAGATTGAGAGGCGAGTACTCGAGTGGTATTTCGTAAATTGGGTTAGGGTAAGAGGACAGAGAAGCAAGAGCCGTTTCCCTTGTTAAATTCCCAGAGTGTACTGTACTCGCTAATTTTTGCCCTGTTCGTCTAGTGGTTAGGACACCGGGTTTTCATCCCGGCAACAGGAGTTCGATTCTCCTACAGGGTACCATTTTTATGAGTCAACAGCACTTGGACTCTCAAAATAGTGCATTAGAGTAGATAACCGGTCCGGTAGTTAAACGGTTATAATTCCGCCCTGTCACGGCGGCGTTCGGGGTTCGATTCCCCGTCGGACCGCCAGAGTGGGTCTTTAGCTCAGTTGGTTAGAGCGCCTCGTTTACACCGAGGAGGTCGCTAGTTCGAATCCAGCAAGACCCACCATTTAATATGAGAAAAATTGTACAATATATAAAATTCAAACTACCCACAGGAGGAGCAGGATTACCTGCAATGATGCACAAAGGCAAAATTGCTCGAAGTGTGCGAGAGTGGGCAAAACCAAGAAACATCAACGTATCATTTGAAACTGAAGGATACACATTTAATGTATATTTTGACTGCATAGAAGATATAGCCCAATTTATGCTGTCATATGAACCGGTTTACGGAAAGCCAAAAGTTGTAAGTTATTGATATTATTAGAGAAAAAAATACCAAAAAAAGTGGTATTTTTGGTTGACAAATCCGGAAAATTTGCTATACTATATACATAGTAAGGAATTAGGTAATAGGAGTAACGCATGTCAAAGTTAGTAATTAACACCCAGCACAAAGAGAACTACGGTGCCCATGATTGGGACGGCAAGGGCGAATGTCCTCAGTACTGGAAGTTCAAGGGTGGTAACACTTATGTTGTGCGTGATCTGAGTACTGCTCATATCAACAAGATTGCTGAGCAGGGCATTCCTACTCTAACTGCTCTTATTGAGAGCAAGGACGAATACTTTGAAGAGTATATTCTGGGCTGGGAGATTGTTGAGGATAATGCCAAAGAATGTGAAGATTGGGACAGTGCCATCGAGTTTCAATGGAAAGGTGACCGTTGGACATGTCTGCGTTTCACCACTAACGGCGAGTATGGCTACATGCGTAAAGAAATCCATGCCAAATCAGAGCAATGGATCCCACTAGAAGGTGGAGAACGAGCTCACTATGCCTGTCAGTACAAGGTAGACAATGGCTGGTTTGAATCTGATGACCCTCAACTCAAACGTGAAATTGAAAAAGAAGCGGCATAAAAAGGTTGACATCGCCTTTAAAGGTGTTATACTATATCAACTTAGGTAATTAGGAGTTACTTCCTTGAACATTTGCATTGAAGGCCCGCAAGGCGGACAACTGGATAATGGCTTACAGGCTTATGCAACTTTGGCTGTTAAACACTTTGCACGTCAATTAGGCATTAGTCGTCTTAAAACTAACATTGTTGTACGCATTCACAGTCGTGCCTTTGTTGGTGAAATTGGTACTGATGGTTTATGCGAACCAATCGATGAAAGAACATTCATTATAGACGTTGCTCTATTTACAAACTGGCTCAGTACACTTGCACACGAAATGGTGCATGTAAAACAGTTTGCACGTGGTGAAATGGATTTGGGTTTGTCTCGTTGGAAAAGCAATAATTATTGCGGCGATATTAGTTATTGGGATCAGCCTTGGGAGAAAGAGGCTCGAAAATTACAACACAAAATGGTTGAAGAGTTTGAGACAAACCCGTAAGTTTATCTCCGCGTAGCTCAACTGGATAGAGCATCGGCCTTCTAAGCCGAGGGTTGTAGGTTCGAGTCCTACCGCGGAGGCCAAACAAGTAAGTGTGTTGAAAACAGTAGACAGCATTTACACAAGGAGTAGAATATGTTGTACACATGGAAAATTGTTGTTGATGGTGAAGTAAAAGGTGTTGTGCGTAGCACAACTGAACAAGGTGCTATTGA
>Ga0181568_10001142_pt1 | contig 24406 bp, 22 predicted proteins | sample 101ome_20_FD_133758 | JGI IMG/M metagenome (GOLD analysis project Ga0181568, IMG submission 133758) | Coastal salt marsh microbial communities from the Groves Creek Marsh, Skidaway Island, Georgia - 101404AT metaG (megahit assembly) | ecosystem: Environmental > Aquatic > Marine > Intertidal...
GTTGTTTTTCTCGAGCCTTATGTGGCAAACTCCCAAACTACCTATCCCCGTATCCAAAAGTGGTTGGCTCAAGGGGCGGGGCAGGATGATTGCATTATCACCGAATACACGGATGCGGTGATGTTGGGCTTGGAGGCTTTTATTAGGGGGAAATCGCAGCAGAACTAGTTCAAAATCGCATCTTCGACCATTTGGAAGACAGGCTGTTCAAAGGCTTGTACCGCTTTGCTTTCCCCAATCATCTTTACAAAAATAGAACCTTGCCGACCCTCAACAATCGCACCCATTAAAGAATAACCAGGCTTGGGGGTTTTGGGACCAAAAGGAGATCCACTCAAAAAAGTACCCGTAGCTTTAACAACGGTGACTTTGACTTCCTTGATTATTTCCTCGTTTACATTCTGGTCGATCATGTCCCTGAACTGCTTTAGCCAGCGGTCCACATTGGCACGAACCCCACCCCCACCGCTTGGTCCAAAGTAGAAAAAAACTAATTCTGCAGACTTTCCATCCTCGGCAGTCAAATTAAACTGGGCTTTGCGCATTGATGAGGAGGGTTCTCTTTGTTCCCAATCTTTGGGGGCGGTAAAGCGATAACCTGCAATTTCAACTACATTAGCAAAAAGGAAATAAGGAAAAAGAAATACCGTTAGAGCAAAGAAAGGAGCTGATTTCATCGATTAGGAGAGCTATGTTTTAGGAATAAATGAATGGAGGGTGTATTTAAGGTTTACGAAAAACCATAAAGTGTTGCTGAGGAAGGGTTTCAGATGTTTTTACCCACTCCAGGCCGACCGCGGAAATTTCTTGGATAGCCTGCTTTTGGGACATTTTGTGCAACCTTTTAATAGGGATGCCAGGATCTTCCAATCGGTATTCGATTAAAATAAGTTTTCCACCGGGTTTGAGGGTTTCATAAATCGACTTCCCCATTTCAAAAGGGTGGGAGAATTCATGATAGGCATCGACAATGAGGACACAGTCCGCAGAATTCTTTTCGAGTTTTAAATCCGTCACTGAGCTAAGAACAGGCTCCACATTTTTTGATTTAAATTTACCTATTTTCGCCCGGACTATAGCAAGCATCTCGGGAGAAATATCAACCGCGTAGACTTTTCCCTGAGGTACGAGAGGAGATATACGAAATGTGAAGTAGCCTGAACCTGCTCCCAAGTCGACCACCTGATCCGTTGGACGAAGTGCCAAACCTTCAATCAATAAATCCGTTCTTTCCTGCTGTACCCGTTCAGGTCTTTCCAACCACCCAGCACCAAGGTGTCCCATCACCTTTGAAATTTCCCTGCCCATGTAGAACTTACCGATGCCATCCCTAGATGCTTCACCCGTGGTGTAAGGAGAAGATTCTCTTTCCCCGGCTAACAAAAAAGGAGCCAAGAGAATAATAAAAAGGAAAGGATGCAAAAAAATAGAGGGCAACATTTTTAAGGACATGATTCAATTTATTGTAGTTGGAATATTCAAATGCAAATCAATATTGAACCTTCACGGGTGGTTAGCTAGGTTGATCGGTATCTATGAAAGTGATTCGAGCCAAGAGTGCGGGGTTTTGTTGGGGGGTGGAACGAGCGATCCAAATTGCCCGGGAGGAAGCACAAGGAGGAAAAAGAAGGGTCTACACCGATGGTCCTCTAATTCATAATAAACAGATGATGGATGCCTTAGGCCAAGAGGATGTTAAAGAAGTGGGAGATTATCAAAGTAGTGTACAACTAAACCTGCAGGAAAGGAATGAAAAGGAATCGGTTGTTGTGGTTCGTGCTCACGGAATTTCTCCTCAGCGACGCGAATATTTAAAAGGTTTGGGGCTTCCCTTCCGAGATGGAACCTGCCCGGATGTTGGCATCATTGCCGGAAAAGTCAAAAGCCATGCCGAACGAGGTTATGATGTGGTAATATTTGGCGACCCCAACCACCCAGAGGTCATCGGACTATTGGGATATGCCAATGGTCGCGGACATGTGGTGCAAAACCTGGAGGATATAGAAAAGCTTCCCCGATTCAAGGGTTCGGTTGCCATGGTTTCCCAGTCCACCATGTTTACCCACGAATTTAAAAACCTCACATCCAAAATGTCCAAAACTTATCCAGAATTGGTGGTTTTTGATACGATTTGCGGAGCGACAAAGGAAAGACAGTCCGATCTGGTTGAATTGGTCAAAGAGGGAGCCGAGGCCATCGTTGTGATCGGTGGTAAACATTCAGCCAATACCCGGAAGCTCGCTAAATTAGCTGCATCTCACGAACGTCCTACCTTTCACGTTGAAACTGCACAGGACCTAGAACCTGATAAGCTGAAGACCTTTTCTGTAGTGGGAGTGACTGCGGGTGCATCGACTCCCGAATTTATTATCCGCTCTGTATGTGAGCATTTAGAATCCCTTTGAACCTTTTAATTATTTAGATGAAAGACTTTGTACCCAATATTCTTGCTGAGCGCTATGCTTCTCTATCCATGACTCAGTTGTGGTCTGCATCCGGCAAAATTGTCCTTGAGCGCGAGTTTTGGATTGCAGTGATGCGTGCCCAAAGAGAATTGGGTGTGGAAATTGATGAGGCTTCTATCGAGGCATCCGAAAAGGCGAAGTTACAAATCGACTTGGAAGCGATTCGTAAGCGTGAGGAAGTGACGAAGCATGATGTAAAGGCGAGGCTAGAGGAATTTGCCGATCTTTCCGGACATCAACATGCACACAAGGGAATGACTAGCCGAGATCTCACTGAAAATGTGGAACAACTTCAAATTCACCGCAGCCTTAGTCTAATTTTAGAAAAAGCAATTGCTTCTATTCTGGCCCTAGCGGAAAGGGCAGATCAATACAAAGAACTATGCCTAACTGCCCGTTCTCACAATGTGCCTGCCCAGCTGACCACTCTGGGTAAACGACTTGCTAATTGGGGCGAAGAGTTGTCCAAAACCGTCGAGGACCTTTCTCGGCTTTGTGCGATCTACCCTTACCGTGGATTAAAAGGTGCAGTGGGAACTCGACTTGATCAGGTGACTCTGATGGGAAGCGAGACCAAAGCGGCGGAATTGGACCGTAAAGTGATGGATCATCTAGGAGCCACCTCGAACTGGGAAAATGTTGGGCAGGTCTACCCACGAAGCCTTGATTTTGAGGTCATTTCCCTGCTTGTCCGCATAGCTGCAGCCCCGGCTAATTTTGCTACAACTTTAAGAATCATGGCGGGGCACGAACTACTTGGCGAAGGGTTTGCCAAAGGACAAACAGGTTCCTCGGCCATGCCTCACAAAATGAATAGCCGGAGCTGTGAGAGAATCAATGGCTTTGATTCCATTCTTAAGGGTTATTTAGTCATGGTCTCTAACCTAGCAGGAGATCAATGGAATGAGGGTGATGTCTCTTGTTCCGTGGTACGTAGGGTCGCCTTGCCAGATGCCTTTTTTGCGATGGATGGGTTGTTGGATACTTTTCTTACCGTGCTTAAGCAAATGGAGGTATTTCCAGCGGTGATCGATGCAGAGAGGGATCGTTATCTGCCTTTTCTTCTTACCACCACGATTATGATGGAAGCGGTCAAAGCAGGGGCGGGTCGCGAAGATGCCCATTCGGCCATCAAGGAACATGCGGTGGCGACTGTAAGGGATCTTAGGAATGGAACAATCAAAGAAAATGATCTTATTTCTCGTTTAGCTAACGATTCTCGGGTTGGGTTAACCGAAAAAGATCTCCTCGATCTTCTCTCCGCAGGAAAGGGTAAAATCGGGGCAGCCAAAGAACAGGTGGAGCACTTTATCAACCGTGCTAATAAGTGGGGTGATAAATATCCCGAAGCTCGAGACTATTCGCCTCCTTCTATTTTGTAAGCCACACATTCGCAGTGCTTTCTCTGCCCAATCGTTCGATTTTGCGATTGCCAACAGGGGGGGGCAGGGTGCATTTCTTTTAGCTTACTTAAATTTTTACTAGTCATGGCTGAAGAACTTATTGGAAATTGCTTGGTCGCCCAATCGGGTGGGCCTACTGCCGTCATTAACGCAAGCGTAGCCGGGGTCATCTCGGAAGCACTTAATCAAGAATGCATTGAAGAAATTTATGGTGGTATGAATGGAGTGCTGGGTATCCTTAAGGAAGACCTGATCGATCTTGCGGAAGAATCTCAGCAAAATATTCGTGGCCTGCGCTACACGCCAGCTTCTGCATTGGGTACTTGTAGGTTTAAGCTTAAGCGTGACCAGGAATATGAACGAATCCTCGAAGTTTTCGAGGCACATAATATTCGCTACTTCTTTTACTGCGGAGGCAATGATTCCCAAGATACTGCCGATAAGATTTCCAAGCTTGCCCAAAGCAAGGGATACACCCTTCGAGTAATTGGAGTTCCCAAGACGATTGATAATGATCTCGTCACCACCGACCATTGTCCCGGATATGGTAGTGTGGTTAAGTATTTATGTTCCGTGGTAAAAGAATCTGCCCTCGACCATGAGGCAATGGGGCAGCACGATTTGGTTTCTATCATCGAAGTGATGGGAAGAAATGCCGGCTGGATAGCGGCGGGTACCACCTTGGCAAAAAGCAAGGAAAATCCCAATGACGCTCCTCATCTTATTTATTTGCCAGAGCTTCCCTTCTCCCCCGACAAGTTTGTTGAGGATGTGCAAAATGTTCTCAAGAAGAACCGTTATTGCATGGTTGTCGTGGGTGAAGGCTTGGTCGATAAAGACGGGAATTATGTGGCCAACTCGGCTTCCGGGCAGGATGCTTTCGGGCACCAGCAACTCGGTGGAGTAGGTGACTACCTTGCCAATTTTATTGAGCAGAACCTTGCAGTCAAGGCACGCTCTTGCAAATTGGGAATCGGTCAACGGGCTGCGGCTCATTGCTCATCGCAGACTGATAATGATGAAGCATTCATGGCCGGCCAGGCAGCCGTCAAAGCAGCGATGGAGGGAGAAACAGACAAGATGGTTATCCTAGTCCGTGGGGAAGGGGAAACCTATTCTTGCGAGACCGGTTTGGCCCCTCTTTCTGAGATTGCCAATGGTGTCAAAGAAATTCCAGCTGACTGGATTTCAGAAGATGGAGTGAGTATGACCGCTAAATTTATCAAATATGCTCAGCCTTTGATCATCGGTGAAGTCGATGTTCCTTTTGAAAATGGGGTACCTGCCTATGTACGCTTGTCCAAAAGGAGAGTACGTAAGGTCTTGGATCCTTTCACTTTTGAATGATAGAATCTGGCTCTGCCAATCATACCAATCTTTTAAAAAGCCCTCCGTATACGGGGGGCTTTTTTATTGGAGGGCAAAACGAAGGGAACCGATAATTTCCTCGACTGGCTCTAGCCCAACAGAAAGCCGGAGCAAGTTTTGCGGAATGCCGGCTTCCTGGAGTTTTTTCCGTCCATCTTCGGTTCGCATCATTGGATAATGGGCTAGGTATACATAGGGGCAACAGTTGGAGAACTCAGTTCCAAAGCTCGGGCTCTTCAGCATTTGCAGTCGGTTGTAAAAGGTTTTGAAGTCCCCTTTTATTTCAAAGCTTAGGTTACACCCTGGGCATTCAATGCCTGCCACTTTTTGATAGTTTTCGGCAAACCCGTCCTGGTATGCCCAATGGACTTTTTGAATGCCCGGATGCCCTTGCAAAAAAGCAGCCACCTCTAGGGACTGTTGATTGGCCCGCTCAATAAAGTGGTTGTAGTATGGAATCTGCTCCGCCATGCGAACAAGGTCTCTCTTATAGGGCGTACAAATGCGTGTGCGGGTGGGTTCGAACAGGGATTGTCCAGAGACTGAAGACTTGGGAAACGCAAGGCTTCCCATCATAACATCCCCTTCCCATCCGGCATACTTGGTCAGGCTGTTGACCACTATATCGGCCAGGTTGGTGATTTTGGCATTCTTGGGAGAAGCCATAGTGGGGTCGATGATCAGCAGGGCACCCACCTGATCACAAAGGGAACGGGCAGTTTGCAAATTACCACTTTGCAAAAGCGGATTGGTCGGAAATTCGGTTACAACCCCGGCAATTTGATCTCCATACTTTTCAAAAAGAGAGATGAGCTGTTCAGTTTGCCCGACTTGATTTACTTCCAATACGGTTCCATTCTCTCTGCCGTAAAGGTTCATCACCTCGATGGTGTCTAGGTAGAGCCAGCCCCAACGGATCCAAACTGACTTGTTTTTTTGCCTGGCCCATTCCGTAGCCGACCGAAAGAGAGCATGGAATGCATTGGCTCCCGAGGAGGCGAGCAGCAGGTTGGCCGGTTCCACCTCCGGCCCGTGAGCCTCGGAGATGGTTTCCTTTATCAGAAATTCTGCCTGTTCGGTGTCAGACAATAGCTCGTGTTCCTCGATTTGTCCGTGTTCCCAAAGGTAGTCTTCTGCCTGTCTGGAAGAAATGCCGCAACCGGTGTGTTGGAAATAACAGGCCACGTTTGCATTTTCCTCTGCGTGCCTGGGCAGGCTAAGGAGTGTCCAGTCATCCCCCTTCTTAATATTCGAATCCACCAATCGGTAGCGGTGGACTGCCTCCTCGCAATCTTGCTCCCTGCTGAACAAATAACCGCAATAGTCTTCTGAACAATCTGCCAGAAGATAATCCACCATTTGCTGAACCATACGGTGACGAACAAATCTTGGGTAACCGGAGGGCATGGCAGCTAAGGTTTCCGGATTTTTTTCCTCATACCCGATCACATCCTCCAAAGTCGGCAAACTCACGCACACAGCATGGGTCCGGGCGGGTACAGGCTGCCCCAAGGAGAAGCGACCGAGGCCCGATGTCTTCACGGCACGACTTCGTTTTCTATGATTTGATCAAATGTCTGGCGTTTGCGGATTAGTGCGAGTCTTCCATCCAGCTTGCGCAAAACCTCGGCTGCTTCCGGAAAGGAATTATAGTTTTTAGCGGACATCGATGAGCAGTAGGCTCCAGCCCCTTCGATTAAACAAAAATCTCCAATTTCCCCTCTAGGTAATATCCGGGGGAAGAGGGCTTCAGGGTCACCGGGTGCCGGGGTCATTAAGTCGCCTGACTCACAACAATGTCCGACGACTACCTGTTCCACCGGTTCTCGGTACTTCTGCTGACCAGGCTCACAAAGCAGATGTATGGGGTGTTGGGCCCCATACAGGCTAGGCCGCAAGATTTCCGTCATTCCAGAATCGAGCTTCAGAAATCGGTACCCGTCTTTTCCTGTGGAAGTGATATCCTGAATCCGGGTAACGAGGCTACAGGCATGAGCGAGCAAAAATGTTCCCGGCTCGATTTCCAGTTTGAGTTCGCGTCCCGTTTCCCTAGCAAATTCTATGAATAAATCTTTCACCGGAGTTCCCACTTCATGAAGATCGGTGGCTTGCTCATCGGGCATGCGGGCCACCTTGTAACCACCTCCGAGATTGATGGTTTCCACCGATGGGTAGGATCGGGCAAGGTTCAGGGTCATGGAGGCGACGGTTTTCCATACCTCCGGATCGGAACCCGATCCAATATGGGTATGAATGCGCTCAACGGTCAGACCATATTCCTGGCAAAGTTTGCTCGCTTCCTCCAGGTCATCCTTCCAAATTCCAAAACTGCTGGCGGGACCGCCCACATTGGTACGGTTGTTTCCCCCTGAGCCTTTGCCAGGATTAAACCGTAGCCCTACCCGGCGACTTTTTCCCCATTTCCCAAATTTATGAATCTGGTTCAGAGAGCATAGGTTGACCCGGATACCGTCTTGAGCCCAATAGATGAAATCATCTGCAAGTTCTTGAGTGCTCAGCGAAATTGATTCCGTACCAAAACCGGCCTTGACAGCTCTTTCCACCTCAAAGACTGAACTGGCATCGATCCCAAGTCCTTCCTCATTAAATATCCGTAGAATTGCGGCAGTCGGAGCTGCTTTCATCGCATACCTTGGGAAAATGCCAAAAGCATTGGGGAACTTGAGTACCTCGCGGGCATTTTCCCTGAGAGTCGCCTCATCGTAAACAAAGCTGGGAGTACCAAACTCCATTTGGATCTCGTCCAAATCTTCGTAAGTTAAAAATCGTATCGAGTCACTCATTCCAAAGACAAGAAATAGCCCTTAACCTACTCAGAAGCAAGCTTTCGGAAAGCCTTGGGTCAAAGTCTTTTATTTTCCCAGGATAAGAAAGGTCAGTTTGGGTTGATTCGAGGTGAGTTCTTTTCGGCTAATTTCCCTAGTAAAAAACTTTTTCCACTTTGGGAAGTATACATCCCCCTCGTACTCTGCATCGATTAGAGTAAGGTATAGTTCCTCCGCCAAAACCATCGCTTCTTGGTAAATCTCTCGGCCTCCACACACCCAGATGTTTGAGCTAAGTTCGGCCGCCATCGCCAGCCCTTCTTTGAGGTTGTGTGCCTGTTGGGCATGGGGAAACTTCTTGGAGGGGTTTCGGCTTAGCACAACCACCTTGCGACTCTGGGCATATTCGGTGAAGTCTTCATAACTCCTTCTACCCATCAACAAAGCATCTCCATGGGTGGTTTCCAGAAAATACTTCCAGTCTTCTGCAATCTTCCAAGGTAGGGTGCCCCCAGCCCCCATCACCCCGTTATGGGCACAGGCTGCAATCATACGGATCATTTTAATAGGGAAATGTTTTTGGCGATTAGGGTCGTATTCAGTTGCATGGATGGGAGCGGATAAGATACATCCTTCCATGCAAGCGGTCAGTGGAAACAATGCAAACGAATATCGATGAGTTTGGCGGGCGGATTTTTCTGCCCGATAGCTGGCAACGCCAGGCCTTAAACGAACTTAGAGGGGGCAAGGATGTCGTTTTGCATGCTCCTACCGGAGCGGGGAAGACCTTTGTCTTTGAACAATGGATCGAGCGTGGTTTCAAAGGCCATGCCGTCTACACCGTACCCACCCGTGCCTTAGCAAACGACAAATTCCGGGAATGGAAAGAGCGTGGATGGGATGTCGGTTTGGTTACTGGAGATATTCGCCATCAACCCAATGCCCCCGTGGTGGTCGCCACTTTGGAGACCCAGCGTGGGGCGATGCTCAGTCGTTTTCCTCCCGATCTATTTGTGGTGGATGAATACCAATTATTGGGAGATTTACAACGCGGTCCCGGTTATGAGGTCACCCTAGCTCAGGCAAGCCAATCGACGACATTGCTACTGATGAGTGGAAGTGTCGCCAATCCCCATGAGGTTGCAGAATGGTTGGTCGGCCATGGACGACAGGTTGCGGTGATCGAAGAGGCACGCCGTCCTGTACCCCTTGAGGAATTTTTGGGCGAGGCCTTACTTAAACACGCATCTCATGGAGAAAAAATTCGGGGTCATTGGCCTAAGTTGGTTGATGGGGTACTGCGTTCCGGGTTAGGGCCTCTTCTCATTTTCGCTCCGCGGCGCAAAGCCGCGGAGGATCTTGCTCGTCAGTTAGCTCATGAACTGCCCGAACCGGAGATTCTCGAACTTACCAATGAACAAAAGCAATTGGCAGGAAAAGAACTATCCTCTTTGCTCCGCCGTCGGGTGGCTTACCACCACAGCGGATTGGACTACCTAAAAAGGGCTGGGGTGGTTGAACCTTTAGCAAAAGCAGGACAGTTGCAGGTGGTGGTTGCCACAACTGGGTTAGGAGCTGGGGTTAACTTTTCGATGCGGTCTGTACTCGTTACCGATCGTGAATATCGTATCGACGACCAATTACTGCAGGTTCGGTCCGATGAACTGTTGCAAATGTTTGGCCGAGCGGGCAGAAGGGGTAAAGATACCCGTGGATATGTCGTGGTTGGATCAAGGCAAACTCGCCTGTCCGATGCCCGCCCTTTACGCTTGCACCGTTCCTCCACTCTCGACTGGTCATCTTTGATCCAGGTGATGCAAGTGGCGATTGAGCGAGGAGACGATCATATTGAAGCAGCCCGTTATCTCGCTGATCGTTTATTTTCCGAAGAGCAGGTCAGACTAGGATTTCGAGAGTCGCTCGGAAATTTAAACAAATTGGCCCATTCATTGGCTTCTCCGCCTGACGAACCGGTCAACTCCAGAAATGAAGTGATTGAAATGCTTAACAGTTCTGGTCTTTGGGAAAGAAGAGGGGGCCAAATTAGAACTCCTTTGGGTCGGGCGGTCGTTTTAAAAGATTCTGCATGGGTGCCCGCGCTTTCCCTTACTGACACCTTGAGTAAAGTAAAAATAGGTAACCCCTGCCGATTTGGGAGTCGAAAGTCTCCCACCTATGGAAGGGAAATTCCTATCGCAGTTTATGTGGAGGAATCGATTGGGGAAAAAGTCCTACTGATCAAATCTTTTCATAAGCTTTTACGTCAAGCAGTCCAAGAGGATCGTCCCAAGGGGAAGCGAAAATATTCCCGTAAGACCTGGAGGCGGCTAGGTCTAGAAGATCAGTTTCGGCCTTTTTTTCCAGTCCTTTCCCAGGGAGGTGAGTTGGTGGAATTTGTTGACCGAGGAAAAGTACTGAATGCCCGCCTGACCTATGAAAATGCTCAGGCTCTTGGATGGAAAGATTCCCGGGGCTGTTTCCTGCTGAATCCCCGCCTTCGTAAAACATCGCGGTCCTTTGATTCTCCTTTCCTGCAAAATTCCCCACACTCCGGAGATGACTTAGGTAAAGCGAGTGCGTTGGAGGCGTGGTATGTGCTCGGCTTGGTTGACGAGTCGGCCCGACCGACGAACCGAGGTCGTATATTCAGTCAGTTTTCCAGGGGTGAAGGATTGGCCATTGCTGTAGGTTTAGAAGATTTCTCTTACCCGGTGGAGGAAATGATATACGATTTGGCTAACCTTCGGGCGGGCCACCGTTTTCGAACTTGGGCAAAATCAGAATCCCGCCTTTCTGTACTTTGTCGACAGGCTTTTGGTTTTCGTGATTGTCCGGGATATTTACGAACTGGTTTGCCTTTGGAGTATGGTGAGGGAGGAGTGGATTTTATCCGCGAACGAAATCTGGTTCATAGCTTGAGTAATCAAGAAAACGAGGATCTCGCATCTGGTGATGTGGAAAGGTTGCTGATTGAATGGAAGAGCCTGCTCGACTTAATTGCCTATGGTCCTGACCTCGGAATCGATCGTTGGCAGGAGTTACAATTGATCGCCCAAAAACTTGGTGGTGGGCAGACTCAGACCAGCGATTTGCCGGAGTTACCTGAACTTCCAGTTCGTCAACGCCGCCGGTTTGAAGGCCCTTTTCGAAGGAGTTAAGAAAGGGCTTGGAGGGCGTCTGCGGTCTCCTGTCTTTTTTGCTGGTTTTCAGCCAACTGTTTGCGGGCACCCTCCACAACTTGCGGGGGTGCTTTTTCAGTAAATGCCGAATTTTTCAGTTTTTTCTCAATCGAAGAGATCACATGATTAAGCGATTCTAGTTGCTTATTAAGTCTGGTTTTTTCTGCATCGACATCGATGCTGCTTGCGAGGTCCAAATAAACCGAGCCGTAGGCGGTGACCAGGGCAGGCATACCGGTGGGAGCTTGATCTACCCGGTTGAGTGCAGCGGCTCCAACGGAGCTTAGTATCGAAGGTGCATGACGGGTTAAAACTTCTGCCTTTTGCTCATCCGTCAGGTAGAAGAATTCCACCCGATTGTTGTTAGCGAGGTTGCGATCTGCCTTGAGGGCACGCATAGAGGTAACTAATTCTCGGATCTCAAGCATCTCCTCTAGGGCACGAGTTTCTAATTGGATTCCATTAGACTGAATTTGTTTAGCTAAGTCTTGGCCGGTTCCTGGATTGACCCATTGGATGGATTGTCCCCCGAAAAACCCCAGCACATGCCAAAGTTCCTCGGTGATAAAGGGAGCAACTGGGTGGAGGAGGAGCAGAACCTTGCGCAGGCAGAGGTCCTGCACCGCGAGGCAGGTCTTTTTTCCTTCCCCACCGCGCATTCTAGGCTTTGAATTTTCTATGTACCAATCGCACAGATCGTTCCAGAAGAAACGATAGATGGACTGCAGGGCGGAATTGAATTCATATTCGCCATACAAACGATCCACTTCGTCCAAAGTCTGCAAGAGGCGAAGAAGGATGGCATGATCATCCTGATTGAGCAGGTCGGGATCGATCTTTTGCAAAATTTCTTCCACCTTATGCGAAGCCCCTGCCTCATCTGCCATTAGGCGAAAGCGTGAAACATTCCAGAGTTTGTTGCAGAAGTTTCGGCCTTGTTCGATCCGTTCCTCAGAAAAGCGGATATCCTGACCCTTGGGGGCAATACTCATAATCCCATGACGTAGCCCATCGGCTCCGTATTTATCGATTAAATCGAGGGGGTCAGGTGAATTACCCAGAGATTTGGACATTTTACGACCTTTATCATCCCGTATAATTCCAGTGAAATAGACATCACGGAATGGAATACGCTTACGGATTTCTTCGTCGGAAAGCTCAGACTTGGGATCGATCGGTTCTCCTTTGAATTCGAGGCCGGCCATAATCATCCGTGCGACCCAGAAAAAGATTATATCTGGACCAGTTACCAGGGCGGATGTGGGATAGAAATAGTCGAGCCCCTGCTTTTTCATGGAAGATTCATCAGGCCAGCCCATGGTCGCAATCGGCCAAAGCCAGGAAGATGCCCAAGTATCAAGCACATCTTCATCCTGCTCCCAGTTTTCGGGATCTTCGGGCCCATCCACCGATACATGCCAATTTTGAGGGTCCTTACGGTCTGATTCCTTGCGGTACCAAACAGGGATACGGTGTCCCCACCAAAGTTGCCGGCTTATGCACCAATCTTGGATATTTTCCAACCAATGGAGATATGTTTTGCTCCAACGAGCAGGAAAATATCGAATGAAACCTTCGGCCACAGCTCGTTTAGCTTCCTTCACCCGTGGATAACGTAAAAACCACTGCTCGGAAAGACGAGGTTCGATCGGAACATCGGCACGCTCGGAAAAACCGACATGATTGGCATGGTCTTCTTCGTCAACTAGGTCTCCCTGTTGTCGTAATTTTTCCACGGTTGCCTTGCGTGCCTCAAAACGGTCCATTCCCGCAAAATCCGGACCCGCTAACTGGTTAAGGGTTCCATCCTCGTTTAATAGATCAATGATCTCAAGCTCATGGCGGCGACCGATCTCGAAATCAAGGGGGTCATGCGCCGGAGTAATCTTCAGCATTCCTGTGCCAAAGTCTTTTTCTACCGCATCATCCGCAATGATAGGGATTTCTGCAGGTTGCAGGGGTCGGCGAACTTTTCTGCCCTGTAGATCAGACCAACGTTCGTCCTCCGGATGAATGGCAAGAGCAACATCCCCCATGATGGTTTCTGGACGGGTGGTTGATACCTCCAGATAATCTCCAGGGGAGTCCACCAACTCGTAGCGGATCTTGTAAAGTTTGCCGTTTTGCGGCTTCATGATCACTTCTTCGTCGGAAAGGGCAGTCCGACTAACTGGGCACCAATTGACCATTCGTTTACCTCGGTAGACATAGCCATGGTTGAACAGACGAACAAAGGCTTCGAGCACGGCTTTAGAGTAATCGGCGTCGAGCGTATGAACGGTTCGCTTCCAGTCGCATGAACACCCTAATTTACGGAGTTGTTTAAGGATGATTCCGCCATGCTTATCCCGCCAATTCTTTGCATGTTCAAGGAATGCCTCACGACCGAGGTCATATTTACTTTTCCCTTCCTTGCGTAACTGTTGTTCCACTTTGGTCTGGGTGGCGATCCCCGCGTGGTCGGTACCTGGCAGCCAGAGGACGGAGTATCCCTGTTGGCGTGCACGGCGGGCAAGAATATCCTGAATGGTATTGTTTAGAACATGCCCCATAGTCAATACCCCGGTAACATTAGGGGGCGGGATGACGATCGAATAAGCGGGCTTTTCCGCGTCGGGTTGGCCCTCAAAGGCACCATCTCTTTCCCAGGAATGATAGAGGCGGTCTTCCACCTCTTTTGGTTGATATGCTTTTTCCATAGACTCGATCGAAAGCGTGTTAGCCTATCGGAATCCCCTCGGTTGGCGAGTAAAAGAGCGCGTCCGACCATCCTGAAAAAGCCGAACTCCAGGTTTTCGCATAAGTGGAGTCAAAAGGATTCCGGCGGTAAACCCGCCTAGGTGTGCCGCAATTGCCACTCCACCTGCCTGCCTCATCGATTCGGGGAGAGCGATGATCTGTTCGAATACCCATAATCCCAGGACGAGGTAAGCAGGGAGATAAAGGGTGCCGATAAATAAAAAGAACCAGTAAAATATCCGAATATTAGCACGGGGATATAGCAGAAGGTAGCCTGCAATCACTCCAGATATGGCTCCAGAAGCACCCACCATGGGGATTTCCGATAAAGGATTGATCAGAGACTGGGCCAAGGCGGCAAAAAAACCGCACAGAATGTAAAAAAGTAAATACCTTATTTTCCCAAGGGCATCTTCCATATTGTCCCCATAAAGATAGAGAAACAGCATATTCCCGAATATGTGCATCAATCCACCATGACTGAACATGGAGGTAATCACGGTTCCCCATTCCCAAGCAATCATACTTGGGTCGTTTTGGGAGAACTGACCATAAAATGCGGCTGGAATAAACCCAAAGTTTGAGAAATAGGTTTCCTGACCGTTGGGGCTAAGGGGCAGTTGCCAGGCAAAAAAGACCCACAGGTTGGCCATAATTATTAACCAGTTAACCAGTGGAAAGGAACGGGTTGGGTTGTCATCTCTGTAGGGAAAGAAAATCATAATCTTTTGATTAACCTAGGCTTATCCTGGTCGATGATCAATCCCGAGCTTGTCTAGATCGATCGTTCTCATTAGCAAGGATAAACGAATGACGGAGCCACATCAAAGACTGGGTATATTTCAGAGCGATTCAGGAATCACCCTGTCTTTTGGACAGAGCACCTATTTTATTTCTTCGGATGAGCCATTTCACAATATTGCGGAAAAAGCCCTGCAAATGAATGACTTTGTACCGTTCTATCTCGAGATTGCCAAGAGGGAAGGGGTGGGCAATGAGTTCCGCGATGCCTTGGAACAAATGATAGCGGATACCCGTCCAGAGGGTTAATTTCTAACCTGCTTAACCAAGCGAGGAAGGGGTTTGAACACCGATTCGTTCTCGGTAGGTAAGTACCTCGCACCCGGCCCAAATGTTCGCGACTGAATCGAATGTATCATCCAATCATCCCCGTCTTCTTCATATAAAATCCTGAGTTTAAATTTTTTTTGGACTGGTCCTTGAAATACCAGAGCATCCAAATTTTTGCCTTTTAATGAGCCTCGTTCAAACGATCCTGTTAAAGGTTCCTGCCAGTAGCCATCCAAAGTAACCACACCTTCGCTGTCTACATGAATATCGACATTTTTAAACCCAATTTTCCCAGAATAATGACCCTCGCTAGGCCCACCACATCCGCAGATAAGAAGCGTGCAAAAAAGAAAGATTGGAGGCGTGAGAAAATTTTTAAACATCAATCACATCATCGGCATCCTTGCGAAAAGAGGATGGTCCACCGGAGAAATGGGCAAAACCGGATGTGCCTGCCCGCTTGGCAAAAGACTGAGTTAGAACCTTGCAAATTCTTTGACGAAAGGCAGGGACTAGAAGCGAAAAACCAAAAATATCAGTGAGTATACCAGGAGTGAGAAGGACAATTCCTCCGACTACAATCAAAGCCCCTTCCACAAGTTGTTGTGTGGGAGGGATTCCCGAGTTCATTTCTCTCTGGATTTTAGACAGAACCGATAACCCTTGCTGCCTAGCAAGGGAAGCTCCCAGAATTCCAGTAAAAACAATCAAGCCAATGGTGGGCATGGCTCCTATACGGGAACCAAGCATGATCAAGAGGTACAATTCGACCATGGGAAGAAAAATAAAAAGCAAAAGCAACCTTCCAAACATTACCTTATTCAATCATATCGAATCGCATTCCACAAGACCATCTGACTATTTTCTTGATTCCTTAATGGAGCGGAAAGTTCGTGACGGACGGTGACTGTTTCGATAGGGTGGGTTCTCTTCTAAAAACCATTCATATTATGCACAAACTAGTACTCCTTCGTCATGGCGAAAGTCAGTGGAATCAGGAAAACCGCTTTACCGGTTGGCACGATGTCGACCTCACAGAAAAAGGGGAGGGCGAAGCCCGCGAATCTGGCCGTTTACTGAAAGAAGCAGGCTTTCAGTTCGATGTTGCCTACACTTCCGTTCTCAAACGTGCCATTCGTACCCTTTGGTTTGCTCTAACCGAATTGGACCAGGTATGGATCCCAGTGCATCGTGAATGGAGGCTCAATGAGCGTCACTATGGCGGGTTGCAAGGTCTTAACAAAGCGGAAACCGCGGAGAAGCATGGGGATGAGCAAGTGCTTGTGTGGAGGCGCAGTTATGATATCCCACCTCCCGCTATGTCCAAGTTAGACGATGGCTATGCGGGAAAAGACCGCCGCTATGCGAATCTTGCGGAATCTGACATCCCTCTCACCGAATGCCTCAAAGATACGGTTGCCCGCTTTCTTCCGCTTTGGACAGAAACCATTGCCCCCCAAATTAAACAAGGCAAAAGCGTCTTGATCGCGGCTCATGGGAATTCTCTGCGTGCCTTGATCAAATACCTTGATGGCGTATCGGAAGAGGAGATTATTGGTATGAATGTACCCACCGGTATGCCTCTGGTTTATGAATTGGATGCTGATCTTAAACCCATCACCCGCCAATATCTTGGCGACCCCGAAGCGGTGGCCAAGGCAATGGAAGCGGTGGCCAACCAAGGCAAAGCAAAATAAGCCATCCGGTTTGCATCCTTTCGAATAATCGACCATTCTATAATCATGGACACCCAATCCGACCAACCGCAGAAGCTCAAACGCGAGTACGATGCCAATTTCAAGATCACTCCGGAGTACCGCAAGTCACTTCCGGATGTTCAAAACTCTGGATGTTCCGATATGCAAGGTGCCAATGTGCCCATTCTCCAAGTTGGCATATCTGGTTTCCGTCTGCCTTTAAGATATGTTGGTCCGGATGGTGAGGACCTCACCTTAGAATCCCGCGTCACCGGAACGGTGAGTTTGGATGCGGATAAAAAGGGTATTAATATGTCCCGCATTATTCGAATTTTTTACGAATACGAAAAAGAGGTCTTTTCGCCAGAAACCTTAGACCGTGTGCTTCGCGATTACAAAGAGCAACTGGATTCTCGTGAAGCCCGAATTAAGGTCGATTTTTCCTACCCTATGGTCCAAAAAAGTTTACGAAGCGGGCTAGAAGGTTATCAGTACTATAATTGCAGTTTTGAGGGGATCATTGACCGGGCCGACCGGGTCCGTAAAATTATCAATTTCGATTTCATTTATTCTTCGGCATGTCCCTGTGCTTCCGAACTTTCCGAACATGCCCGTCAAACCCGCAACCTCCTTGCCATTCCTCATTCGCAGCGCAGTCTTGCCCGTGTGAGCGTCGAAGTTCATCCCGATCGCGAAGTTTCTATGCTCGAGCTTCGTGATATGTGCGTCCATGGCCTTGGCACAGAGACACAAGTCATGGTCAAGCGCGAGGACGAACAAGCTTTTGCTGAGCTCAATGGGGCCAAGGTGAAATTTGTGGAAGATGCGGCCCGCCTGCTTTACGAACAATTGGTCGAGGAGAGCCGTATTATCGATTTTCGCATTGTATGTTCTCACTTTGAATCTTTGCATTCCCACGATGCGGTGGCGGTTCTTTGTCGGGGGGTGGATGGTGGCTTTCGCGCAGAATACGAGGATTTCTCTAACCTCGTGGTCTAGCATCAACTTTTCCCTTCCGGGTTTCTACCTGACCCTCCGGAGTTTTGAATTCATCCCCTTTTCGTACTGAAATCTGTCGGGATGATTCGGTTTTCGAGCGCATCCGTAACGAATACGAGTCTCTTCTCAATCGTGCCGATTGGGTCAACCCATATTTTTCTCCTTCTTGGTTAAGCTCTTGGTGGAGTCGGCAAAAAAAAGACCGATCGCCATTGGTAATTCTTGCGACCACAGCAGATGGCAAACTTTTAGGATATTGGCCTATGGTGGAAAGACCTGGTTTAATTGGATCTAAAGGTCTGTGGCCCTTTGTTTACGATGAGGCAAATTATCATTTTCCAACCTGCGAAAAACGGGTGGCTCCTCTGCTTGTGGAAGTTCTGCAACAATGCATCGGTTCCTTCCTTTTTGTCTGGTTACCCCAGATTCCGCATGATTTTTGGGTCGCATATATCGCACCCATTTTAAATCAGTCCAATTATCTAAAAATCATCCGTGAGGAACGTACTTCATCCTTAATCCGAATAGTTGAAGGATTGAACTTTGAATCATTTTGGAAGCAAAAGTTGGGAGTGAAGTCGCGTAAGTCCCTAGCGTATGATCAGCGCACTTTAGCGACCCAGGGAAAAGTAATTTATGAAACTGCCTCAACTCATGATGAGGTACGTTCAGGGATGCCCTCATCTTGCGTTGTGGAAGTGGAATCCAGTAAAACTTTAGAAAATGCTGGCTTGTACAGCATTCGGGGAAAACGGGGTTTCTTCTTCGAACTTCTTCCAGAACTTGCCCGGACAGGAGAGGTTCGTGTATCCTTTTTACGAGTCGATGATCATCCGATTGCTTGGCAGTTGGAATTACTGACTCCTGGTCATTGCTACCTTCATCACATTGCCTTCGATCAGGCATGGAGAAAATACTCTCCTGGGAAACAGTTGCTAGTTTCTTGTCTGAAGCGCTGCTGGGAGGAAGGGCGTACTTTCGATTTCTTGCCGGCTTCTTTTGGTTACAAACAAACCTATGCTAATGCATGGGTGCCTGCCCATGAGTTACACTGGATAAGAAAATCGATTCGTGGAAAAATCGCACGAAGGCTGATTGACTGGAATATGAATTGGAGAAAGAAGATGCGCGATCGTTCACCAGGTCTTGTCGCCAGCATTGCAAGAAAAGAGGTAACTCAAGCAAATCAGTCTGAATCAGAATAAAGGGTTTTGCCGAATGCTCTCTTTCTTTTATAATTATACATTCTCATGACAAATTTTAACCAAAGCCTTCAAGACTTGCGCGAAAGCTACGATCAAGAACCCCTACGCCGCGGACAACTTAGTGAAAACCCTGTGGTTCAATTTGAGAGATGGATGCAGGAGGCCATAGATACCAAGGTTTACGACCCCAATGCGTGTAGTCTGGCCACCGTGGATGATTTGGGCCATCCCTCTTCACGGGCGGTTTTGTTGAAAGGCTTGGATGCTGGGCGGTTTGTGTTTTACTCGAATTACAACAGCCGTAAGGCCAGACACCTTGCGGGCAATCCAAATGTAAGTATGCACTTTCCATGGTTTTCGATGCAGCGCCAAGTGTCAGTTTTGGGAAAGGTTTCCAAGGTTGAGGATTCCCTGGCGGAGGAGTACTTCCAGTCCCGTCCCTATCTCAGTCGGATTGGGGCATGGGCATCCCACCAAAGTCAGCCCCTTGATAGCCGTGAATCTTTGGAGGAATCTTTTTTAGAAGCCAAGGAAAAGTTTGGAGATAGGCCGCCCCGGCCACCTCACTGGGGTGGATATTACCTACATCCACGCTCAATTGAATTTTGGCAGGGGGGGCCTAACCGTCTGCATGACCGCTTTCTTTATCAACTTATCGACGAAAAATGGACGATCACCCGACTGAACCCGTAACTCCTACGCCTTCCCCCGATAATTTTGAGGGTCAGGATTTAGATAACCTGCTTTCTCTGCGTGGAAAACCTTTTTCTGACTGGAAGGAGGAACGCCTTTACCTCCGCGAAAAATGGGGGATGCAGGGTAGGCAGGTCGAGCCGGGAGAGTCTCCTCAACCTAATAAGGAAATCGAGTCATGAATTGGGAATCAGTAGGCGAGTACGAGGATATTCTTTATCACAAATCAGGCGGAGTTGCCAAAGTTACGATTAATCGTCCACACAAGCGTAATGCCTTTCGGCCCAAGACCGTGAGTGAAATGTATCAGGCCTTTCTGGATGCCCGGGAAGATCCTAAAATTGGAGTAATTTTACTGACTGGTGCTGGTCCTCATACGGATGGTAAGTATGCTTTCTGTTCTGGGGGTGACCAAAGTGTGCGGGGGGAGGCTGGATATGTGGATGACGAGGGCGTACCCCGTCTGAATGTGCTCGATTTACAAAAACTGATCCGTTCCATGCCCAAGGTGGTCATCGCCCTAGTCGCCGGTTACGCGATTGGGGGAGGTCATGTGTTGCATGTCGTTTGCGATTTATCCATTGCCGCAGATAACGCCATATTTGGACAGACAGGTCCGAAGGTGGGTAGTTTTGATGGTGGATTTGGTTCCTCCTACCTTGCTCGTATTGTTGGTCAGAAAAAAGCCAGGGAGATATGGTTTCTTTGCCGGCAGTATGATGCCAAGGAAGCTCTCGATATGGGACTGGTTAATAAAGTGGTGACAGTTGATGAACTGGAATCAGAAGGCATCCAATGGGCCACGGAAATTCTGGAAAAAAGCCCACTTGCCATTCGCTGTTTAAAATCCGCATTCAATGCCGATTGTGATGGTCAGTCTGGACTACAAGAATTGGCGGGCAATGCCACATTGCTCTATTACCTTTCCGAGGAAGGCACAGAAGGGAAGAAAGCCTTCTTGGAAAAGAGAAAGCCCGAGTTTGATAAATACCCCTGGCTTCCCTGATTCGCTTGCTTATTTACCTTCTTTCCTTGGCGAAATCGACGGCTTTGCCCCGGCAGTTCCGGTTGACCTCACCAAGTTCATAGGCGAGTGAACCAGATACAATCGTCCGCTCAATTTGGTGGGAAAACCTCTCTCCGGAAAAAGGAGACCATCCGCACTTGCTCCACAAGATTGAGTCGTCCACCACAGTCTCGATCTTCGGGTTGACCATCACGATATCCGCCCAGTAGCCCTCCCGTAAATATCCTCTTTCCTTTACATCAAAAATACGGGCGGGTGCATGGGATGCCCGTTCAACCATCGTTTCCAGGGAGAAGCAGTTTTTCTTTACCATTTCCAGCATCAATAAGAGAGTATGCTGAATAAGAGGTAGGCCCGATGGTGCCTGAAAATAAGTGCCCTGTTTTTCCTCCCAGGTATGGGGTGCGTGGTCGGTGGCCAACACGGATATCCGACCATCGGCTACTGCTTGTCGGACTGCTGCCCGGTCACTTGCCCGCTTAATTGATGGGTTGCACTTAATCTGCGAACCCAGATTGGCATAGTCCGATTCCTCAAACCACATGTGGTGCACACAGGCCTCTGCTGTGATACGGGGATCACAAGGAGTGAACAAATGCAGTTCCTCCTCCGTGGAAATATGGAGTACATGAAGGCGAGCATTTTCTCTTTTCGCCAATTCTGTGGCGAGAGAGGAAGATTTTAAGCAGGCCTCCCTCGAGCGGATGTTGGGATGTTCTCTAAAAGGTACATTCTCCCCGTATTTTTCTCGGGCAAGCCGCTCGTTTAAGGAAATCGTGGGGGTGTCTTCACAGTGTGTGGCAATGGTGGTAGGGGCATAACGGAAGATTTGTTCCAGCACCGCTTCCTCATCAACCAGCATATTTCCGGTCGAGGAACCCATGAACACTTTGACCCCAGCAATCTTCGTTGTATCGGCAGATTTTATTGCCTCAATGTTGTGGTTACTGGCCCCAAGAAAAAAGGCATAATTAGCCACAGATTCCCGTTTGGCAATCGCCCGTTTTTCTTCCAGTCTCTCCATATCCAGCGTAGGAGGCGAGACATTGGGCATCTCAAAAAAAGTAGTCACACCGCCCGCTACCGCCGCTTGGGCTTCTGTGGCAATGCATGCTTTGTGGGTCAATCCCGGTTCGCGAAAGTGCACTTGGTCATCAATCAAACCAGGGATTACCCATTGTCCATCTGCTTCAATCACTCTTGCCTGTGAGGGTGCAGAAATCGATGGGGAGATTCGTTCGATTCTTCCTTTTTGGATCAGGATATCCGATTGTTGTCTTTTACCATCGGAAATTAAACAACCTCCGCGGATGAGTAAATCGCTCATGAATGATACTATTTGGAGTTTCGTTTCAGGAAAGATGGGAAAGTTGGATCACTTCCACTGTCCAGATCCTGTGATGAGATATTTATAAGAGCATAATTCCTCCAAGCCCATGGGACCACGTGCATGCAAGCGGTCGGTTGATATACCAATCTCTGCCCCCAGTCCAAATTCAAACCCATCCGTGAAGCGGGTACTGGCATTCCAGTAAACCGATGAGGCATCGATCTCCCTTTGGAATTTTTGTGCACGGTTGGCAGACGGGGAGAGAATGGCCTCGCTGTGTCCGGTCCCAAACCGATTGATGAATGAGATGGCATGATCAAGGGAATCGACTGTTTTAATTGCGATCCGTAAATCAAGAAATTCTTCCGCAAATTCAGCATCCCCCGCAGGCTGGTTGGGGATTGTATCGATTGCCTCGCTTGCCCGTTCATCCGCAAAAATTTGGCATCCCTTATCGTGTAATTTCTGGGCTATGCTAGGCCATAAGGTATTTAGGAGAGAGCTGTGAATGACGAGGTTTTCGATAGCATTACAAACGCCCGGACGCCCGCATTTGGCGGATACAGCGATTTTTTCGGCCATGGCAGGTTGACATTCTTCATCGAGGTAAAGGTTACAGACCCCCTTATAGTGCTTGATCACAGGTATTCGGCTGTTCTCTGCAACAAATCTGATTAAACCTTCTCCACCTCTTGGGATAATACAATGCACATAATCATCTAAAGTGAGCAGGTGGTTTAATGCGTTGCGGTCGGTGGTGGGTATAAGTTGAACGGAGTGTTGGGGTAAATCGGTTCGTTGAAGAGCGAGGGAAATGATTTTGGCAAGTGCCTGATTGGAGTGCAGGGCTTCTTTACCACCTCTTAAAATGGCTGCATTACCAGACTTTAAACACAACCCGGCACAGTCAATGGTCACATTGGGACGAGATTCGTAGATAATGCCAATGACTCCGATTGGGGTGCGTACCTTGCGGATTTGTAAGCCGTTAGGCCTTAGTTTCTCTTCGATTAAACCACCGACAGGATCGGGAAGGTCCACGAGTTGCCGTAAGCCTTGGGCCATTCCATCAATACGCTCATGAGTTAGGCGTAAGCGGTCAATCATGGCTGCGGTTAGACCATTTTCTTCAGCGTTTTTTAAATCTTTGTCGTTTTCTTCGATTAAGATCTTTCTGCTTGATTCTAGCTCTTGTGCTATTCCTTCCAGTGCACTATTTTTCTGTGCAGTTGTGGCGGAACTCATGCCACGCGATGCCTCTTTTGCTTGGCGGGCAATTTGATTGATTAAATCGTTTATATTTTCGCTCATTTGTATTTTGACCTTATCTCATCCCGAATGGCGAGCAAAGAGTATTTCGAAAAATCATTCGTTTTCTTTGGACTTCACTTTACCCTATAGGCCCTCAATTAACTTAAAGGAGAAGGGTTGAGTTTCCTTCAACAAAATGTGAGTACAAGTTTACAATAGTCTTTTGAAATACGGGTTTTCGGCCTTTTTATTTCCTTTTTATAAAAAGTTTAAATGACCTGAAATAGTCAAATAATCGGATATCGAGGAGTATAGAATTATGGTCTTACTAGGTACAGGTACCCTTTTCTATTTGAACAAACGAGTATTTGATGGGTTGCTTCAATTAGGGTGTTCCGATTAGAAAGTACCCTATGCTTCTTCGTATAATTTTTGTCCTTATTTCACTTTGGGGAATAGCCGGTTTAAGTGCCAATGATACGGCTTCGATTGACTTTGCCCGGGAGGTCTTGCCAGTGCTGTCGGATAAATGTTATGCCTGCCATGGCCCGGATACAAAAAAGAAGGATTTGGTTCGTCTCGACCTGGAGGAACTGGCCAAAAAAGACCTGGGTGGTTACCATGCGATTGATCCCAACGATTTGGAGGAGAGCGAGCTGCTTTACCGAATCATTGACGAGGAAGACCCCATGCCCCCGGAGGACTTTGGCAAGACCCTGTCTGCTAAGGAGAAGGAACTGATTCGGCAGTGGGTGCTATCCGGTGCTGAGTATGCCCAGCACTGGTCCTTCGTTCCACCGATTAAAGGAGAAGTGAAGCTTTCGGGTAACCCGGTGGATCACTACATCGAGCAAGGTTTGAATAGCCAAGGAACTGGTTTTGCCAAGGAGGCGGAGCTGGCCACGCTGGCGAGACGGGCTTCGCTCATCCTCAATGGATTACCTCCAGAACCTGCAGATTTAGATGCATTTTTGAAAGACAACCATGAAGATGCATATGAGCGGTATCTGGATCGTTTGCTTGCCCGCCACGATTATGGCGAACATGTCGCCCGTTACTGGTTGGATGCCGTGCGCTATGGGGATACCCATGGGTTGCATCTCGATAACCGCCGGGGAATTTACCCTTACCGGGACTGGGTGGTGCGTGCTCTCAATCAAAATCAGCCTTTCGATGAATTTATCCAATGGCAA
>Ga0181568_10001148_pt1 | contig 24347 bp, 21 predicted proteins | sample 101ome_20_FD_133758 | JGI IMG/M metagenome (GOLD analysis project Ga0181568, IMG submission 133758) | Coastal salt marsh microbial communities from the Groves Creek Marsh, Skidaway Island, Georgia - 101404AT metaG (megahit assembly) | ecosystem: Environmental > Aquatic > Marine > Intertidal...
CCCTTTAAAAGAGCTTGGGATTTGCCTTAAAAAACTAAAACTAAACATAATTATTCACAATAGCACCTTAAGATAAAATCACTCAAGCTATTAATAATTTATCTACGTTATCTATTTTGTATTTCTGGATGAAAGCACCTATTTTATTAGGGTATAAATCAACGACAGTATTACTAGAGTCTACTTTAAGCGCATCAAGTAAAAGAGCAAACATATAAACAACTGGTCTAAAGCTGATTTTTTGATTATAAATATTTTTATGCCCACTTAGATACTGATCAATAACATGCATAGTTTCTTGCTGAACTGTTTCATTAAAAGCAGAAAAACCTAAATCTCTTGCATAGTATTGTTCTGAATCATCAAAAGCACTCTCTGAGCTACTCATTAATTTAACAAAAATTTTTGGAAAACTTGGCACAACTAACCTATCATCTATAATTGAACTTGCAACTTGGGCAAACTTAGCAAAGTTTTGTTTAAAGCTCCAATCACCATATTCCATACCTTGCAAATAATTTTCAAAAGCCGTTTTAATAAGCTGCAAGGATAAATTTGGGTCTTTGATAATTCTTGCTTGCCAAGAATTATCATAAAAAAATTTACTTAAAGGTTTTTTTAAGTTTGGATTTTGACTTAAAGTCAAAGCTTCAATTTGATTTAGAGTTTGTTCTAATTTTTTTTTACTGGGGTAATCAATGGAAAATGCCGGTATATTAGGCCTAGTATCAAAACGCCCCTTTTTTGAAGAAGAAGCGGCATCGTCGCTAAAAAAATATTTATTAATACGATTATTACCAGGGATACGCATGTCTTACGATTTTAATCAATATAATACTAGTATATCAGATACGACTTTAGCTTTCAATATGAGCAAAAAGAGCCGAACTTAAATATCTTTCACCATTTGAAGGTATGATGACAACAAAATTTTTGTTTTTATTTTCGGCAAGACTTGCTAACTCCAAAGCTGTTTTAATTGCCGCACCAGAAGAAATACCACACAAAATACCATCTTGCAAAGCAGCTTGACGCGCAGTCTCAAGAGCATCTTCACTTGATACTTGAACTACTTCATCAATGACATCTTTATCCAAAATATCAGGAATAAAGCCAGCACCAATTCCTTGAATTTTGTGAGGTCCCGGAGCTCCACCACTAATCACAGGAGATTCTTGTGGTTCAACAGCAATAACTTTAATTTGTGAATTGAATTCTTTTAAAACTTTGCCGCAACCACTAATAGTGCCCCCCGTACCAACACCTGCAATAAAATAATCAATTTTGCCATCGGTATTTTCAATGATTTCCTTAGCTGTCGTTTCTTGGTGAATTTTTGGGTTTGATGGATTTGCAAACTGTTGAGGCATAAAAGAATTTTTTGTATTATGCATAATTTCAGTTGCTTTTTCAATTGCACCTTTCATACCAAGAGCCCCCGGAGTAAGCACCAATTGTGCTCCGTAAGCTTTTAAGAGCTTTCTTCTTTCCATGCTCATTGTATCTGGCATAGTTAAAATCAACTTATAGCCTTTAACAGCAGCAACAAAAGCAAGTGCAATTCCTGTATTACCACTAGTTGGCTCAACCAAAGTTGTCACACCCGGTTCTATCAAACCAGCATCTTGAGCATCTTCTATCATGGCAAGTCCAATGCGGTCTTTGACAGAGCCACCGGGATTAAAAAATTCAAGCTTTAAAAATATATTAGCTTCAATATTTTTTGCCAAGCGATTAAGCTTTACGAGAGGTGTGTTTCCAATTAATTCTGAAATATCATTTGCAATTTTTTTATTTGCGAGCTTGTCCATAGTTACATTCTAGCAATTTGCTTCATGTTCAACAAATTTTCTTAAATACGGATTAACGCTAGGTAATTTATGAGGCTCAAGTTTATATCGAGCAGTAATGCCTTTTAAAACTCTATCTTTGTCTTTATTTGGATGGCGATTTTTAATAATCATATATAAATTTTTAAAGCGAACAGAATTTGCTTTGTTTTGCTCATCATCATTAGTATTTTTTAGTAAGTCATTAAAACAATCATATACTTGCTTTAAGTCTAAAGAAGCAATTAATCTTTTTTGAGCGTTTGATAAACTTTCTTTTTCTAAAATTTCTAACAAAACTTTTTCTGGAATCTTTAAGCTTTGACTTTTAGATGTCCAAGCAAAAGCGTCTAAAACCCTTTCAAGAACTGTATTATCATCGTAATGATCTTCCAGTAGAGAACTAAGAATTGGAGTCAAGGCTTTATCAAAAACCTTTTGATCAACATTTGGATGATTATCAGAATCTAAAAAAGATAAATTTTGCAATAAATCATTTAAATTACCACCATCGACTAGTATTTTAGAAATATCCTCTGCATGATCTTGAAGCTTTATCGCTTTTTCATCTACGTTTTTAAATTCGTGTGCCACATGCAAGTTTTTTAGAAAACCAGCAAGTCTACTTTGAGCCCTTTGAGTATCTGCAATCAACAGATCAATATCATCAGGTCGAAGACTATCTTGACTAGTGCCTATGAGTTTTGAAAAATCAGTAATACCAGTATCTACCAATTCATAAAAACTAGCTGCAGCTCCATTTGATAACATTACCATTATATAACTCCTTTGTTATTTATTAAACTAATTATGAATAAATTATAAAGCAGGGGTGTTTTTTTTGCAATAGTAAAATATTAAATATTAGAAATGGAAATTGACACAACAAATTCAGAAAAAAAAGCCATTGAGATAATACAAAATATCTTAAAAGCAATTGAATTTGAACAAGAGCATCACTATATAAACGCAGTTGGTAATACCGGTGACTTTGCTTTTTTTGTCAGAAAAAAAGCACGCGAAGCACTTAGGATATTTCCCGATAGCCCCAAGTGGGCAAATATTTTTTCAATATTAGAGAGATACCAATACTTAGATTTTGCAACACGCATGACACTCTGTAAAAAAATAATCGAAACCTTGAAAGGTCTTAAAGAACACTATGAAAATGAAATCTCACTTGAAAACAATTTTTCAAATTTAACACCCGTTAAAAAAACTCTCAGCATAAAAAAAGAAGAAGAAATTGAAATTCACAAAAATATTAATATTAGTGAACTCAATGTCCAGTTTTTAAAGGGGGTCGGACCATATATAGGACAAAAACTCAATCAAGTTGGAGTTTATACCTGCGACGAATTACTAAATTATTTTCCAAGAGAACATATTAGTTACACTGACGTTACAAACATAAGTTCACTCGAAGAAGAAACAGATGCAACAATTATTGCCACAGTCAAAAAAATCTCTTCTTTTAAGACACAAAAAGGCTTAATCATTTTAAGTATCATTTTAAAAGACAGCTCAGGGCAATTGAAGATCAATTATTTCTTCAAAGGTAACTCAACACATTTTTACCTAAAGCAGTACACGAGCCAGTTTCCGTTAGGTGCAACTGTCATTGCAATAGGGCGCGTCAAAAACGATAAATATTCAAAACAAAAAACATTGACCAATGCAACATTAGAAGTAATCTCAGATGATTTTGCAGAAACTGATCGAAATAAAAAAGCAAATATAGCAAAAATTGTTCCAATATATCCTCTAACTGAAGGTCTTAGTCTAAAAAAATTAAGATCAATAATTCATCGAACTTTAATCAGTTATGAAAATTGCATTCATGAATTTTTACCAAGTTATCTAATAGAAAAACTAAATTTAATGGATTATAAAGAAGCTATTAGAAATATTCATTTTCCTCAACAAATCAATGAAAAAGATTGTGCAATTGAAAGATTGATTTTTAATGACTTCTTTTTGATGCAAATTCGCTTTATGCAAATTCGCCATGAATACAAAAATAAACATCAAGGAATTGAGTTCAACTGCTTTGAAAACGGTTTAGTAGACGAGTTTCTAGAGACATTACCATTCGCTTTAACACATGCACAAAAAAGAGTTTTTTTTAATGAAATTTTACCCGACTTGGTTTCCAAAGAACCGATGCACAGATTATTACAAGGAGATGTAGGTTCAGGAAAAACCATAGTAGCTTTTTTAACTTTGCTAATTGCAATTCAAGATGGCTATCAAGCAGCCATTATGGCACCTACAGAAATTTTAGCTGAACAACACTACAAAAAGTTTCTTGAGTGGGTTTCTAAAATCCAAAAAGATATTAGAGTTGGAATTTTAATTGGAAAACAAAAAGCAAAAGAAAAAAGAAACACTCTTGAAAAGCTTGCTAATGGAGAGATTGACATTATTGTGGGTACTCACGCCTTAATTCAAAAAGCAGTCAAATTTAAAAATCTTGGATTAATGGTAATTGATGAACAACACCGCTTCGGGGTCAAACAAAGAGAAATGTTGGCACAAAAAGCAAATGAGCTTGCTGAAAGCGATACAGAACAACTAAGTTTAATGGCGGCAAACAAAAAAGCACAAAAAGATATAGATAAAGCTTATGGAAAATCAATAGAGAAATTATTTATGACGGCAACACCAATCCCAAGAACACTTGCACTGGCATTGCACGGTGATTTAGATATGTCAGAAATAGATGAAATGCCAAGTGGTAGATTACCAATAATCACAACATTATGCAAAAGAAAATCAGAAGCTCATGATTTAATCAGACAGGAAATAGATAAAGGTAACCAAGCATACATTGTCTTTCCACTAATAGAAGAATCTGAAACCTTATCTGCAAAAGCAGCAACCGTAGAATATGAAAAAATCAAAGAAACAAGTTTTAAAGATTATAGAGTTGGTTTAATACACGGCAGACTAAAAGACGATGAAAAAGAACAAATTATGCTTGCTTTTCGCAACAAAGAAATTGATATATTAGTGTCAACAACAGTAATTGAGGTTGGGGTTGACGTGCCTGATGCAACAGTGATTTTAATTGAGTCCGCAGAAAGATTTGGTTTAGCTCAATTACACCAATTAAGAGGACGTGTTGGTCGTAATGACAAACAATCTTATTGTATTCTTTCAAGTACATCCAAAACAATGACAACAATGCAAAGATTGGCAATCTTGTGTAAAACAACCAATGGCTTTTTACTAGCACAAGAAGATCTCAAAATCAGAGGTTCGGGAGATATTACAGGATTAAAACAATCAGGCATACCAGAATCAGTTTTACAAGGTATAAGTAACCAAGAAGAAATCTTAAATCTTGCTCGACAAGAAGCACGCGAACTAATTAAAATCAATCCAGAACTCAAGGATTTAGAAGCTCTAAAAGACAAATTAAAACAAGCTCGCTGGAACTTAAACCTGAATGCAGGATAATAAATGAGACAAAAATGACACGGTCCGAAGTGTCTTATTTTTTTTTAGAATAAATAAGGAATCAAAAGTAAAGCAATGATGTTTACAATTTTGATCATAGGGTTTATTGCAGGACCAGCTGTATCTTTATAAGGATCACCTACAGTATCACCAGTAACAGATGCTTTGTGAGCTTCAGAACCCTTACCACCACAGTGCCCATCTTCGATATACTTTTTAGCATTATCCCAAGCACCACCACCAGAAGTCATAGAAATCGCTTGAAACAATCCAGTAATAATACTACCAACTAAAATTCCACCCATGATACGAGCCGCACCCATTGGTGATGCATCATTTAAAAACAATTTACCAATTAAAGCAATCGCAACAGGAATACCAACTGGCAATAAAGCTGGAACAACCATTTCTTTAATTGCACCTTTAGTAACAATATCAACACATCTTGCATAGTCAGGCTTAGATTTGAATTCCATTATTCCTGGAATTTCAACAAATTGTCTTCTCACTTCAGTTACAACTTCAGAAGCAACTTTACCAACAGACATCATTGCAAGCGCACTAAACAAATACGGAATCATTCCACCAATAAACAAACCACTCAAAACAAATGGATCAGAAATATCAAAGCTAGGCATAACCATATTCAAACCATGCTCAGCATTAGCTTCTAAAATACCTTTAGCTAAATCTTGTTTAAAAGAAGCAAACAATACAATCGCCGCAAGTGCCGCAGAACCAATTGCATAACCCTTTGTGACAGCTTTTGTAGTATTACCCACTGCATCAAGAGGATCTGTCACAGCACGAACACTTGAATCCATTCCAGACATTTCAGCGATACCACCAGCATTGTCAGTGATTGGACCATAAGAATCTAAAGCAACAATAATTCCAGCCATAGAAAGCATACTCATTGCCGCCACACCAACACCATAAACTCCACCCCAATTAAAAGTAAGTAAAATTGAAGCCACTATTAAAATTATTGGAACCGCTGTTGCCTCAAGCGATACAGCAAGTCCAGAAATTATATTAGTTGCATGACCAGATTCTGAGGCATTCGCAATATCTTTTACTGGACGAAACTCAGTTGAAGTGTAGTATTCAGTGACAACCACAAAAAGACCTGTCAAAACTAAACCAACTAAAGCACAAAAGTAATAATTTAATGGACTGTAAGGAAGACCTATCATCATTGATTTTGTAACAAAGTAAAAACCAATTGCCGCAACAATTCCAGCCACAATTAAACCTTTGTATAAAGCTTTCATAACGTTTTTACTTTCGTCTAATTTTACAAAAAAGTTTCCAAATATAGAAGCACCAATAGCAGTAGCTCCCATCGCCAAAGGATAAACTACTGGAGCTAAATTACCAGCGTCAATTTGTGATTTGAAAACTAAAACACCTAACAACATTACTGCAGTTGCAGTTACAGCATAAGTTTCAAATAAATCTGCAGCCATACCAGCACAATCGCCAACGTTATCGCCTACATTATCAGCAATAACAGCAGGGTTACGAGGATCATCCTCTGGAATTCCGGCTTCTACTTTACCAACTAAATCAGCACCAACATCAGCACCCTTAGTAAAAATTCCACCACCCAAGCGAGCAAAAACAGATATTAAAGAAGAACCAAAAGCAAGACCAACCATTGCTGAAACATTTTCAACAGTTTGTTGAGGATCGGTCATTTGCAAGAAAGCATAAAAACCAGAAACGCCCAAAAGACCAAGTCCAACAACCAATAAACCCGTCACAGCACCACCACGAAAGCTTACATCTAAAGCATCTTTCATACTAATTGAAGCGGCTTGAGCTGTTCTGATGTTGGCATTTACTGAAACATTCATACCAATAAAACCAGCAAGACCACTTAGAAATGCACCAATGATAAAACCTAGGGCGATTTTCATACCCAAAAAGTAGTAAATAAATAAAGCTAAAACCAAGCCTACAATTGATACTGAACGATATTGTCTATTAAGGAAGGCCTTTGCACCATCTTGTATAGCTTCTGCTATATCTCGCATGGCATCTGTACCTGTATCTAATTTATAAATCCAAAAAGCGTATCCTAATCCAAATACAATCGCTATTATTGAGGCTACTATCGATATACTAACAACACTGTCCATTACAAAATCAAACCTTATCACATATATGAAGACCCTCAGTTTAATTTATTTGTTTCTTAATTAATCAAAAAAAGCAATGAAAACTACATGGTTAAAAGTTAATACGCTTTACATTTACCGGGTCTCAAAAAATAATTATTTTTTAGAATTCATTTTTTGCAGTTAACAAGATATTTAGCTATCATTTGTATTATGACAGATATAGATCAAAGAATGCAAAAAGCTGTTGATTCACTTGAAAAAGAATTATCAACTATAAGAACAGGTAGAGCAAACCCTTCGATATTAGATCGAGTTCAAGCTGACTACTATGGAACAAAAACTCCAATCAATTCAATGGCAAATATTTTAATTATTGATGGCAGAACTCTCGAAATAAAACCTTTTGACAAATCAGCTTTGAAAGATATTGAAAAAGCAATTCAAGATAGTGACTTGGGTTTAACACCAACTAATGATGGAAATCGTTTGATTATTGGTATCCCTGATCTTACTCAAGAAAGAAGACAGGAACTTGTAAAAGTTGTAAAAAAAGAAGCTGAAAATTCTAAAGTTGCAATTCGTAATGTACGCCGAGACGAGATGGACAAAATCAAAAAAGATAGCGAGTTAACTGAAGATAGCAAAAAGAAAGCGCAAGACGATGTGCAAAAATCAACTGATAATTTTATAAAGAAAATCGATGATTTAGCATCTGCAAAAGAAAAAGAATTACTTACTATTTAATTTATAAAAAGGATATAAAACATGGCAAATAAAGATTTAAATATTTATGTTCTTGTAAAACAAGTACCAGACACAAGATCTAAAGCAGGCGTAAATGCAGACGGTACCATCGATAGAGCAAAAGCAGGAAAAATGCTCAACCCCTTTGATGCTTTTGCTATGCAAGCGGCTTTAAACGCAAAAAAAATGGGTGGCGAAAACTCAAAAGTAATTGCGGTTTCTATGGGTCCACCTCCAGCTATTGATATTTTGTATCAAGCTCTAGAACACGGCGTAGACAAAACTTGTTTGTTGTCAGATAGAAAATTAGCAGCTTCTGATACACTGGCGACTTCTTACGCCCTATCAAAAACACTTGAGTATCTTTTTAAGAAAGAAGGAAAAGCTGATTTGATTTTTTGTGGCTTACAAACAACAGATGGTGACACTGCTCAAGTTGGTCCAGAGATTTGTGAGCGCTTGGATTTTTCACAAGTTACCTATGTAGAAAATTTTGAAATCAAAGACAATATTGTGCATGCTAGAAAAATTATCGAAGGTGGTGCAATGGAAATTGAATCTGAATTACCAGCACTAATCACAGTCGCTAACAGTTATACAAAATTAAAATTCAAAACTTTTAGAGGTGCAAAATTTGTACAAGGACTAAAAAGAAATGAAAAAATGCAAAAAGATTTTGTTGAAATCATTGACCTAGCAACAGTTGAAGCTGACGAAATGTTATGCGGCTTACCGGGTTCACCAACAATTGTTTCGGCAACTTGGAAAATTGGTACCGTTGGTGGTAACTGTACAATGCACCAAGGAAAAAGTGTTGAGGACATGGTTTCAGAGGTAGTAGCTACAGAGACAGATGCCCTTAAGGAATTTGCAAAAGTATAAAAAAAGGAAATTATGGCAGGAGAAGTATTAATAGTTGCAGAGCAAGTACACGGCGAAATCGCTAAAGTTACTTATGAGCTCTTAGGTGAAGGAAGAAAGCTTGCGGACAAGCTTAAAAGTCCGTTGAGTTGTTTTATTTTGGGACACAACATGGAAAGTCAATTAGAAAAAATTGCACAAACTGGTGTCGATAAAATTTATTTGGCTGACCACGAAGAATTAGCAGAATACAAAACACTCACTTATAGACGTGTGATCATCGAGGAAATCGATACATGGCAAACGGCTCCTCATACGCTTTTGATGGGTTCAACAACTGTTGGGCGTGACTTAGCTCCAAGAATAGCTGCTTACTACGAAACAGGTTTAACTGCAGATACCATTGAGCTTGATATTGGTCCTTATGAACATAAAGCAGGTATCGATAAAACTAAGATTGGCTACTTCCCTGAATGTTTATATGCAAACAGACCATCATTTGGTGAGTCGTTAAAAGCAAGAATTTTAGGTCCATGGAAAGATCCTCAGATGGCAACAATTCGACCGGGTGTATTTGCATTGCCTAAAGCAGTTGAAAAATCAGTTAAAGATCTAGAAATCAAAAAAGTAAAAGTCGAACTTAAGCCAGAAGATTTCAGAGTTAAAATCGCAAAGATTTTACGTGAAGAATCAAGCAAGATGGATATCAGCGAAGCTGATGTGATTGTCTCTGGTGGTTTTGGTTTGGGTAGTGAAGAATCGTTTTCTTTGTTACAAGAACTTGCAGATTGTTTTCAAAATTCAACAATTGCGGCTTCAAGAAAAGCTGTTGATGCTGGTTGGATAGCTTATCCGTATCAAGTTGGGCAAACTGGAAAAACAGTTAGACCAAAAATTTATATTGCATGTGCGATTTCAGGTGCACTGCAACATCGAGTGGGAATGCAAAAATCTGATTTGATTATTGCAATCAACAAAGATCCAGACGCACCAATATTTGGCTTTGCAGATCATGGCATCGTTGGTGATATTTTCCAAGTGATTCCAGAAATGATTAAGCAACTCAAAACAATGAAAGAGCAAAAAGAATTACAAACAGCATAAGGAATAAATATGGCAACAGTAGAAAGAGAAACAACAACAGAAATTAAAAACAAAAAAGACAACATCACTTATGACTTGGTGATGATTGGTGCAAGTCCAGCAAATTTAACTTTGGCTCATCGCTTGGTTGACTTAGCAAAAGCAAAACCAGAAATGCATTTCTCGGTTGCAATACTTGAAAAAGCAGAAGAGTTTGGTGGACATATTGTCTCTGGTGCTGTTGTTAACAAAAAGATTTTTGATAAAGCTTTTCCAAATCATGTTGAGGACAATATGCCAATTGAAGCAATTTGTGAGGATAGCAAGTTTGCATTATTAGGTAGACAAAAAAAATTAGACGTTCCATCAGTAATTACAAGAGCTTTGTTACCTGATTTTGTCAAAGAAGGTTACTATGTTTTGACTTTGTCAAATGTGGTTGCTTGGATGGCTGAAACTTTACAAACAAAAGCAGCGCAAGTTGAAAATATTGATATTGATTTATACAATGGTTTTCCAGCAACTGAAATTCACTATGAAGAAGATAAAATTAAAGCCGTTCGTGTTTCAAACACTGGAGATGATTTAGAAGATTACGTACACGGTGATTTGTTTTGTTTTGCTGATAAAGGATTTTTATCAAAAGACCTTATCAAAAAATACCAACTACAAACAAATCCTCAAATCTGGTCAGTAGGCGTTAAAGAGACTTGGAGACTGAGAGCAGATGCACCAAGCGTCAAAGGCAAAGTCTGGCATACACTGGGTTTCCCAACGCTAGATGGAACTTTAGGTGGTGGTTTTATTTATGGTTTAGATTACAATAGATTAACTATTGGGCAAGTGATTTCTTTGGATTCAAAAAATCCAAACATACACCCACAAAAACAATTACAAGAACTAAAAAAACATCCTTGGTTGCAAAATCTTTTAGCTGACGGAGAGTTGTTGCATTATGGTGCGGCAGTTTTACCAGAAGGTGGTCCTGCAAGTTTACCAAAAGAGTTTCAGGTAGATGGTGCTTTACTTTTGGGTGATGCACTTGGTTTGCTAGATGTAAAAGCCCTTGCTGGTGTAGATAAAGCTATGGAATCAGGTTATATCGCGGCTGAGGTGGTTTTTGAGAGCCTAGTAAAAAGAGATTTTTCAAAAGAGCAGTTAAGCAAATACCAAAGAAAGCTCATGGAATCTCCTTTCTTGGATAAGTACAAAGAAAATAAATACTTCAGAAAAGCGTTTATGAAAAACCCTGACTTATTAGAAAAGTTTTTACCTATTTTTGTTGATGGTTTTGACAAGGCAGGATTTTTCTGGGGAGCTTTAAAAACATTTTTAGCAAACCCATGGGAATTAACTAAGCAAACTTTAAGTGCCTTGATACATTTAAATGCGCCTAACGAAGTCAAAGAGAGTGTCGAATACCATGCAGGTTATACACAAATTGATCCAAATTTTGAAAGAGAAAAAATCGCGCGCAACTCTAGTGATGCAGACTATCAAAAATCAACTATTTATAGCCGTGAAGATGCAGTGTTTTATTCGCAAACAAAATACATAGATCACCCAGATCATATACAAGAGTTTTCAGCAGAAACATGTTTGGATTGTATAAAAGTTTACGAAGCTAAAGGCTTAGATGTACCATGTGTATCTGATTGTACTGCTGAAGTACATAGATTAGATATTGGACCAGACGATATTAAAGTGCATGGAATGTCATTAGAGAACTGTGTACAGTGTAGAACCTGTGAATTGATCTGTCCTGAGCAAAACTTAAGAGTAAACGCCGCTTACAGCGCTGGTGGACCTAATTTTAGAGGTCTATAAGACACTCCGGACCGTGTCATTTTTGTCTCATTTTTAAGACACTTCGGACCGTGTCATATTTGTCTTATTTATAAGACACTCCGGACCGTGTTATTTTTGTCTCATTTATAAGACACTTCGGACCGTGTCATATTTGTCTTATTTATAAGACACTTCAGACCGTGTCATATTTGTCTTATAAACTGATGCTCTAAACTCCACCTGATTAATTGAAAACTATTGAACTCCAAGAGTTTTTTAGAAACAGCCCTACCTATATCTAATTACAAATTATAGTACTTAAAATTCATTAACTGATGCCTTAAACTCCACCTGAAAATAAAAATCAATAAAAAACCAAGATAAATAAAAGACTTTTGATAATTTTACTTTGTATTTACAAAGTGGCGGTGTATGAATCAAAAAAGTCTTAAAATATCATTGTTATAAAGGCTTTGATAAGATTCAGGTGGAGTTTAGAGCATCAGTTTTTAAAATTCAAGTATTCTAGTTGTTTTTTATTAATTTTTATTTTCAGGTAGAGTTTAGGACAACAATTTATGATTTTTATAAATAAGAGTAATTCTACTGAGTTGTGAGACAAAAAGAACACGGTCCGAAGTGTCTTATTTATGAGACAAATATGACACGGTCCGAAGTGTCTTATGGTGTTTTTATTTTTGTTTATTTTTGTTTATTTTTATTTGTTTTTAATAGCAAAATCTTTTTCTTGGTAATTATCTTCTAAACTTGCTTCAAAATTATCATTTTGTTTTTTTGTTTTTTATCTGAACACCACTGATATACCGGGTAAGGTTGAAACTAAAGTACCCAAAAATACCAAAAAGGCGATTGCTAAAGCATCATGACTTGAGACACCAATAAATGCAAGCAAATAAATATAACTTGCTTCCTTGGCGCCAACACCTTTGACTGCTGGAATCACAAAACTAAGTAAGGTAGAAGTAGGCACCACTATAAACCAATACCAAAAAGGAACCTCAGCAAAACTTACAGCACTTGCAAGAGCCGCAAAAATATTACTTAACATCAAAAAAACATGGGTTAAAAAAGTCCACAAAACAACAGTCCAAAAACTTTTTTTGCAACGGGTATATTGCTCTAAAGCATATTTAATTTTTTTTACAATACCAATATTAATTTTTGACCAGAGAAAATAGCTTGCATAAATAAAAATCATCGCTCCAAAGCTAATCCACAAAAGCATTTCAGTTTTAGCAGGGATAGCATCATGGAAGCGGCTAAATTTCAAAGCAACTAAGGCAATTGGCATCAAAGCAAACATCATGGTAAAACCAAAAAGTCTTTCCATCATGACCGTACTTGCCGCTTTTAGCCATGCTTTATCTTTGCGACCAAGTTCATAAGAACGCCATGCATCACCACCAAAATTACTTGGCAAAAAATTATTTCCAAAAGAAGCTTCAAAATACATTTTGAGTGCGAGCGGATACGACAAATTATAGTCAAGTTGATTGGCTAAAATGCGCCAGCGATAGGCGTTGGTAAAAACAGTGCCAAATAAAGCAAAGCAACACATGATAAACCATTTCCAATCTGAATTTTTTAAAGTGATAAAAGTTTCTTTAATATCAAGCTTCATATACTTGACTAGCAACACTGCAATTGCCAATGAAATAAAAATTTTAAAAGCTATGGTAAGTTTTTTTTTCATATACTTAAGACTTTTGTAAATAAATAACTGGATTTTGTGGCTTACCTTTTGATCTCAATTCAAAATGTAAATGCGGACCAGTTGCATAGCCAGTTGCACCCTCATGACCGATAGTGTCACCTTGTTTCACCCTATCACCAACTTTAACTTTTGCTCTATCTAAATGAGCATACAAAGTAGAAAAACCCTTTGAATGATCAACAATAACCACTTTGCCATAGCCACCATACCAGCCTGAATAAATCACCAAACCACCCTCAGAAGCTTTGATATCAGTACCTCTAGGTGCCGCAAGATCTATACCGCTATGCATACTACGAACACCAAAAATCGGGTGACGACGCGGACCAAATGGAGATGTGATCCGAGCAACAACAGGATATCTAAAATCACCTGTCGCATCAGGGTTATCAAGCTTATCACCAGAAAGCTCTGTAATCTTATACATAAGCTTTACTGACTCGCGTTCAAGTTGTCTTTCACCTTCTTCATAGATTTTTCTTTCACCTTGAACTTTAAGTAAAACCTGTCTTTGAGCTTCTTTTTGTTTACCAATTTCATTTTCTAATCCATATAAACGATTATTGATTTGTTCAATTTTTTTCGCTTCGACTGCAAGCGTTTCGTTATATTTAGCTATATTTTCTGATTGATCAACAAGGGCTTCTAAAACTTTTTTATCGTATTTCATTATACGTTTTTGGTAATAGATATGATCTAAATAGTCAGTAACACTTGCTGTATCTAAAAGACCATTGATCATATTTAAACGATTTTGTTTATAAATAGAAAGAACTCTTTGCTTAGCCTCATCTTGAAGTTTAGTTTTGTCAGAATTTATTTCACTAAGTCTTTCTTTGGTTTTATTCCACGCTTCTTTGTTGGTTGCCAAATACTGTTTATTCAAACGTAAATCACTTTGTGCTTTGCGCAATTTAGAATTAATAGTTTTAAGTTTGTCTGAAGCATAAGCTTCTTTGAGTCGAGCTTCTTTGAGTTTAGTTGCTATATCTAATTTTTTTTTGGTTAGATCATGTAAAATTTTTTCTTTTTCATGCAAGCTCATAGTATCAGCCGCAAACAAAGGCAAAAGTGCAGTAAGCAAAAAGCTTAGAAGCATTAAAATTATTACCATTTTTGCAAAGGAGAATTTCTTTTTTTGCGCCATAAGTGATCCTTATATCAGTAATAATTTTACCTTGAAAACTCTTTAGTTGAAAGACTTAAACCTTGCTAGTTTTGTATTTATTAAGCATTTCTGAGTGTATTAACAATAAATCTTCTAAAGATGGGTTTTTAATTATTTGATGAGCTTGCATTTCTTTTTCGATGATATTACAAATTTGCAAGTATTTAATTTCCTCTTGCAAAAACAAAGCAACCGCGGCTTCATTGGCAGAGTTATATACCGCAGGCATAGAATGTGCCAAATTACCAGCCTCATAAGCAAGAGCCAATGCCGGAAATTTTTTAAGGTCTGGTTTTTCAAAACTCAAATTAGGGTAAGCAAAAATATCAAAATCTTTTTTTGTTTGAATAATGTTTTTGTTTGGATAATCAAGTGCATATTGAATTGGCACCATCATATCTGGCTCACCCATTTGTGCAATAGTATTACCATCCACAAAACTCACTGCACTATGAATAATTGATTGTGGATGAATAACCACTTTTATTTGTTGGTAATCTAAATCAAAAAGTGTTTTTGCTTCAATCACTTCTAAACCTTTATTGACAAGTGTGCTTGAATCAATAGTGATTTTTGCACCCATAGACCAATTAGGATGTTGCAAAGCTTGTTCTAAAGTTACACTTTCTAACTGTGCTAAAGAAAAAGTTCTAAAAGGACCTCCTGAGGCAGTAAGCAAAATCTCTTTAACATCGTTTTTTTTGTAATCACCCAAAGCATGATGAATAGCAACATGCTCACTATCAACAGGAATCAATTGAGTATTAAATTCTTTGGTTTTTTGATTTACCAAATGACCAGCGGCAACCAATGTTTCTTTATTGGCAATTGCAAGTCTTTGAGCATTTTCAAGTGCAATTAAATTTGCCTCAAGCCCAGCAATACCAACGATAGCACTCAGGCAAATATCAACATTTACACTTGCAATTTCTTTTATATCTTTTAAAACTTTTATATCAGGAAATAATTCTTGTATTTTTTTTTGATCAGCAAAAGATTTGATACTAATAAATTTTGGTTTAAATTCTTGTATTTGTTTTACCAAGAGCTCAAAATTAGATCCTGCACTTAAAGCGATAATCTCAAAATCATTTTTTCTATTGCGAACAATATTAAGCGCTTGAGTTCCAATTGAACCAGTTGAGCCAATAATAGTTAAGGTCTTTGCTTGAGTGCTAGTTTGCATTAGTTTAATTATAACTTGTTAACACTCACTAGGTACTGTTAACAGCACCTAAGATTTTTAGGAACTTATTGATCTTAGAGAATTTTTAATTTGTTTTTCAGAACGCTGACTAGCACTGTAATTTCTTGAGGATTGCACTAGTTGATTTAGTGTTTGCTGGTCTTGTTGAGCAATTGTATCTGCAATGTTGATATTGTGAAAAACATTATTGCCCCTCGCATCTCGAAAAGGATCATAAATTTCTGCAATTACTTTTTTTGTTTTCACTTCTTTCATTTTCTAGCTCACATTTGAAAACTCAGCAACTCTTGCGTTTGTAGCAAAAACCCACATCACGTTAATTTCATCTTGATAAGCTTTTTCATTTTCAGATCGAGTAGTGACCGTTTCTTTTAATTTAGCGCTTGCAGTTTGAGTCCATGCAGTATCACTTTTACTCAAATCTTGTACTATTGCAGCAACTGCTTGTCTAACTTCATTAGAATTTTGTGGAGTGGTATTTGCTTGAGAAGTACCAGGCAATGTTTCTGGAATTTTTGCTTGTTGTGGTTCTGTTACTTTTAATGCATCTACAGTTGAGCTTTTAATTGAGTCAGAAGACTTTTTGGGCGTTGGTGCACTTCTTAATTTACTTACTTCTCCAGATTTATTTAGTTCTCCAGCCATAAAAATTTCCTCTAACTATAATGTGTCAGTTTTAAGTTAAGCTTTGGTTATAAAGTCACTAAAAAAAGATTTTTTTATGATAAATAATTTAAAATACTCAAGCTAATTTAAATAGAACCTCAAGCAAGTCTAAATTTGAAGAATTATGCATTTGAAGAATTAGAAGATTCAATACCTTTGGCTATTCCGTTAATTAAATCACCCATTGCTTTTGATAAAGCAGCTATACCTTCAGCCATTGCTTTTGCTGTTTTTTCTGAACCTTCAATAGCAGCTCGATCACGAGCAGCATTAGCTGGACCATTCATAGCATCAAATTTTTCCGAAATATTTGCTAGTGCTTGACCCGGTGCAGATTGACCAAAGCTATTAAAAGAAGTAGGATTAAGCCCCATACCGGGACTCACAAAAGCTAAAAAATTAATTCCAGAACTTGAAGCACTTGGAGCACTTGCTTGGGCAGGTGTAGAGCTTGATGCAACATGATTAATTGACTTAGCAATATCGTTATTTTTTAGTCTATTAGTATTAAAAGACAAACTCATAACTATATACTTGCAAATATTCATTAAGCTTGGGTTAAATATGTTTATTAAGACACTTCGGACCGTGTTATTTTTGTCTCACAATTAGGTGTGCTAACAGTAGCTAGGTAGTTTCACTGAATTTCATTTGGCAAGCGCTAAGATAAATTCTTATGCCAAGAAAAAACAGAAAATTATTCGCCGACGCTATTTACCATGTATATTCAAGGGGTAATTGCAAAAAAGAAATTTTTAAATCAGACAAAGACAACAAAATATTTTTAAAGATTTGCCAAGTTGCCGCAAAAAAATTCAATTTTGCAATTTTTTCTTATGCGCTCATGAAAAACCATTATCATCTTTTAATACAAACACCTGATGCAAACCTGCCGGAGATCATGTGCTTTATCAATCGAACATATGCAAATTACTTCAATAAAGAATATCAACAAGTAGGCTACGTTTTTCAAGGCAGATATAATGCCAAACTAGTTGACGATAATGAATACTTGAGGACTTTAATTGCTTATATAAATCTTAACCCCTATGCCGCAAACATTGTCACTGAGCCTAGTACATATAAATGGTCAAGTTGCAAAGAACTATTAATGCAAAAAGACTTCAATGGTTTTTTGCATATTAACTATGTATTAAAACTCACTGGAGATTTTGCCAGTTTTTTAGAGGCACACATCTACGATAAAAACTTAAAAATGGACTCAGAAATTTTTTACCTGACAAGCAAACTAAAATCACTTTTAAATTCAGACGCATTTGAAAAATTAAATAGCAAATCTCAGGTAAGAAAACTCAAAGAAGAATATAAGTTAACAGCAAAAGAAATAAGCTCGGTTATAAACTTGTCTAGAAGCAGTGTTTATAGATTAATCTAATAAATGAGACAAAAATAACCCGGTCCGAAGTGTCTTATAAATGAGACAAAAATGACACGGTCCGAAGTGTCTTAGTAGACAGAAACTAATTTTCTGCCACGTTTTTGCTCAAATTTTACTTTACCTTCAATAATTGAGTACAAAGTATCATCACGACCGCGACGCACATTGTTACCCGGGTGAAACTTAGTACCACGTTGACGAACGATAATGTTACCAGAAATAACCACTTGACCGTCATAACGCTTAACTCCTAGTCTTTTAGACTCTGAATCTCTTCCGTTTTTAGTACTACCTACACCTTTTTTTGATGCCATTTTTAATTCCTTTTATAAAGCTTACGCCGCTACTGAAGCGTTGATTTTATTGATTTTTAGTTTTGTGTATTGTTGTCTGTGACCTTGTTTACGTCTGTAGCCTTTTTTAGCTCGCATTTTGTAAACCAAAACTTTTTTATCTTTGTTTGTACCGATAATTTCAGCATCGATACTTGCGTTTGCAATAATTGGCGCACCAATATTAGCAGAGGCAGTATCAGAAACCATCAAAACTCTATCTAAAGTGAGTTTTTCACCAATTTCTTTATCCAGAAGGTCAACTTCTATATATTTGCCTTCTTCAACTTTATATTGTTTATTATTAATCTCAACAATTGCGTACATAACTCAAAGAATTGTAGCATTTTGCTTATTTTAGATGTCTAATGTAAATATATATAGATTGTTAAGATTTAAGCACTAATAATTCAAGAGATATAAGGCTTTTTAAGGATTCTTGAGTAAATACTTATTTATGCAACTCTTTGAGAAACAGCAAAAGCAGGCTGTCAACCCTAAACAATTGCGTACATAACTCAAAGAATTTTAGTACTTTGAATCAGGCTAATACGGCTCTTTGCCATATCTATATTGAGTATTTAATCAAAATCTTAAAATTTGCCACAAATAAGCCTGAATTAGGTATTAACACTACCTGTATATACTATTAAGATAGTCTTCTTCCAATACCAACAATATCTGTAATGCTCTTATGAGTGGAATTCAAAGTTGCAAAACCATAGCTGTCCATATTCTCTTTAACAATCTTATTCCAACCACTCGAGTTAATGAGTTTTTCCATTCTATCTTTATGACTTGACCACATCATTTTCATTCTCTCTTGTTTGTTATAAAACTTGTCTTCTTGATTTGCATCATTTCTTGACAAAGTAGGATTTGTATCAAAAGCTTCTCTATCCATACTTGGTGAAGCACCAGCATCAAAACTCGCTGCGCCACCAAAATCAGGAGTTGAACCTACGCCTTCTATGCCCATAAGTATTTATCTCCAAATATTTCTTCTTGCTTTTGACCATCTAGAAGAATATCTAAAGCTTTCGAATCACTAAGTCTAAATTCTGGCTCAGCTGTATAATTCAACTCTTCAATATCCAAACTAGTTAAAGGGTTCGATATTGGTGGAACAGCTGGCGCCTTCGCTTCTTCTGCAGGTGCTGGAGCTCCGCCAGCAGGTGCTGGAGCTGGTAACACACCAGCAGGTGCAGCTGGTTCTGCAGCTCTTGCGTTGTCATATTGAGCTTCAAAATCAGCTAAAAGATTTACGTAAGATGACAAAGAATTTGCAAATTCTTGAGGTCTAATTAAATATCTAGCAACACCTTCGTTATGTCTAAGGTTTTTATCTCCAAAGATAGCCTGAAGTCTGGCAAAGTTTTGACGTTGCTCTTCAGCTTGATTACCAGGGAAGCTTTCTGGATTCATTAATAACCTTGGAACAGTTTCTGAAAGGAAACCATTAATTCTAGGTAATAGATCATTTACAAATTTCTCACTATTAAACTGACCATTTTCACCAATATAACCGTAAACAGATAACCTATCTTGCAACTCTTGTGGAGACATATTCCTATTAAGATCTACAGTATATGAATCAAATCTAATTATATATTTCTTTGCAACTTCATCAACATTACCTTGAGAATCAATAGGTTCCCCTTGTTCATCTAAAGTGAAGAATTGTGCAACATCCATTGCTGGATCTTCTAATAAACCAAACATTAAACCAACTTTTGCCAGATTCTGATAATCACCACTGATTTCTGGTTGCCCAGTACTATTATTCTTACCAATTCTTGCTTGATTGATAAAAGATCTTAAAGTAGTTTCATTAATTCCATACTCTGGTGATCTTGAAGTTTCAGTAAAAGCTCTATAGTTGTTATAGAACTGAATATTGTTTTGAGAGTAATCTAACATAGATCTATCATAGTTGTCATCATTGCTAGAAATGAAATCTAAAGATGGTCCATAAGTATCATTTAGCATTAAAGAATGGAAAACTCCAAAGCGAGCTAACATCTCTTGATCAGCTTTTAGACTTAAGTCATATAGATAGTTATTATATGCCTCTCTAAATTCAGGATCATTTTTAATTCTTTCTCTAAATTTCTTCATATCAAAGTTTTCAGGCTGCTCCATATCGTCTGAAATAGTAGAAGGTAAAGATGCAAATTCAGGGTCAATACTTGCATCGTCTTCAGTTAAACTAAAAAGTTGTAATAGAGCTTCTCTTTGACCCTCTGTAGTAGTAATACCATTGTCATTGAGAGCAGTGATAAGATCTTGATTTTTCTCATAAACCGATCTAGGAATACCATTAGTTTCATACAATTCGTAGAACTCTTTTAAATCTAAATCAATATTTGTATCAGCTAATTCACTATAAATATCATTTACTTTCTGCATTCTATTTTTCAATTCAGGATTGTAGTTTAAAACATCCAAATACATAGGGTCTTCTGAACTTTGAGCTGCAGTAACAAGAGCTTTAATATGCTTATCAAAATCTTCTGGTAATTTACCAATAGCTTCTAAATATTCTCTAAGTTTTCTGATATTTCTGTGGTTTGGAGCTTTCTTTCTAGAAATCTCTAAGCAAACATCATTTATCAGTTTTTTCAGATATGGGCTTCCAATACCAACTTCATCGTCTGCTAATTCAGCAAAAGCGGTCATCAAAGCAGCACTTTCAATAGTCATTGTTGAGTCAGGAAGCTCTGATAAACTTGAACCTTGTAGTAAATTAGTTAAACCTGTATCAATTCTAGCTAATCTTTGAGTAGCATTTGCTTCCTCAACAGTATCCGCAAGATTATTTAAGATAGGCTCAAGTCTAGTAATTTCATCTTCTGTTAAACCTGTTTTTCTTAAACCTGTTTTAATTTGCTTTACCACTTTATCTTTTAAGGCTTCTAAATCTAAATTAGGGTTTAAAATTAAATCTCTTCTAGCAATCTCAATAGATGATTTAATTAATTTCTCAACAGTAACTAATCTTTCATCTATAAGTCTTTCTTTAAGAAGATTTTGACTTGCAGTTGAAATGGCAGCTAATCTTGGAATACTTAACTCACGGTCAATGTTCCTTTTATTAGTTTCAATATCAGAATAAATACCTTGAATTACAGAAATAGAGTCTTCTAACTTTTTTCCAGCTAAATTTTCTGCAACAGTAACTAAAATAGGAGCTGAATTATATTCAGTTTTTGTAGATCTAAACTGAGATCCATCTGCGCTAAGTTCAGTAGCGTAAACACTATAAGGACTACCTGTAGCATTCGCACCAGAATGAGTAGTAACAACAATAGTAAACTTAGAACCATCAGCTCTTTGACCTTGATAAATTTTATTTTTTGCTGGATCAATTTCATCTCCACCGTTAAAAGAGTCAGGGAAAACTGTTGCCATCACATTTAGAATATTTTGCTTCTCAGTAGCATCAGCTATTTCCGTAGGATTAACAACTGGAGGTGTTAAAATTGAAGTAGTCACATAAGTTGATCCACCTATCAATAAACCTGCCATTCCACTTGTTGAAGTATTGCCAGTAGTAGATCCAGGATTTGAGTCAACTGGACTATTAGTTACAGGATTTGCATTCTTTGTCTCTAGATCACCTTCTAAAATAAATTGCTTAAATGCTTCAAGCTCTTGCTCTTTAATCAATTTCTTATTCCCATTACCAGAGATCATTTGACGAATCATATCCTCAGCTTCACTCTTAATTTCTGGGTCAAGATCAGTCCAACTTACTAAACCAACAAGTTGATTTTCTCTTAATTCTTGAATAGTTTGATAGTAATAAGAATCATCATTTGTTTCCTCTAAAGCATCATGAAATATTCTAAAAGTCTCTTCAATATCTTGAATTTGTCGACCAATATTTGCAGTAGTAGTCTCAGAGTTATCAACATTATCTAAAAAACCATAAGTTCTAGGACTACTATCTGTTTTTCCAGAAAAGATATCTAAGTTTGCATTCCTTAATGTAGGATTAAAATCAGCGATGAAAGTAGCTAATGCTTTATTAGCTACATTTCTTTCATCTTCAGTTTTTGCATTACGTACATTATCAATTAATTGATTTTGATGAGCACTAACAATATTTCTGATACATGATCTAAATTTACCAGAGCTTGCTCCACTATAATCTGTATTAAAAAGACTAAATAAAAGAGCTTGATCAGAAGTACTATCAACTCTAGTAATTTTTCCGTCTCTTAAACTTTGCTTGATATCTTCAAGAGCTTCGATTGAAGCTTCTTGTTCTTTCAGGCCACTTTCATTAATTACATAAATTTGAGAAGTTCTGTAAACTTCAATTTGATTTTTATCATTTAAGCGAATTCTATATCCAAAGGCAGGATTTTCATAACCATCATCATCTGTAAAAGTAATAATCAAATCATTATCACCTTTTTTATCAACTCTAAACCTATCACCACCCTCATTAACACTGCTATAAAATTCATCATAATTAGCTTTTGTATCACCGTGATCATAATGTCTTTTTGCTAATATGATCATTTTGTCATATAGATCAGAACCTGAGTAAGTTGAAAGAAGTACGTTAGCCATATATATAAAAAGGTTAATACAACTCATTTTTGATAGTTTTTTTATTAAGAAGTGAATAAGATGTCAAAAAGTAACACGTATTTACTTTATAACATTAAGGTCTAATTAAGACCCTTTAGAAATAAAAGAATAAAAAGGATATTTAATATGCTTCCACTTATGGCATTACCGTTATTAATGGGTGCAACTAGTACAGGTGTTACTGTTGCGACAGATTTGGCTTTTGGCGTTTATCATGCCACTCAAGGCAAGTGGGGTGATATGGATGATGCTGCTGCCGGTTTAATTGGTAGTAAAAACGATAGTTTTGTTGCGTGTTGCTCTGAAGCTTTGGTGCATGGTTTAATAACTCACTCACCATTAACAGCTATACCAAGGGCTATCTATAACGGTGTTCGAGGTATAGGTGAATTTATTCAGGGTGATTATATTGATGCGCTTGTACATTGCTCATCAGTTGTAACAAGTAATAGGACGGCTAAGACCATAGCCAAATGCTTGAGTAAAGAAAAATTTGATATAGCTAAAAGTCTTACTAAAAAAAGTTTAAGAAATGCTGCTGAAAAGTCAGGTCAAGTTGCAGGAGGTCTTGTTAAAGATTATGTAGATCCATTTGTAAGTTTCTTCAAAAATGCTAAAGCTCCAGCAGCACCTATTGTGCCTGGTTATAGTCAGCATATAGTCGGACTCGGAATAGGTTAGAGAAAATTTTCAAATCTAAAACAAAAAAACTAAGAGCATTTAGCTCTTAGTTTTTTTGTTTTATAACTAGCTTATTAATTATCTAGCTGACGCAGCAAGCTTTTCAGAAGCTTTAATACCTGCAAGTGTAGCTTTTAGATAGTAAACATATTGTTGATCTTTAAGAGTTTCCCATTTATCAATTCTTGCTTGTCTTTTTAGAGCATCAAAAAACTCTTTATCTTCAGCTGCTCTTTGATCAGCATTTGAATTAACATTTCCAGCATTAGCAGCCTTCGAAGCAAGTCTATCCAAAGTCTTTCTCTGAGCTTCTTCCATCATCTTCACAGCATTTAAAAAATCTGCTTCAGAGAAATTTTGACCATTATCATTTAAAACTCCATTCTGCATATCACCTTGAATCTGAGCACCAGTATCTTCTAAAAGCTTTTTAAAAGCAGCTATATCGCCTGGTTTAATATTCTTTAATTGCTGTTGAAAATCTTGCATTAATTTATCTTGGTATTCATCCCTACTAGTTCTATCAGCAATATCATAAGCCCCTTGAGCTTCTTGAGCTTCTTGAGCTTCTTGAGCCTCTTGAGGATCTTCAGTACCCTGAAAATCGATATCGAGGTTTTTCGTTTTAGCAGCTTCACCTTCTTTAGTAACTGCTTGATTTGTA
>Ga0181568_10001149_pt1 | contig 24346 bp, 20 predicted proteins | sample 101ome_20_FD_133758 | JGI IMG/M metagenome (GOLD analysis project Ga0181568, IMG submission 133758) | Coastal salt marsh microbial communities from the Groves Creek Marsh, Skidaway Island, Georgia - 101404AT metaG (megahit assembly) | ecosystem: Environmental > Aquatic > Marine > Intertidal...
CAAATAAGTATACAATTTCAAAGAATCTGCAATGGACTCTTTATTGTTTTCTAACATTTGTTCTACGTGTCTTGCAACAGGAGTTGCAAATGCTGTTGCTAATGTGTTTCCAATAATAACATGTGTATCTCTTGATCTTCCAAGTTCTTCAACCATCTTAGTTACAGCATCTGTTGTGGCGTTTTGCAAAAGAGTAGTATCTAAAGAACTTGCTAATTTCTTTACTAATGCTTGCATTTGTTCTTTTAACTTATCATCCTCAAGGATACGAGTCATTAATACAGTTGTTTCACGGTCGACTATTGGTGAGACCACACTTAATTCATTTGTTCCTTCATTTGTTCTAGGAACATCACTAAGTTCATCTTCATCACCACCAAACTGTTTACTATGATTACCTTCTGTATTCATCTCTTTTATTGTATTTTTTAATGTCTTTGGAAATATATCTTTTATCGTTTTCTGTATTGTATCAATATATTTCTCGCTATATGTTTCAAAATGAGTGTTTATAATATCATTAATTCCTTTCACTAATACTTGTTGTTTATTCATATTGTCAAGTAAAAATGCCCGTTCTGGATCTGCAATCTTTACATTGCTAGCTTCCATTAATTTCTCTTGAAGAAGTTTTTTATCTTTTTCAGGCATATCTACCATACCAATAATAACATAGTAAAGATAGACAGGAATATATCGCATAAATGTATTATACAGAACAGACACTACTAGTTTTTCAGGTACACTACACACAGTTTTCACTGCCATTGGTTCTTGTTTATCATTTTCTTCATCAGTTTGTTCTGTTGTAGTATTACCTGTAAGTGTAGATGCGACAGACGTCGCTAAATTGGCAGCATTTTCTATTCTAGTATCGTTATCTTCTTTATTACTCATAATTTATATTATTCTCATATAAAAAATTGAAATTAATACTGTATTAATAAGAATACACGCGTTCAAACTAAAGATTAGATGTCTTCCGCTAATATATCTTGTATGATTCCACAATCATCTGAGAAATATAAGGGGGAAAGAAAAAATCAAAAGACCAAAAAGAAAAAGCAGGAATTATCCCGAAATCAAAAGAATAAACTATGGAATATCTTTGATTCGGATAAGACGGAACTAGATGACCCGAAAAAAGACGAACCAGTTCTGTATCAAGAATATACAAAAGGCATGAACAATACTTGTAGAGAATGTGATGCTCAATTAATCACTACAGATGAAAAATTACTTATTTGTTCGAATGCGTCTTGTGGAATCATACAGCAAGGAACTTTAGATTATTCCCCCGAATGGAGATTTTATGGTGCAGATGACAAACAGACTAAAGACCCATCACGTTGTGGAAATCCAATTAATCCACTATTGATGGAATCGTCGTTTGGATGTAAAGTATTGTGCACAAATAGATCGTCCTACCAAATGAAGCGCATACGTAAATGGACGGAATGGCAATCTATGCCACACAAAGAGAAATCCTTGTATGACGAATTTCAGTTTATTTCGTTGATGGCCATGAATGCAAACATTCCTAAAATATTTATTGACCGAGCAATGTCTATTCATAAAGACATATCAGAGCAAAAGATGTTTCGTGGGGTAAATAGAGATGGTATCAAAGCGGCGTCTATTTATCTGTCTTGTCGTTTGAACGGTTGTCCCAGAACACCATATGAAATTGCTGAAATATTTAAATTGGACAGGTCAGATGCTACCAATGGTTGTTCCATGGCTGTTAATATATTACATAACATTGAACGTAATGTAGACCCCTCTCAACAAACTCAATTAGCAACCATTCAACCGAATTCGTTCATTGATAGATATTGTAGCAAATTGAATTTCAATGAAGAACTAACCAAAGTGGCCAAATTTGTCACCGCAAAAGTGGAATCCTTACATATTATTACAGACAACATACCACAAGCAATTGCATCTGGTATAGTATATTATGTAGGAATCAAATGTAAACAGAATATAAGCAAAAGTGATGTAAAAAATATATGTGATGTAAGCGAAGTGACTATTAATAAGTGCTTTAAAAAATTAGATAGTTATGACAAACCATTAATCCCACCAAAAGTCTTACAAAAATATCAATAATAAACTAATGTTTAGTAGTAAATATTGTAGATAATATGTTTTTTTATGTCATTTCAATATATAGACATTATGGAAGATTTTATGGAAAGAAAAATGGCAGAATTAAATAAAAAAAAGAAAGCACAGGTAAACCCAGAACAACAAGAAGAATTGCGTAAAAAAGCAGAACAACAAGAAGAATTGCGTAAAAAAGCAGAACAACAAGAAGCATTAAGGCAACAAGAAGCATTGAGGCAACAAGAAGCGTTAAGGCAACAAGAAGCGTTAAGGCAACAAGAAGCGTTAAGGCAACAAGAAGCGTTAAGGCAACAAGAGGAAGCTAAAAAACAAGAAGCATTGAGGCAACAAGAGGAAGCTAAAAAACAAGAAGCGTTAAGGCAACAAGAGGAAGCTAAAAAACAGGAAGCATTAAGGCAACAAGAGGAAGCTAAAAAACAAGAAGCGTTAAGGCAACAAGAGGAAGCTAAAAAACAGGAAGCATTAAGGCAACAAGAGGAAGCTAAAAAACAGGAAGCATTAAGACAACAAGAGGAAGAGAGAATAGATGTTCCTGAACTAATTTTTATAGTTCCATACCGTGATAGGGAACAACATCAAGAATTTTTCAAAAACCATATGAAGACTATTTTGGAAGACTATGACCAAACCAAATACAAAATACATTATATTCACCAAATAGATGAACGTTCGTTCAATCGTGGTGCCATGAAGAATATTGGATTTTTAATGGTAAAAAACAAATATCCTGCCCATTACAAAGACATTACCCTTGTCTTTAATGATGTAGATACAATGCCCTATGTAAAAAACTTTATCAACTATTATACACAAGAAGGAGTGGTGAAACATTTTTATGGATACAAATTCGCATTAGGTGGAATCGTATCCATAAAAGCAGGAGACTTTGAAAAAACAGGTGGCTTTCCTAACTTTTGGGCGTGGGGATATGAAGATAATTTATTAAAAAAAAGGGTAGAACGCGTTGGATTAAAATTAGATTATAATGAGTTTTATGATATACACAATAAAAATATATTGCAAATGAAAGATGGATTTCATAGAATAATAAGTCGTAAAGAACATGATGCATATGTAGGAAATACCAATTCTAGTTTTTATTCTATTAGTGATTTAGAATATACGATTAACGAAGAAAACGGATTTGTTAATGTAACCAAGTTTGATGTAGACAATAAATACAACAAAGCAGAATTAATGGACTATGATAGTCGCAATGGCAATACCCCTTTTTCAAAAAGAAGAAAAGGCGGGATGAAAATGAATCTGCTGAAATAAGTGTTTAATAACATAATAATTTGATGGCCAATCCAATTTCATTGTCTGATTCCCAGATACCTGAAATCTTTATTACCAATTTACATGGGACTTTGAGCTTCCTTTGTAAATCTCTATATAATTTCATATTTCCAGAACACAATTGCCGAGTAAGTATATGTGATAAGCGTTTATTAGTTTTATTCATTTGACGATAATATTCAAGAATGCTATTCTCCATTTTTACAAATTGCTGAATACATGTATGGTTCATTTGTTTATTGATATCAAAGTTTATATACGTATTTTGTCCTGAAGTGGCAATATTGAAATACGGTATAGGAAATTGAAAATATAACCCATTCATAACAAAGAATTGCGTAGAATAAAGTAGCTTTGTAAATGTTCCTTCTACAATAATGTTTTCTTTTTTATCTGAAAAGAATGTGTTCAATAAACTAAACTGGTTTTGAGACAACAATATATTCATAGGATACGTTATAATAATATACAGGCAATCATTTATTACATTTTACAATAAAGTTTATCCATCAGTATTTAGTCCTTTATTATTGGAAACATCATAAAAAAATGTCGTAATGGTATATACAGAAAAATGACAGAAATATTTAATTCTCAACATCAACCTATTATTTCTTGGAAAGGGCAAGCTTTATCGCAAATTACAAGTAGCATAAGAAAAAACACGCCAAGCACAAGTGGTTCTAAAAGTTATTTCTTACCACCTCCCTTGAAGATCTATCGTCGTGAGTTAATTACCCAAGATATTTCTTGCAATATGCGCACTTCTTCATCGATTACTGTGAATGATATGCCTGGTAGTTCGATTGTAAATAGTCAATCGACTACTTGTAAAGGTTTAGACAACACACTAGATATCACTCTTACAAGCAATACTTCTGATATTCCAGGTTCTCATGCTGCAGCAGAATGTGTAGTAGGAACCCCTGAAACGAATGCACGTGCTCGTGTCAGAAGTAGTGGAATGATAAGAAAGAAGTATAATGTGGCCAATAATACAGAATCTTATTATACGGATACCAAACAATTCTTAACCAGTAGAAACGCCACCTTTCAACAGAACCAATATAACTACATACGTTATGGAGATTCCACTGCTACTCCTGGAACATCCCTATCCGTTCAAAATATTTATACTCCTAACGGTAATGGTCGCACACTTTGTCAAAAACACTTTTTCGCGACAGACACTAGTTTTCAATACGAATGGTTTGGCGATGAACAAGTAGTAGGAGAGCAAATCATATTTGACGTTACTATTCCATCAGGGTATTATGATATTCTAGATATCAATAGTGTATTACACAACACAATGACTACAAATGGTCATTATTATGTGCGTGCAGATAACAATACCAAGGAATTTTTATTAGACTTCAAATTGAATAACTTAGACAATACTAGTCAAATAGAAACGACTGCCATTAAGAACACATATATAACTAGTGAGTCTTGGACACAAGGAAAAAAATACAATACATTAACAGGAGCATTAGAAGCAGTTGATTGGGATACTCCTGGTGCATTAGATGGTCCAAAAATAATTTTACATAAAGGAAGATTAATTACGGACGCGTTAGGGTTTTCCTTCTCTGATGTAAGTTTATCTTATCCTTCAACACCATATGTAGATGACCAAAATACAGAGACCTTAACTTTTACATCGAATAACAAGACCGCTTTCAGTGGCCGTTACAGAACCCTTATTTACAAACCCAATAATCCCCAATTTGCCCAACAAGGTGCAGTTTCTTCCAGTTCGTTAATCACAAGAAAGAAATACAATGCTATTACTAATTCCGCAAATAGTTATTTAACCCCTTATGGATTACATGTTGCTAATGCATTATCTTATGGTAATCCAGCAAATGGATACACAATTAAAGACAAACAAGGATATCCATTACCAAAGGTCCCTGTAGTAGACAGCACTGGAAACTATAAAGAATGTAAAAAGACAACCTTAAGAGGTGGATAATATACAATACATTATTATTCTGTATTGTATATTCAAATAATTACTGGTCTTGTAATTGACTATGAATGGGAACATTGTATTTATTACACCAACGCTTACATTTTTCAATGTTATTTTTTATCAATATATCTATTTTGTCTTGTTTGTGCTTGTTTTCAATTAATAACAAAGTGTAATGAATGTTTTCTATTTGTTGCTGCCCGAATACTGCATTATACTCTTCCAATTTGGTTGTAAAATAATTACAAATAGGAAGGGTTAAGAAACGGTAAGGATAGAGTGGTTTCTCTGTATTGCTGGGATTCACCATTTTTTCAAAAGCTCGATGTAAATAGGGGAAAAATTTATCGCAACAAGAGTAATAAAATCCTTTACATATAATATATTTTTCTGAATTAGCATATCTGCTTGTATGAGGTTTCATAATATACGTTTTTTCATAAAAAGAAGATAGAATATACAATAAATCAATGGTATGTTGCATAAAACTATCAAATATTTTTAAAATAAACGTGCCTCCTTCTTTTTGTAAGCATAACGCATAAACAACCTGCGCGAACAATAGATTGCTAATACTCGTTTCTTGTTGGTTGAAATCCGACGAAAAATCAAATCCTCCATCCCCAGTAACAACATCCATACTAGACCCATACTTTTCTTTGATGTAAACAAAATTATCAATGCTAAGAATATCCCCGGTATTATCTACTCCATATTCTAGATTTACATTCTTGTGTTTTTGTAGGAAATGTTTAATTTTTTTCCATCCAGGAACATTAGGATCATTGCTATCGTTCAATATAGTCATCCCATAATAAATGTCTTCTTTCGAATTTCGAATATTGGACAGTGCTTCAATAAACCCCCCAGGTCCTTCTGCAAGATGAAATGATTGGATTGGCTTACTAGACAAATGAAGTTGAAACGTATGTAACATTTCTATCATTTTGAAATAAGACCGAGATAAAGGAACATAAGAAGACACACATTTTTTTTCAAATGGGATGTTGGTATGTATATATTCATACGGATTTGTATATTTCTTGAAAATATCCCAATCTTTTTCGATAAAACCAATTCGCTCTTTTAGTTCTTGAATATAAATATTGTGGGAAAAAGAAATGACCGGAAAAGACAACGACGTATCTTCAACAAAGTCAATATACTTGTATGAAAAAATATTGGTTTTAGGTAATAAATAATAGGTCATAATAACGATATATTATTTACAGGCAAAGGTTTATATTATTTCTTATAGGTTCCATTTACTTGGTGATGGCAATATTGCGTTTCTTTTTGGATACCTTTTTTAATACAGGTTCGGGTTTCTCTTTGACAGGAGGAGCAATAGAAGCAACAGAAGAAACCTTTTCAACATTTTCCATATCAACATTTCTGACTTTTTTGAATATATAATATCTGTTTAAGAATGATATTTGTTTTTCTTCTTCGCTCATATACAATGCTTCTTTATAATTACGCTTTCTCTCAGGGAACTGTTGTAGTTCTTGTTTCATTTGGTCATATAAATGTGAGAAGGAATTGCTTGCACCAGGCATGTTCATATGCGACGCTTCTTCGTCGTCTATCAATACAAATCCATAGTTTTCCATAGCCCGAACAAAGAATTCATAATTGACCAAATATTCAGGAAATGGTTTATTGATACTTTCCTGGTAAATTTCAATTCCATAGCCAATGCTTTCCTCATCATTAGGGAAACCAGTCTTATCATACAGTTTCTTAATCTCGTAAATCTTTTTCCCTTTCTTCATAAAGGAAATGCTATCATCCTTGGTTGTGTTCTTTAACATGTCAAATACTTTGTTTCCATCATACGTGGTTGCTATAAAGTAACCATCTAATTTTGTGCACTCACTAATATTACGCATGAACCCGTGGAACTGTGCTTTGCTTTCAAAGAAATAGTGTATAGCAAACTGACAAGAACTGATATTAAATCCATTCTCTCCAATACCATAACTCTTATATACAACAGGAGAAAGTTTTTCCTTATCTTTTGAACCCTTTCCAAAGACCGCATTTGTGATCTGCTTATCACGCTCACTATGGAAAGCAGTTCCATTACGAATGGATTCTGCACTATTTCCGTGGACGAATACACCTGTTGGCAGACGGACATTTTTCTCTTTCATTCCCAAATACCGTGCACATACACCATCAAATGAGTTGTGAATGTTATCACGAGAAACATCAATGCCATACACAAACTCTAGTTTGCTATCAATCCATTTGGACAAATCTCCTCCCTTACCTACTGCATAATCTATCAAAGTATCATTGGCATTCGATACTCCTTTAATCAAATATTTCTTGACATACTTGTTGTGGAAATCACGCAATGCACGAGTGGAAGTTTCCGTTTTTGTATCGCGATAATAAACATCGGAATCTTCAATATATTCAGGTATATTAGTTCCAGTCATTAACATGTTCTCCGTGATAGGGTTATGAATCGTATACCAATTGCTATTGGCGACATGATACGCATTGCCATAATTCGACTGTCCATTTTTCAACTCTGTTGTTTTGTCGTGTCGAACGCGGATAGGAACCCATTTCCATTGAGGTTCATTTGTATGAACGTATTTAAATTCTACAATCGTATTTTCTTCAAAATATTCACCTTCTTCTGTTGTTAATACAGGGGTCCCATTTTGTGTGGTCAATTTAATATTACACAAATGAGCATTTGGATCAGGAGGATTGGTTGGTTGAAAAGGAACCGGCTTATAAGACTTGTTGTTGTCAATATCATCTTTTAGTGTTGTTTGGTCCTGAAGAATTTGCGCACAAGGATTAATATACCCGTGTAATTCCTTGTCATATCCACAACGCAAGACCAGCGTTTTAAACTGTGTTAGTTGTCCCGTTTGTTGTAGATTGGCGCCATCTTCAAATATGTTGGATACCTTATCCTGACCGTGTTCGTCTTTTAAGGTAGATACTAAGAAATCAATTGTATTGAACTCAGGAGGTTTCCATTTGAGGGAATATTTCCATGTTTGCTTGTTCACCTTGGTTGGCACTGTTTTACCATCTCCATTGACAGGCAAATAGCTAGGTGTAAAGATCAACCCATCTGTTTCATATTCATAGTTATTGTCATATTGTCGGGTTAATACCTGGAAACAACATTCGAATATGCTTTCGTATTCTGTTGTTTGATAGAATTCCTTGACTTGGAACCTGATATTTGGTGTCATCGTCTTATATTTAGGTTTCACTTCTTGTTCGTGGGACTTATCCAATATGGAAATTGCATCTAATTTGTCAACCACTTCGTTTAATAAGGGATACCGAGCATGTTCTTCGGATAATTTGTTTTTTTTCATAAAGGGAAATTCACGGATAGACTTTTTGTTTATATAATAAATATCAAATGCTGCATATACATTGATGTCTTTCTTATTTTTGTCTTTTTTGATATATTCTCCGTCAATAATTGTATTATATAATTTTTCATTCAAGGTTTGCGTTCCTGTAAAGATGATGTTCATGGTGGTGTCAATAAAGTAGATCTTTCCTTTGGAATTGACAAAACATAACATTCGATCACCATCTGCTTTGTCTGTCACTGTATAATCGCTACGAATATTAGGTGCAGTTGAATTTTCATTAATGGGAACAACGTTTTCCATTTGAAGTGTATACGAACTTGGACCAGTAAAGTCCTTGGGAGTAATGCGACGTTCAGGAACAGACCCATACAGAATGGTTACATACTCATTCAATATCGTTTGACACTCATCATAAGAGATGGGATATTTAGTTTGCTGTAGTCCTGACAACACAAAACGGATACATTTTCTAAGATCACGCAACAAAGCATCTACATTGTCATAAGGTGTTCCTGTTCCTACGCGACTATTGTCTATTTCCAACTCAATCTCGTAGTGTTCTACATTATCAAGAACACCGGCATCTTGAATAGTATATTGCTTTATTGGGATACCTTTATTGCTCCTGGAACTCTTCACAATACTGACATCTGCAAAGATAGGATAAGTAGGATGTTCAAAACGCACACGATTAATTAGACGAAATATCTTTTTATCGTCTTTCCAAGACCCAATGATAGAGCGAGCAACATGGCTATTTGAATGAAAATCCTTCTCTACTTGAAAAGAACCACGAAAATTAAATTCATCCATATCCACTTTTTTCACAAACTCGTCATTATGGCGCGCAGGTGTTTTCTGCGTGAACTTAATTTTATCAAACGTGCTAGATGGTAAATGAAGTAACTTATCAATGTCATTTGTTTCGCAATACTTTTGAATCAAATCCATTCCTACGATTTCAGTACGAATATTAGACATCATGGTTCGCCCAGTATTCTTGTTAATATATTCGTTCTGAACACGCAACATTTGTAATCCTTTGGTATTCCCTGTTCGAAATCCACATTGATACAATTGTTTAATGACATTATCATAATTATTTTTGGTAATTGGTCGGTTCAATCGTTTATTTGTTCCAAAACGAATCTCAAATTCACTAGTTCCTTCTCTTGACTGATTCAGATGCGGTTTGCTTTCTAAATAAAGGGATACAAGAGAGTTGAACTCATTTTTTTTTGATTTACTGCTCGTATTTGGTTCCGTTTCATTCATAATATATGACCTTATATAGTAATTTCATATATTATTTTTAACTCCATTCAATTTTACCATTGTATACTATTTGTGATATAAGAATACAACTCGGTTTTTTTCATTGTCGTTGACAACGATAGTTTGGTTGCGATTTCTTGTAGGTCACTCAGTTTATAGTTGGAGATTGCTTTTAATGGTTTATCATACTTTTCTAAACTTAAATAACGCTCTTTAATATCGTTTATGTTTTCATCACCATCTTTTAATTTGAATGTTTTATCAGCATCCACGTACAATACAATTGTTTCTTCCGAATCTTCATAGACAATTTCAAGATAACTTTGTTTTTCTTCATTCACAATTAATATAGTTTGTTTGTAGTAACAGCAATATGCAGCAATATTGGACAACGAACTACTTTTTTGATTGGTCAACAAATCAGAATAAATTTCTTCGATACCGACCTTTGTTGTTTTTTTATTACACAACTTCCATCGCGATGGTTCTTTTTTAAGGGCAGATACAATGTCCTGATGAACATTCAATTTACGGACGCCATCATTTCTATCTACCATTTGATATTCAGCATATCCATTTACTGCAATAAAAATAGACCAGAATAAGGTATCGCGTTGTGTGGGAATAATGAACCCTTTCGAATTGTCATTCTTAATGGTTGTATCAATAATATTTTGTGGACTCTTATCAGGCACAGGAATAGTAGTTTTTATACTATTATCCAATGTAATTGCGGACGTCCACATATAAGGAGCTAAATCATTTATTACATCACATACATTATTGTTTTTTTGGAAACAATAAAATATTTTATCAGCAATTACCGTCATATTATGGTGTTATATGATATAGGAGCAATGTCTTTATCTTGTTTTTCGCAGAAGAATGATTTCTTGAACTCTTCCTTCTGGTATTCTGCTGTCTTAAACGTTGTTGTTTGCTCTTCTATGTAAGACAAATATTCTGTAAATTCTTTTAATACCACATCAGGTAAAATTGACATGTTAATAAACACACCATTTTTATTTTCGCTTATTTTACATTTGTAATTGTTTATAATTTTTAATAAATGAATATGATGATGTGTGTCAATCTTTTCTATTTTTTCTTTTAATTCATTCAGTGCTGGAATAGAATAGGAATTAGTAGTCATATTCTATAGATATAAAAAAACATTTATATTATTATTTGTATACTTGTTTTTACTGTTCTTCGAAATTAGGAAGTCTTACATCATTGTTCATTGCTTCACTATCGTCTCCTCCTTTCTGGTTATCCTTATACACTACACGTTCTTTAATTAATTCTGCAATTACACATATATAAGGGTCATTCAATTCAAAACGAACACCAATAACACGCACTTGCACTTTTTGAGATTCTTTGATTTCTTGGAAATAAGTATTATTATAATGATGGTCACGCGCAATAAATACGTTAATCGGAACGTCTTCACGGTCGTCAACTACTTCGCAATGAATGCCTGCCTTGGTGATTGTTTTTACATCACAATTCATAATCATATTTTCAACGGGATAACACACACTACATTCAAATACTACCTGAAAATCTACCAGTTCATCATTAACAATGCCATTGGAATAAGAAACAATGCGAATGGATCCCTGTTTTATATACCCTTCCACATTACAATGTCCCTCTAATTGATGACGAAGACGAGTTTCCAAATTTTGTTTTATATTTTTTCCCAATTCTACATTAGATAAACTAACTTTGCGGGACAACAAAGAGTTGGTATATATTCCGTAAATTTTCTTTGACTTCTCCATTAGATATATAACTAGCATATGTTTATTTCATTAAATCAATTTTATTTTTTTCTCGGTGCACTAAAGACATCTGCGTGGATATAAAATAATTCTTGTGAGAGATACCATATTTGGTCTTTATCAAGCTGCTGAAAATGACGCAATAATAATTCTAATAAAATACACAAATCTTTGGATATGAATACGCTCTTACTTTTTTTACTAAGGTTAAATTTATTGGTGTGTAAAGTTGAAAACCATTTTTTAATAGACGCTGTATTATGAATTGATTTTTTAGTAATGCTATTCAAATATTTATAAAGATCTTCAATGGTAACATTTCCACATCGTTTTCCCGCATAGTTTCCTTGTACAGTCTTTTGTCTAAATTTAAATTCTAATAAATTACTGTCTTTGATATACGAGTGGAATCCAAAAATGTCATTAAATTTACTCATTGGTTTGTACAATAGATCCAATTCCTTTTTATAACGAAAATGTAAAGCTTCGTCTATTAATTCCCAAGTGGTCGTAAACTTATAGATTGACAATTTCTTGATTTTATTATCATAAAACACATAAAGGTTTTCGTGAGAAGGAAGTAGATGTTGTGTAATACAGTTTTTCACTTGCTTACGAATGCCATTACTATCCCCCTTTTTCAAAATATCTTCAAATATAGGGCGCTTTGTAACCCAATCCATCGTATCAAACCAATGGTCCACTATATATTGTTTAAACTGGTCTTCTGATACATTATGTTGGTCATATAAAAAGTGTTTTACTAACATAGAACGCGTATACCAATTATCTTTATCACCTTCATAGGTATCATTTATTAGAGCATCGACTATTTTCTCTAATTCAGAAAGTTGAGACGATATAACTTGTGTATTTACATCATCGGTCGCTTCCAATGTTTCCTGTCTTGAATCACCGGTAACACGAAATGGAACTTTTAGTTTAGTTTCTTTTTGCTTATATAGCAAAGGAACTTTTCGTTCATATAAAGAAATATATTCATCAGTGACTTCATAAGGCTGATATAAATAGTAATTATTACGATGTATCAAATACCCTTTACGATTATATTGGTCGTAAATAGGTTCTGCACGATTTCCTGAAAATCGCTGTAATACAAAGTCAATTTGCTCTTCTGGGTAAGAGTGTTTCGTATTAATTAAATTATATAAGGTCTCTTCTTTGAAATAAATCTCTTCTCGGAATAACTCTCTTATGCGTTTCGCTATAGATAAAGTATTGTTTTTGGCATAATATAAACTATTTGTATATTGATAATTTTTTTCACTATAATTATCTTGCAACATACATTTATACTGGCAATTTTCCATATAATCGCAAGCAGAACTATTTTTCTTGTCCCCTACGTTGAATACAAATGGGTATCTATTTGTTGATGTTACAATGTCCAAGGTTGTATTCATATTTTCTTCCGTGTAATTTACTTGAGAAGAGTTCAATAAGCAATCAACAGACAACTCTTTCATCATTCTGGTAACTTCTCCTATTTTTGTTGCCTTTTGTTCTGCGAAACGATATACATATAAATCTACAGTTTCTTTTCCTTCTATGGGTGTTGTAGCATGATGATAAATCTCTACATTTCGTTCCTCAAGGGGTAGGGCGCAATGACTGTTATTTCGGACACCTCTTCCTATAATTTGTTCCATGCGATTCATATTATACCATGGTTCCATCATATGGACTTGGCGAATGTTCTTGAAATCAAGTCCTTCTGCAGCTGCCTTGGTGATTAATACTACTTTTACACGACTACCATCTTTGTTATCTGCGCTGGTGATATATTTCAAATCTTCAATGTTATTAGCAGAAAAACTCTTATCTCCTGTAATCATAACATACTGAGCAGGTAAGAAGGAACGAGACTCGATAAACATATCCTTTGTTTGCATTGTTAAACTATCTATCTTGGGACGTTTGTATTGACCGCTTAACAAACTTTTAGAACGCGTCGAACTACTATATTTCGAGAACCCCATTTCTTCCAACGCTAAGGCCATCGGTATAATGCCACCACTTAAATAATTGGAATAAATCATAATAATACCAGAAGCCCCTTGTTGAATAATATCTAATATCTTTTTGATTTTATGACTGTATTTGCCAATGTGTTGATATTGAAAAATAGGCTCCTTGATTTTATACTCGTAATCATAATTGCTCATTGTTTCCTTGTCATATTTATTAGTCATTATTGATTTCAACCCTTCTACACCAATTAATTTGTCCATAGATAGTTTCGTATAATCATCTTTTTCAATCAATTCGTTCAAATTAACAGAAGGATACACAATATTCAAAGCTTGTAAGGGTTTCTGTAAAAAGGTATACCCAAAAGTTTCCATATTTTCAAAATTACTATAATCATTTTTCTCTACTAATTTTTGTTTCATATATTCCATTATATAAGCATATCCTTTTGCTTGATATGAACCTATGTTGTGGGTGTAAAGATCCAAATGTTTTATTCCATCTGTTAATTCTGCACCATTCAATTGATATTTGGGATAGTCCTCAATAATATTTATGTAATTTTTGAAAGTGGCATTGTCATCATCATTGACAACAAACTGACTGGGATATAAACGATGAGGGAAGGTATATGGATTTTCGCCACGCACATAAGAAATGTAACCGTTTAACTTTCGTTGTAGCAATCTCAATCCTTTGTGTTCATCATCTTTGATCAGGTTGTCGTTTCTATCAAACACCTGACTAATTTGAATTTCACTACGTCCGTCAATACGATTAAGTAAATTAGTTATCCAAACAATTTCCTTGGGACTATTGTAAAGAGGAGTAGCGGATAATAATACTAAACGTAATGTATCAGAGTAAGTAGCAATATCAAATAACATGTCTACCAACACTTTATCTTTGTTGTCTTCCGACTTACGTATGTTATGAAATTCATCAATAATGAATACTGTATTGTTCAAATATTTTCTAACGCGACTTTCTTTCAATGTATTGATAGATTCTTCAGATGCTGATTTGTCAGAAAATGACATGATTTTATATATTTTATTTGCTAATTCACGATACCCAATGAAAACATAATTATCATTTATAATAGCATCAATAGATTTGACAATTTTATCAAAACTCATCTCTTTTGTTGCATTAGGATTTATTTCTTGTAATAATTTATTACCTATACACGTAGATAGATTCCATTGTCCATTTTCAAATTTTAGTTTGCGATCATCGAATAGTTGTAAGCGGAACCCCTTTTGAACTGAGGGGGATGCTACAATACAGATTTTACCAGTTAATCCAAACGTGGTTTTGTCAAAGCCCATTTGCTTTCTATATACGCGTGCTTCTTCAGCAATTCCAATGGCACTACATGTTTTTCCTGTTCCTAAGCCGTGATATAACAATAGAGAATTATAAGGAGTTTCAGGAGACAAAAAATTTTTCACAAATAATTGATGAGGCAATAATTCGAATTCAGCATTACACTTATTTTCAGATTGCTCTTTAATATCATATAATTCTCCATCATATTTGGTATTTACAAACTCTTGGCGCTCTGCTATTTTTTGTTGAAAGGTTGGATCATTTATTTCAGGATACAAGAATTCATAATCTGGTGCCTCTTGGGAAATATTAGCATAATTTTCGTGAATATACTTGTCTTGGTCTGAAGATGATAGTTCTTGATAGTCATTGTTATTGGATGTTTCATTAGGTGTAGGTATGTATGCTTCTTGTTCTTGTTCTTGTTCTTGTGCCTTCGATTCCTCTACAATACGTTCTACTTCTTGTACGGGTGTAGGTTCTTGCTCTTCTTCTGGTTCTTGTGCTGGAGTGGGTTCTGGTTCTGGTTCTTGTGCTGGAGTGGGTTCTGGTTCTGGTTCTTGTGCTGGAGTGGGTTCTGGTTCTGGTTCTTGTGCTGGAGTGGGAGTAGGCGATTTCTTAGAATTCTTCTTTGTTTTTCTAATATTGCGACGCCGTGTAACAATTTCTTCTTGTCTATCTTTTCGTTGACAAGTGCTTGTTTCGGTTTTCTTTTCCTTTCCATCGGCTGTCAAACAACGTGTCCCCCTTACGCACATTGCGTTTTCATCTCCACAATGTTCTCCCAATTGTTTTATAATTTTTCGTGTTTTATTGGTTTTAACCCCTCCTTTTTGTTGCAATTTAGTATTGGATTTCATTACTTAACATATAAATATATTCTTTTTACTTACATGTTACCAAAATTAACAAAACTTCACATAAGAATAATAACTAAGTGTTGTCTCTATATTATGGAGCATCTTCTTTTTTTCTAAATTATAACCCCGTATGGAATCCATACACTGACTATACGTTTTCCATTCCATCTTACTAACTTCACTTTTCTCGTAATTATTGTTAGGTGTTTCAAGAGTATTTTGTACAAACCCAATAAAATATTTGTGTTTATAGGATTTATAATTGGATCCAGTAAAGTTTTCTTCAAATGGTATAATGTTTTGAAAATTATGAATATGCTTCACAGACATACCAGTTTCTTCAGTGAACTCACGCATAGCACAATCAAAATCTTTTTCTTGATAATTACGTCTTCCTTTAGGAAATCCCCATTCAGGTTCTTCCCATTCGACATATTTCTTACTTTCTTTAATAAGGTCTTGTAGTGTCAAAAATTCTTCTTTATAATACGTTCCATTAACTAAGGTATTGAATTTATTACGAGATACACTTTCTTCACGCTTATATTCAGAAGACAATCTTTCTTCTCCCCACACCATATTCCACAGTTCATCAAAATTAAATGATAAAAGACGTTCTTTTTCTTGCTTTGTCATCTGTTTAATTATATTTATGATATATGCTTTATTACCAATGGTATATTTTCCGCGTATAAAATTAATATATCCCAATGTATCCTTACGACGTATCATCAAATATTCTCGTTCTTGTTTATTATTAAAACGAAATGCAATGATGCCTATACTTGTGATGGGTAATTTACATTGATTATAAGTATGACCTTCTTTACCGCAATTATTACAATAACAATAATTCATACGTCCGCTTCTTAATAATAAAATCTTCTTTTTATATAGTTCGTAATGGAGTTTGATCCTAATGTCTGGGGACCACATTATTGGTTTTTTTTACATACTGTTGCAGAATCTTACCCGTTGTATCCAAATGAAGTCACTAAAAAAAAATATTATGAGTTAATTCAAAACATGCCATTATTTATTCCCGTAGAAGAATTGGGTAATAAATTTAGTGCCATGTTGGATAAGTATCCCGTATCTCCTTATTTAGATAATCGCGATTCTTTTGTGCGTTGGGTTCATTTTATCCACAATAAATACAATGTATTATTAGGAAAACCAGAAATATCGCTTCCTTTAGCACTAGAACTTTATCGTGACCAATATGAAGAAAAGGGATTTATAAAGTTAAAACAATGGAAATATAAGAAACATTTACTATTCCTTTCGTTAATATTATTCTGTTGTCTCATTATCTATTACCTTTATTCATAATTTCTAGTAATACTATAAACAAAGTAAGATGAAATTAGAATTATTTATGATAGCAATTACAACTTTTATTATAGCCAACATATACAGTGATGGAAAATATCTTAAAATAATGTTGTCGTGGAAAAAATATTATCAAATGGTGGGAGTTGCATTCGGAGCATTCATGTTGTATATTCTAATAAAAAAGAATCCATTACGTGCCAAAGAAATGCTTACCACTTCCAATGAGGTAATAAAGCATCTTCCTATTGATAAAAATACATCCAGCATTATTTCACCCATATTAGATTTCACATCAAAACAAAATTTTGGGCAAGGAACACCTGGTAATCCTGTGATACCATTGTCTAACTATTCTACCCCTCAATATGTTCAAAACCGAGTGCTAAATTCAGGAAAAAACAAAACCAAGCGTTCTGTAAGTGAAACAAAAAAGAAATTCGTGGCATCCAGACAGAATTGGCACTGTAAAAAATGTAATAATCAGTTATCCGCATGGTTTGAAGTAGATCATGTTACTCGTTTAGAAAATGGAGGGTCTAATCATGTAGATAATTTAGTAGCACTATGTCGTGAATGTCATGGTGAGAAAACGGCAATGGAAAATTTATAATCTATAACTATAATAAATATAGACATAGATGAATCAAGATACTACAAATAATGAAACTTCTATGAGAATTATGGACAAGATTATTACAAATACTAAAAATGTAGGAAATTTACCAGGAAAACTAATAGAGCCTATATATACGAATACAATAGGATTATGGAATAAAATAGATTTTGAACAACAATGGGGGTATCAAGTATTACATTACTTATTTGTATTGGTTTCGTTAATAATGATTTGTATTTTTTTATATACTTCGTCTGTTGATAATGACCTATTTGAGAACGTGAATAGTAAGTATAAAATATTGTATACGGTAATGCCGTTATTCTTGTTATGTGTATTGAGTGGCTACTTTATAGTTTCTAAAAATATTCGTGCTAACAATTTTTACACGTTTTCTAGTATTCTTGTAAGCGTTGCATTAATAGCAGCAAGTATTTATTTCTTTACCACTAGCACTTCTACAGGGAATTCGATTGCGGGATATATCACTGGTATCTTATTCTTGTCTTTTGTTATTACTTCATTGGCTGTATTATTTTACTTTTCTGGTAAATATTTACAGCGTTTAGAAGGTGTTCCAGGATTCATTACTCATGTTATTTTTTACATCCCTTGCTTACTGCTACAGTTTATTGGTTTCTTAAAACAACAATTTAATGATACTACAAATGATGTGTTCTACTTATTCCTTATTTTGATAGCCTTGATTATTACCTATCTATACTTACCAAAAATAATTCGTTACTTCTATTATCGTTCTTCCATTCCTCTTCTACCGAAAAGTGTATTTTTAGATTCAAAACAAGCAATAGCTGGGAGTGATTCTTGGAAACAAACAGATCAAGATGGAAACCCAAGATTCAATCAACATTTTGGATTATCCTTATGGTTATACTTGAACAACCAACCTAGTAATTATGAAGCATATGCTAAGGAAACAACCATTTTAGAATTTGGTGGTGGTGCTCCTAAGATTACCTATGAATATGAAAAGAATGCAGAAGATGAGATGGACAAGTTAAATATCTATTTCACTAATAATGAAACATATAACAGAGAAGCAATCACTCTTCCCATAAAGAAACAAAAGTGGAATAATTTAGTGTTTAATTATAATTCTATGCACGCAGATATATTTGTGAATGGTGTATTGGAACGCACATTAAGCTTAAAACATAAATATCCAGTATTCAAACAAAATGATATTTTAACTGTTGGGGCAGATAATGGACTAGACGGTGCTATATCGAATATCGTTTATTATCCACACACATTAACCAAAAATCAAATAATATCTCAATACAATATTTATAGTATGAGAAACCCACCTGAATATATTGAATAATGTTACTCCCAAAAAAAGATGTGGGAATAAAATATAGAATGAATTATCTTATTATTGGTTTAGGGGTTTTAATCATTTTACTTATTTACATCTTGTATCAATATTTCACCAAAAAGGATTCTGTATTAACCAAAGAAGGAAGTTTGAAGACTGCCATTCCCAATATTACAAACATTGATAAGCCTACTTCATCAAGATATGCATATGGGATATGGATTTATGTGAATACTTGGGATCCTACACAAGAAAAAACCATTTTTTCACGAGCAGAAAACTTACAATTATACTTGGACAAATCTTCACCTTCCTTAAAATGCCGAGTTAAAATGAGTAACGAAGAAGTAGGGAAAATGAGCGAGGAAATCATCATCACCGATAATTTCCCACTTCAAAAATGGACACATATCATTGTAAGTGTTGATAACCAGTTTGTAGATACTTATTTGGATGGAAAATTAGTGAAATCCCAACGTTTCTTCAATCCTGAAGGTAATATTATGCCTTTGGTTCCAGGAAAAGAAGGAAATATTAGTTTTGGTCAATTTGACGCTTATGTCAAGGATTTCAAACGCTGGACACAACCTATGGACCCCCAAACTGCATTAAATGAGTTCATCAAGGGCAGTGAATTCGGTGCTGTTGAGAAGGTGTTTGCAAACTATGGTGTGGATATTTCGATATTAAAGAATAATGAACTACAAAAGAAGTTTTCGTTATTCTAAGTGTATTAGAAATAGTCAGTGATTCGATTTAGATATTTGAAAGAATAATTTTTATCTATATATTATAACAATTATTCAATGGAAAACCAAAACTCCAATCCAACTACTAATTTTTCCTTACCCAATAGACAAGACATTGATAAAGGAGTTCAAAATTTAGGGGATACACTACAATCTACTTCCGAAAATATTAATGAACAATTTAGTGACTTCTCAAAACAAGCAACTACGGGTGTAGGAGCAACTGCTGTTTTTTTACAATCCAATACTATTATTGCAAAATTTGCCTTCATTATTTTGATATTGGTTCTTTTTCTAATACTATTGAACATTGGTATTTTGATATTAAGTAGAATCTTTTCTCACTCGGAAAACCCTTACTTAATCAAAGGTATGATTGATGGCAGTAATGCTCGTTCAGTAGCTCAAGATACCGAAAAGGGCAACGCCATTCCTATTTATCGTTCTAATAACGAAGACGAAGGAGCAGAGTTTACCTGGTCTTTTTGGTTGTATCTTTCTGATTTAGGTAATGATCCTAAGAAACAAAAATATCAACACATTTTCAGCAAAGGAGAAGGCACTTTTGATAAAACAACTGGAATTATGTCTGTAAATAACTCACCTGGTGTATATTTGGAACCAAATAACAACAATTTGTATATCAAATTAGACACTGTTGACCACACAGACAGCAATAATAAGATAATTGTTGACAATATTCCTATCAAGAAATGGGTTCATGTTGCTATACGCCTTGAAAATAAAGTAGTAGATGTCTATGTAAATGGTGTTATTTCCAATCGTCTGGTCCTTAACAATGTAATTAAGCAGAACTATCAAGATGTTCACATTGCCGGTAATGGAGGGTTCAATGGAAAATTATCCAACTTGAGGTATTACGCAGAATCTCTCAATATGTTTGAGATCAATTCCATTCTTCAAAAAGGTCCCAATACCAAAACAGTTGATACAAACTTGATTGCAAAGAATAACTACTCCTATTTGTCTAATTATTGGTATACTTCAAAATATTAAGCAACATATATTATCTATCAGGATATAATATATGGCTGATTCCAATGATATTAACACATGCAATGAAATAAGACAACGCAGAAAACAAATGGTATTTACAGTTCCCCCGGTTCGTTATGAACTTATTAGTCCTTATCCTAATTATAGTCAAGAGCAATTAGACATGCGAAGAAAAGCTGAAATATTAGAATATGGGGGAAATAAACAAGCGTCAAAAGGGAATAACTTAACAAAAAAACAAAAACAAGCGTTGGCATTGTCAGGGAAAACAAAACAAACCAGTTCTTATGCTACTATCTATTCTAGTTCTTCACAGCTTATGTTTGACACGCAACTAGGTTTGAATACACTTACTTATACAACAACAGGAGTTAAAGCAGATTCAGTAGTGAATTGTCCCATTCAAAAATCGTCAAGTAGAAATGCAGGTGTTCCTGGTCCAGAAATTGAATTATTCAAAGATCCTTCTGTTCCCTTATATAATTATAAAACCAACACTAATGCATTGGGTATTGAAAATCAAACAAATACCGACAAAATCCGATTTTCTGTAAACCAAAATATTGCCATCACAAAAGATGTTAGTGGACACTTATTCACGTTATCCATACAACCTGGAATTGACCAACAAACATACAATTTTGAAGTTAATATTCCATTTAGTTACACAGTAGAAGGCGTATCTTCACGAAACTTAAGTAATGTTGTGGAACCATCGTTTAATGATATATCGTTTAATATAGGAACTACCCCATTTTCTTTTTTCCCATTATTTAATGAGTCCTTAGTAACCAGCACCACACCTGTGGTGAATATTGTAAGTGATATTAGTGGATTTACTTTTGATTTATCCAATAGTGATTTCCCCCAAGAAAATGTGGGATTTCGTGCTATTGTCTTTGGAGGAATGATTAATATTTCTAATTTGTCATTGAGCACTGAAAATGGATACGTCTATGACTTCAAAATTTTACCGACCATGGATATTCTAGCTTCCAGTGTAACACCGAATTTTACAGCAAATTTCTATAACACCGTTAATGGATTCAAAAACATTAAACAAGGAATTTTATTTAATATTTCATCAAATTATGTAGGAGTGGACGGGTCTTCTAATTTAATTAGAGCATCCTTAGATACACAACCATCTACCACACCATATAGCAATTTTAATATTGTTATGATTGATAGTTCTGGTAAGAAAACAACTTACGTAAAACCATTTTCTGGGGATACCATTATTATGCCAACGGTTTAATTATCTGTTTCCCAAGAAGACGACAAATAATCAGATACATATTGATATACACTGCCACTAGGAATAGTAACGTCAAATTCTGCTTCGTCAATACGATTAATGCAATAACAAGTAAGATGAATAAAATGTTCTAACAAAGACACTATCATTTCCATATAAAATGGGTTCATTGTCTCTATATAAGGTTTGGTAAATGGAGCAAAGACATGATCACTATGTTCCACAATAAAAGTAGGAGTCCAAGTTTCATTAATGGGTAGTTTTTTTGTATGTTTGTATAAATAAGGCATCAATGCTACAATTGATTTTATCTTTTTCAACATTCCTTCTTTATGGTCGCTTTCTTGATATATACTCGGTGTTTGAATATATGTTAAGAACCACTGTAAATCTTGTAATACATTTCGATCCAATGGTAAGGTTTTGTTATCGTCAAGTTGAATATACTTTAATGATGAATATTCTACATTCTCGTCTAGCATGGATTGGTTCTTCTTTTGGGAAGGATACAACGAAAAAATACTTTTATCCATTAATTCATTTTGAATCAGTTCTTTTTCTTCCATAGAAAGTTCCATATGAGAATAATCTCCACCTCTTACATTATCTATACCAAAGTTTTTCATGTAGCGTTTAACATGATGGTTCCAATCTAAGAAATGTTCAATAGGTATTACATCTTCAACGCATATGGGAGTATAAGTTTTTACAAAATCATATTGGTCGTATGCATTTTTTATAACCACATTTTCTTGTGTGTATTTATTTGCTATCTGTAGAAAGCGTTTCTGCTTATCTAAATATATTACGTGAATTGCTGTATTATCTTCCATTAGAAATAAAAACAACGATGTTTTTATTTCCATTCTAAGTTAATTATACTTGTCTTGTCTTTAAAGGATGGTCTTTTTGAACACTAACATTTGTTTGTTGTGTTGGTACTTGCTTTGATGTCATACAAGTTTGTTTACTGAGGAACACCTGTCCTGATAAGCATTTCTCTCCTTCTTTAATTTCAGCGCATCCACGACGTCCTTTGTATTCTCCTACAAGGCACCATTGTTTTTTGCTAGAAGTAATGGGTTTTTGGATAGGACTCTCCGTATTATCCTTCTTGATCTCGGGAATTTCTATTTTTTTAGATTGATTCAATGTCTGTTGTAACGAAGGACGACTAGCATCCTTTAAAAGGTCTCCTACGCTGTCCAATGTTCCACCAGTTATTTCTACACCAGCAGTTGCTGTGGTTGTGAATAATTTGGCAATTTGTTCAATTAATACACCCAAGGTAAAGGCAAATATGGATACAATACGAGTAATCAATGGGCTGAAAATATTGACAACACTTTCTAAAAATTCTCCAAGCATGTTCAATATATTTATACCTAATAGTGAAAATATGATTAACACAATTAACACCAAAGATAAAAATTTATTTAGATTTACTAAATTACCGGAGTTATCATTAGTTATTTGTTTTATAACATTATCCATCTCTATATATTCTACATTTATAAAAAATTTAGGTTCGTTTGCTTTTCAAAATCTTTATATTTAAGTAATGTAAAATGGGCATCACTCACTTTATGGATTCCATGCTATATGTTACCTTGGTAATTACATTTGTATTGATCCTATTAATTGTGTATCATTTTAAGCAACGTGTATCTGTTTTAGAGAAAAAGAATGCAACTATGTTAGATTTAATAAATAACATGGTACAAGAAATCAATGTGATACGACGCCATGTTTCGAATCCAACATCGATAATGGAATTTAGTGAAACTCAACCAATGGATATGCAAATGTCATATCCACAAGGGAATCAACAACCTACTATATATGTAGATGATGAGGATGATGAGGATGATGAGGATGATGAGGATGATGAGGATGATGAGGATGAGGAACAGATTCCTCATGGTGTAGAACGTTGGGAACTTATGACTCTTGGAGAATTGTAATGAAGTTTTAAAATAAAACTCATTTAATAATAAATGTACAAGAACAAGAG
>Ga0181568_10001150_pt1 | contig 24337 bp, 25 predicted proteins | sample 101ome_20_FD_133758 | JGI IMG/M metagenome (GOLD analysis project Ga0181568, IMG submission 133758) | Coastal salt marsh microbial communities from the Groves Creek Marsh, Skidaway Island, Georgia - 101404AT metaG (megahit assembly) | ecosystem: Environmental > Aquatic > Marine > Intertidal...
CGATGACGACGACGACGATGACGACGACGATGACGACGATGACGACGATGCGCCCAAGAAGAAACCCGTTCGCCGTGCTGTCGGTCGCCGCCCTGCGCCGCGCAAGGCCCCGGTGAAGCGTCGCGCCGTCAAGCGCAAGTCCGACGACGACTGATGGCGTCGCCCTATTCCGTCGTGACAACGGTGAATCAACATGAGTGAAACGGCAACACCCGAAAACGCAGCCCATGAATCTGACCACAGCGAAGCGTTCCTCTCTCTCGTGGACATGGTCAACCCGATGAAAAACAAACTCAACTGGTTGTTGTTGGCCATCCCCATCACCCTGTACTTTGAGTTCAGCCATTCTTTGCAAATGGCCTTCGTGTTCTCGATGATCGCCATCGCTCCGCTGGCCTTCCTGATGGGGAAAGCCACGGAAGAGATCGCTCTTCGCACCGGTGAGGCCATCGGTGGTTTGCTCAACGCTACCTTCGGCAACGCCGTGGAGATGATCATCGCCGGCATGGCGTTGTATGCCGCCTCACAGAATCCAGACATCGTCGAGACGATGGTCACCGTCACCCAAGCATCGCTGATCGGCTCCATCCTCGGCAACCTGCTGCTGGTGCTTGGACTTGCCATGCTCTACGGAGGTGTCAAGCACAACGAGCAAAATTTTGCCAGCCAAAGCGGTCAGATGAACGGGGCACTTCTGGTGATGGCCGTGGTCGCTCTCATCGTTCCATCAGCCTTTCATCACAGCGGTGGTTCTTCGGCTGAGGTCCTCAACCTCTCCTACGCCACCGCCATCATTTTGCTTGTCATTTACGGCTGCTCCCTGTTGTTCCAACTCAAGACGCACGTAGACTCGTTTGAATCGGGCGGTCATGGCGAGCATGAACATCCCGAATTGAGCGTCAAGGACGCATGGACGTTGCTCATCCTTGCTACTCTCCTCGTGGGTTGGATGGCTCACGTGTTGGTTCACAGCCTGGAGGTCACGGTTGAGAAATGGCATCTTCCAGAGTTGTTCATCGGCGTGATTTTGGTGCCGTTCTTCGGCAATGCAGCCGAGCATTTTACTGCCGTGCTCGTGGCTGGCAAGGACAAGATGGACCTCTCCATCGCCATCGCCATCGGAAGCAGTGTTCAAATTGCCTTGTTCGTCGCTCCCGTGATGGTGCTGCTCGGTTGGGCGTTGGGTGTAGGGCTTCCCCTTGAATTCGGTCTGCTCGAGACCGCCGCCACCTTTGTCTCGGTGTTCATCGCCATCGCCATCCTCGCTGACGGAAAGACCAACTGGCTTGAGGGCGTGATGTTGTTGGCCTGCTATGCCATCTTGGGCATTGCGTTCTTCTTGATGTGAGGTGAACAATGTGCGAAAGCAGGACAAGATTGGGTACGGTTTGGTCGTCGTGTCCGTGTTGCTTGTGCTCGTTGGAACGGTCGGGTTCACCCTAAAGGGCGAGGTGAACGATGTTCCCACCCCCACCGTTCCCAACCGGACTTTCTTCGCTGACGAGCCGTTGCCCGAGCACACTCTTGGCATCTTTGTCACGGCTACCCTCACCCTGACATGGGACCGGGAGGACATTTACGTCGTCATCGCTGGTGAGGATGAGAAGAAGGCCTGCGAATCCGTTCCACCGGGTTTGATCAACGAAGGCAGCACGTCCTCTTGCAAACCCTTTGACAGCGATGTCATTGCGGGTGGAAACGACGGCGAGGTTGGTCTGGAATGGAAGGTTGAGGACGGGGTGTACTTTGCGGGCATCGGAACCACCAGCACCACGCAAGGCCTTCCTGAAGGCACTGATGTTAACCTCGACTACAGCGTTGATTTGCAGGCAGGGTTTGCAACCTACTTCATTTTCGCACTCATCGGCATAGGTGGGCTGGCTTACACCCGTGTGGAGTGATCATTCCACGCCTTCGTAGTACGTGGCCACCGCCGTATCGATTTCATCGAGGATGGCCGTTTCATCCAAGGTGAGCGTCGTGCCGTTCTTTCGCAATGCCTGACCGTTGACCCACAAATCAAGGCATTCTGCGCCGTTGAAGATGAGGTTGGCCAGGTGACGGTTGTCGGACCGGCCTCTCGGTCGCATGCGAACATCGTCGAGGTTCCACACCGCCCAATCTCGGCTGCCTTTGGTGGCCAAATCCATCGTGTCAACCGCTGGAAGAAGCGTGGCGTCCCAGTGGTCATGACGCTGAACGAGCGAGGCCAGACGGGCTTCTCCCTGCATGTTGAGCCCGTTGCCTGATGAAGCGGCTCCGTCGGTTCCTAAACGAACGTCGACACCTGCTTCCATATACGCGGGCAGCGACAGGGTTCCACCGCAAGCCAATTTCATGTTGGATGACGGACAATGAACCGCTGTCGCTTCGTGGCGCTTGAGGGTTCGAATCTCGTTCTTCTTGACCCACGAGGCGTGGGCGCAAACGGTACCGGGTTGGAAGAAGTCGATGCTATCGAGGTACTCGATGGGGTACATGCCGGTCTTGGCGTGGCAGTCCGCCACCTCTTTGCGCGTTTCGCTGACGTGGATGTGCAGCCGACCTTGTCGTTTTTCTGCGAGTTCGGATGCCCGACGCAGCGTGTCCTCGTTGCAGAGGTACACCGAGTGGGTGGCGATAGCGTACTGGACGAGGTCGCTCTCGCTGTTAGCGGCCAACAACCCGTCCAGTTCAGTCAGAGCTGAAGCGGCATCTGGGTGGCTTGGAAGGGCCGCATCGCTCACAGGTCCGCCGACCAAGCCCCGCAAGCCTGCTGAAGTCAGCACCTCTCCCGTGACAGAGGGAAAGAAGTACATGTCTGCGGCAAAACTGCTGCCCGTTCGAATCATTTCGGCGGCAGCACAGCGAGAGCCCATGCGAACATACTCGGGTGTGATGCGGGCTTCAGTGGGAAAAATAGCCTCGTTAAGCCAGCGATGCAGTGGATAACCGTCGCTGAAATCACGAGCGTTGAGTTGCATGGCCAAATGGGTGTGCCAGTTCTGAAAACTGCGGGTGATCAAACGCTTTGACCCATCGATGTCATCGAGCACGTCCTCGTCACCGTTGGACAGCGACCATGAACCGTCGGCGTGCAGCAACACGTCACCGACGACCTTCTCGCCTCCACGGTCATACAGGACCGTGTTGCGGTAGCGGACGGGCGGGGCGTCGCTCATGGTTGCCCGTGCGGCCCATGATTCAAGAACGCTGAGGTTTGCACCGAGGGTCTTATGTTTGATTGGGACAGCCGCTGGTTGCCGCCACTGTGGCTTAGTTGGTAGAGCATCTGATTCGTAATCAGAAGGTCGGGAGTTCGAGTCTCCCCAGTGGCTCCTTCACGCCTTGTTGGGCTTGGTTTTGATGTCGATGCCGAAGGCCACGGCGCTCTGTTCAAGACTCACGACACCGGGAAGTGGTCGTCCTGCGATGTAGTCCAAACACGCACCACCGCCCGTCGAGACGTGGCCCATTTTGCTGGCCAACCCACGCTTTGCGACCAAGGTGGCCGTGTGGCCGCCACCCATGACGGCGAAGCCGGGGGATTCGGCGCATGCGTTGAGCATCTCGATGGTGCCCAGGGCGAAATCGTTGTTCTCAAACACACCCGCTGGGCCGTTGAGAATGATGGTCCCCGCCTGTTTGATGGCTGTTGAAAGGTGGACAACGGATTTGAGTCCGATGTCGTGGAAGGGGGCTTCAATGGGAAAGTCCGCGAGGGGAATGTCCACGCGATTTCCTTCGATGTTGGCGGCCAAGTCCACCGGGAGGTGAATCTTGCCTCCGTGGTCGGTGATGAGGTCACGGGCCCGCTTGACGGTGCTTTGCCAGTGCTTGCCGATTTGCGATTTCAAGAATTCACGGTTGCCTTCCCCAATGTCGTAGCCAGCGAGGTCGAGCAGCAAATTGGCCACACCGCCTGTCGGCCACAGTTCATCGGCGATGCCGTTGCGAAGCATGTTTTCAGCGACTTCAATCGAGTCGTCCACCTTCACGCCGCCCAGCACCGCAAGGCACGGGCGCTGAGGATTTTCGAGTGCCTGGTCGAGTTTTCTCAATTCGTTGTTCATCAACTCGCCAGCCACGCAGGGGAGCATGCTGGCGAAACCGACGATGGAGGGTGTTGAACGATGGGCACAGGCAAAGGCGTCGTTGACGTACATATCGGCAACGCTGGAGAGGCGCTGCACCAATTGAGCCTCAGCCATGGCGGCGATATCACCTTTCATGGTGGCTTCTTCTTGGTCCATGCGGACGTTGTTGAGCATCAACAATTGACCCGATTCCATGGCTTCAATGGCCTGCATCGCCTTTGATCCGTGAATGTCGTTGACCCATTTGACGGGCCGTCCAAGCAGACGACCCAGTTCACGAGCGTGGCCCAGGGTGCTGGTGAAGTCGTCTCTACCCGGTCGGGATTGGTGAGCCAGAAGGATAACCTTCGCTTTTGACAACCGCTGCAGGGTGGGCAGGATGGCTCGAATCCGTGTGTCATCAAGGAAGGTCTTGGTGCCGGGGTCAAGGGGACTGTTGATGTCAACGCGCAACAAGACGGTTTTTCCGTCCACGTTGACGTTGTCCAAGGAGAGGACCTTCGCCATTGAATCAACCCAAGCGCCTTCGGTTTTTCATCCCTCGCTCCGTCGTGAGGTGTGAATCAAGTGCGATCGGACATCCCGAAATTTCAATGCATCCTGCGGGCGTCGCGCTTAGGAGCAACAAACAGAGGCAACCATGGCCCCCTCCAAAAGGTCGCAAGACGCGCGTTCCTCTCCTTGTTGGGGCGCGAAAGGTGATAAGGCCCGCGAAGCCCTTGACCTTCATGGCCGATGAGCCCCCCAACGACGGCACTCCATTGGAGGGTGCTCGACGACGTGCCAGCACGGCCACGTCAGCGTTCGGTGTTTCTCGTCGAGAAGGCCACGACGCCAGCGTCTACTACACCAGCCGACTCAACGAGGGACTGGTCAATTCCAGAGAGGTGGGTGACGAGCAAACCTGCCCTTTGGAACTGTTGGATTCGGTGTTGTGTACGGATGCACGTCGCTTGCCGTTGCCCGATAACTGCGTTCACTTGGTGGTCACCTCCCCTCCCTACAACGCCTCGAAGGAATACGATGAGAACCTCTCTCTGAAGGAATACTTGACCCTGTTGCACGAGGTGTTCGCAGAGTGCTACCGTGTGCTCGCTCCGGGCGGGCGAATGGTCGTCAACGTCGCCAATTTGGGCCGTAAACCGTACATTCCCCTCTCTTCTCACATCAACATCATCATGAACGAAATCGGTTTTTTGATGCGAGGTGAAATCATTTGGGACAAATCCGCCAGTGCTGGTTCCTCATGCGCTTGGGGCTCTTTCCAATCCGCCTCCAACCCCTGCCTGCGAGACATTCACGAATACCTCCTTGTGTTCTCAAAGGGTGACTACAAACTTCAGCGCAGCAAAAAGCAGCGGGAAGAAGGACGTCTTGACACCATTGGCCGCGACGAATTCATTCAGCACACGAAATCCATCTGGTCCTTTGCGACCGAGCGTGCATCTCGGGTCAATCATCCCGCTCCGTTCCCCGTAGAATTGCCCAAGCGTTGCATTGAGATGTTCACCTTTGTTGGTGACGTGGTGCTTGACCCCTTCAACGGTTCAGGCACGACCTGCGTTGCAGCGAAGATGCACGGACGCCGTTACATCGGCGTGGACCTCTCAGCCGATTATTGCGACATCGCAGAGGAACGGTTGAACGCAACACCCGAGGCAAACCTTGACGACGTTCTCGCTCATTCCTGAATCAAGCTGTCCCAAAACGACCCGGATGCTTCCTTTTCATCCTCACCTTCCGCTGGCAGCGAGGGGGGCTCTACAACGGATTCCACCACCTTGAGCGTCGGTTCTTCGACGGGCGGAATCGCTTGTTGTATCATCGGTTGGGTTTGGATGATGTTGACGTGCTGTTCGGCGTTGAGCGCTTTGTTGATGCCTCGTCCAACCACCACGTATCCCAGGATGCTCAGGCAGCAAAGACAGGCTCCGAGGTCAGCGATGGCGTTGCCAAGAGCGTAGTCTTCCATGTAGGCATCAAGGGCGCCTTCCACGGCGATCACCGAAACATAGTCGCTTGCGTCCCACGTGTAATACCCGTAAGAGAGGTTCAGTTGATAGTGATAGGCCTCAGCGTTGGACCAGCGTTCACAGACGGTCTTTTCAACTGGAACGCTGCCTTCATACTGCTTCATCAAATTGAACTCAAAGTCCTCGCAGGTTCCTTCGGTGTCCTCAACGATGACGATGATGGACGAATCGGGACGCTCTGCGGGGTCAAAGGAGAAGCCTCCCATGGTGCCGTAATCAAGTTCTGTGGCGTTTGATTCGGTGAAATTAATGCCGACGGTGAACAACGCCACACTCAGCAGGATGAGGCTAATCTGGGCGGGTTTGTACCAACCTTTGGCACTCATGGCTCTTCCTCGTTGTCCTTTGGTATCTAGTTTGGCCCTCGGTCGTCCAAAGCAAAGGCGAATGGGTTTTGAACGGGTGCCGTTCACCTCATCTCATGACCTCGTGGGCTCCCTCCGATATTGTAGGCCCCGATGGAGAGGACTGGCGCGTTCCCGTCAGCGAACTGGAAGCCCGTCAGACCCGACTGGCAGCGATGCTGGCGGAGGCTGAACTGCCGGGGGCGTTGATTCAACACCCTGTGGACTTGTACTATTACGGAGGTGGTCGACAAGACGCCTCGCTGTTCATTCCAGCGAAAGGTGCTGGTGGCAGCGAGGAAGCCGGTGGCGACGGCCCCGTGGCCTTTGTTCGTCGTTCGCTCAAGCGCGCCAAATGGGAAGCGGGCGGTGACGATGCACCCCACCTCGTTGAGGCCTTCCCCCGCCTGTCGTCGCTGGCGGAACATTTGCGCGGCCGAGGTGTCACCGATGCACCCGCCTTGCAGTTTGGAGAAGCCCCCGCTTCCTTCACCTCTCGCTTTGCTTCGGCCCTTTCTTCTCTGGGAGAGGCAGGCGACGCCACCGGGGTGATTCACCGACAGCGGGAAATCAAATCCGACTGGGAGGTTGAGCAGATGGAAACGGCCGCCTCGGTGCAATATCGAATGTTCGAGGCCGTGCTTGCCATCGGTGGAGAAGGTGTGAGCGAGCTCGATATGGTCGCTGCTGCTGAGGCAGTCAGCCGTTGTGAGGGCTTTGGCGGAACGGTCCAAATGCGCCGCTATCCTCTGCAATGTGACCGAGGGGTGATCGTCGCAGGCCGTGCCGGTGGTATTCCATCGTTCTTTGATTCCGCCGTTGGTGGCACGGGTCCGCATCCGTTGAGCGGGATGGGTTCAGGGTTCACCAAGGTCAAGAAGGGCGACCCCGTTTTGGTTGACTTGGTTCACGCTCACCGAGGCTACATGGTGGATGCGACCCGTATGTTTTGTGTCGGGCGCTTGAACGCCACGTGGCAACAACGTCTCGACGACATGCAGGTCATCAAGGAGGAAGTTGTTGATGTTCTTGACCGAGGCCTAAACTGCAGCGCTGCTTGGGAGGCAGGCCGTTCAATGGCAGAACAATTGGGCTACAGCGACCATCTGATGGGAACCGCTCCCGACCAAAGCCGCTTCCTCGGTCACTCCATTGGTTTGCAGTTGGACGAATCCCCCGTGGTTGCGGCTGGATTTGACCGACCGCTTCCCGAGGGCGGCACGATGGCCATTGAACCGAAGGTCGTCTATGCCGAGGGCAGTGTGGGAACAGAAGACACATGGATTCGAGACGAGGAAGGCATGCGCCCCATCACGGCCGGCGGCGGCCTTCCTTTTGCGATGGAGTGGGAAGCATGACCAGTAAGATCCAAGGCGAAGATATGTGTGAGAAGACCTCCGGATGGACCCATGAGGATGTCGGAAAGCGTATTCCAAAGCGAGAAACGCCCAACGGGACCTACTACAACGAATTGATTGTCAACGTCTTCTGTGCCATGTGCGGTGCGGAATTCGTCGGCCCGTCCCGAGAAGCGGGCGGTTTCCTCGGCGGCCACGAATGCCTCCATGCATGGGAATTCAGTCAAGTACTCGGGCGGGACGACGGCCTGACCGAGTAAGTCATCGGACGCCACCACATCATTCAAGGGCGGCACGACCCCGCTAGAGGCATGGTCGCCAAGCCGTACTCAACCAGCCACATCGCCGCCGTTTCAGCGCATTTCACGACGATGCGACTGTCCGGCGACGTCAAAGACCGTTTGGTGACCTTGCTGTGTGAGGAGTTGGACCGTTTGGTGCCCAACATGGAACAGCAAACCCTTGACCAAGACCCCGAGCGAAAGACGCTTGACGACCCGCAGCGCAGTCGCCTGAATTACAACCGCACCCGCGAATTGATGATCGACCGCATCAAGAACGTGGAATCGGTGGGTTCCGCTGCGGTTCAAGCGGGTATCGACCATCTCGAACAGCATCTCGCCCAACTGCTGCGACACGCCTCCGAAGCCGCCGAACGCGATCGTGTGGCGACCATCAAACCTCGTCACCTTGACCGTGCGGTGAAGAACACCCAACCTGCCGACGACGCTTCAAGCGATGAAGGAGCACCGGAGGTGACCGCTGCAGAGGAGTTTGTCGCCAGCCAAGCCGGAGGCTTGGTCACGCCCACCGCCTTGCTGTCCATGGCCAAGAGCATCGCACGCATGACCGTGACGCGGGATGCGCTGGACGAATTGCTCGCTCTGTATGCCGAGGTTCTGGAAGATCTCGAAGAGGACATCCGAAAGCATGCGCAACTCGGCAGCAACCCGATGCACTTCATCGAGTCCATCAACGCCATGAAGGGCATGATGACGCTGGGATGGATGCGCTCCCGTCTCACCCGTGCCGCCGAGTATGCCAAGGGACGAGATTCGAAGGTCATCGAACTTCAAGACGTCATCAACAGCCAGTCCTACACCTCGGAGTGATGGTATGGACCTCATTCCGCTGGGCGATTGCTCCGAGCGTCTCGGTGTCGGCAGACCGACCCTGTTGGTCCTCGGCCGCCCTTCATGCGACGACTGCGTGGCGTGGTATGCTGAACTGCAAGCATGGACCCCCCCTTTTCCCCTCTCCGTCAAGACCCTTGATTTGACCTCCGAGTTGGGGACGACCTACAAGGAAGCCAACCCGTGGACCGAACACATCGATTTCATTCCGTTCAACGTCCTCTACGTTGACGGGGAACCGGTGGACCAGTGGACCGGGAACGGAGTGGAACGCTTGCTCAAGCGGCTTGATGCACTGGAGGAATAACCGTGGCGTGGGGCTCCATCCTCATCTCGGCGGTGCTCGCTGGAATCGTGGCAACCGCCGTGACCGTGGCCATTGAGAAATGGGGCGGGCTTATCGGCGGTTTGCTCGGCACGGTCCCTTCCACCATCGTACCGGCTGCCGTTGGCATGTACCTCGCAGGAGGTGAAGCCGCCCTGGTCAGCAGCATGTCGGTCGTTCCTCTCGGGATGTTGCTCAACGCCCTGTTCTTGGCGGCTTGGCTGGTGCTGCCCGGTTGGTTTGCATCGTCTTCCAAACCCCTTGTTTGGACCACTGTCGGCGCTCTGATGTTTTGGTCGCTTCTAGGTGCGGGTGTGCTTTGGGCGGTCGAAGTTGTCCTTTCCGATAGGATGACAGAACAGGGTTTGGCACTGGCTGGCTTCGTGCTGCTGTTCGTGATCGTGGTGACCTTCAACACCCGGCCGCAACCCGCTCCAAAAGGCACCAATGCCGTGTCATCATCCGTGCTCTTTGCTCGCGGCGTGATGGCGGCCTTGGCCATCGGAGTGGCCGTTTGGCTCGCCGGTTTGGGCCAACCTCTGCTTGCCGGTTTGGCCAGTGTTTTCCCAGCAATCTTCCTGACCAGCATGGTGGCGCTGTGGCTCGCTCAGGGGCCGACCGTTCCACGAGGAGCGGCGGGTCCGATGATGTTGGGTGGGGCCAGCGTCGCCGTGTATTCGAACCTCGCCATGTGGTCCTTGCCAGCCCACGGCGTGGTCGTTGGTTCTCTCATCGCTTGGTTTGGCTCGGTGCTGGGTTGGTCGATTCCAGCTTTTCTTGTGTTGCGACGCCTCCATGCACGAGCGCACATCAGCGATTGATGGCTCGTGTCCAACGGGGTGCCGCAGGGATACCCACGACGTCAAGTTGAACGAAGGTGACGCCTTTGACCTCAGCCAGGCGTTTGCGCAAGGCATCGAGGTCCAACAGACAACACGGGCAGTGGGGGCGTGCGGGGCGAACGGTGAGGTTGATTTCCCCGTCCTCGGCCACGTCCACCTGCTGAACGATGTCCAGTTCGGGATAGGGTCGGGAATCGTGGGGGTCACGCCACGATGCCAAGGCTCGGGCCACGCGGCGTTGGAGTGCAACGTGTTTGCGGCCCATGCCAGGTCCTCCTCAATCGTCCTTCACCAAGGCTTCGGCGTCTTCGAGTTTCAACTCGGCCAATCGGCCCTCAACTTCACCCAATTCGGCTTGGCACCGCTTGAGCAAGGCCGTCCCTTCCTCAAACATGGCCAGCGTTTCGTCGAGGTTTTTCCCACCCCGTTCAAGTTGGGCCACCAAGTCTTCCAGTCGTCGTAGGGCTTCGTCGTAGGTCATGTCTTCGTTGGTCATGCGTGTTCCTCCTTGTTTTCGATGGTGTGAACGTCGGCGTGAGCGGACCCGTCAGCGAATTGAAGGCTGATGGTTTGCCCTTGTTGAAGGCTTGTCACGTTGGAAATGACGTGGCCTTCGCTGTCTTGCACCATGGAATAGCCGCGTTCCAGCACCCGCTTTGGATGCGCTGCTTGCAGGGTGGCTTGGAGCCGAGCCAAATGTTGGTGTTGGCGAGCCACCGTGTGTTCCATGCCTCGGTGGAGGCGGTGATGGAGTTGATTGATGCGTTCTTTGGCGGCGAACATCCCCTTGGCGGGAGCGTGGCGCAGTTGGTTGGCAAGCAAAGCGAGGTGTTGTCGCCACTCCTGTATCCGTCGCATCAACGAGGCTTCGATTCGTCCGTCGACCTCGTCAAGCAGTTGGACCACGGCGTTGCGCTCCGGCACCAAGCGCTCAATTGCATTGGATGGGGTTGATGCACGTACGTCGGCAACCAAATCCGAGACGAGGTGATCTTGTTCGTGTCCTACGGCCGAAATGATGGGTACCGTGCTGGCCAAGATGGCTCTGGCCACCGGTTCGAGGTTGAAGGCCCAGAGGTCTTCAGGTGAACCACCACCGCGCCCCACGATGACCGCATCAACGGGTGGAAGGCCGAGGCGGTGAGCGACTTCGGGCCTCGCAAGTTCTCGCGTGACCGCCAGACCTCGCACGATTTCTTTGGCCGCATGTTCGCCCTGCACGAGCACTTCGATCACGGTGGTTCGCATGTCCGGCCATCGGTCGGTCATCAACCGCTTCATGTCGGAGAGGGCTGCCGAATCGGCGCCCGTGACGATGGCGACGTGTTTGGGGAGAGCAGGCAAGGGGCGAGAAGGGAGGTCCAACGCTCCTTCTTTGCGCAGTGTTTCAACGAGTTGGCGCTTGGCCTCTTCCATAGCGCCGAGCGTTTGCACCGGTTGAATTCGGGCCACGACGATTTGCAAGCGTCCTCGCTTTGGCCAGACATCGACACTTCCAATGATGACAACTTCGCTGCCGACCTTGATGCTCGGGTCCACCGTGAGGCGGGCGTTGCGCCAGATCACGCAGTCCATTTGACCATCGTCGTCTCGCAACGTGAAGTAGATGTTGCCGTTGTGAACGCTCCACGATGAGACTTCACCCAGCAGGGCTTGGTGTTGAAACAAAGGGTCTTGCTTGACGGTCCGTTGAATCAACTGAGCAAACTGACCGATGGGCAGCGGGCCCGTGGTGGTTTCGTGACCCGCCGACATGAATCCTCAACGCTCGTCAAGGGTTCTTGAAGCATCGGTTGCATCGGCTTGCTTGGTCTGCTTGCTCATCAAACGCTGGTGTGCTTGACGAGCCTCAACCTCCTTGAGTTTGTGTTGAATTTTGGCTTTGAGGAACTTCACCACGATGAAGATGGCAACGATATCGATGACGAGAATCAGCCACGTGGATGCGGTCCAGGAATCAAACACGGAAGCACCTCAAATCGGTGGACGAATATCGATGTCAACATCCCCCCGAGGCTTACCAATGCAGCCAAGGCGAGCGCCTTCCTCCACAAGGAAATCATCAAGGCCGGGAGGCAGCACTTCGGGAAGGGGGACTTCCCCCAAAATCAGGCTCACCATGCAGGTGCCACAGGTGCCTGAAGTGCAGTTGGTGGGCAGGGTGATGCCGCAGGCTTGGGCGTGTTCAACGATGGTCTCGCCCGGGTTCACAGCGCACTGACCCAAGAGGTCATGGCCTTTGAGAAACCGAATAACGGGGGTCGGCGGAGCGGTCTCAGGAGGTTGCTCTTCGAGGGTCAAGCCGGCCGGACTTGCGGACATGGCCAGCCCTCATCGTCCCTTTTCTCGGGTCCAGCGACCCGTTTGCTTGTTGAAGAACAGGCCCGCTTTCTTCATCCACTTGTTGAACTTGGTCGCTCCTGCACCGGTTCGTAGGATGAAATCCTCTCGGTCCTCTTGGGCTTGGATGTAGTCCTTGGCAGCCAGCGTTTGGTCAATCCAGTCGTTGATGTCCATCAGGCCGCCTGCGACCACGCTTTCTTCCACGGCTCGCGTCATTTCATCGGCGTTTGCACCCGTTTCTTCGAGGTCACGGCGAATCAAGTCACTGACCGAGGAGTAGTCCATGCTGGCAGGCTTGGGCGGAACAGGATTACGAGGTGGCTTGTCGGGGTCGATGCTGATGCGCTTCTCGCCGTCGAGAATGGCCTCAACCGCCGTGGTTAGGGCGGGCGTGAAACTCGTTTCACACTCCCAACAGATGAACGCCCAAGCATCGGGTTGGTCGGTGTCTCGGGATTGACGGGGGTCCATTTCATCGCCGCATTCAGGGCAGGCGTGGAAGATGAGACCGGGAACGTGTTGACGTCGGAAATCAACGATGTCTTGGGGCGTTCCTTCCAACTCGAGCATTTCGTGGTCACGGGCGGCTTCAAGGCCGCGGGTTTCCAATTGGTCTCGGATCTTGACCTTCTGGTCGTCCTTGCCTTCGTCGTGAAGGCTGTTCTCCAACTTGACGATGAGCTCAACCGTCTTTCCGAGACGGTTCATGATGAGTTTCTGGGCTCGGAAGGCTTCGACCTTGGCGATTTTCAAACGCTCTTTCTGTTCGGCCAATTCGGTGAGGACGTCCTTTTGCTTGCGCTGGAACTTCATCTCTTCAATACGCGATTCCTGTTTTCGCTCCGGTGCCAAGACCTTGGAAAGAAAGCGCTCTTTGCCGTGGGACTGGGGTCCTGCGGTGATGATTTCGATGACACCTTGTGCGATTTCTTCCTTCAACCCGTAGTTTTCTACCAGCATTTCCTTGTCGATTTTCTTCAGGTCACCGATTTTCAAACCGGCATCGGCCAACTGGTTGGCCGTGGTATCGTCAATACCTCGACGGAGCAGTGCAAGATAGGTGTCTTTCTTTGCCATTCCAATCCCCCCGACAAGTTGAGGCGAGAAGACACTCCTAAGAAAAGTCTCTCCCCAAAGTGTTCAATCGGTTCACCCCATTTGAAGATTCAAGCCTCTTCTTCACAGGATTCGAAGTCAACCCCCAAATCGGCCCACTCCTCGAGCTCGAAGGTCTCTGGGCGTCGCTGCAGACGAGGGTCGTTTTGCAGAGCGCTGTAGGCCCGTTGCCATCGTGCAGCGTGCCAACCCGGAACCCTTGCGATGCGGCGAGGCGGACTGCGCAGGGTCCGTTTCAATTTCTTGCGGCGCTGGGCGAAGGCGGCGTGGATCATCATCACCAGCAAGCGGCGGTCACAGGGCCATTCCTCAACGTGTGGCGTCATGCGCAACAATCGAGAGTGCACGCGTGGCATCGGTGAGAAGGCATGTGGAGGTACCCGCTCACCGAGGTCAGCATCAAAGTCGAGGGCGACCACCATGCCGAGCGAGCCGACATCGCTCTCGTATTCCATGACGACCCGCTCCGCAAATTCTTCCTGAACGAGCATGACCACATCTTGCAACGGACTCGTTTTTGGATGACGGTGATGCCGGGTGAGGACATCGATGAGCGGCGAGGAGATTTGGTAGGGGATGTTGGCTACGATTTTGGTCACGTCCGCAGGCCATCCAACCGTTAACGCGTCCCCTTCGATCAGCGTCAAGCGCCCCTCGGACAAAGCGTCGGCAAACTCCGCACGAAGGTGAGCGCAAGCACCGCTGTCCAATTCAATCGCCGTGACCGCACAACCCGTAGCGAGCAAGACTTCGGTCAAGACGCCAGGGCCGGGGCCGATTTCGAGCACGTGGTCTTCCACATCGACTTCGGCGTAGGCCACGGTACGCTCGAGGATGTCGTCGTGGACAAGAAAGTGCTGTCCAAGTTCTTTCTTGAACGGTTGAAGGTCACGCAGCGCATCGACCAATCGGCGTGCGCCTTTCATGCGGTCACCGGCAGAAGGAAATCGATCAGACGTGGCTGCTGGTTTGGGTCTTCAATTTCCTCAACAAAGCGCTGAGCCAACAATTCGGCGCCTTTCACCTTGGCCAGCGAGTTGAGTTCGTCCATCGAGGCGAAGACCCCCACCTGCTCGCGCGCCTTGACCATGTTTCGGGCCTTGACGGGCCCGATGTCAGGGAGCAGTTCGTAGGAGTGCTGCTTGAGCGAGATGGGGCCTGCTTTGTTGTAGAATTCATCCACGAAATATTGAGCGTGTTCTTCAACGAACATCTGAACGGCGACAGGGAAATCGTTTCGTGCCATGTTGGACATTTTGTCAAAGTGAGCCATGCCGAGAATGGCGGTCACTTCCTGTCGCTGGGCGGCATCGGTGCCGATGTAGAGTCGGTGGTTGAGGGGCAACGCTTCCGTTTCCTTCACCTTGAGTCTGCAGCACTTCATGCCCTTCTCGGTGAAGGCGGAGACAACGCCTGAGGCCGTGTCGTGTTCGAACACCCTTGCCCAGTCTTCGCCTTTGAGTTGTTCAGGACGCTCACGCCGAGTCTGTTGCGGGCGACCCCTTCCGCCCTGATGGCGTCCTCGACCACCACCACCCTGGCGGCGCTGGTCTCCTCTGTTGCCTTGTCCACCTTGTTTTGGTTTCTGGGCTGGGTCGGGTTTTGATTTTGGTTTTGGCACTTCGGAACGGCCCATGGACGGGGTCTTCATCTTGAATTTTGAAGGGTCCAACGTCTCTTTCTTTCGAGGCCCGCTTGGGGCTTTGATGGAGCGCCTTCGCCGTTCGTCTGTCATGGGTCATCACCGTGGGTGGGATGCGAGGTTGCATCAAATGACTTGGCGCACGATGTCGAGCACAGCGGTGATTTCACTGTCGTCGATCTTGATGCGCTTTGAACCGAACACAGCGCGAACATCTTCGGGTGCTTCGGGCATCAATTCTGCGAGTTTTGCAGCGAGTTCAGGGTGCTTGGCCAAGGTTTCAACCTCAAGGAGTTTGGTTCGAAGCTCTTCAAAGACTTCGGGTTGCGTGGACACGCCGTTGCGTGCTTCGCTGGCAGCCCATTCAGCATGCTGAAGAGCCCACTTTTGCTCGTACTTTAGGGCGCCTCGGCGCTCTTGAGCGTCGTACAACATCTCTCTGACGGTGGCAAAATCTAGGAACTTCTCTTCTTCGGTCATGGGGCATTCCTCATTCAAGGGGGCGGAGGTGCTCGGGGCGAGCGATGACGGTCTTCTGCATGTTACCGTCTTTAACGGCTACAATCCAAGCGACGCCTTGTCGCTTCTGGATAAATCCGGTGCGACCGTGGAATCGTCGGTGAGGCATGCCGCCTTGTTGTCCACCGTCAAGGACGATGGCCACGCGGTCGCCTTCCTCATACTCGTGCATGACACGGCGAATGTTCAGGCGACTGCGGTCGTTCTTTCGTCGTCGCAAGATGCTTCGGGTTCTCACTCGCTGACCCTTTGAGCGCTTCATTTTGTTCGCCTCCGTTTCTCCAAATCAGCGCAAGCGCATCTTCGGAGCAAGTTGCCGACCCACCTTCCCCATATAAGCACCGCGACGATGGCCTACCGGCGGGCGAGGCGTCCCTCAATCGGCGTGGATGTCACCGACGTCCAGCCACACCACGTTGCACTTGGCTTTGATGAGGGCTGCTACAGAAGGTTGGGTTCGTCCGTTGTCCCCGTGAACGGTTTCCTTGACGTAGGTCCCGGATTCGCAGCGAAGGGTGAATTCGATTTCTCGCTGGCCGTCTTCGTTGACTTCAATGAACGGCGTGTGGGCCTCGAAGACGGTCCGCTTGCGAATGAGATCCGAGCGACGGTGAGCCACTCGGTCAGGTGTTCGCTGCGCCAGTTTGATGCCGTTGAGGCCCTCAATGACCTTGAGAATCGTTTCGTCATCGGGCAGGTCAAATTGAGCAGGAGCGGGCGGAAGCGCCGCCAAGATGCGCTCGACCAACTCGTCTTTCTTGCCGGTCTTGGCCAAGCCGTGTTGTTCGGCCAAAGCCACCAGTTCGGGCTTCTTCATGGCCTTCAGTTCCCCCTCACTCGGTCCTGTTGGCGGGGTCTCGATGCTGGTCTCCAGCGGCTTGGTTCGGTCAGCACCTTTGTCGCCGCGTCGCTGTCGTCGGCGTTTTTTGCTGCGGTCCTGGACGTTTTCTTTTGTCATGTCAACGGGCGCCGTGAGCACGGCGTATTCGGCTTCGTTCATCGCCTCAAGGGTGAACCGAATGGTGTAGGATTTCTCAGCAGGGGTGTCCTTGATGCGGACAACTTCGCTTCGGGTTGAGGGGCGGAGGGATTGCACTTCCACCGAGCCTTCGGCGGCTTCGTTGATGATTTCGGTGAGTTTTTCGGTGTTGAACGCGCGCTTCTTGGGCTCCTTGATCTCCATCACAAACGGCCGGCCGCGGCCCAAACATCGCACGTCAATGTCCTCCCGACCCATGCCGTGGAAGGCGTGTTCTGAACCTTCGAAGATGGTCAACATCGGGTTGCCGATCAAGTCCTGCACGCTTCGTTTGTACTGCAACCCGGTTTCGTCGCAGCGCTGGCAACCCCGTCCCTTGCAAGCCCGACACGGCCAGCGAGTTTGAGGGATGCCTCGCTCGAGTTTTCGGTAGCGGCCGTAGATGTAGACGGCGCGAATGTCCAGATGAACCGTGAGCGTGAGCACGTCGATGAGGGCCAGAACATCGGGCTTGTCGTTGACGATGGTGATGCCCTCCAGCCGTTGCTTCAGTCGAACACCGATCTGCTCCACCAGGGAGGCTTTCAATGCCTCAGAGCCACCGGCACCCAAGCGCTTTCGGAGTTTTTCCTCGGCCTCCATTTGGTCCTTCGGGAAACGGGCTCCAAGCTGCAAACGGTTGAGGTCGTAGGGCTCCAGCGAATCAAAAATGATGTCGGCCAGCAGGTCAACCTCCTCGAACAAGTTTTCACAAAACGGACACAGTGGTTCGTCTTCTCGAGCGGTTGCCAGATGTTCGTCCTGTTCAACCACCGAAGCACGAACGCCGGCTCCGGCCTCCTCGAGACTTTGACCGAACATGCGCTTGCCACCCACCCGTCCTAAACAGGCATCGCAGGTGCCTTGACGAACGAGGTACTTGTGACCGGCTGCCGATGGTGCTCGTGGAATTTGTTCGACGTGGGTGCCCAACTGCATGGCCACTTCAATGGCGTGGGCCTCGTCTTCTTCCTCAACGGTCTCAACGTCGTCCCACAGAGAGTAATCGGTCTCTCCGAAACTGGCCGTGGCGTACTTCATCCAGTCGTCGTCATCGTCCTCGTCGTCAGGCCGCTTCGCCTCGTTTTCGGTCATCGTGCTCACCACTCTCCTGGGGCCAACCCCGGGGACAGCAACCCTTCCGCTGCCTCAACCCTTCATGAAGTCACCGATGCAGGTGGCTTCACTTCTGTTCTCGCATGGTCAACACGCCCGCCACGATGGCAAGCACACCGCCAAGCACCGTCATCCACACGCCCATGCCCGCTGAGGTGTCCGTGTCGGTATCGGGAAGCAAGAGCCACCACACCAAAACGGCGAGGAGCATCAACACGCCAGCGGCCATGCCGGCCCACTTTCCGTGTTGCTCTGCGTTGGCTGGAAGGTTGCGCCCCATGATGCCTGCGCCGAGCATGACGGCACCGAGCAGCGCCCCGAGGGTGCCGACCCAGAGGATCATCCCGCCGGTTGAGCCCGCACTGTGAGTTTCGAGACAGGATGCTCGTCCGTCAGCCAATTCCTTGAGCCCCTCCGAATCTCCTTCAAAGAGAGGTGCAGCCAATTTGTAGGCGTTTTCACACACGTCTTCGGTGCTTCCCACAATCACATCGTCGATGTCGTCTGCTGTGCGATTTTCCGCAGCCGCTGCTTCCATGTCCTCAGCATACAGCGAGTAAGCCATGATTTTGCACATGTTCACTGCATCTTCCTTTGAAATACCGAGTTCGGCATCCGCCTCTTCAACGCTGCAGTCTTGGCGAATGGAGGTGAGGCCGAAACTGGAGCCTTCGCTATCGTTGTCCACGATCCACGAATGACTGAACTGCCCCATAATGGACAACAATAGTGCCACAACGATGCAACCGACAGCGGCCCACATCATCGGCGTGATGCCTCCGCCAGACGGCACGGGCACCGTCATCGGCGCGTAGGCGCTTGGCGCCGTTGCCATCGGAGGTGCAACGGCCGCTGTGGGAGCGGCCATGGCTGGAGCGGGGGTCGCTGCAACCGCAGGCGCAGCCACGGGTTGAACAGCAGGAATCGCCGTTTGTGCGGGCGGTGTGGGCGCAGGGGCGGCCACGGCTTCGGCAACACCGGGAACGAAATCCGGGTAGTGTTGGCGAGTGTAAGCAAGCGCGTTTTCTGGCGAATGGCCCATGCCGAGGACCTGATTGTAGTAGTCTTGAGCGGCTGACATGGGAGCGTGTTGCATCGGGCGAGGTATGATGGTTGCCCAGTTACAGGCTCACGCTTCTTCGTCTTTTGCTGCTGTTGTCGTTTCTGATGGGGGGTCTTCGCTTGGTGATGCGATGAGCCCGAGCGCTGCGGTGGTGAGCACCAAACTGGCCACCAAAGACAAGGCGATCATGGCAGCCGAGAAGATACCAAAGTTGCTGAACAACCCCATCGGCGAGAGTGCGATAACGAGGAAGCCGGCAATATCGGACGTGGCTGAGCCGAGAAGAGCCAAACCGCACGCCCCGCCGACCGCTGCGAGCGCATCGCTGTGCGATTCACCGTTTTCTCTGCCCTCCCTGTATCGTTCCGTCACGTGGATACAATAGTCGATGCCCACTCCCAGGGAAATGGTGGCGATGGTAACGGTCACGATGTTGAGCGACGAGCCGGCCACGTACATGAGGCCGTAGAGCCAAATGACCACGAGTAAAATTGGCACGAAGGTCACGACGGCTTGCTTGGGTGAACGGAACCCGATGGACAAGGAGGCAAGAACGAACACCGAGCCGAGAATGAGCGAGGATTGCATCTCGTCTTGCATCGCCGTTGAGGCCGTAAAGCGGGTGATGGGCCGACCCGTCAGCATCACCCAGGTCAGTGGCTTGTCTTCCTCTTCTTCTCCAGCCTCTTCGTAGGTGCCGCTGGAGAGGTTGGTGAACACTTCCAAATCGCGCCATACTTCGGCCACACCGCCTTGCATACCGGGGAAGTCCTCGGGCTGTGTCATGCCGAATCGAATCTGCATCATGTCGTAGGCAGCGGGCTCACCGTTCACGTCCAGCCACGGCTGGGTCGGGTTGAGGTCCACCACGGGCATGATGTAGAGTTGAACGATGCTTGCTGGGATGTCGGGAATCGGCCCCACACCGGGAACACCGTAGAGCGAGAGGAAGCCGTAGAAGAACGCCAAACAGTCACGGTCCGAGGTGTCCACCAGCGGGCCGTTGCCCGCAAGGGAGCAGTTCATTCCGAAGCCATCAACGTCCGGTTGCCAGCCTGCGGCCTCAAACGGCTCGGTGTCGAGCACCAGGCTGCCTTGCGCAGCAAACACCATTTCGTCGAGAGCGAGGATGTCGATGGTCCCGTCGGGTTGCCGAGTGATTTTGTCGGGCACGCCCTCGGGCAGTGCATCCATTTCCTGTCGGAACACGTCAATCGCCGCGAACACCCTCGGGTCGAGCACGTCGCCTAGAATCAGCAGGTTGGCCGGCTCGCCTTCGTCGGCAAAGCGCTTGGACAATTCATCCACGCCGATGGCAAAGTCGGAACGTTCGTCGAGGAAGTCTTCCACCGCAAAGTCGCCTTCCAGTTGGGCCATGCCCATCGCCGCAGGGACGGTGATCATGAGCGCCACGGCTGCAATAATCGTGGCCGTTCGCCGTTGGCCGGAGCCCAACGTCACCTGTCTCAACCAATCAGGGTTCACCAGCGATTTCACCTTCTGTTGTTCTTTTTTCTTGGCCCGTTCGTCCAACCAGTCATCCACGCTGACCCGAATCAACGGTGCCCACAAGCCGGTGAGAATGAAGGCGGCAAGGATGCCGAGCGCCGCCTCAATGCCGAACGAACGCAGAGCAGCAATGTCGCTGAACAGATTGGCCGCGAAGGCCGCCATGGTGGTCAGCGATGTGAGGGTGATGGCTCGGCCCACGCGGGAGAGCGTGATGCTTCCAGCCTCATGCGACGTCTTGCCGTTGGCACGCTCCTCTTTGTAGCGATGAAGGGCGTGCAGCGAATCGTCGATGCCCAGCGCCAGCACGAGAATTGGAAGCAGGTTGGAGAATTGCGATCGGGCGATAAGGCTGAGCCCCATCCAACCCGTCAGGTTGGCAAAGTGACCAATCAGCCCCTGCATCCACAACAGCGCAGCCCCAAGAGCAAACATCACGATGGCAACGTCGGACCAGCGACGCAGACTGGCAAACAGCAGCACTACGATGGCGATGCCCATCATGGCAATCAGTCCGGCACTGGATTGGAGTTCACGGTTCACCTCAACGTTCACGCCTTGACCGAGCAGAAGCGTCACCGTGGTTCGGTCGTGGGTGCGCAGGTGGCCTTCCAAATCCATGTAGGTCCATTCGGTGGCACATCCGGCCCCCTCGGCTTGCAGTTCAAGGCACTGCTCCTCGGTGTATTGCGGTGGGTGAAGCACCAATTGACCGTCGGCCAATCGGTAGCCGCCAACACGGAAACCTTCGTCGGTGAGCTGGACACTCTTTTCTTGGTGGGCGTCTTTCCACACGACTTCCCAGCCCATGTTGTCAAGTTGGGTGCTGTCCAACTGAACGAGCAACCAAGTGGATGAGGCGGTCCAGCGACCGTTGCCCCAAAGGGCCCCTTCCCATGTACCGTCGGACAACAATTTGCCGTAAATCGGCCCTTCCTGCGTGGCGTTGAAATCCGCCTTGAACCCTCGGTCGAGGGAGAGCCAGCGGAGGAAGTTGTTGTCGGAGGCTTCGGCCATGCGGGCGGCCGCCATATCGATGTGGTCTTGGGTGACGTTCGGGTCGTCAAAGGTCAAGCATTCGAGAGGAAAGCAGTCCGACCAGTTGGTGGGCGGTTCGGTCACCACGCCCAGCGTGGTCAGCCCGGGCTGGGTCAGGATGGAGGTGTTGTTCATGAAACCCCGAAAGTGGTCCGAAAGGGAAATCGCCCCGTTGGATTGGTGGCCCGTGACGTCGTTGACCAGGGGTTTGAGTGCAGGGCCGAGTGGGTGTTCCAGCACCAAGTTGAGTTTGGTGTCCAGTTCTCGCAGCACGGTCAGGTTGAGGATACCGCCCGTGGGCGCATCGATGCCACTCCAGGGTTCACCAGCCTCAAGCATCTCCGAGGGCTGAATCAAGGAAGCATAGTCGGGTGAACCATCGTCCATTCGAGGAACAGGTTCCCAGTTCGCTTCGTCGGGAACCAATGTCGGGTCTCGAACCGAAACGAGGAAGCCGAGGATGATCTCAGCATTGGGGAATTCTTCGTTGACAATCGTTTGCGCCGTGAGTTCAGGCGATTCCATCTCGTAGGATTCCATGTCAATGGGTTGCAAAGCCGTCATGGCGCCCGGAATCATCAGCATTGTCAGCAGCAAGACCGTGACGTGAGCGCCCCGCTTGCGAGGCATAAGCCACGCTGCAATGCGGTCGTAGCGACGGCTCATGTTCTCTGGTCAGCCCGTCGCCTTTTGAAGGAATGTTTTCGCCACAAAATATTCCACATGGCAAAACCAAAGAGAACCTACTCAGGCTATATCAATTGTTGAGTTCTTTATATGCTCATGAAACATTGTTCTCGTGATGGACACCGAAAGTGAACACCAACATGAGCGAGAAACGAAGGGCGCGCAAGCGCCCCCTGCTGTGAATTGGCACTGCGAAGCAACGTGTAACTACGGGTGCAAGTTTTGCTATGCCCGTTTTTCAGACCTGCAGGATGCACCACGAATGACCGAAGAAGAGGGCCTTGTTGTTCTCGCTTCCATTGCCGAGGCGGGTGTGAAGAAAATCAATTTCGTCGGCGGCGAGCCGATGCTTCACCCTCACCTCAAGGCATGGATCATCGAAGCGAAGCGCCTCGGCATGACCACGAGCATCGTTTCGAATGGAACCCGAATGAGCCGTGCTTGGCTTGAGGAGATGAAGCCTTACCTTGATTGGTTGGGCCTTTCCATCGATGCAAGCAACGACAACCTTCACGCCGTTATGGGTCGGGGCCGTCGAGGAGAGATCAAGCAGGGCATCAGCCGTCACCTCAAGCGCTGCGAAAGCGTGCTTGCTGACGCAAAGGCCATTGGTTATGGCATCAAACTCAACACCGTGGTGTCATCGGTGAACATCGACGACGACATGTCGGACTTTATTCGTCGGGTGGAACCCACACGCTGGAAGATATTCCAGGCCTTGCCCATCGCAGGTGAAAACGACGGTGAGATTGAATCTTTGGAGGTGCACTCAGCCGATTTTGAGGCCTATGTCGCACGGCACAAGGGCGCTCTCGCCGATGCACCCCACATCGACGTGGTGGCGGAAAACAACAACGCGATGAAGGGCACCTACGCCATGATCGACCCGATGGGGTTGACCTACACCAACGCAGAGGGTCGCTACAAGTATGCATCTCAACCTGTGTTTGTCATCGGCTTTGAAGCCGCTTGGCGAGAGGTCGCCAGCGGTTGGAGCAAGGAGGCTTTTGAACGCCGTGAAGGCGTGTGGGATTGGGATGCTTCCCTCGAAGAAGCCGCCTCGGCGGTGGTTCAGGAGTTTGCATCTGCGGTTCACTCGGAGGTGGTCGCTTGAGCATCACCATCTCAACAACCAACGCTGGTGATGGACGAGACGTTCTGCGATATCGCTACCGCGAGGTCCTGGCCAAGGCGAGGATGTTTTTGGAAAAGAAGTCCACCACCAAGCAGGGTGGGACCATTTCCCAAAAGAGAAGGGCCACCTTGGAGGAAGCCGGTGCGGATTGCCCTCAGTGCGGGTTGAAGTTTCGCCGTCAAAACCACAACACGGAACACATCCATCCGAAGGCGTTGGGTGGTGGAAGGAGCGATAAGAACAATCGAATCCAACTGTGCAAGGTGTGCAACAATGCCCGTAACAGCGTCATGCAGGGATTCGTTGGCGAACCCCCGTATCACGTGAATCTTGAAGAGAACTGGCCGAGAATTGAAGCCTACCTCCTGTGGTCAGAACTGACCATTGACGAGGGTCTTGCTGCCGGTGTCCGCATTCCTGAAGTCCACGAATTGTTTGTGGAGGCGCGCTATGCAGGTGAAATGCCATCAAGGTTCAGACCGTGCAAGTCGTTTGGTCGCTTTTCGACCTGGGAGGCCGGTAGTGAACCAAATTATCCTCACAATGTTCCAATGAGCGCAAGTTTGTCGACGGTTGAACGAGCGGTCCGTGCCGAATCGGTTGCACCACCAAACTCCTCGAGGGCCGAGCCCGAACCACCTACCAAGCCTTCCGAAAGCCTTCGTTCCATGATCGGTCGGATGGCACGTGGATTCTTCGATCGTCTGTTTGACTACGAAGACTACAGTGCTTCTGCTCATGCCGTTCAGAACAACGCCCCCACGCGTACCAAAGGAACAGTGAGGTCCACGGAAGCCGTTGATGCTCATGGCTTGCTTGCCGGTTGGAAGGACCAGCTTGATGTTTGGTTTGACCAACGAGACGGTGTCGTTTCCCTCGGCGATTTCTGGGCTTTGGTGGCCGATGCCAAAGAACATAGCGGGCTTGCTTGGAAAGCGTTTGAGCGCTCCGTTGGCGTCGACAGTCGCGCCAGCATGCCGGTGAAAGCCTCGGAATTGTTGAGTAAAATGGGGTACTCCTTTGTGTATCTCAAGTCCAGC
>Ga0181568_10001166_pt1 | contig 24172 bp, 30 predicted proteins | sample 101ome_20_FD_133758 | JGI IMG/M metagenome (GOLD analysis project Ga0181568, IMG submission 133758) | Coastal salt marsh microbial communities from the Groves Creek Marsh, Skidaway Island, Georgia - 101404AT metaG (megahit assembly) | ecosystem: Environmental > Aquatic > Marine > Intertidal...
CTATGCACGTAATTCAAAAAGATTCCTATTTTTACATAGAACACAAGGAAAACAGAAAAATCTGTGGGGCTTAGTTGGCGGCACAAACGAAGAGGAGGAAACTCCTTGGGAAGGATTACGTCGTGAAATTACTGAAGAAATAGGTAAAGTAGAAATCACCAAATCTATACCACTAGAAACTTTTATAAGCAATGACGATAAATTTGCATTCCACACATATCTATGTATTGTAAATGAAGAATTCATTCCTATACTTAACAAAGAGCACAACAGTTACGCTTGGTGTTCTTTTAATTGTTGGCCCAAACCTTTACACTTAGGTTTAAGAAATACTTTAAATAGTAAACAAAATGTTTCTAAATTAGAAACTGTTTTTAAATTGATAGACTTTATAGACTAATGGAAAATAATGTAACAAAAACAGATTATGGTTATGCTTTGGAGTGGGCAAAACACGATAATTATGGTGGTAAAATTTTAGTTTTTGAACGTGCTGGTAAAACAGATTTTTCTTACAGTTTGAAAACAGAAAAAAGCTGGTTTGTAAATGACGGTACATTTATGGTACGCTGGGTTGATACAACAGATGGAAAGTCCTATCAACAAGAGTTACAACCAGGTGTTGTGTTTCATTGCAAAACTAATGTACCTTATTCATTAAGTTGCGTAAGTGAAAGAGGTAGTGTAGCCGAGTGTAATAATGGTCATCACGAAGGTGATGAATATATAGTAATAAAGAAAGAAGTATTATGAGATTGACAGATAGTGATAGGTATAAAAAAGATATAAAAAATTACACAAATCTTATGAGAAATTTGGTAGACACAACCAAAAAAGAAAAATGTCAAAAACTTTTAAAAGAATTGCAAGCTGAGGCTTTTCAAATAGACAATGGACACAATAGCTCTTTAAACGGAATTATAAAACCAAAAGATTTAAGAATTAATATAGAACGTATGTCAGATGTGCGTAGAGAGTTGAACGAACTATTAGATAACACTTAATCTTTTAATTACTATTCCACCTACCATTGATGGATGACTAGTACATTGATACCTATATGTACCGCTAATTGATTCTGGAATCCTCCAGTAAAGCACACCATCTGTTTTTTCTTGTGCGTTAGATCCTGTAGAAACAGTTCCATTTGTTGAAACATGAACAAGTCCTGTATTATAAGGAGTAGCAGTTGGATCTTGTATTTCGAAAGGATGTCCACTTATTTCACTAAGATCAAATGCGATAGTAGTCCCTGCTAGTGCATATATGGTTGGGTTATTACCCGAGTAATGGCTGGCAAACGTATATGCACTGGTTCCATCATTGTCAACTCTTAACATAGCTATAGCTGGTTCGTATATTAACCCAACATGTAATCCTGCTGTAGATACATCAGATAATCCTGTAAATGCTGACGCACCGCCAGATGCAGTTGAATTAATAGTTAAAGTATCCGTGGTGTTATTAGTAGTTATTGTAATATTTGTGCAGGCAACTAAAGTTAAAGTATCAGTAGTTGCATCTGCTTCAATTGTATTTTGTCCAGATACAGCAATATTTGAAAAGGCATTTTGATTTTCTTCGCCAGCGCCAGCTACAACAGCAGGAACCCAAGCACTTCCATTCCATTGTAGTACATCGTTTGTGCTAGGTGCTGAAGATGTGGTATCAACATCACTTAGTGCATCTATACTAATGCTATTTAAATCACTTGCACTAACACTCGTAAGGTAAGATTGTAAATCACTTATTTGACTTTCTGTAACACTTAGCGCAGTCTGGTGTTGTGTAACAGAACTTTCAGTAATATTAGCATCAGGTACGTTTGCCCAAGTTACTGCCGCTGTCAAATCGTTTACTTCTGCTGTTAAAGCACCTATTCCTGCAGCTGTAGGTGGTGTAAATTTAAAAACACCTGTAGTATTGTCATATGTTATTGCACCATTACCACTTGCAGGGTTTTCTATACCAACACTCAAACTATCAAGTGCAAGTATAGCCGGTGTGTTGTTAAGATTGTTATAATCAAGATAGTAAGAACCATCGAAACCATCTAGAGTATCGGCATCAGTGCCTGCACCACCAGTTGTAGCATCTGCACCTGGTGCCCATTTTCCGCCATCCCATTTTAATACCTGTCCAGTTGTAGGAGTAGAACTTGTAGTGTCAACATCTGATAAAAAGTCTATTGAAAAACTCTGTAGGTTTATTGTGACATTGTCTGTATCTGTTGCTATACTAGTGGCAATATTTGTTCCACCTAGTATGTTTAATGTGTCATTTATACTTGCTGCAGTTGTTGAACCTTCATCAGCTGTAATTGTATCAAACACATTTTGTGTAAGGCCTCCACCGGAACTATTAATGGTTAAGGTATCTCCTACAATTTCTGTAGTTACATTGGTGCCACCTGCAACTGTAAGAGTATCACTAGCTATATTAGCTTCAGTGAATCCTGTGTCGGCATTAAATCTTGTAAATTTTGTTGCTACAGAGGCAGAAGATGTTACATTCCATGCAGTGCCGTCCCACTGCCATGTTGTTATTCCATCTGTAAATGTATCATTTAATTCTGGATTCGCTGGAAAATTTAATGCCATTATCTTACCTCAATTATATTTAGTGTTTCTTAATTCGAATATCTAGTCCTCGTCTAACAACTATATTACGAACAATAGGTCGTAACCCTCTTTTGAATCGTCCATCAAAATATCCTTGATATAAAACTCTTGGTGATCCACCTTCTAAACTATTGTAGTCAGTCCAGTTACTAGTAGTAGGTGTGATTGATTCGACACCTTCGTAAAAATCTGAACCATTTTGTACATCCAGTCCTAAAACCCAATCTTTTAATTCTTTCCAAGTCCAGTCTCTGTTGTGTTCCATAACAGTTGCTAGAAATCCACATGCTACAGGACAAGCTGCACTAGTACCTCCAAATGCACAGTCATATGCAGTTCCATAAGTAAAATCGGTATATGTATCTGGTCGAGATCCTTCGTTAGTATAACTTTTATTTGCCGCAAGTGTACCATCTCCGGCAGCGTAAACATCTATCTGTTCGCCTCGGTCACTGTAGTTTACTTTTCTTTCTAAATTTCCTGTAGCATAATCGTCATCAAGCGCACCAATATTAATACTTTTATATTCTATGCTTCCGTCTGGTTTAGTATGACGGCCCGCTTGTTGAGGAAATCCTGTCCTGTTTGTAGTTCCATAAACAGCAACACCAAATTCAAAAAGTTCTGAATCTGCCAAACTTCCGCCATTTGTAGTCGTTGTATAATTGTTCCAGTCAGGATGATTTGATTTAACCACTTTTTGATTAGAATTACCTGCAGCACCTACAAAAATAACACCAGCATTAACCATTTCATCTAGTGCTGTAGTTAATGAATTAGTTTTCATTTCTCCCTTCCAACGACCTCCATCTCCAGTTACTCCCATATTGCTAATAAAATTAGGCTCAGATGTGTAAGATACATTTGAAGTTGCTCTATGAGTATAATATAAGGTTGATGCATTACCAACATTACTATTAAATGCGTTAGGTACCTTGTCTGAACGATACCCCCAACTATTAGAACTCAGTGTTGGATCTTTTGCACCGTATGCAGGATTAACTGGTTTGTATTGATGGAATATTTTTTGTATATCAAATCCTTCTTCAATACCTGATCCATATGTGCCATATAAATCTATCATCCATTTATTAGCATTGTATGCCCAACCTTGTGTTCTACCATATGTAAGAGCGCCACAGGGTGTTCCATGTTCTCCATCTAGTCCGGCTGGCTGTGTTGCAGGATCACCACTTACATTTAATCTTGTGTAGATAGAAGGAATATTAACAGTACCTGCATTTGCGAAAAGTGTACTTCTTTGCGAACTATTACTCCACCAATTTTTTGCAACACTTTCTATAGGCACTATTGTTCCGTCCCATCTGGTTTCCAATCTGTTATCTGGATCAGCATCAAACCATTCTGGATCAATATAATAAGGTCCGTCTAATACAACATCTAGCACATCACATGTTCCGTTGCCTGGTAAAACATTTCCTCCTTCATATCCTGCAGGTTTTTCAACTGGTGTTGTACCGTCAATAGAAAGAACGCAGTTGTTTTGGAATTCAGGATGGGCTAACCAACAACCTTCATCAGCGACAATAACATCTATATCTTTTCCGGTACCATACTGGCTTATATTGACTTCTGGTACATCATTATCTGCAAGTCCTTGATCTACCCAAGGATCTAAAAACTGTTGGTGTCTGTATAACGAATAACTAGTACGATTAGAATCAGTAGAATCGGGTACCCCTGCAAGAGTATTAGAAGCTTCAAACTCTCTATAGTTTTTGATCGTGTCTGTATATCGATTTATTAGTGCAGGCCTGGTTGCTTTTAATTCGTCTTGTGGTGGTTTAAATTCTTCTGGATATTTAGAGTAATCGATATTAATAAATTTTACTCTATGATCTTTTTTAAGTTCTGCGGCTTCTTCTTCTGTAAGCAGATATGTTCCTCTAGTAGGACTATGTAATTTTTCATCGTTTACTTCAACTAATCTAATAGGTACAGCTTCGTAGACATTTCCGTCTGCTATTAATTCGGCATGAAGTTCTTGCCATTGTTGCTGGGTATGTGTACCAATTTGGTAAAATTTTTCTTCAGCCATTTTTCACCTTAAATTAAATTAGCCCAAGCACCGTTTTCATATCCTTGGAATTTATTTGTTGTAGTATTGTATATAATATCACCGTTTTGTGCAGAAAGTAAATCTCTTTCTGTTGTGGTAAATGTTGCCATTTTCAATGGTCCTTGGTTTACAATTACTCTAGTTCCTGCTGTTAGGAAAATTTCATTGTCGGAAAATACTTCAGGTATTCCTGAACCTTCAGACTGGATGGCGCCAGAAACAACTAAATCATTATTTACGAATAGTCCATTTTCAACAGTAAGATCACTACTCATTGTAACAGCTGGAGTGAATACAATACCGCTACTATCATCAGAATCGATAGTTGTTCCTGAAAATTCTATGCTACCAGTTGTACCACTGCCTGTAATTACAATATTACCTGCTCCCATTATACTAGTACCATTAATAGTTTTTATATTTGTTCCGCTTACCAATAATTCTTGTGCATCTGTAATTCCAAATCCTGCTATAGTTGTAGGCTTGTCTAATAGGTCGTTCCATGAATCTGTATCGCTCGCATCTTCAAAAGTAAAGCCACCAGCACCATCAGTGGTCAAAACTTGTCCATTTGTTCCGTCTGATATTCCTAAATCTAAAATAGAAGTTATATTTGGAAAGGGAGCAGTAGGCTGTACCCATTGTTGGCTGTCAGCGTCTTCTACATACACATACAACACACCACTTGTACTATTGTACCAAATTGCACCGCTAGATGGAGATTCAGGTGCTGTATCTGATACACTTATACTAGCAGATCCTCCGCCTGATCCTGGTTGTGCAGTTGTAACTTCGTTACCCATGCCAGTGTGGTAAGTACACCAGTAGTATAGTGTAGTAGGTGTTGTACTAAAAACAGTGATCTGCACACTTCTTTGTGTAGCGCCAGCAAATTTATCGTCGTATGTTTGTCTATCTACAATATCGCCGTCTAATTTATAAACAACTCCTAGTGTATATGTTGTTCCGCCTCCCAATACCCCATTGAGATTATCTGAACTAAAGTTTAAAGGATGTTGATTGTTTGCTCCGCCTTCTGGATTAGGAAAATATTCATTTGTTTGATCATTTTGATTGAAAATATAGGTATAACCTACAACAAAATTAAGTTTAGGCTTGTACACACCGTTAATAAAATATTTGTTTCCAGATTCAATTCCTTCGGGGTCTGTCCCAACTGTAACAGTGTATTCAACTATTGCCACTCCGCTATCAGTTAGATTGTTTTGTAGATTTTGATTGGTTAATACTGTGAAACCGCCTTGGAAATCTCCGTCATATAGCCTAAGAGAATTACTGTCTTTATCAAAAAAGACTTCACCGCTGTTACCAAAATTTCTGTCCAAGAAATCATCTGTTCTTGGTATTATTCTTATTCTATCTACTACAGGTGCTGCTGACGACATGTTTTATTCCTCTTAAACATATTTATCGTTTAACTCAATTAGAAAAAAATCTACTGATAGTACTGATAAATATAAAAACTACGCAGTTAATGATCGGAAAATATGACTAGATTAGAAGGAAAAGTTAAAAAAGGTTGGGGCCACGAATTGATATGGGCAACCAATGAAAAGTATTGTGGAAAAATTATGGTTTTTGAAAAAGTAGGGGCCAAATTTAGTATGCATTTCCATAAAGAAAAAGAAGAAACATGGTTTGTAAACAGAGGCCGATTTTTGTTAAAATGGATAGATACCAACAATGCAACTATACATAGTAAAGAATTAGTGCAAGGAGACAAATGGCATAATCCGCCTTTACAGCCGCACCAACTTGAAGCATTAGAAGAAATGAGCGAAATATTTGAAGTAAGCACAGCAGACAGCGTTGAAGATAATTATAGAATATTTCCTGGAAGTAGTCAGCAAACAGGTAAACGTATTATAGTTAACGGAAGTTTTGATATAGTACACAAAGGACATGTCAATCTACTAAATTATGCAAAATCATTAGGAAACTACCTACTAGTTGCTATTGATACGGATGCTAGAATAAAAGAATTGAAAGGTGAGGATCGTCCCGTAAATCAACTTGATGAAAGATTACATCTATTACAGAATCTAAAAGCAGTTGATGAAGTTGTTTATTTTGATTCAGAACAAGAACTAATTGATATTATTAAAAACTACCATCCTGATGTTATGGTTAAAGGTAGTGATTACAAAGATAAGAGAATTGTAGGTGCAGAATATTGTAACTCAATTGAATTTTACGAGATAGAAAATGGATATTCAACCACAAGAAAAATTGAAAATATTATTAGTAGGCGATAGTTGTATTGACGAATATCACTATGGGCGAGCTGATAGACTTAGCCCAGAAGCACCTGTCCCTGTATTAAACTTTTCTGAAACAGTTGTCAAACCGGGTATGGCAGCAAATGTAAAAGAAAATTTAATTTCTTTTGGTTGTAATGTAGAATTTGTTACTAACAAAGAAAAAATTGTAAAATCTAGATACATCGACAAAAGGTCTGGTCAACATTTATTAAGAGTAGACCAAGAAAACACAGTAAAACCTGTTGATATTGAAAATTTAAATTTAGATGTTGACGCTATTGTTGTAAGTGACTATGATAAAGGGTTTGTTACGGAAGATCTAATTATAAATCTTAGAAAAGAATTCATAGGACCTATATTTGTTGACACTAAAAAATTATATCTTGATAAATTTGAAGGTTGTATACTAAAAATTAACACACTAGAATACGAAAGAGCAAAAACTTTTTGCTCTGATCTAATTGTAACTAGAGGTAAAGATGGTGCAACATATAAAAACAAAAGTTTTCCTGCACCTGTAGTTGAAGTTCATGATGTTTGTGGTGCTGGCGATACTTTTTTGTCGGTACTAGCATATTTTTACTTTAAATCCAAAGACATAGAGCTTGCAATAGAAAAAGCAAACCGAGCAGCAGCAATATGTGTTCAACACAGTGGAGTTTATGTACTCAATAAAAGGGACATTAAGCAATTATGAAGATATTAATCACAGGTCATAAAGGATTTATAGGTCAAAATTTAAGATTAGCATTACTAAATGATCATGAATTGTTTGGATACGAGTGGGACAGCGAATTATTACCAGATGTAAAAGGTTTTGACTGGGTAATTCATCTAGGTGCAATATCTGATACAACTGAACGAGATGTAGATAAGATAATTTTACAAAATTATGAGTTTTCAAAATGGCTTTATAATGAATGTAATAGAAAAGATGTAAACTTTCAATACGCATCAAGTGCAAGTGTCTATGGCACTAGTGAAAACTTTGATGAAGATGCTCCTAAGAATCCACAAAGTCCATATGCTTGGTCAAAATACCTGTTTGATAGATGGCTTTGGAACTTACCTTATCATAAAATAATCGTGCAAGGGTTTAGATACTTCAATGTATATGGTCCATACGAAGAACACAAAGAAAATCAAGCAAGTCCTATTACAAAATTTACAAAACAAGCAAAAGAAACAGGAAAAATTCAACTATTTGAAGACAGTGACCAGTATTTGAGAGATTTTGTTTTTGTAGGTGATATTTGCAAAGCTCATATTCAACTTTTATCGAGCCAAGAGTCGGGATTGTTTAATATTGGTTCGGGCAACACTACAAGTTTTCAAGAAATTGCTGAAATTATTGCAAAAAAAGAAAATGCAACAATTGAATACATACCAATGCCTAAAATATTAGAAGGTCAATACCAAAAATACACTTGTGCAGATATTACAAAACTAAAAAATTTAATAAAAATTGATTTTACTACTGTTGAGGACTATATCAATGGATTATGATATACTTAACATTGATTATATATGGAGAATTAATGATTTAGATGTATATTATACCAATGATACTAACGGAGGAGGTGATTATTTTTTACCAGAGTATGCTAGTATTGTAAAAGAATGGTATGGACAAGTAGATAACATGCTAGAATGGTGTAGTGGGCCTGGTTTTATAGGTTATGGAATGCTTGCTACAGGTTTGTGTAAAAATATTTCTTTTTCTGAAATATTTAGACCAGCTATTAGTATGTTAAACAAAACTGCTATAGAAAATAACCTTTCTGTAGATATTTTTACTAATGATAGTCTAGATAATATAGATAAACAATTCGATTTGGTGGTTGGAAATCCTCCTCACTGGGGGAGTGTTGCAGATGCCAAACACTCCTTGCAAAAATTTGGTAATTATGCACCAATGAACGACAGATTGTTACAAGTATTAGTTGATGATGGTTGGAAAACTCATTTAAGTTTTTTTCAAAATATGAAAAAACTGCTAAAAAAAGATGGAAAAATACTTTTACAAGAAAATAATACAGGTTCAAATCCTGAATTATTTTCACAATTAATCAAAGATACAGGACTAAAAATTCTTAGCACAGCACAAAGCGTAGAATATAAACCATTAAACATTTATTATTTAGAAGTAGGTCATGCATGAGTATAGATGTAATAGATAATTGTATACCGCAGTTCTATCAAGACATGTTTGAATCTTTAGCCCTTGGTCGTACAGGAGGCAATGAAATCGAAAATAGTTTGCCTTGGCGTATAAAATATGAACAAACTGCTAAAAATAATGGAGTGTGTCCTATTAGTTTCAAACATATTTTAAAAAGTGATGCTGAACTATCTAACCATTTAGCTGATTTTGCAAAGATACCTCAAATTATTACTGCAAATCTTAATTATACATTGGCTGACTTAATGTATGCAAGAGTATTTCTCACTTTACCTTATAAAACAGAACTAAAATACCATTCGCCTCACACAGATTTGAACTATCCTCACACTAGTTTAATATATTATGTAAACGATAGTGACGGTGACACTGTATTTTTTGAACCAGATATGAAAACAATTTTCCGGAAAGTTTCTCCTAAAAAAGGAAGGTGTGTATTATTCAATGGTTTAATACCTCACGGTGCTGGAATTCCGTCAAAAGGAGCCAGATGTATTGTAAATTACAATATACAGATAGGAATGAAAAATGAGTTTTGAAGATAATGTTATGGAAGTGCCATTCTTTTCTCAAGAAGAATGCCAAGAAATAAAGGAATGGGCATTTGATTTTGAGAAAAAATTAATACAATCAGGATTCGAAGATTACAAACCAGCACCAGAATTTTTTGATAATGTAACTACTTCTAACTATCATCATTATAATTTCTTTCATTTTTTCCCACATCATGCAGAAAGACTTGTAGACTGTCTTTATCATGTAAACAAAGATTTAGAATGGCCTATTATATGTCAGGCTTGGGTGAACATTTATAGAAAAGGACAGGGTATAAATTGGCATAACCATCAAGGAAGAATGGGCAAAAGTTTTAGTTGCAATGTTTTCATTGACGGTGACACAAAACCAGGTGTTACTTATAAACCATTTAACAGTAAGGGCATAACAAGAGAAAACAAAATAGGATTTATGCATATATTTCCTTGTGAACTTTTTCATTATGTGCAGCCAAGCGAATCAGATACTCCAAGAATTACTCTAGGAATGACTGTTCACAGCAATTCGGATATAAATATTAACATTATTAATCAATTAGCTTTTAATAGTAAGCAATATCAAGATTCGATAATACTAACTAAGGAACATTATGAGCAATCCTCATCCTAAAGTTCGTTGTAGCCATATATTATTAAGCCACGAAGATGCAATAGAATCTTCACACAGTAGGCAGCTATATTTTGCTGTATGGGATGCCAAGCAAATTATAGGTGAATTAATTCGTGGCGGTATAACTTGGGGTACGGCTGTAAAGGAACACAGTGCTTGTCCGCACAGTTGGTATCGTGATGGTGATTTAGGATGGTTTGATATAAATGATGGAGTTGTACCGGAGCTCTATTATAGTGTGCTTGCAGCACCCAAAGACCAATTACTAGAAGAGCCGATACAAACTCCATATGGAATACATATTATTGTAAGAACTGGTTAGTCTAGCTCGCCGTTAATTGTAAAGTTTGTTAAAACACCTGATGCTGGAGTGTTTCTGTTAGAAACATTTACAACACCATCTGGTGTATCAGGATTCATAGACAAATTATATTTATTTTGAATAATTTCGTCGTCTTGCCCAATTTCATATCCTATTTCTACAACTTCACAACCTTTGTCTGGATGATATGAATTTACCCAGGCTTGTGCTAGTTCTTGTGTTGGAAATTTTCTAATTTCCTCGTATCCATCACCGTCAGGATCCCATGAGTGCCAGACTTTTACATTAGCATGTGTCGGATGTGGTTTTTTAACTGCGTATGGCATTAATATCTCCTATAATTCTTCTGCAAAATCTTGCAAAGAGTTAAAAACATAAGTTCTATTTTTTATGTTTTTATATATGTATTTATCCAAATCCTTCTCAGTTTCAAGACCGTGGCCTGTTCTAACTAGTACAGGTCTAGCTCCTACTTTTTTTGCGGCTTTTAAATCTGTTAATTTATCACCAACATAAAAGCTATTTTTCCATCTCAAACCTGGGATATCTTTTTGACACATTTTAAACATACCTGTATTTGGTTTTGCATATATGTCTTTTTTACTACTAGTTTCGCTATAGTATATCCCATCAATGCTTTCACAACCAGCTTGACCTAACAACCAAAGCATATGTTCGTGAATTGCGTTAACATCTTCAGCAGTCATTAATCCTTTGGCAATGCCACCTTGATTTGTTATAATAACAATGCCATAACCTTTGTGTCTTAGATTAGCAATAGCTTCTAAACTACCAGGTATAGGTTCAAAGTCTCTCGGATGTGTACAGTAATCTCCAAGATCAGTATTAATTACGCCGTCCCTATCTAGCCCTATAAAGACTTTACTCGTCATATGTATACCATCCTGTGATGATGTACTTTAGTCCTTTGTAAATAGGGTTGCCTCTATGCGGATGCGTAAAGGCTGTAGGAAAAATTACTAATTTGCCTTCTTCAGGAGCAATGCGTTTACCTTGATATAAGAATTCTGTCTCACCTCCTTCTTCCACATTATTAAGATATACCATATAATTTACAACTCTACAGGCACTACTTTTACAGGCCGCTTCTGCATGCCAAGCATGATATCCTTGGTGTGGACTTGTGCGTTGCACATTCATTCCTTTTGCACTATGTTGTTTGCTATGCTGAAGTATGCTATATTTTTGCATGTATTCATTAGTATATATTTCTTTGAGCCTTTCATAAAAATAATCACAAATCTTGTAATCATAGTGATATACGCCTTGTGTATGAGCCCAATCAAATACTATACGGTCATCAGTAACAAATCCATGCCCTTGTCTATTAGCATTAATAACTCGATTGTCGTCTAGTGTTTCAAAATGCCTGATTACTTCTTGGCAAAAATCTTTATCAAAAGCATTAGGATATTCTTCTATTCCTGAATAATCTTCGTATGTTTTCTCTACCATGCTTTCTCCTTTACATATGGTATATATCTCTTTGCAATAGCATCATGCACATCTGTTGAATAATGTTCTCCATCTACTGTATCTATTTTTATATATTTTTTTAAATAATTTTCAGCATCTTTAGGTGCGATCTTAGCATCTAGTTTTGTATAATAATCTTTAGTTTCTTTTGGTATATAACATCTATCATTAATATTCCATATATACATATTTGCATTATTTTTTGAACATAAATTGTCGCACATAGTCATATATGTGAAATAGTCTTCCTGTTCAAGATTAGTGTTACTATAATGCCACATTTGCATATACAAATGAGAAGATCTTCTAATATCGGGTTCTGTTTTCCAAACTTGTGTGTCTCGTATATAAGGAAAATGATCGTAATCGCTTACATCTGGTTTTAAATATGTTTCTAAATATTTGTTGTTAGGTGAAAGTGCAATACTATATCTGTCTATTGTATCTGTAGAAAAGTTTTCATCTATAAAAAAGTCTAACGGAAATATTTTCTTTGCATCTAAGTCAGGATTTATTGCAATAGGAAATCTACCCCAGTATGTGCTTTGAACAAAAACTTCTGTTATATCTTTGTATTTTTTAAAGGCATATGATAAAAATCTAGGAAATGCTCTATTTCCTGCTCCTGCACTTGCCATAATTACAACTTGCTGACCAGTATTTTTACTGTATATTTCTGCATAATTATTATCACGCCATACGTTAGGCTCGTTGGGCGGCGCATCTTCTCTATAACCCATTGTATGACTACAACCTACAAATAATGTTCTACCCATATGTTGCCTCAAAGTCAAAAACCATTACTCTGCGCTCATCAATAGTAGGATACGCTCCGTGCCAAATACGTGCATCCATAATTAACAACAATCCTTTTTTAGGTTGCCACCAATTCACATGTGTTTCGCCTTTTTCATCTTGTAATACTGCGTAGAAGGCCCCTTCATCGTTAGGCTGATCTTCAATATCGTCAAAGTATAGAACTGCTGTACAACCTGTACGACCTTTAGTATGATTGTGCATACCTTTCCAGCCGCCTGGAAAATAACGGATACTCCAAGTTTGTATATGATCGTGTATTGTACACGGCACGTCACCTTCTGCTAGTATTGTGTTAGTTTTATCAATTATAAAATCAGCAACACCCTTTGTTTCTTCTAAGGTGTGTGGTATTTGATAACCGTTAACAGTTGTACTTCTACCAGGCTCTACAAGGTTAGGATGGTCGCTATCAAATAAATGTTCATAGTCTTTCCACATAGGAACATGTGTTTCTACTATCCACTGATTATTTGCAATGTAAAGTGTATCATTCATTTGCATTTGCAGGTCTTATAACAAAGTTTGCGGCAATAGTTGCACGTCTGCTGTCTGTTTTGTTAGGTAATACATAGTGTGATACCCAACTAGGAAACAATACAAGTGTGCCTTTTTGTAAAGGTGGTGTAATATGTTGGTAGTTGTAGGCATTAAAGATCCTATCCATGCCACTACTACGTATTGTTGGAAAATTAGGACATTCTAGTACCAACTGCCCGCCTACGTCTTTCTCTTGATCTGGAAAATCTAACACATAAACTGCACTTAAACTGCGTCCTGGAAAAGCATGATCATGAGGTTCTTGATAGTCACCCTTTTTATATTTGTTAAACCACATCTCGTCACAGAATACACTATATGGCACTTGCGGGTCAAGTTTTTCAAGGTATTTGTTTATATGAGGCTGTACAGCATCAAACCATATTTTCCAAGGCAGTTTATCATTGTTTTCATTTCTTATACTGCTCTTTGTATTAGCCATAGTCCACAAGCTATCTGAAATATAAGATTCATCTTCAATATATGGATCCCATTCTTTTAAAATATCATCAGCTTCAGTTAGAACATTTGTATAAAAATGTGTTTCCCAAAACTTTACGTGCATTACACCCATCCATTCTGTTCAGCATTAAAGAAAAATACTTGTGTTAGTCTGCCCGTTTTAGGAGAATCACCAAATCCTGCAAGTAGGCTTGCATGATCCATATTTCCATCATACAGCACAAGTCTATTATAAACATTACCAATAACATTTACAAGATCGTAACCTCCATCTTTTTCTAAATATAAACCTGTTCCTGATTCTGTAGGTGCATCTGGATTAAGGTATAAAACACCTGCCCAATCACATCCGTCTTTGTGTATCCAAGTTTCAGCACCTTCGTAACATAGTTGAAAGCAAAAACTGTCCATAACAAATTCAGTTATACTTACATTTAATATTTCTTGGAACCTATGATGGATAAACATCTGATAATCATCATCACATGCAAGACTACGCATACCAGGAAATTCTCCTGTAGTAGGATAATCTAACTGGATTGCTTGTTCTCTAACAAGATCAGGTGCAGGTAAAAAGTTGTCTATAACTATTGATGTTTTCTTCATTACATAAAATCCATATAAATATTGCCACTTATAGTAGTGCCTGTATTTCCAGGCATTACAAAGTGTTCTATAAAACTAGGAAAGATAACTATATCTCCTTGCTTACATTCTGGTCGAAAATCTAAAGGAAATTCTGGAACACTACTACCAAACTGATTTTGAACATCTTTAAATAACGGACTCATAAAAACAGTTTTGCCAGTTTCAACTGACTCATAGATTACAAAACTCCAACTACTACGTGGATGTATGTGTATGTCTTGCCAGTCATTCTTTTCATATTTGTTGCGCCATATTTCTCCAAATCTTGGATTTTGACCAATTAGATCTGGACCTAAGTTGCGTCCAAATACTTCTATTAGGTATTCGTATGTGGTTTCAGATATTTCGTGTTGTTGTCCTAGTGTGCTGTTAGTTTTACTTAGCCAAATCTTTTCATAAGGGGCTTCGCCTATGTCAATACGATCTAAGTCAACTTGATCGATAAAAAACGGAACATGGAATAGATTATGCTTCAACCAAATCTCCTTGCTGGCAAAGGCACACTGCGCATAGTCTTATATACTAGTGTTGCACGTAGTCCTTTGTATTTTTCGTTAGGTGGTAACCCATGATGTGGAATATTACCTTTGAACAAGAAAATACGTCCTGGCTTTGGATATACTTTCTTCCATTCGCCGTCAAGTTTAATAATTGTTTCTCCGCCCCATTCTTCTTTCCACTCTCTGTTTACATAATAGATCCAACTTAATCCATTGTCACACTGACAGTCTGTGTGTTCTGTAGTGTTGTGTATAAACTGCTGGCCGTTAACAAGGATTTCACCTATATCTAACTCAAATGGTATAAGACTAGTAACAGCATCATATATCATATTCCAGCAACTATCATGTGCATTGTTACTATGTGGCGGATATATCTGTTGTTTGAATGCAGGAACTTCAGGCCAATCTGGATCTGCTCCTACGTCATACAACGGATCTTCGTGGTAGTTACTAGTATGACCATATGTCCAATTATATCCGTTAAATACAGTTTTATGAACGTGATCAATAACATATTGTGGGAACATATCATCAATCACAATCATTTGATCTTTTGCTAGATCAAATTCAGATAAGTCTTTTGCTTCTTTGTCGTTAATCAACATTTAATAAATTCCTTTTTAAAACTATCTGAAAGATTAAGTTCTTTACTTTCTGTAGATAGACATTGGTATAATTTGTTTGCAAAAATCTTATGGTTTTCTTTACTCATATGATTTTGCCTCGGATCTACTCCGTAATGTTTGTACCATTTTTTCCTTTCGATGTCATTAATAAATTCTAAGTTTGCTATGTCTGACATTGTTCCGTTCACTTCGGGACATGGTTCAAAACCTGGTATTATTTTCCACTGATTACTAGCTGTAATGTTTAGTATTGTATATAATCCATAAAAACATTGTTGATATAAAATACTGTCAGACTGCGGGTGATGTAAGCAACTCATGTATTCTTTTACTGCTTGTTTTGTTTTTTTATTAATTACGTCATTAAATTGACTATCTAAGATATTATGGTAATTTCCATATGTTGGATCGTTTTCTAAAAACCATCTCCTACTCGGATCTGTTAGTTGTACTAGAACATAATCAGTTTCATGAATTTTTTGTGCATCATCAACAACAGTTTTAAATATGTATTCATTTGCATATCCATAACCAGAGCGGTATTCTATAGTATCACAACCTAGCAACTTAGCCAATTGTACCGACCATATAGAAAAATTATTTTCTAAAGGAGGCAATTCTTCATTATACGGAGCTGAAAAACTGTCTCCAAAAATCCATAGCTTCATTAATTAGAAACCTTTGCTAACAGGCCGTGTTCTGCGATGTACAAGTATTCAATTTCACTACTTGCAAGTGTTCTAAATGCATCGTCAAGTGTTTCTACCAAAGGCTCGCCACCTAAGTTGAAACTTGTATTAAATATAATTGGTACGCCTGTTTTTTCATAATATTCTTTAATGTACTTATAGTATAGTGGGTTTTGACTTTCTGTTACTGTTTGTATACGGCAAGTTCCATCTACATGAATAATGCTTGGAATCTTTTCTTCAACACCTTCTTGACAGTTAACAGCATACATCATGTGCGGTGTTTCGTCCAGGCCGCGCAAATCAAACCATTCATGTACGTGTTCAGCAAGTATTGTACCAGCAAATGGACGGAAGTATTCACGGCGCTTGATACGGTTTACCCAGTCTTTACCGTCCTTAAATGTAGGATCGAACATAAGGCTTCTATTTCCTAATGCACGTGGTCCTGATTCAGAACGTCCTTGGAACATAGCAACAATGTTTTTGTCACACATAATATCTACTACTTCTTTATCTGTAGCTTCTACAAGTGTTGCATTGTATTTTTCTGCTGTTGCTTCAACATCTTGTTTTGAATAATCATACTTAGGACCCAAGTAAAGACTTTCACCATATGGCATTACTTCTTCACTGTTTGTAAGTTGATGATATGCAAAGTATGCTGCACCAATCGCTGTACCTGCATCACTACTAATAGGTTCAACATACAGTTTGATGCCATGTTTGTTTAATTCTGTAAGATAAAAATAGTTTGCTACACAATTTAGTCCATAACCACCCGACAACACAACATTTTTGTTTCCAGTCCTCTCTACTGCATCTAATATAAGATTTAAAACTTGTTGCTGTGTCTGTGTTTGCACAGCATATGCAAGATCTCTTCTGTTTTCAAGTTTTGTAACATCATCTTTTTGATAATCAAAGTTTTCTGGAGTGCGTAAAAACTTATATCTACCTTCATTGATCCTTGAACTATTAGGATAAGTTGGAATAGTTACATGTCTATTTGCACAAGTCCATTCACCTTCATCTGTAAATAAAGGAGGAATAGCATCATTAGGCTTACCATATGGAAATAAGCCCATAGTCTTACCCGCTTCAATTGCTTGGAAGCCACAATAATTTGTAACTGCTTCGTATACTTTCGTTATACCTGCACCGTCACTGATAATACATTCATGTGTACCGGATTCATCATATCTTTCGCTACTCATATCCGGTACCCAAGCATTCCTAAACGGACCATTGCCACCTAAATGTTTGTATAAAGTTTTGATTTCAAATGGGTATTTACAATCAAATATTGTTTCTAATTCAAACACCATATGATTTTCGCCTTCTTCTAAACTTAGCGGAATAAAAGTGCCTGCGCCGTCAACAATAACTGCTGTAGCAGTTTCAAATCCACTTCGATAGAATGCACAAGCCGCATGTAATTTGTGATGCATATGTGATAAGTCTACAACTTGTGGATGTTTGTAAATGTCAACATTTGTTTGTTGATCAATAAGTCCTAGCTTACGTGCTAGACCTGTGTATACATCATCACCTGTAAAATCAACTCTTGCCGCTGTTTCATTTAGTGGCTGAGTATGTGCTATCACCAAGTAGTCAAGTTTATCAGTGTATTTTAGTATCTTCACCATAGAAGCAAAAGGACCACCATCATATTTGTGTCTTGACAATCTTTCTTCTTCTATTGCAAAAACTATTTCGCCATCTTTAAGCAAACATACACCGCCATTATGTCCGCGTGTAATAGCTGCTATCCATTTAGTCATAATTATTTCTCTCCGAATCTTTTTATTGTAGTGTTTCCAGGAACTAGTTTAGGTACGGGTGTAGATTTATTTTCCTGTGTAGATTTTTGTTTAGTTGATGGTCCAAGTTTATCCCTAACACTTTTTAAGATTTTATCTATTTGAGTTTTATCTAGCTCCATTACTTCATCATTCATTCTATCTTGTTCTTCTTCTATAGTAAGTCTAATTGGGGCATAAATTCTTTTGCCATCTCCTACATCTATAATATCAAAGTTTTTATCTTCAGGATAGGATATGTTTACAGGATATGTAGACCCTGTAACAATAGTTGCTGTTTTTCCTAGAGCTTTTACAATGTGTTGACCTAAACTATCACAACCTAAAAAGTAATCTGCTACTTCTATTATTCCTGCCCATATCCTCATATCCGGAATTTCTGGTTGTGCTACTGGGTATTGTGTATTAGGTGTTTTATCAATTGACACAGGATGTTCACTCATAATAATAACACCGTATTCTTTTCTTAATTGATCAATTATATCAATAATGTTATTAAGTTGAAAACTTCTCGATGTTGTATCTATTAGGAAACTTCCTATATTTTCAATTGTTCTACCAAAAGGCTGTACAACTAAAACTTTATCAAAACCTGTGACTTGTTTAACTTCTTCTACAACATTTGCTGCACTTACAATTTCTTGTTTATTTAAAATTAAAGTAGGTCTATCTAAGTGTCTTACACCTTTGTTGTTAATTTCAATATCAAATGCTTGTGATAAACTGCATTTTTGATTGTAATATTCCCATACACGATAAGGTTCAGGACTTACACAATTACGGTCTTTAATATAAGTTTCAAATAAACCTTTGTGCCAATGATCAAAAACTCTTTTGTATAGAGTAGGGTGTCCTTTATAAAAATCAGTTCCGCCTTCACATACAATTATAAAATTGTCGTTTGGATTTTCTTTTTCGTATAGTTCAAATGCAGGAATGCTTGCAATAACCCTTCCTGCTCCGCCGTTAATAAAAAATGCTGTAGATCTTGCCAAAGTAATTCTCCTATTATGTTTATAATAGCATAGGTTCTAACTTATTGCAAGATATTTATTGGGGTTGATAAAAGTAATGCGTCATTGTGGCGCATTACTTTACATTGTTATTAGATCGCCGGTGTCTGGTTCTTCTTCACTTGCAGGATCAATCGGCGTCATATTGTAAGCTGCCCAAGCAGGAATTCCTGCATTCTCCATTACAGTTGGCCAGTCGCGTAGTGCTTGTCTATAATTTTGCCACTTTGTCTTAAGAGCTGCTGGCATATCTTCAACAATTTCACTGTCACTATTTTTAAGTAACTGCATACGCTTTGCACGTACATCAGGCCAATCTGGAAGTCTATCACCTCCGCCCATAACCGCTTGTGGTAATGTTACTGCATCAACAGTTATATTGTCATTTGCGTCAACTCTAATACTATCATGTTGATACACGTCTCGTACTTGTAAAGGTGTTTGATAATTAAATACAGTGTGTCCGGGTATTTCTCTTACACCGGGTGGAAATGCTGCACCTGTGTAATCTTCTTCCTCTTCGTCAATCACAGGACCAATTAGCTGACAAATCAAAGGATTGCTTATGCAATCTACTTCAACATATCTACAACCTAGTCCAACTGGACGACCATCATCCTTTTCCAACTGAGTGATAGGTCCGCTTTCTTGCATTCCTGTCTCATTGTTAATAATCATATATAATTTATCAGGTCCGTCATATACTTTTTGACAAGTATTGCCATCAGTAAAAGTATGATCGACCATAAATTCATTTGGTAAGTTCATTGTCCAAGTAAATTCTACCATAGCCATAATTGTATATCTCCTTCTGAGTATTTATGATTCATTTTAGAAAAAAGTCACTTTAACGACTCCACCGCCGCCAGTGCCTCCCTGTCCGCAACATCTGCCACAATAGTTTGAGGTCGCGCTTTGTCCGCCTGCACCATAGTCTGCAATCCAGCAACCACAACGTATCCAGCAGTAGTTTGAATTCTGTTCATAGTAATTATCACTTAGGTTAGGTGCTCCTGTTGAATGTCCGTGGTGTTTCCAGCAGTGACATGCACTACCTGGATACATGTACGGTGATTGTGCTTGGAAGTTACCACCGTGTGTGTAACTTGCCCAGTCGCCACTTGAACTTGTTCCATGACAACCTGGTCTTACACAGTAAGGCATAGTTGAGTAACAGTGATCAGTCCAAGAGCCGTTAGTACAGCCTCTTTGCCCACCACATGCACAACTATTAATATTATAGCCACAAACATAAGAGCTACAACCGTTGCAACCGTTACATTCTCTACTTAAACAACGATATACTCCACCTGCGCACACCCTATATGTACAGCCAGCATTTGTATCAATGCTTTTACTAGTGTATGCTCCACCGCCTGGTGGAGCTGTGTGTTGACATCTGTTACATGAACACGCACCTGCACCATTGCCACCGGCGCCCCACATTTCCCAGTTTGCTCTGCGAACATTACTAGGCACAGTCCATAAACAACAGCATCCTGCAGAACAACGACAACTTATTCCGTAAAACCATTTTACACAAAAAGTTTCTCTTACTCCGCTTGCTAAGTTGTCGTAATCAAATGTGCTGTTAGGAATTTGATCTGCAACTACTTTTTTGTAACTATCATATGATGCCATTATAACTCCTAAATATATGTAACCCTAACAAGTCCGCCACCACCTGTGCCACCTTGACCGCAACATCTGCCACAGTAAGTATTCATAGCACTTTGACCTCCTGTTCCGTAAGGCACACTCCAACAACCACAGCGAATCCAACACTGTCTTATACCTTGATGTGAGTTGCCTGCAATCTTAGGTGCCATACCTTGATGTATTTCTTGTGGGTGACAATGACAATATCCTGATGCTGTACTAAATGCTTGTGTGGCTCCGCCCACTGCAAAATCACCACCTGTTGTAGTTGGTTCAAGACATAAGTGTCTTGTATAGAAACATCCTGTTGACCAACTTGTATTTGATTCTGCTCTGTGTCCGCCACATGCACAGAAGTCACTTAGATTGTAACCATTTACATAACTTTTACAACCATAACAACCTGTACATTCACGTGATAAACATCTGTAAACACCTGAAGCGCAAACTGTATAACTGCATCCTGGCGTTGTTCCAATTGTTTTAGCTGAATAGGTTCCGCCTCCTGCAGCTCTAAAGTGGTGACATCTATTACATGAACAAGCACCTGCACCATTGCCGCCTGATGCCCATAGTTCCCAGTGCAATCTCTTTACTTGGCTTGGTACTGACCAGTTACAACAGCATCCTGCAGAACATCTACAAGGAATACCATAAAACCACTTAACACCAAAGTTGTTAAGTGTGTTGCTGTTAATCATATCGTCAGTAATTATACCATCGGAAATTTGTGATCCATTTACTTTTTTATAACTTGCGTAATTAGCCATCTAATTTTTCCTTATGCAAATGTAATTTTAACAACACCTGGTCCTCCAGTACCGCCTTGTCCACAGCATCTACCACAGTATGAGGTCATACCATTTTGCCCACCGTGTGCAGGTGGTGCAATCCAGCAACCACAACGTATCCAACAAACGTTAATAGCCTGTGACACATTGCCGCCTAAGAATGGTGCGTTTGTAGGTCGTACATATTGTGAATGGCAGTGACAATTAAATATTCCAGAGAACATACCAGCATGACTGCCCATACCAAAGTCTCCGTTGTTATCATTTGGTCCTAAACAACAGGTCCAACAACTCATACAATAGTGTGTCCAGTCTGTATTACCTCTGCCGCAACCGCCGCCGATTGCGCAGAAATCACTTAGATTGTAGCCATTTACATATGTTGTACATCCTCTACAACCTGTACATTCACGTGATAAACATCTGTAAACACCAGCAGCACACATTGTATAACTGCATCCTGGTGTAGTACTGATCATTTTTGAATTGTAGTATCCACCGCCAGCACCTTGATAATGGTGACATCTGTTACATGAACACGCACCACTTCCATTACCACCTGCACCCCATAGTTCAAAGAACACACGTCTTACGTGGCTTGGTACTGACCAGTTACAACAGCATCCTGCAGAACAACGGCAAGCATCACCAATTAGCCATTTTGTACACAGCCTGTGACGAGTGTCTGTACCCAGCTTTGTTTGGGTAACAGTGCCGTCGATGACCATTTCGTTGCTAATTTTTTTGTAACTTGAATATGTAGCCATGTAATTTCTATCCTCTATTAGATTGTGAATATTCTCCAACCGTAAGTGTTGTTAAAGAAAACCAACTCAAAAGCTGCTCCTTCAGAATTCACTGTTAGGTTAGCTGCGTCTCCTTGTATTAGCTTGCCATTTCTAGCTATAGTAAGGTTACTTGTATCAAAAACTTTTGCACAGTCGAAAAATCTAATTCTATCACCTTTAGCAGGATTTGCTGGTAGTGTGATTGTAAATCCGCCAGTTGTACACCAGTTTGTTTCAAATGCTTCTGTTGTTCTAGTACCGCTTACATCTACATCTTTAAATCCCATAACTACCCAACTAGACCCATTGTATACTTCAGGCAATCCGTAAGTGGTATTAAAACGCATCATTCCTGCGGATGGAGATCCAGGTCTTTGTGCTGTAGTACCGCTTGGCATTTTCATATAATCAGTTCCTGAAGCTTCAAAACCGTTAGATACAGTTACTATATCTCCGCCTAGTACTCCGATGTTATTGCCTACAGTGACATTTTTAGTAACAGCAATGCCGCCAGCAAATTGTGCACCACCTGTAGTAACGTTTGTACTTTCTGTATCATCATTTACTTTTAAAGTTGCTGAACTATCAACTATAACATCTCCTGTACCGTCGGGATTTAGTGTAATATCTGCGTTAGGAACTAGAGACCCAATAGTATCATCAATACTCACTAATCTAGCTAGTAGTGGTCTACCAGTTACTCCTGTGCTTATCCTTCTCATATCATTTTCCTTATGCTGTTGCTGTTTCTAAACCATAAACAACGGCTGTTACGTCGGTACTGCTTGCATATACAACAATTTGTTTTGTTGCGTCTAACACTACACCACCTCTTTCCAAAGTTCCATTTCCAAGTAATTCTGTATCGTATTCGATATATTCATCATTGCCCGGTGTGCCTGACGCGGCTAGAGCAACTCTAATATCTCTAGAACTTGCATTCCTATTAGTTACATTTATAGTAACAACTGCGAATGTATCGGCTGGCACAGTGTATATGGTTGTATTTGTAGATGCCGACAATGCAGCTTTACCTAATATTCCATTTGCCATTTTATTTTCTCCATCCTATCTTAAAAAGTAGTTATATGCTAAAGGTAATCCTAAAACAGATTTTGTAAAGTTTACATTAGCTTTAATATTTATCGTTGAGCCAGTAATTGTTGTTATTTGCGTAGTATTGATAAAAATGTCGCCAGCTGTTAAGCTGTTAACAATTAATGATGCTTGCCCACCACCAATTTGTGCCTCAATGTATGCCTTAATTGCTCTTTGTGTAGGTATCACACTATCTGAATTAGCAGTAAAGAATGGATCTGTACTGAATTCTGTAATACTTGCGGAGTTTCCTCCTAGTGTAACTTCACCTAGTGTAAGTTCTTGTAATCCTGCAATGTTAAATGCTTCTGCATTTAATGTTGCAACACCTGTTGCCTGCTCAATACTAAACAATCCGCCAACTCTAAAGTTACCATCTTGGTCAGTAGCTGTGTAAAATACTCTACCTCCGTTAGATTCAATTGTTTCTTTAGTTTGATCTGGTGGATTAACCGGATCGCCATAGACTTCATTTGGATAATTAGTATCGTCAAAGTTACCAGTACCAATATCTAAAAAGTCGTGTCCTGTTAGACGTACCTGTGAATATCTAATTCTAAGTGTTACA
>Ga0181568_10001172_pt1 | contig 24107 bp, 21 predicted proteins | sample 101ome_20_FD_133758 | JGI IMG/M metagenome (GOLD analysis project Ga0181568, IMG submission 133758) | Coastal salt marsh microbial communities from the Groves Creek Marsh, Skidaway Island, Georgia - 101404AT metaG (megahit assembly) | ecosystem: Environmental > Aquatic > Marine > Intertidal...
TTGTTTTTTGCATTATTTTTATTTAGTCCTATGTAAAAAAATATAATTAAAGCTAAAAAATTAAAAAATATAAACCTAGAGTTTATCGTTTCTAAAGCATACCAGTTGAAAAATTGGATGAAAATGTAGAAAAAAATTAACATTATGAAAATAATACATAATAAATTTATTATATCTAAATTAGAATTTTTCGATTTTGTTTTACTGCAAAGAAGTATTAAGCACACAAATATCATCAAAAACATTGGAACTCCAAAAAAATAGAAATCATACCAAAGTAAATGTAAAAAAGATATTCCGCCCCATGCTTTTGACCATTCAACTTTAACAGGCATAATTTGTTTACCTATATCTCTCGAAAAAATGTTTAAAGTTTTTGAAACTATTACTGATCCAACTATTGGTCTTTCTACATTTAATAAAATATATTCTCCGTTTATTTTTCCTGTTAATAAATACCATAAAGTGTGATTTAAGGTAACATCTGAAAAATAATCTTTTATTCCAAATAATGCTAAAAATTTTGAATTATAATTTTTTTTATTTAAAAAATATCTTCCTGTTTTTTCTATGTTTTTTTTTTGAAAAATGTCATTGGTAGAGTTATTGGTAGAGTCATTATATGTTTTAATTATTTCATATTTATTTTCAAACTCAGTTATAGTGCTATAGTTTGGTTGTCCATCTATACTGCATGCAGTTCTTGTCATCTGAAACGTCAATAAAATAAAAATACAAATTATAAAAATATAAATAAAAAAGTATAATTTTGTTAGATTGAAATTTTTAAATATTAAATTTAAAATTAAACAGCCAAATGTAAATGAAAACGTATTAAATAAAATATTTTTTGATCCAACTATTATACTATATGTAATTATTGAAAAAGTAATTGTTAAAATTAATGCTAAATTTAACTTTTTTCTAAGATTTGACCCAAAAAATAAAAATAAAAAAATTAATATATAATAACTATTTATAAATATTGTGCCTAATGGGCTAAGTGTATTATATAAAAATAACTTGGTTGAATTTTCAGAGATGATATTTGTATTGTCTAACCAAAAATGCCTAATTGAAGTAAATATACAAGATAAAGGGATTTCCTTTAAAATTATATATCTTTCATATAATTGTTCACCATATAATAAAAATTTAGCAAAAAGAGATAAAATTATTCCAAAAATAGTTATAAAAATAACGATTTTTATTTTTTTATTTAAATCTAGTTTTTTAATATTAATTACAAATTTTGCGTCATTAAATTTTTTGTTTAAAAAAAAAAGAATTATAAAAATTGTTAGACCAGAAAAAAGTATATTTTTAGCGTAAAAATTGTAAAAAAAAACTGGTTTTGAAAATATTGTATAAATAAATATATCTTCTAAAATTATAAATAGTGTTATTTGAAGTATAAAGAGTAAAAAAAATAGCAATAAAGTTCTGTTAATTATTTCTTTGAGGTAAAATTGCACAGTTTATTTATATCTATTTTTTTTGTTATTATGATGATCCTAAGTTTTTAAATAATGAAGTTTTTTAAAATAATTACTAAACATTTTATATTTTTTGTATCACATATTTACTTTGTTATACAAAAAAAAATTCAGACTGAGGCAAGTAACAAAACCTTGGATCAGATAACTGATAATAAAAAATTAAATGAATTGGTAAAGGAATTAAGAGAAAATGGTTATATTATAATTAAAAATTTTTTTAATAAAAATAAAATTGATCAAATATATCAACAATTTTATAAAGAACTGAATACAAATGAAGAAAATTTTTTTGCATATTTGAAGGGAGATAAAGTAAATTTAAAAAAATTAGGTGAACAAAACATAAATTATAAAGCTAAAGTAAATTATGCAATTTATGGATCAGAAAATGATCACCATAACTCTTTTTTATTCGATATAATTACAAAATTTGAAATATTTGATTCTGATAATACCAAATTCCTCCAAGATATATTATTTAAGTATTTAAATTATTTTCCCAAAATAACATCTGGAAATCTTAGAATATCATTTTCAAATTCTGAACCTGCCTCAGATACACAACTATTTCATAGAGATGCATCTGGTTATAAATTTTTAAAATGTTTTACATACCTTCATGACGTTGATTTTGAAAATGGACCTTTTACATATATTAAGTCTTCGCACAGGGATAGATTTAAATTTATAGACGATTTGAAATTAAGGCATAACGATAATGAAATTATAAATAGATATAATGAAGAGTCCATAAAGTACCTTAAGGCTAATAAAGGTGATTTAATAATTGCAGATACATCTGGTTTTCATAAAGGTACAAAAAATGCTAAAGAAAGAGTTATGTTAACTCTTAATTTTCATGCTCACTCAGAAGTATTCAGAAATAAAAAAATTTTTTTAGAAAAGAACACATATAAAACAATGATGAAAACATGGGGAAAAAGTTATTTAAAATATTTAAGTCCATTAATTTAATTTTTCATATACAAAGAAGTGTTCTTTGCCATGATTAAAAGAGTTCTCATTCAATTTGTAATTTTTTTTTATTTTTATTTTTAATAATTCAATTCTATCCAAAGGAAACCAATTGCTAGCAACAATATATTTTCCATTGTAATTCTCTAGTGATCTTTCAAAACTTTTTAATATTAATTTGTAATTTGAATTAATTAAATTTCCTTTTTTATATATATTTTTAAAAGGGTGTGGGGCAAAATATTTGCTATAACTCTTTCTTCCAATTAAATAAGGGAAATATCCATTTACTAAATACAAAACTGTTTCATTTTCTTTTGTATTGTTTTTCACATATCTTGATAATTTCAAGATTTTATTTATTTTTAGATTTTTATTATCTTTTAATAAATGATCATCTCTTTTTAAGTTATATATTGTATCCAAATTAGCGTCCATTTTTTCAAAAATTAAAGCTCTATAGTCATTTAATGAAATATCATTTAATATAAATTTATAAAAAAATTTAGTTTCAATTAAAAAACTGTAAATATTTGTTGAAAATGAAAATCTATTTTGAAAATTAGATACTCTCGGATCTATTTTTTTTGCAAAATATATGACGGTTGTTTGAAAGAATAAAATTATAATTATTAAAGTAATTTTAATTAATGATTTTTTATAAAATTCTAAATTTGAGGGAAAAAAATTCGAGATGAAATAACCAAAAATAAATGCGCAACCAGGTAAAAAATAATAAAAATGATATAAATAAAATTTTGATTGTAAAAAAACACAAATAAATGGAGGCAGCAGAATTATAAAAAAATTTTTAATATATTCAATTTTAATTTTATTTAAGTATTTTTCTAAATTTATTATAATGAAAAATATCAATAAAAATGAAACTTTAATTATAAAAAAAATAGAAAAAAAAATATTACCAAAAAAATTTTCTAATATAATGTTTTGAAAATTAATTTGAGATGAATAATCCCTGAAAAATATTGTTAATTTTAAATCTTCTATAATATCATTTATTGAACCAAAAAAACTAAGTAATAAAAAAATAGTAATCAATCCTAAAATAAATCCAGTTAAAAAATTGAAAATAGATCTTTTAAAAAAATAGACTATTATTAATAAAAAAAACAATCCAATTAGTTTTGAAAAAGCAAAAAATGAAAAACAAAAACCAGAAATTAAATATAAAAATTTTTTTTTTGAAAACAGCAACGAGATTGAAATAATTAAGATAGGATTAAAAAGACCTTCTACTTGAAATCTTTCATAACTAGGTGTACCAAAGTAATAGAAAAATAAATAAAAAATTGAAATACTAACACTAGTTTCTTTAGATAATTTATCTTTTGATAATTTATAAAAAATAAAACAAGCTAATAAATTTAAAAATAATTCTCCTAAGTGAATTGATATTATTGATTTATTAAATATATAAAATATAGAAATTAGAAATAAATGAAGCGGTGGCTTTACCTCCCAAACCTCAACACCTAATTTTCCACCATTAAATAGTTGATCTGCAGCATATAAAAAATTTGTCTGATCTCCTTTCGGAAAAGTGAAAATACTATTTATTATTGACTGAGTTGTTATAATAAAGATGAGAATTAACAAAAATTTAATTTGGGACTTATAAATCACGCGAGATTTTTTTTGAGATTCTATCAAATAATTTTAAAGCAGCTGATATAGTCATATCCATATCGTAGTAAGCATAATCAGCCAATCTTCCTCCAATTAAAAAATTTTTTTGTTTATCTGCAAGAATTTTATACTTTCTGTGTAATCTTCTATTATCAATTGTATTAATTGGGTAATAAGGATTATCATTATCTTTAGTTGGAAATTCATACATAATAAGGGTTTTATTAGAATGAAAAACTTTTTTCCTTTCAGGATGTAAATGCTTAGGCTCATGAATGCGTGTATATTTTTTTTCGATATCAGAGAAATTTATAACTGAAGTACCTTGAAAATCATTTTTTTTTAATATCTTTTTTTTAAACAAAAGAGATCTCCAATCAAGTCTTCCATATCTATAATTATATAATTTATCAAGTGGGCCTGAGTATATTGTATAATATTTTGGTTCATATCTTTTATTTTTTTTTTTTAAATAATCAGTGTTTAGAATTATTTTTATTCTTTTGCTTGATAACAGATTTTCAAATAGTTTTTTGTAGCCATCAATAGGTATGCCTTGAATTTCACAATTATTAAAATAATCTTCGTTATAAGAAAATCTAACGGGAATTCTATTTATTATACTAGATGGAAGATCCACTGGATTTTTTCCCCACTGTTTAAAAGTATAATTTTTTATAAAAGCTTCATACAATTTTTTTCCCACCATATTAATTGCTTTTTCCTCTAGGTTTTTTGGATTTTGAAATTTATTTTTTTGAACTATTCCTCTCATATATTTTTTGGCTTCATCAGGTGAAAAATTTTTTTTATAAAAACTGTTTATAGTCTCAAGATTAAATGGCATTTGATAAATTTTATTTTGATGATTTGACAATACTTGGTGCCTATAAGAATTAAACTTGGCAAACTTATTTATATAATTTATCACTCTTTTTATTGACGTATGAAATATATGTGTTCCATATTTATGAAACTCAATTCCTGTGCTTGTATCTATATCTGAGTAACAATTTCCCCCAATATGATCTCTCTTTTCAATAATTAAAACGGTTTTTTTTAATTTTTGTGAGATTCTTTCTGCTAAAACAGAGTTAAATAAGCCACATCCGATTAATACAAAATCATATTGTTTCATAATTAAATCCTCAATCTAAAATGTAAAATTTGAAATAGTGCTTTTAAACAAAAAAACATTAATTTAATGTTAACAATTGATACTCTACCAGTTTGTCTATCAAGGTGTGATATTTCTTTAAAAAATAAAGTTTTTTTCTTAGCTGCTATGATCGATATAAATATATTTGGTATTAATGTGTTATTTTGAATTAATTTTATGCATTGGATTAATAAATCTTTATGCATCAATCTAAAAGGACAATTGCTATCTTTTATTTTAACAAAAAATAAAAATAAAATTAAGACTCTTACGATTCTAGTAAGTGCTATTCTATAAGAGGAGTCCTTTCTATTTTTTCTAAAACCAACTACTAAGTTAAATTTTTCTCTAAGATCCCATAATTTCTTAAAATCAGAAATTTCGAATTGGTTATCACTATCAATTTGAAAAATATAATCATATGAATTTTTTACGGCATATGAATATCCTTTAAATAAAGTTGGTCCGTGTCCGATATTTTCTTGATTGATATAATCTATTTTTTGATTGTATTTCTGTTTTATTTTTTTTATTTTCTCTAAAGAGTTGTCTGAAGATCCATCATTAATTAATAAAACTTTAAAATCAATTTCACTCAGTTCATAAATTATATCATCTACAACTTTTTCAATTATTTCTGATTCATTAAAAACTGGAATTATAAAAATAAGCTTATTATTTTTTTTCATAGATTATATTTATATATTTAACTAAAAAAAAAACCAACATTGGCAAAATTAACAATTTATATCTGGGTAGAACAAAGAATATAGAAAATATAAAAATATAAAAAACATAAGGAATTACGAAGATTAAGTTTTCTTTTGATTTATAAACATTTAAAAAACCAAGAAATCCAAAAATTGAAATTAATATTTCAGGCACAATATTGAAAAAATTATAGTAATTTTTATAGGAGGAATTTAAATTAAAAAATGTAATTGAAAATAATTTCTTGAGTGACAATATAAAGTATCTTATTGGATCATTTATAATATTAGAAACTGCCTCATTATAAAAAATTTTATCTCTTTCAGAGTCATATCTATTTTGAATACTCTTAGTATTTGTATAATGCAAACTATCAATTTTTTTTTCTAAAAGTAATAATGCATTTTTATCTTCTGATTCTAGAATTAATAATTCTTTGGGATGAGAAGAATTATATATAAAATTATGTGAAATAATACCATCAACTGTTGATAATTGATTGTTTCCTCGCCAAAGATTATAGCCTTTGGACTCTGTAATTGTGAATTTGTTAAATATATCCAAATTTCTCTTCAAGTAGGGGAAAATAATAATAAAAGTTATCAAAAAAATTGTTAGATAATTAATTATTTTTATTTTTTTTTCATAAACTTTGAAAAAAATTAAAAGTAAAAATAATAAATAAAACTCACCACGTGCTAAAATTAATAAACCAGAAGCTACCCCTAACAATAATGCATCATAAAAATGATTTTTATTTATCCTGATGAAAAAAAATAAGAATAAACAAAATAAAAACATAGATATGGATATCGAGGATATTTTTGAAGAAGCATATAAATTTAATGGATATAATGTGTAGATTATAGTTGCTAAAAAACTAAATTTTCTGTCAAAGAAGTTTTTAAATATATGAAAAATTAATACAGATGAAAAACATGAGATAAATATTTGAGCAACTAAAATTTTTTTTGTAAGATCTATATCAAAGAAAGTTATTTTGGATAAAAATAATATAAAATACGCATAAAATGGTGGCATATAGCTATTTGGAACTGGTCCTAAGCTAGGTAAATTATGAAATGAAAGCACTCCGTGGTTATCTAAATTTTTATAAAGGACCGCCCATTCATTTGATAGACTATTATCTCCATAAAAAAAATAAATTAAAACTTTTACACCTAAGCTAATAAAAATTATAAATATTAAGATTTTTTTTTCATTATTTTTACAAAAATTGTCCATTTCAATTATAATTAACTTTTTTAGTTATTGACGACAAAAATGTTAAATTTATCCAAAAAACTATGGATATCCAATTATTAAAAAAACTTCCTGATGAAATAATTAAGAAGAATGATAAATTTGTTACCACATAAGCTTTTAGTAACATCATATCAAGACCCTCATTGTCATTATATAAAATTATTTTAATACTTCTGTATAAGTGCATTAAAATAAATGAAAAGATTAAAATAAAACCTATCAATCCTGTCTCTGCTAGTATTTCAAGATAATAATTATGGGGATGTGTGGAACACGTGCTATATTTATAATTTATTTTTTGAAACCTTTCATCTGAGCATTTGTTTCTGAATGTTCTTACTCCAGATCCAAAAAGCTTGTTTTCTTCCCAAATTTTAAATGAAGTTATAAATAATGGTAAATGTCCAGACTCATTGAGCAAGTGAGTGAATCTCACTTTATATTCTACAATTTTATCATTGGTTTGCTCTGTAGGACTAAAAACTTTTACTACTTCAGTAAATCTATTATTCTTAGATATGAATGAGAATGAAACAATAGAAATAAATAATAAAATTAAAATAATTATTCTTTTATCTTTATAAAAAATTAATGTAAGAAAAATAGTTATTAGCACTGTCAAAGTTGCCATCCTTTCTCCTGAAAAAAAAACGGAAATAAGAAAAATTATAAATGTTATAAAAAAAATAATGTTTTTTTTTTTTAATATATATGACACATAAATTAAAAATGGAAAAAATAATTTAGATATAAACGATCCAGATATAAACTCATCTCCAAAAAAACTACTAAATCTATTTTCCTTGGCTAATATTCCAAATATATTAAATCCAAAAATTTTTTGAAAAATTATGTCTAATGAAATTGTAATTACAGAAATTCCTTGAATTAAAATTATTTTTTTATAATTAATTATAAAAAAAATTTCTCTAATGACTAAAAAAAATAAAATAAATCTAATATAACCAATGCAGTTTATAATTTTTGGCTGAATTTCTGAGTTAAAAAAAAAAAATGTATTAGAAATAATCAAATAAAACCAATAACAAATCAAAATATTTAAAAATAATTTATCAATTTTAATTTTTTTTTTGTTTAATAAAAACAATCCCAATATAGTTGATATATTAAAAAATAATTCTGCAAAAAAAATACCAATTACCAATCCCCAAGGAATTAATCCCAATGAAATAATCATTGACGTTTCAATTAAGTTACTTTTATTTCTTATTTGCATATTAAATTATATTAATATAATCAGGTTTTATACAAATGATAAATTTCATTTCATTAAAACAATTTAGTGTATTAATTATATTTTTTTTTGTTTCTCTTATAGCTAACTTTATTTATATAAAAAAATATCCAAAGAAAGTTTTAAAACAATCAAAAAAAATTCCTAATCCAAAAATAATTGCATCTGAAGGTGGGTTGGTATTATTTTCGCTATTTATTTTATTTTTTTACATAAGTTATAAATTAGAAATTTTTGCAATTAATCTCGGTTCAATTCCAAGATTTTATGTGTTGTTTATAAGTTTATTATTATTTTGTATAGTTTCATATATAGATGATAAATTTTTTATTTCAAAAAAAAGTAGATTTATAATTCAAATTATTCTGACATATTCTTCTCTTTCATCTTTAAATTTACCTGTTTTTAATTTTTTACCTGAAAAATTGGAATACCTGCTTTTGGTATTTTTCTGGGTATATTTAATAAATACATCAAATTTTATTGATGGTTTGAACGGTATGTTGGCATCAAATTGCATCGTTTTTTTAATTGGTAACCTAATTATTATTGATCATTTCCAAATAATTGATGATTTCCTTTTAACATTGATACTAATTCTACTAATTTTAACTATTTCTTTTCTTTTATTTAACTTTCCAAAGGCATATTTATTTATCGGAGATACAGGAAGTATTCCTTTTGGTTTTTTAATTGGTTACATAATTATATATTTTTTTTCTATATCAATATACTGGCCTGTATTATTTTTGTTTTCTTATCCTTTAGTTGATATTTCAATTACTTTAATTGATAAAATATTTATTAGAAAAAGATTGCCTTGGGAAAGGCTGTTTGACTATTTTTTTCTCATGCCGGTTATACATGGAAGAAAAAAACATTCTTTTGTTATAATAAGAGTTTTATTCATAAATATTTTGAACTTAATTTTTCTTAAAATATTTCTTGTTACAAATTATTATATTTTAATTATATTGCCCTTTATATCATCACTTGTCTTAATTTATTCATTTAAAAAATTTAAATCTTGAATAAATATTTTTTTATAGAATTAAGTGAGATATTTATAACTAGATAAATATTTTTAAAAATATTAAAATTAAGATAACTTCTATTTATATTCCAGATCCAGTAAATATTTCTAATTGGATTGCTTGAAATAGAATTAGAATTTAATCTATAAAAAGTTAAAAATTCGCTTAAAGCTAATAATCTAATATTTTTTTTTCTAAGTAAATCGCATTTAAATATATAATCATCAAATCCATAACCTTTTTTTTTAAATTTTGTAAATTTAATTAAATCTCGCCGTACCATAATTGAGCTTGTTGCTATCGAAGTGTTTTTAATAAAAGTTTCAAAATTAAATTTGCTAGGTACTTTTATACTTTTAATAAAAATATTTTTTGATTTAAAAGTTTTATAGTAAGTATATGAAAAATTTAAATTATTTCTTATCATAAATTTGATTTGATTTTTTAGTTTATCCTTATGCCACAAGTCATCGGCGTCTAGAAAACAAACATATTTATTTTTTGATTTTCTCATGCCTAGATTTCTACAGAAAGCAGGCCCCATATTTTTTTTTAAATTATATACAAATATATTTTTACTTTTATATCTTTGTAATATTTTCAAAGAATTGTCAGAGGATTTATCATCTATAAAGTATGCTTTAAAATGCCTGTAAGATTGATTTTGTAAACAATTTATGGTTTCGGATATGTATTTTTCAGAGTTGTATACCGGAATTATTATATCTATGAAATTATCACCTATTGAAGATCTCTGTATCAAATACTATTTACTTTTCTTAGCTTTTCCAAAATCGGTTTTTCGCTTTCATAAACTATTTTTTCACCATTCCCATATGCAAGTTCAAAGGTTTTTATATCCCTTATTAATTTTTCTAAACCCTGGGGTTCTATAGATGCAGATTGATCACTACCCCAAAGACTTCTATCTAAAGTTACGTGTCTTTCAATGACTTTTGCTCCCATAGCAACTGCTGCAAGCGTAGTCGATAATCCAACCTCATGGCCTGAGTAGCCAATTGGGCAATTAAACATTTTTTTCAATTTGTATATATATGACAAATTTAATTCCTCTATTTTACATGGATAAGCGCTAGTGCAATGCAGCACAATTAAATTATCTTTATTAAATATGTTTGCAGATTTTAATATTTCTTCTTCTGTGCTCATACCTGTTGAGAGTATTATTGGCTTTTTTGTTTTTTCTGTGTAGGTTAGTAAATCTTTATCTGTTATAGATGCAGAAGCAATTTTATAACAAGGTACATTCAAATCTTCCATGAAGTCTACACTTCTTTGATCCCAGCAAGATGCAAACCAGACAATATCTAATTCCTCACAAACTTGATTGATTTTTTGATAATCATTTTTATCAAATTCTAAGCCTCTTTTAAGATCTCCATTTGTGTTTCCAAAAACTGATTCTCTAGGTTTTTCAAGTTCCTCTTTTGAGTACACCAATTCGACAGTTCTTTTTTGGAATTTTACAGCATCCGCACCAGCTGATTTACATTTTTTAATTAATTCTATAGCATTTTCTATTGAACCATTATGATTTATTCCTATTTCAGCGATAAAAAAAACAGGTTGATCATTGCCTACAATTTTATTTTTTATTTTTAGCATATTTTTGTTAATCAGATTATTGTTCTACCTCCATCAATTAAGATATTTTGACCTGTCATGTAATTTGACTTGTTTGAGCATAGTAATTTAACAATTTCTATTAATTCTTTTTTTTCCAAAAGTCTACCCAACGGAGTAAGTTTTTTTATTTCATTCTTCAAATTATAAGGCTGTTTATAATTAACACTTCCTGGTGAAAGGCAGTTAACCCTTATATTGTCTTTAGACCAATATTCAGCCAAATATTTTGTGAGCCCAACTATAGCATGTTTTGCCACAGAATATGTAAGTGGTTTTTTATAAATTATTTTTTTATTGTTATAAATTGATTGTTTTGGTGAAATAATTGACAAATCAGAACCAATATTTAGCACGATTCCAAATTTTTTCTTTTTCATGTAAAAACCTATCTCCTGGCACATAAGAAAAACAGATTTGATATTAGTATTAATCTCTAAATCCCATTGCGACTCTGTTAAATTTTCAAAATTCATTTTTTTTTTAGATTTAAAATTTGGCTTAGCGTCTATTGCTGCATTGTTTATTAATATATCTATGCTTTTAAATCTTTCATATATTCGACTAGCTAAATTCTTTATTTCTTCCCTTTTTGTAACATCTAGTGAATAATAGTGAATGTCATATTTTTTTTTTTTTAATTTTTTGTAAAGATTATAAAGTTTAACTTTATCAATATCAGTAATTATAATTTTATATCCTAATTGATGAAGTGCATGTATATATACTTGACCTAAAAAACCTGAAGCACCAGTTAAGATAGATACTTTTTTTTTATATTTCATTATTTATTATTTGATCGAGTGAATTTTTGAAATTTTTAATATTTTCAAAATTCAAATTGTACAGTGAGCCTTTGAAGCTGGAAATAAAAGTTAATTTAAAAAATTTTCTAACTTCATTATCATTGAAATTTTTTTTTAGATGATTTTTATAATTAAACAAATCATTAAATGTGTTACAAAATTTCACTAAGTCTGAATTTTTATAATAAGATTCACCAAATGTAAAAGTATGTTTTTTAGATAAAATCGACTCATAACCAGCTTTAGAATTAATAGTAATTAAAAAAAGAGACTTGTCTAAAATTGTAAAACTATTTAATTTTGGATTTGCAATTCTTATATTGGAATTATGACTTAAAAGTTTTTTTATTTTGCTAGCTGGTATAGAGCCTATTCTAGCTGGATGTTCTTTAATTAAAATGACTAATGGAGATAAAATTTTTGCAATTTTTTCTAAGAAATAAATTTGGTCAAAATAAATTTGAGATCTGTATGTCAGAGCATAATCATTTGGGACATGTAGTGGGAAATAGACATATTCAAAGTTTAAATTATTAATATATGATTTTTTCAATAAAATGAAATTTTTTAAATTTAATATAGTTTGCTTCAACAACAAAAAATCTGAATCAAATACAAAATTATAATTTAAAAAATATTTTTTAAAATTTTTTGATATAAAGCGATAAATATTATTCAAATCAAATATTTTCATAATTGGAGTTTTAAAGTGTCGAATATCTTTTGAAGGAATTGATATTTTTTTTTTTGATTTAATATTTTCAATATAATTCTGAAATTCGTAACTATCCAATTCTTTTTCATTTAATATAGGTTGACAATTATAGTTGTTCTTAACTACATGAAACCTATTTGTAAAAAAAGAACTTTCGACAAAATAATGTGTAAGGTTATTCTTTTTACAAAATTGATAAATTGCCATATTTGGCACAAAACCTCCTACCTCTTGTATAAAAATGTTATTATCATTATTTAATATTTTTATTTCATTTAAAATTTTAAGAACAAGGAAGAATTCTGAAGCAATTTTGAGATTATTTCTTTTTCCAAAAAAAACTTTTTCATGTTTTAAAATTTTATTTAAGTTCCTAACTTCATAATTTCTAATTTTTTTTTTTATTAGAGAAGAAGATAGAAGTTTAGGACTTTTGTATGATGAAATATCTATAAAATTTTGAAATTTTTTTTTCTTTAAAAAAATTTTACTTTCTGTATCAAAACATATTATAAATAAATTATTTTTGTTTAAATCAGAATGTAAAATATAATCAAACCAGAATTTTGTTTGATAAATTGCTAGTGAAACAATAAAAATTTTTTTATTCAATTTTTTCCTTAGTTTTATTGATTTAATACAGTAATATTTAACTTATAAAACTAAAATATTATATAATTATAAATCCCTATTTCATGAAAAAAAAAATAGCATCGAGAATTGGTTTTATGCAAGGTAGACTTTCCCCAATATACAAAAATAAAATACAAAGCTTTCCATGGAACAATTGGCATAATGAACTTGTTGAATGTAAAAAAATTAATATAAATTTAATGGAGTGGACATTAGACTATCCTAAACTAATGGAAAATCCATTAATTAAAAATACTGAAGATACATTTAAAATATTAAAAAAAAATAATATTTCACTAAACAGCGTCACATGTGATTTTTTTATGCAAAAACCTTTTTTTAAAAATAGATTCACTAAAGAAATAAATGTTTTAAAAAAAATAATTAAAACCTTGAAAAATTATAAAATTATATTGGTAATTCCATTAGTAGATAATTCCTCTGTAAAAAATATTAATGAAGAAAATTATTTAAAACGAGTTTTTTTAACAATTTACAAAAATCAAATTAAATTTTCAAAATTAAAAATTTGTTTTGAAAGTGACTTCCCCCCCTCAAAGTTAAAAAATTTTATTTCATATTTCCCTAAACACAAATTTGGTATTAATTATGATACGGGAAATAGCGCAAGTTTAGGTTATAACTGTGTAGAAGAAATAGATAAATTAAAAAATAGAATTTACAATATCCATATCAAAGACAGAAAATTTAAGAGTGCCACAACTAGATTGGGGTCAGGAGATTTTGATTTTAAAAACTTTTTTAAAAAATGAATAAAATTAAGTATAACGGTAACTTTATATTACAAACTGCTCGATCTAAGAAAAATAATCATTTAAATGAACTTAAAAAAAACTATAAGTTTTTGTTAAATGAATGTTAAAAAAAAAATTATATTAATAACTGGATCATCAAAAGGCATAGGGCAAGGGATATCTAAAATTTTTTTAAGAGATAAAAGTTTTTTTGTAATATTAAATAGTAGAAAAAAAAATAAATATATTTCTCAAGTAGAAAAAAAGTTTTTAAATGTAAAATATATTAGTGGTGATATTTGTAGCTTAAATACAATTAAAAAAATAATTAATTATTTAAATATAAAGAAATTTAGTCTGAACGCTCTAGTAACCAATGTTGGAAGTGGAAAAAGTCCAAAAAACGGTAGAGAAAAAATAAGAGATTATATGTCAAGCTTGAGGGTTAATTTTTTTTCTAGCTTGACTCCAATTTATAATTTAAAAAAAAAATTTGGATATAACTGTAAAATAGTTTGTATATCGTCAATAGCATCTAAATCTATTGTAAATTCTCCCATAACATACTCTGTTTCTAAAGCTGCATTAAATTCATTTATAGTAAATTTTGCAAAAAATTATAAATTTAATAAAATATGTATAACCGGGATACTGCCTGGCCATACAATGCATGATACTAGTGTTTGGAAAAAAAATATATTAAAAAAACCTAAATTAACAAACGAACTAATAAGTGCACATATACCAACAGGTGAATGGATTAAGCCTGAAGATATATCTAGTTTAACGTACTTCTTGGTTAATCATGACACAAATGCATTTAATGGCTCTTTAATAGATCTTGAAGGTGGAATTACAACAAAATAATGAATGCGCTAATCGTAGGTTTTGGAAAGATCGGAAAGATAAGATATGAAATTATTAGAAAAAAAAATTTTATCAAAAAAATATTTTTTTTTGATCCATATCAAAAGAAAATTAATAAAAATCAAAATTGTCTCAAAAGTCTAAAATCACTTGAAAATTATAACATTGATATAGCCTTTGTATGTGTGCCCACCTATTTAGCTGCGAGCATAACTGAATCTTTAATTTTAAAAAATATAAATGTTTTTTGTGAAAAACCCCCTTCAGTTAATTCTGGTCAGCTTTTAAAGTTAAAAAAAATATTAAAAAAAAGACCTAAAGTAAAATTAATGTATGGTTTTAATCACCGGTATCATCCAAGCATTATTAAAATATTAGAAATAATAAACTCAAAGGAGTATGGCAATATATTATGGATAAGAGCTAGATATGGAAAGCCGATTGATAAAAATTATATTGATGGTTGGAGAGGAAAAATAAAAAAATCAGGAGGAGGTATTTTAATTGACCAAGGAATACACATTCTTGATTTGCTAGTTTTATTTTTAGGAAAAATTAAAAGACTATATTCAATACTTAATAATAATTTTATAAAAAAAAATATAGAAGATAATGCTTTTATAATTTTAGAAAATTATAAAAAACAAAGTGGATCTCTTCATTCAACTTTAACTCAGTGGAGACATTTATTTGCAATCGAAATATTTTTTGAAAAAGGTTTTTTAGTTTTAAATGGCTTAAAAACCCCATCTGGAAGTTATGGCGATGAAATATTAACTTATGGAAAAAATTCTGAAAAAATTCCAAAAATTAAATGGAATAAAATTAAAAAAATAAGATTTAAAAGGGATATTTCTTTTTACAATGAGACCAATCATTTTTTAAATATGGTATTAAAAAATAAAAAAATTCATACGTCAAATATTGACGATGCTATAAACGTAATGAAAATATTAGAAAAAATATATAAACAAAATGCAAAAATTTTTATATGAAAAAAAAAATATGTATCATTCTAACTAAGAATACAGCTGAATTAGAATATTTATTACCAATTTTAGATAACAAAAGTTACTCTTTTGATATTTGTGTTTTCGACTATAATAAAGATCGAGTTATTAAAAAAAATTCTGAATTAAATAATTATTTAATTAAAAAAAAAATTAAAATTTTTGACATAAAATATTTTATAAAAAATAAGTTTTTAATTTTAAATTTTCTTGGAAAAATAATAGAAAGTAACAGCCTGCCAATAAGATCGATACTTTCAAAATTAAAAAAAAAGTTTTCAATTTTTTTTTTGTATCTATTAATAAAAAACTTTTTGAACAGAATTTTAAAAGAAACATTTCATGTCCTTTTCTTTTGTCTAAAAAAAAATTCTTTAAGTATCGAATATGAATATGTTTTATTGGGTCATCGAGATTTTATAAGTTTTTTTTTTTATAAAATATTTAAAAATTTAGTTATAAATAAACCTCATAAATACGTATTTATTCCACATGGTCCACATTATGCAGAAATTTTTACACATAAAATTACACAAACTGAAAAGTTGTTAGTAAATAAAAATTACGTTAACATAGTTGCCAATAACATTGAGAAACCTTGGCTCAACAAATTATATTCAAAAAATAGATGTTTAAAATTCGGATACCCACTTTTTTTTAATCATATTAAAAAAACCAAAAAACGTAATAAAATTTTGAATCTATTGATTATCTCTAGGAGATTCGATTTTAAAAAATTAGACTATAAAAGTAATGAATTTACAATCCATTTTGATAATTTTAGATCTTTTTTGAAACCAGTCATAAACATAAAAAATAAAGTTAAAATATATTTCAAACCACACCCAACCACTAATATTAATGTTTTGAATAAGATTTTAAATGATTTAAAAATTAAAAATTTTGAAATTATAGAGGATCCAATTTATTTCAATTTAAAAAAGTTTGATTTAGTCTACTCATATCACTCTACCGCACTATTTCTTCCTGTTTTAAATAGTTTGCCTGTAATTTATTTTAAAGATAAATCTATTTACAAACTAATTAGGTGGAGTAAAAAAGTATTATCTTTATATAACAATGTATATTTAAAAGTTGATGAAAAATTTGATTTTAATCAATTTTTAAATCAAAAATTTTTAAAAATTGATAAACAAAAAATAAATAAAAAAAGAAGAAAGTTAGAAAGAGTTTTCATAAAATCTAATCCAAATAGATTTTTTAAAGAAATAAATAAAATATTTAAAAAGTTATGATTAAAAATTATTTAGAAAATGTAAAATTTTTTATATTTGATAATCAGCCAAAAGGTAATTTAATTTTTTTTTTAATTTTTCTTGTTTGTATATGTTCTTTTCTTGAACTTATAGGAGTTGGAATTATTGCACTATTTGTAGTGCTAATTTTGAACCCTGATCAAACAGCAATATTTGAAATTCAGAATAAACTAAATTTAAATTTTATTGATGAATTATTTTTTTTTGTATTTGTAATATTTTTTTTTCTATCAAAAAATATTTTTATATCTTTAGTAGAATTTGTTAAATCAAATATCCTTAGTGATTCTTTTCTTAACTTTCAAAAAAAAAATATTCAGTGTTTTTTAGATTTAAATTATAGTTATTATAAAAGATTAAGAGCTTCATCGTTCAGTAAAAATGTAAATTTTTCAGCTGAAAGAACTTTTGTTGGATTGGGAGAAAGTTTTTTTTCTATAATAAATGAAATATTAATTTTTATTTCAATTTTGGCACTCTTATCATTTACTATGACTATTTATATTATGCTTGGAGGTTTGGCTGTTGGATTAATTTATATTTCTATTTTTAGTCAAATAAAATCGATATCAAGTAAACTTGGAAATGAATATAGCTCAAACGCTTCGAAAATTTTTGCAAAAACCGATGGATTGTTTAACGGTTTTAAAGAAATAATAATTTATAATAAAAAAAATTATTTTATTAGTTATTTTAATAATTCTGTTCAATCATTTGCAAAAGCATGGAGACTAGCCAGATTTATATTAAATACTTTAAAATATATTAATGAAACGTTGATAATAATATTGATTATTGGGTCTATTTTAATGCTGAAATTTTTTGATATTGAAATTGATAATTTCAATTTTTCTATTGCAACATTGGCAGTTGCAATAATTAGACTGTATCCAAATTTATCTAAAATTCAAAACACATTAACCTCTATAACCATCACAATGCCAATATGCACTGAATTGAAAAGTTTTTATTTGAATTCATTGTCAAATAAAAACATTTCAGATAAATTTAATGGAAACAATATAAAATCTGAAGTTAGATCTAGTACTTTAATAGAACTAAAAAATGTTGGATTTAAATATCAAAATCTTAAAATAATTGATGATATAAATATATCTTTCAAGCAAAATAATAAATATTTTGTATATGGTCCTAGCGGCAGCGGTAAGACAACTCTATTAGAAATAATTTGTGGATTGTTAGAGCCTACCAAGGGGCAAATAAATATTAATAGTCTAGATAAAAATAATTTGATTAGTTATGTCCCTCAAGAAACATATCTTATTGATACAGACATTTTTAACAATGTAAGTTTATTTGAAGAAAAGAATAAAAAAAATATATCAAAAGTTGAATATGCTTTAAAAGAAGTAGGTCTTTTCAACACACTTAATTTTGATAGAGATGGCTTGAACACTGTTATTGGAGAAAATGGTGTAAAATTATCCTCTGGCCAAAAACAAAGGTTGGCTTTAGCAAGAGCAATATATCAAAATAGAGACGTCATTATTTTAGATGAACCTACTTCGAACCTTGATAAAAAAACAGAAGATATATTCATGAATAATTTATTGCAAAACTCAAACGGAAAAATAATAATTCTAGTTTCTCATAACTTAAATTTTTTTGAATATTTTGATTACACCTATTTATTAAAAAACGGAAAATTAAATGGAATAGAGACTGACAATTTAACCAAACTTAAAGAAATGCTCTAAATGAAAAAGAAAAATGTTTTAATTACAGGTTGTAATAGAGGTATTGGACGTGCAATACTTGAGAAATATCAAAACGAAAACTACAATATATTTGGTTTAGGTAAAAAAAAATTTAGCAATATTTGTAAAAGATACTATTCTGTTGATTTAAGTGATATTAATGAAGTGCAAGAATTTTGCAAAAAATTAAAAAATTTAAAAATAGATATATTAATTAATAATGCGGGTATTAATAAAATAGATAAATTTCACCTTGTAAAACAGAGTGATTTAGGATTAATTTTTCAGGTGAATTTTTTTTCAATACACAGAATTTGTCAAAGTGTTATTCCGAATATGATTAAAAATAAATGGGGAAGGATCGTTAACTTAACATCTATTTTTGGATCTGTGGTTAAAGAAAAAAGAAGTTCTTATTCAAGTACTAAATTTGCATTGAATGGACTGACTAAAACTTTAGCAGCTGAATACTCAAGAAATAATATACTTACTAATGCGGTCGCTCCTGGTGTCATAGAGACTGAACTAACAAGAAAAATATTAAAAAAAAATATTCACAAAATAAAAAAAGATATACCAATGGGAAAATTAGGAAGTGTGGATGAAGTCTCAAATATAGTTAAATGGTTGGGGAGTGAAAAGAATACATTTATAACAGGACAACAAATTATAGTAGATGGCGGATATACAATTGTATAATAATTTAAAAATAAAATCTAAGTTTGGTGAATATAAAGTTACATTTACAAAAAAAAAAATTTTTTTTAATAACTTAAAAAACAGTTTATATATAATTGATAAAAATATTTTTAGATTATACAAAAAATCGTTTTTAAATTTACATAATATTTTACTGATAAATCCAAAAGAAGAAAATAAAAGTTTCGAAAAGATGGGTGAATACCTGTCCCTTTTTCAAAAAAAAAAAGTTAATAAAAAGTCAACGGTGATATGTATCGGTGGTGGCATAACTCAAGATATTACCTCATTTATTTGTTCAATTTACTTTCGAGGTATAAAGTGGCATTTTTATCCTACTACTCTACTTGCGCAAGCTGATAGTTGCATAGGTTCCAAAAACTCAATTAATTTTAATAAAGGAAAAAATTTGATAGGTTGCTTTTATCCACCTGAAAAAATTGTTATTAATTTTAGTTTTTTAAAAACATTAAAAAATAAAGAAATAAGTTCAGGGATTGGGGAAATTTTAAAGTGTGGAATTATTGATAATTCAAATAAATTTATAAAATTTAAAAAAAGATATATTAATCTTATAAGTAAAAAAAATAATTTGAATAAATTTATAAAAGAATCTTTATCAATAAAAAAAAAAATTATTGAAATTGATGAATTCGATAAGAAAGAGAGAAAAATTATGAATTATGGTCACACTTTCGGTCATGCATTAGAAAGTGAGTGCGCTTACAAAATTCCACATGGAATAGCTGTAAATATTGGTATGGACTTTGCAAATTTTCTTTCTTCAAGATTAGGATATATAAATAAAACAAAATTTATCAAATTAAACAATATTTTGATTAAAAACTTTGAAAAATTTAAAAATTATAAACCAGATATAAATATTTTTTGTAAATATTTAACTAATGATAAAAAAAATAGCAAAAAAAATTATATAAACGCAATATTATTACATGAAAATAAATTGAAAGTTACTTCAATTAAAATTGATGAAATTTTAAAAACTATTTTGAATGATTATTTCTTTAAACTAAACAAATAGTTTAGCTAATTTTAAGTCATCCTGTGTAGATATTTTTATTGAGTTGATTTTAGGTAAAATATAAAAATCACGTTTATCACCCCAAACTGCATATTTTTTCTTTTCAAAGTTTTTTAAAAATGTTTTACTTTTCCATATAGATACTGCCCAATTACAAACAATAATTTTTCCATTTTTTTGTGATGGTTGTAGTTTTTCATTAATATTTATATTTATGGGTCTATTTTTGTAAAATGATTGCATCTGAATTTCTTCGGCTGATATAAGTGTATCAAGTTTTTTTTTAATAAAATATTTGATCATTGCATTAATTTGTTCATATTTTAACAAAGGGCAAACTGGATTTATCATCACACAGATATCAGATTTTACATTTTTTATAAAATCATAATTAAAATCGTCACTTTTTGCATTATCATTTGCGAGTAATTTTTTCCTAAAATAAATTTTACAATTTAAGCTTTTTGCATATTTTGCAATTTTTGCTGAATCTGTATTAATGAAAAAATCTTTAATAATAGATTTTCTAACTGTATCAATTGAATATGAAATTAATGGTTTATTTTTAATTTTAATTAAATTTTTTAGAGGTATTCTTTTGCTACCTTGTCTAGCAGGTATGTGGGCAACAATTTTCATTTTTTTTTTAAAAAAATTCGATAATGATCAGCTAACATTAAATTATTAATTATCTTTTGTCCTTGTATTAACTTTTCTTCATTAAAAATATTTTTTGAGCTATATATAGTTTGTAAATCTAAACCATTTGACTCAACAAATTCAATTTTGAACCTTTTTTCAAAAATTTTCTTTAAACATTTATAAGAAAAAAAAAATAAGTGCCTATAAGGTTCAAGCCACCTTATTGGTATTTCGTTTGAAGAGAAAGTGAATTTTGCTAATAACGAGTCGCTTGATGGTATTTCGAGAACTAAATATCCGCCTTTTTCTAATCTATTTGTAAGAAATGAAATTAATTTTTTAGGCTCTCTAACATGTTCGAGCACACCCCAAAGAGAGATTAATTTAAATTTTTGTAATTTAATTTCAGAGAATTTAGAAAAAATTTTTATTTTGTTCTTTGTTGTTTTGATATTTGAATTTAAATCAAAACCAAATAAATTATCTTTATTTAAATTCTTACTTAAACTATTTAATAATTCTCCGTCTCCACATCCAAAATCAAGAATTTTAGAGTATTTATTATTTTTAATTAATTTTAATATTTGTAAAATCTTTCTTTTATTTGATAAATTTCTTATAGACTTTGATTTTTTTTCAAAAAGTATCTCCCTTCTATGTTTTTCATAAATGCCTTTATTTTTATAAATTTTATTTAAATGCATATCCGATAAAGTTGGATTTATAAAAATAGTACCACAATTACACTCTTGATATCTTAATTCATAAAATGTTTTAACTAATTTAGTTTTTTTTTTTGATCCACATGGACAATGTATATGCTTAAAGTTGTATTTAATATTTTTTTTTGCAAATGAATTAAAAACTTTCTCTGATTTTTCTAATATTTTTTTATTTTTAAGTTCCCAAAGATTAATATTTATTTTTGGTATTGATAACAGGCTCATAATTTAAGAGAATTAAACATTGCCTTGATAAAATTTTTTTTGAGTAGAGAAATATCTAATTAATTCTCTTATACCATCATTCAATTGGTGGTTCGGTTTAAAGCCTGTTTTCTCAATTTTTTTATTTGAGACGATATAATTTCTTTTATCTTTATCTTTTTTAAAACTCTCTATTTTAATAACAAGATCTGGTATGAATTTCTTTATTCTATTGGCTAACTCTAGTTTTGACAAATTAGCATTCGATAAACCAACATTAAATATGTTTTGTTTATTTTTATTAAAATTTTCAATCATGTGAATTATTGCTTTTGCAACATCTCTTACGTGTATATAATTTCTTTTAAAGTGCGGTTCAAAAAGAACTAGATAACCATCAAAAAAACTTTTATATACAAAATCGTTAACTAGGAGGTCTACTCTCATTCTTGGTGCAACACCGAATACAGTGGCAAGTCTTAAACTAATTGAATTTGTTCTTCGCATAACTTTTTTTTCAATTATTACTTTATCTTTTGCATACTTTGAGAGAGGTGTAAGTTTAGAATTTTCATCACAAAAGTTATTTTTATCTCCTACACCGTATGCACTATTTGATGTTGGCATAATTAATTTCTGATTTTTTGATAGATTATCTAGCATAAATAAATTGCTCTTTACATTTATATGGCTTGCACTATTAGGTTTTAAATCACATAATGGTGCTCCAACTAATGCCGCTAAGGGTATAATAATATCAGATTGATTAAGATATTTTTTAAATTTTGATTTGTCTCTTATATCTAAATTAACAACGTCTAAATTTTTGTAATTAAATAAGTGTGATAAAGATAAATTTGTATATGTAAAATTGTCTAATACTGTAACATGAAATTTTTTTTGTAACAACTTCTCAACTAAAATGGAACCAATATATCCAGCACCACCTGTTACTAAAACTTTTTCTTTCATTTTTTTTATTTATTTAATATTAAAAGTTAATTATATATTTTATGAAAAAAATCACTAAAAAATTTTCTCATCCACTAATGTCGGATAATATTAGCAAGGATGACATTAAAAGCTTAATTAATTTCATAAAGAGTACTGATAGATATACAAATGGGCCTGAAGTTAAAAAATTTGAGGCCAAATGGTCTAGATGGCTAGGTGTAAAGTATAGCGTTTTTGTAAATTCAGGATCATCTGCAAATTTATTAAGTTTGGCAGCTCTTAAAATAGAAAAAGGATTGGGAGAAGTAATTGTGCCTCCTCTTAATTGGAGTTCAAACATTTATTCGATTTTACATAATGGATTTAAACCAAGGTTTGTTGATATAAATATAAAAACACTTGGTTTAGACGAAAATAAATTAGAAAAATCAATTAATTCAAAAACTAAAGCAATTTTTTTAACTCATATTTTAGGTCTTAACGCCTTAACACCAAAAATATTGAGTTTAATAAAAAAGTATAAAATTGAATTGATTGAAGATTGTTGCGAGTCGCATGGTGCAAAATTTCTAAATAAAAAAATTGGTTCCTATGGCAGTCAATCAAATTTCTCTTTTTACTATGCGCATCATATGAGCACAATTGAAGGGGGAATGGTAAGCACAAACAATTTTAAAACTTATGAAAATTTACGTATGCTGAGATCACATGGAATGATTAGAGAAGCTAGCTCAGATGTAACAAAACAAAAATTTATAAAAAAATACAAAGATTTAAATAAAGATTTTATCTTCTCTTACCCATCCTTCAATGTAAGATCTACAGAACTAAATGCCAATATAGGAATATCTCAATTAAAAAGATTAAATAAAA
>Ga0181568_10001177_pt1 | contig 24079 bp, 17 predicted proteins | sample 101ome_20_FD_133758 | JGI IMG/M metagenome (GOLD analysis project Ga0181568, IMG submission 133758) | Coastal salt marsh microbial communities from the Groves Creek Marsh, Skidaway Island, Georgia - 101404AT metaG (megahit assembly) | ecosystem: Environmental > Aquatic > Marine > Intertidal...
GAACGAACGGAGTCCGAACGGGGACGTGTCGGGGCGGTTGCGGACGGCGGCGCTTTAGCTTTGTATTAACAAAACAAACAACAAAGAATGACGATGACTCTCACGCTACTCGTCGTCGTCGTCGTAGTCCGTGACCTGTGCGTCGTCCATGGTGTCGTACATGGCGGTGTGCTCGCGCATGGGGAGGCGAGGCGTCTTGGGAAAATCGTCGTCGTCGTCGTCGAAACCGGCGTCCGAGTCGTCGGTTTCGAGTCCCGCCGATCGGCGCCCGACGTCGGAGAGGTCGCGGAAACTCGTGATGCCGTAATCCTCAGCCTCGACTAAATCGTTCCCGATGCGCGATTTCTCTCGCGTCGGCGTGTCCCGACGATCGCCTCGAAGTCTCGACACGCCGGAGCGCTCGCCGGGGGTGTGCGGCACGACGTCGACATCGTCGTCGCCGCCGAAGCAACACTTGAGACTGAAGAGCGAAAACGTCGACTCGACGACGCGTTTCGAACTCGACGACGCGAACTCGGCGGCTTGACCGGGAAACATGGACATCGATCGGTAAACGTTGGAGATGCGAACGCCCAGGACGCTATCGTTTTTGTCGTTTTCGATGACGACGTTCGGCTTCAACACGTTGACGCGGAGTCGAACGTGTAACACTCCCACCGGTTCGAGTTTCTTCGGATCGAGGAGCGTCACCTCGACGCTGTTGATGTCACCGGCATCGTAGCGAAGCACGTTGTCGATTTTACCGACGGCGATCATTTTACGCGTGAATCCAAACTTTTTCGCGCCTTTATCCTTTGATTCTCTGTTGCCGAACTGACTTAAGACGAAGACGGTGAGTTGATCGCTGACGACGTCTTCAGCGGCGTCAAGCTTTGCGAATCCGTTTCCTCGCCACGTCGGGTGTTTCACATCCGCGTACGACGCTTCGACGTGCGACTGCAGCGTGTGCGACTTGGACACGATGCGCTTCTTCCCGTACTCCATGCCGACGCACATGCGACACTTCCCGGCGTCGAGATATTTCAACTTGTTGGACGAGTGTTTCCCGGACAAGTCAAACTCTGCGAAATACGGCATCACGCGCATTTCCACCGTCGCCTCGCTCTTGTTTCGTTTCCAAATTCTCTCGATGTCCTTCATGAGCGGTTGCGTGATGAGTTCGCGAGGATCGATCACCTCCTCGGCGTCCGACGACTCCCACCACTCCTTGACGTCCCAAAAGTACCCGTTCGGTTCGCACAGTTCCGTTTTGAAGTAATCGTCCGTCGAGCGGCGAAGGGCGCTGTGAATGAATCCGACTTCGCTCAGGTTGACGGCACCGAAGGTTTTGAGAGAAAAGGAATACGTCGGGAGACCGACGAAGGAGACGCGCAGCGACCGCACGTACGGACCGCCGCTCTTGCGCATCCACGTAAACGTCAAGCGCATCGTTCCCGAGAGTCTCACGTCCGCTAAACGGATTCTGATGGGTATCGGAACCACGGTTCCTCGACCGAACATGGCGGTGATGAGAACGATGGAGTTTTCCATGGGCCAATCTAAATCCCATTCGACGATCATCTCGCCGTCGGATCCTCCAAAGGTGCGCGCCGTCTTTATGATCGGAGCGTTGTCGCCGAATCTAAACTCACTCAGTTCGAGTTTACTGATGAAGGGTAAATCTAATCCGTCGAGCGACCACTCGATGGTCTCTCGAGTGATGCGGTTCAACCAACCGGCCAACCAACCCTCCCACATGTGATGAAACGCGGCGCTCCACCAATCCGCCGTCTCAGCGCCGGATTTGTTAACCTTGGGATCGCCGCGAATTAATTGATATTTCCGAAGAAAGTCCGCGCGCGTGCGGATGAGCAAATCGTTCGTGTGTAATTCATTCACCCACAGGATGTGACGCCCGAAGGCGACCGCCAACACGCACGCGAACGCAAAGTTTTGAATCCAAGCCATTAAGACCAAACTTCCCAAAGCCAAGGCGACGTGCGGACCCAACGTCGAGAAAAAGCTCGCGATGGCATCACTCGCGCGCTCGAATATCTCCTCCATCTTTTTAAACGGTAGAAATACGTACTCCTTCGTCGTGTTCAACCGTTCCTTCGCCGCGGCCAACGCCTTCGCCGTCGCCGTCTCCTCGTTGTCCTCCTCGTCCTCCTCCTCAGCGCTCGCCGCCGCCTCCGTCTCCCCGTCTATGAGCGCCTTTAGCGTCTTCAGTCTCCCCACGCAATCTCGAATCCCATTCTTCTCCTCCTCGGTCGAACTCTCGAAACACGCCGCGATGATGGCGCTCCTCGCCACCGTCTTCACCGTGTACTTCCAATCCCCGCCGTTGAAGACTCTCCATCCTTTGCCCACGCCGACGTTCATGTTCCCCATGCCCATGCTCATCCATTTCACAGCCTTCTTCTCCTCCTTCCCCTTGGCGACGGGCATAATGATCCCTCTGATCAGTAACTCATTCGCGAGGAAGACGGCGTCCGCCTCGTCTCGAAACTCTTGATCCCTGAACCGCTGTTCCATGGCCCAATTCACGAAGGCGCGTCCCGTGAAGCACCGGTTATAAAACGCCAACCCAGTGCTGTGCGTCGTGAACTCCATCTCGCTCAGAAACCGCAGCGTGAGACCGAAAATGTCCCCATTCGTGATGGACAACGGTCGGCGCAAGACATCGAGCCGCACCTTTTTCACCGCGTTTTGCGCCGCCGCCCACTCGTTCTCGACGTTCGTCGGCGATCCAAAGATCGATGCGACGAACTTCTTGCTCGCGATTCGTCCGAACGTCTTGGGCGGCGTCACGAGCGAGGGACTGCTCATGGATGGACTGTTCAACGATCGACGCGCCGCGTCCGTCATGACGCGCGCGCGCGAGGCGGTGGCGTCCCGGAGACGACGGACCGCTGAATGGGAACGCGCGACTGAATCGCGCGCGCGCGTCGCCGACGCGGGACTCGTCGACGCGCGCGCGCGACGCGCGCGTTCGGAACGCTTTCGCGCGGGGGTTCGACGCCTCGATCACCGCGCGCGGACGCGCGCGCGCGTGTGAGGGCTCGGGGACAGCATCAATGTCAATAGGAACAGTTACAGCGGCTGGGCTAGCGGACGCGCGTCGAGGGACTAAACGGGCGCCAGGGGACGTCTCGCACGGGCGAGGCGCGCGCGGTGGTGGTGCGGGTGATGACGGCGGCGCGAGCTGCCGCGCGCCACGCGAGAAGAACGCCGAGGGCGAGTCGGCGAAGACGCGTCTCGACGCACCGGGCGAGTCGGCGTCGGCGGTGCGCCTCCGCGCGCCACAAAGAGAGGACGCGACGCGCGAATCGACGCTCTCGTTCGAGTCGGCGATGGTGGAGGATGCGGTGGACGCGGTGGTGTCTGTCTCGTCGTCGTCGCGCGGCGCGGCGCCAGACGCGCAGCGTCTTCAACGCGAGGGAGACGCGATGGTACTCGACGGCGGTTTGGCGTCGACGACGCGCGGCGCGACGCTCGCGAGTGAGCGAGCGCCACGCGTGCAAGGCGTCGTACGCGCAGTAAAAGTCACTGGCATACGCCGGTTTGGCGAGACGACGTTGCCACGCGTCGATGGCGGCGGAGATGACGCGGCGCGCCAAAAAAATGTTGGACACCTTTCGTCGCCAGTGTTGAAACGCGGGACGCGTAATCGTGGGCTCGACGACTCGACGAAGACTGATGGCTAATTCTTCGCTTCTCGCGCGACGCCACTTGGCGTGCGCGCGAAAACACGCCACGTAGGCGCCGAGTCGTCGCGCGCGATCCGCCTCGACGACTTCGTCGACGACGCGCTCGATGAGTTTTCGACGCGTTTGATTCGCGTGCGCGCGACGCGCCCACGATGTAAACACGTTCGTGACGAACGCCAATTGACTCGCCTCTCGCTGCCGCCGACGCCAGACGACGTGACTCGCGAAACCACGAAACGTTTTCATCGCGAGACGTTTGCCGTGCGCCTGCGCCGCGCACTGCGTCAGCGTGCGCCACTCGCCCGGTCGAAGCGACATCCCGCGCGTGTCGATGAACGCATCGCGAACGTCGTCGTCGTCGTCACCGTCACCGAACGACTCCCACGTCGCGCGTCGTCGCGCGTCCTTCTTCTCGTCCACACTTCGCGTCTTGGTCGGAGAAAAGACGACGTCGTCCCGTTCGCGGCGAACGAAGACGTCGCGGTCGTCGTACGCGACGCCCACCGACGGACCCGTCACGCGTCTCAACAGTCTCGACGCGTCCAACGCTCTCACTTTGAGCTCGCGCTCGATCTTTGCCGTTGTCATCACGAGCGCCTCGGCATCGCGCACGCGCTCTTTCGCCTCTTCGATTTCTTCGGCGGCGCGCGCGGCGACGAGCTCGCGCGCCGCCGCGTGTTCCTCGGCGATGCGCGTTGCGCGCTCGGCGACGCGCGCGGCGGCAACGTGCGCCGACGATGCAGCCACCGCGCGGGTCGCCGCGTCGGCGGCGAGACCGAACGCCTCGGTAACGTCGGCATCGTCTCTTTGCGCGCCGCTCGCCGCGAGCGCTTCGGCGCGTTTTTCGGCAACATCGGCTGCGCATTCAGCCTCGATGACGAGACGTTCCGCCTTATCGGCGTCCTCCACGGCGTCTCTCGCGCCTTGCATCGCGGCGTTCGCGCGCGCGTCAGCGTTCGCCGTCAATCGACTCGCCGCGACGGTCGTTTCGTGTAACGCGCTTCGCGCGTCGACGCATCGTCGCGTCGCCTCTCTCGCGTCTCTCAGAGATTTCTGATGTTCCAGCGCCGTCTCGTACGCGTCCGCGCTCAGCGCGTCGACGTCGACCGTCATCATCCCCATGGATCGCATTGCCTCTTCATCTTCGATCGTCGCCGCCGTTCGCGAGGCGACGACGTCGTCTCTGTCTCGTGCCAGCGCGTCTCTTCGCGTCTCGTCGACGATTCGCGCGCCCAGTCCCGCGGATTTGTGTCGTCGCATCGTCCCGACGCCTCGCACGCGCGCGGTCGCCGTCGACGCCCAAACAACGTCGTCGTCGGTCGCGGTGAACCGACGCGCGGCCAGAAGCGTTCGAACGAGCGTTGCGGATGACGTCACTTGCGCGCGAAGCGCGCCTCGCAGACACGTCGTCTCGAAGAGCTCGCGAGCGGCGAGCTCCATCGCCTCGCGCGCGTCCGCCGCGGTGCGATCGCGCGTTTGGTGAATCGCGCGCTTCGCTTCGAGCGCCGACATGCCGAACATGCGCGCGCGCACGGCGATTCGGCGCTCGTTGGCGCGTCGCGCGTGTCGCGCCCATCCAAAAAAGGCATAAATTTTCAATCGTCCGTCGGCGTACCGCGTCGCCAATTCTCTCGCGCGACGTTTCCAAAACGCGCGCGCGGCGAAGAGTTCCCAATGGCACAACGCCGCGTGCGCGCACCGCACGTTGTGAATCGCGGCGCACGTCCGTTCGAGTCCGGCGTCTTTCGTCGCGCGCCTCCATCGCCGCAACGTCTCGCGGCGAACGCGTCGATTCGTCGCCGCCACAAAGGTTTCGCACGCCTCGAGCATCGCGCGCGTTCGAGGCGCGCGCGCGACGGCGTGCGAACGTAACCCTTCGAACGCGCGACGGAGGATCGGCGCGCGGCGAATCATTCCGAGATCGTTCGCCGCGTTCGTCGCCGCGCGATTTCGTTCGGCGTGATTTCTCAACGCCGTAAACGCGGCGAGCTTCAAGAGCGACGCATCGTCGTCTCTCGCCCGCGACGCGCGCTCGTCGACGTAATTCGAGTGTTTACTCGACGATGCGGGGACACCCGTGAGAAACACTGGTCCCGACGACGCGGACGACGTCGACCGTCGTCTCGCCGCGCCGACGCCGAATCGTCGCGACTCCCGCGCCTCCGTCTCCATCCATCGTCGTCGTCGCTCCCTCACGCGCGCCTCTCGCGCGTCGTGCGTTCGTCGCAGCGCCTCTAAATCACTCCCGGCGCATCGCGTCACCCGACGCGCGCGGTCGCGCGAATCCGCGTCCTCGTCGTCGACGCGCGTCGCCGACGGCGCCGTCCGCCGCGCGCGCGCCGACGCCTCCCACGACGCCACCTCCGCGTCCACCGCGTCCACCGCCGCCACCGACGCCTCGAACAACGCCACACGCACCGCGCGAACGTCTTCGGTGACGCGCTCGACGGCTCTAGACGCGCTCGACGCCGTCGCGCTCGACGCCGCGCGAGACGACGCCGACGTCGACGCCGCGCTCGTCGGAGTCCTCGGCGACGACCCGTCGACCGCCGCGGGAGCCCCCACCTCGAACCGCGGCGCCGGCGGTGTCGACGACCACGACCACTCGCGCGACGCCGACGACGCGCGCGCGAACGCGCCGGACGCGTCGGCGCCGCCCGCGCGCTCGAACGCGGCGATGCGTTCCTTCACCGCGCTCGACGTCGTCGCCGGCGACGTCTCGCGCGCGGTCGGCGTCGCCATCGGCGCCGACGCGTCGTCGTTCGTCGTCTCGATCGCGCGCGCGGCCGCGTCCTCTACCTCCTCCGTCGTCGTCGTCGTCATACTCGTCACCGTTGAATTCGCATCGGCCGTCGACATCCGATCGTCCTCGTCGGCGAATCGCACGCGCCGACGCGACGACGACGGCGCGTTCGCGCGTTCGCGCATCGCGCGCGCGATGACCCGGGCGCTCGAGTCGTTCACGCGCGCGTCGACGCTCGAATCATGGAGATTCGACGTGCGCCACGAAATGCCGCATTCGACACCGCGCGACGTCCGCGTCCGTCGATGCGTCCGACGACGACGACCGCGGAGACGTGGTCGATCGCGCGTTCGACGACGACCGCGATGCGCGCGCGCGTCGTCTCGCGCGCGTTCGCGATGCGACGCGCGGGGGGCGCGCGGGAGGCGCGAGAGGGAACGGAGGCGGCGGCGATGTCCCCGCAGTCGCGCGGCGTCGCGCGCGCGCGTCTCGACGCGCGGATCGCGTCGTCGGCGCGCGCGTCGACGTCTTCGTCGACGGGTTCGCTCGCGTCGCGGCTCGCGCGAACGAGGGGAGACGCGCGCGCGTGGACGCCGCCGCGCGCTCGCCGCGCGTCGACGTTCGCGAGCGGCGGCGCGACGGAGACGAGCGTCGACGACGACGTCGCCGCGCGCGGTGAGGACGACCAGATGGACCCGTGCGACGCGCGCGCGCACCCGGAGGAGTGCGTGTCGAGCAAGGGTGGGAACTGGGGCGAATCGAGCGGTCGCGCGTCGGCGACGCCTCCGGCGCGCGAGTCCATCGAGGGCGAAGTGTTTCGCCCGCGCGAACGACTCAAGACGAACGCGGATTTCGACCGCGTCAAGCGGGAGGGACGTTCGTTTAACGGCGCGCACGTGCGCATCAGGGCTGTCGGGAACGAGGATTACGAACCGGCGACGTGCACGCGCGTGGGCATCGTCGTGCCGAAGAAGCAACTGAAACGCGCCGTGGACAGAAATCTCATCAAACGTCGCGTGCGACACATATTTCGCACCAACAAGGACAAGTGGCCGCCGAGAGTGGATTTCATCGTCTTCGTTCAGTCGAGCGCGCTCGAGGGTGGGTTTAACGGATTACGAGACGACATGTTCGCGTGGAGCGAGGAGTACGTCAAGCGCGAGTCGCAGCGTCGAAACGCCAAGGATCACAAGGACGCCAAGCGCCGACGAGGCGCGAAATTTCGTGACGACGCGTGAGCTCGCGCGCGCCCCGTGTAACATCAGTAACGTCATGATAGAGGCGTCGCGTCGCGAGCGAGCGAACGAGCGCGCCGCGGCTCGAACAAACCCGCAACCCTCACACAGAGGCGCGCGCGCCTCGCACCCGCGTTCGCGTCCGACTCGACGCGTCGCCGCGAAACCTGACTCGACCGCACGCGCGCGCGTCATGTCCACCGTTCGTCGCGCGTGTCGCGCGTTCGCGCGCGTCGCGTCGGGTCTCGCCGCGACGACGTCCGGCTCGACCTCGACCGTGTCCCCGCGCGTCGCCGTCCCCGTCGCCGCGCGCGCGCGCGCGTTCGCGCGCGCCAACGCGTCGGCGAGCCGGGGCGCGACGACGCCCGTTGTCGATCGATACGGCGCGTCCAAGGGACCGATGGCGGGTCTTCTGCGCGTGTTGAGAGACGACGGGGCGCTGACGACGCGAGAGCTCTTCGACCGCGCCGTCGAGCGGGAGGTGCCGACGCGCTCGATGCGACACATGAAGGGGCTGTTGGCGAAGATGAAAGCGATCGATCGCGTGAAGGCGACGCCGCCGGGTGCGGTGAGCGCGAGCGGTGAGGAGGGAGCGGTGCAGGCGGGGAGAGGGAGACGCGCGCGGGGCAACTATACGTTTTCAATCACCGAGACGGGAATGAAACACATCGAGAAATTGGATCGATCGGTGTCGCCGCCGCCGCCGGCGAGCGCATGAGACGGTGTAATGATGAGAGACTACTAGTTTTTTTTAATGACGCGTGTGTACATCTCGCGCGCGGAGGGGTATTACATTTAGGGGTCGGTCGGTCGACGCGTCTCTTCGTCGGGCGTTTCGTCGAGGAGCGCGGCTGCCACTTCGGCGACGTCTTCCGCGCCCTCGACGGGTAGACCGACTTTTTGTCGATGTGATTCGGTGATGAGTTCTCTCGCGAGCTTTTCTGCCTCCCACGCTTCGCGCTCCGCCTGCGCGGCGACCGCCTCGGCTCTCTCCACGGCGTCTTGCGCGCTCTTCGCCTCTCGCTTCGCCCTCTGCGTTTCGTTGAATAATTCATTCGTCGCCGCGTCGAACGCTTTACTCGCGCCGACGTCCCCGCTCCCGGTCGCGCGCTCGTTGTCCGTCTTGCGCTTCTTCATGCCCGTCTGCGCGCCTGCCGTCTGACTCGGCGCGCTCGTCGACGGCGCACTCCTCTTCTCATCTTTCAGCGCCGGCGACGCCGCTCGATCGTACCCGTTCGAGTGCAAATTCCGCCACTTATCCTTTAAATCCACGTTCGATCGAAGGTGTAAGATTCGACTCAACACCGCATCCTTTTGTATCATTCGCCATTTGCCCGGCCCGTACCTGCGCGACGCGGAAGAAACATTCACGCGTCAGTCTCCTCACCTCTTCCACATCGCCGACGCGACGATCCGCGCGCGAGCGCGCGCAAACACACACACACCTTTTCACCCCTTCGCGAAGCGCGTTCTCTTCCTCCGTCGTCCACTGTGCGAGAAAACGTGCGTCGTCAGTCTTCGTGTCCTTCAATCAAATCAATCCACGCGACGCCTCCTCCTCGCGCGCGATCGTCTCGCCGGGCGCGCGCGCGAACCGCAGCGTCGCGCGCGACGCACTTTATACTTAGGATTCGTCATCGCGACGTCTCGGCGACGCGCGCGCGCGACGGAGTGTCGATCGCAAACTGGGCAAACTGGGCAAAATGCGCTCGAGCTCGCGCGACGTCAACTGGAAGAAATTTGTTCTACAACAACGCGGCGACGCGAGCGATCGCTCGACCCGAACGAGCGAACGCGTCACGTCAAATCTACTCAAAATGAACTCAACTGACGCCGGCGAATCCGGCGAGGACGAAAAAGGTACCGCTCGCCATGAGCGCGGCGTTGCGCGCGTGCGCCGCCCACGCGGGTTTGCCGATGACGATTTCGACCGACGCGGCGAGGGGAATCTGGAGAGAGAGACCGATGGACGCCACGGTCGGAGAGGTGAGCAACACGGCGCGCGCCCAGAGATAGTCGCTGAGCACGTTGTCGAAGAAGGCTTTGGAGCAGGCGAGCCAGAAATAGCGCGGGGTGAGGGCGAAGAATAAGCCGGGTAAACCGCCGAAAGCGCGGAGGATGAGGATGACGGCGCCCATGCCGAGAAAGTTGAAGATGCCCATGAGGGCGAAGAAAAGGGTCATGTCGGTACGTTCGTCGTCTTTGAGGTAGAGCTTCATGACGGCAGTGTACAGAGCGTAGAGACCGGCGGCGATGAGGGCTAAGAGGTTACCCAACATCGGCGACTCGATGTTTTCGCCCAACGCGTTGTTCGCGGCGTCCGCCTCGGTGGCGGCGTCAAAGTTGACGCCTCTCGGTTCTCTGTCAGCCAGGGTGACGAGCGCGGTGCCGCACACGTACGCGGCGACGGCGCCCACTTTCATCCACGTAAACCTATCCAGACCGAGGTACACGCTCACCATGAAGGTGAAGACGGCGCTCGACGAGCTCAACATGGAATTCGCCGTCACCGTCGTCATCAATAAACTATAATCAAACGCGAGCTGCGCCAACGTCCATATCGGCGATACGACGAGCGCAGCTTTCGCGTGATACTCGAAACTATACATTCCACTCGTCGCCGATTCCGTCCGGCGCTGCTTTTCCCACGCTTCCTCGTCCTCTAGTGCGTCGTCGTCGTCGTCGTCGTCGTCGTCGTCGTCCCTCTCGCCGCGCGCGCCCACGCTCGCCAACGGCACGAGCTCGATCGAACCCGCCGCATCGCTCGCCACGCGCTTCTTCGCCGTTCCACCGTCCACGCCCGTGGACGCACCCTTCGACGATCCAGGTTCACCACCATCCTCTCTCGGCCCTCGTCCCGTCGCCGCCGCCCGCGCCCCGACTCGAGGCGTCCCGAGCGCCCGGCGCCGCCCACCCTCGAGAATCTCTCGCCACCGAAGCGGCACCAACACGATGAAACCCGACGAGCATATGAAACACAACAACACCGGGCTCAAACCGTGCGCCTCGAGTCGCGCGACGAGGAACGAGGCGGCGATCCAGATGACGCACACGAGCACGATGAAAAAATAGCCGAGCGCCGTTCCCGACGCGCGCGCCGTCTCGTTCGAGCGTTTCCCGCGCGATCGAGACCCGTCGGGCGATCGCGCATCGTTCGAGACAACTTTCGGTTTCGTCTTCGGGGATGACATCGAGAGCGATCGTCTCGAAGTGGGGCGCATCGTGGTTCGGAGCTCGAGCTCGAGCGAGGATGAAAAATGGTACATTCGCGTATACATTAAAAACCGACTAAAAGACGACGCGGACGCGAGACGAGAGAGACGCGACCGACGCGATCGGTGCTCACGCGGTGTCGGCGAACAAATCATCCTCGGGCTCGGCGAGTAAATCGTACTCGGCGTCGAGATTGGCTTGGAGCGTCGCCTCGTCGACGTCGGCGTCGTCGAAGCACACCTCGTGAAGTTTCGTCTCGGGATCCTCGTTCGTGATCAAGAGCACGGGATTGAGCGGCGCGTAGACGAGATACCGAGAGGTACCGCTTCCGAACGTGCACACCTCGATGCCCTCGTTCGGTTCGTCACCGCCCGAATCCATCTCCAAGACGTCGTCCTCGTTCATGCGCACGGGTCCGCGCACCGTCATGCAAAACGCGCTCCTCTGTAATAAAAACCCACGCGCCGCGAGCGCGCGGTTCATGTCCGGGAGGATACAGATCAATTCATCGTCCCCGATGTCGCTCAGGTCCTCCGTCTCGTCCAAACCTTCCCCACGCAGGATATCGATCGGGGTGTCCACCGGGAGCACGAGACAACGCTCGGCGCCGTTCGCGAGCGTAAACCGCCTTCGAAGCGTGCACAATAATCTCCTATTCGTCTCCGGTTCCAACACCTCCACCAGCGGCATCGCCGGCGCGATCTCCGCGTTATCGTACGCCGCGATCGCCGCGCTCTTCGCGCGCGCGCTCGTGGAGGCTTCACCGCCCCCGCCTCGAGCGCCGCGCCGTCGCGCCTCCGCCGCGGCGCCGCCGCCGCGCGCGCGGCGCACCACCTCCGTGATGGCGGCGCGTCGCTCGACGCGCGTCTCCGGATCGACGCGCGCGTGTCGTTGACCACCGTTCGGTGTCCTCCCCGCGCGAGACGGAGACGAGGACGAGGCGGCGCGCGCGACGAGACGCGCGCGACGCGGTGACCGCGCCGCCACCGACGTCATCATCGTCCCGAGCGTCGCGGGGCACATGACGACGGCGCGCGACGCAGCGACGACGAGCGACGGTCGAGAAGACGACGCGCGATCGAGTCGTCGGCGGTCGATGCGAGAAAGCGCGCGCGTGCGGACGTGACGCGACGACGACGGACGGTCGGCGGCCTTTGGGCTCTGATTGTGAGGGTTGGCGCGAGTGACGAGTCGTGACTCGACACGAGTCTCTATTCACGAGTCATGAACCGTCGCGAGTCCCTCGAGCGTTACGAAGCGTTTCGACGCGCCAGAACGGTCTCGAGCGCACAGTGCGTCGCGCGCGATGAGTCTCACGACGGCGCGCGCGCACTACCAGGAGGACATCGCGCGCGGAGAGGAGTGTGATAACTGTGGGCGCGCGTCCGGCGCGTTGGCGTGTTGTTCGCGATGTCACTCGGCGTGGTTTTGTAGCGTCGCGTGTCAACGCGCGTATTGGCCGTTTCACAAGCAGTGGTGCAAGAGGAATGATTTCGCGGACGCGGTGGAGGCGAGCGAACCGAAATTCGCGCGGTGGATGCGGAAACACGGGAAGCAGGCGGTGTTGAAGGATGGTGCGTGGTCGGTGACGCGATGGGGTGTGATCGTGGTGTGGCGATGGACGGCGAGACGCGCGCGAGAGAGACGAGACTGACGAGTCGATCGCGCGCGCGCGACGCGACGCGACGCGACGTTCCGCGCAGACGAGATCGATCGACTCGATCGTAAGGTGGTGACGCAGGAGGATATGTACGGACGCGCGAATCCGAAACCGACGCCGCCGAGTTTCGACGCCGAGGACGTGCGAAAGATGCGCGCCGCGGAGGAGGCGCGTCTGCTCGCCGCGCGCGCCGACGACGGCGACGTCGCCTGGCTCGACATCGACGTCCCTCGCGAGCTCGGCCTCGAGCTCGATCGGTACAAGTGGCGACAGAATCAATCCTTCGTCGAGGTGTTCGTCAGGCTTCCGCGCGGGTGCGCGAAAAAAGATGTGCGCGTGGAGATATCGGCGACGACGCTCGACGTCGTCGTGCGCGACGAACGCGTCGTCGGGGGCGCGCTCCGAGCCGCCGTCAAGGCTGAGCTCAGCACGTGGGTCATCGTGGACGATGTCTTGGAGATTGCACTGTTGAAAAAGAACCGTCGCGGGCACTACGACGACGGGTGCACCAACGCGGACACGTATTGGCGAACGCTCCTGGCGGAATCATCCGCCGCCGCGCCGACGCTTCCTCTCCGCGCGCCGTCGGCGTATTACGACACGGAGTATGAAATCGAACGCGATTTGGGAAATAACGCGCGACGCAGTTCGAACGCGCCGATGATCTCCACCGAGAGTCGCGCGTGACGCGCTCGCGTCACATCGAGTCGGGGCGGCGCGTCCCATCGCGCGACGCGCGCGCGGTGTCCGTCGTCGTGGGTGCGGACCATGAAACGATGGACGCGGACGCGTCTCTGTGTCGTCTTCGCGCTCGCGTGCGTCGTCTCGCTCGTCGTGGGCGCGCGCGCCGTGGATGATGGGCGTGGACACGATGACGCACCGGTCGGCGCGCTCCCGTCGGACGCGAGCGGCGACGCGCCGGTGAGGCGCATCGAGTTCGGGGAAAAGGTGGCGGTGGACGACGTCATCGGTCCGGTGGTGATCAATCGCGATTGTACGACGTCGTACATAGAGAATTGGGCCGAGATGACGCGCGAAGAGAAGGAGACGACGCGAAGGCGACTGGGCGCGAGGAACAGGGAGAGGCACGCCGCGTGCGCGCGCGAACACGGGGATGCGTCTCGCGATGGTGAGTTGTAGGGTGATGAGTCTGTTTTACATTACTAGAAGAGAGATCGTATATCCATAGCGCGCGGTCGTGTATATTCATTCATGTTGTAATTTTCATTCAACGGCGTCCAAGTTGAGCCGCGCGACGGTTTCGACGACTCTCACCCACACGGCTGAGGATACGCCACGGGGTAACCCCGGCGCGTCGACGAATACGCGACCAGTTTTTCGAGCTTCGCGAGCGTACTGAATCACTTTGTCGCGCGTCTCTCGACGCGCGCACGCGACGAATTGAAGGGCGGCTTTCATGTCTTGCACCGCTTTGCCCGCTTCTTCGGCGTCGCTCTCGGCGCTCTCGCGTTCCTCGCGCAATCTCTCCAGGTATCGAATAGATTGGTTTGGATTTTGCGACGACGCGAGCGCGTCTGCCTGTTCGGTCAATCGCTCGACGCGGCATTCGAGTTCGGCGACGCGTATTTCCGCTTGCTCATTGACGCGCGTGAGTCGCAACACCTCGGCTTCCAACAACACCGCGCTCGCAGACATCGCCTCGACGCGCAGAGAATCCTGATCCGACTGCGACTTTGCCGCCTCGACGTCGCGCGCGCTGTGTTCGAGCTGTAACCGCTTGGACGATTCTTCGCACAACTTCGACTCGCACTGCTCCAGTCGTTCGGCGTAGTTGTCCGCCCGCTCGCGTTCGCGGTGCAATTCGATCGATCGCTCTCTGTCTCGAGCGTTGGCGTCGGCGATGATGCGATTCAAATGCGCGACTTCTTCGGTGAGATCTTGGCGGTCCAGGTATGACACTTCGTTCTCCCGAAGGGACGACTTGAGTTGCTTGCATCTCGCCTTGAGTTCGTCTATTTCTCCGTCTCGCACTTCGATGTCGCGCTTCATCGCCTGAATCGTTTCCTTTTGGTGAATGACGAGCGACTCTCGCTGTTCGTGCTTGTCTTTGATGGCGAAATACTTGTGCATTGCCTCGGACGCTTCGTGTCTCGCCGCCGCCGCGCTCTCTTGTTCGGCGTTGAGCTCGCGCTGCAAGTCGCGGCAAACGGCTTGCGATTGAGCCGCCATCAAACGCGCCGCCTGCGCGTCACGAATGGTGGCTTGGTTCAATTTACCCGCGCCCGCGTCGATCATCGCTTTCAGACGCGCGTCTTTCGCCTCCAACTCTTTGCGAAGCGCGTCTCTCTCGGCTAAGGCATCCGCTTCCCTGCGGCGCGCGCTGCGAACCGCCTCGCGCGCGTCCTCCTCCGTCTCCTTCATCGACCGTTTCACGCGCTGATTTTCACCCACGGTGTTGTGGGCGATCGCGCCCGCGTTCAACTTGGCGTCCGCGAGGGCGACGGCGAAGTCGTCGTGCATGCGCTCGATTTCGGCGGCGTGTTTCTCCTTTAAGATTTGCACTTCTCGCGCGTGCGCCGCGTCCTCCATGCGATTCAGCGTCAAGACGCTGTCACGCATCATTGCGCGCGCGGCGGAATCGTTTCCTCTCGCCGTGTGCACCGCCGCTCGATACGCCTCATTCTTACGTCTCGACTCGCGCAACTCGCGTTCGTTGGACACGTTGGACGCCGTCGTCTTTTCCAATTCATCTCGTAATCGCGCCATCTCGGCGCGCGCTTCGCCGAGTTCTTCGTCCAACTGATTTTTCGTCGCCGTGGTCGACGCCAATTCACCGCGCGCGTCCACCACATCTTTTTCGAGCGCCGCATTTTTCGTCTCGAGCGCCGCGTTTTTCATCCTCTCCGTCTCGCCCTCCGTCTCCAACACCGCCACGCGCGCACGCAGCGTCTCCACCGACTCGTTCGCGCGCGCCGTCGCCGCCGTCGCTTCGCTCACTCGACGGTCCGCGTCCTCTCGCGCCTCTCTCGCGCGCGCCTCTATCTCCTCTCGCTCCGCCGCCGTCGACGCGCGCAACGTCTCCAACGCGCGCGTGAGCTCCAACACCTCCTTCTCCGCGTGTCTCTTCAACCGTTCGCTCACCGTCGCGCGCTGCGCCAATCCCTTGAGTTCGTGTAATTCGCGCTCTTTCGCCTCCAACTCCGTCGTCTCGCGTCGTCTCGCCTCCTCGTCGCGTCGTACGCGCGCCTATCGTCGCGTCGTCGCGTCGTCAGTCGTCGCTCATCATAATCCCTCTCTCGATTCATCACCCACCTCCGATCGCACCGATTCACGCGCCGCCCCCTCCTCGCGCTCTCGCGTCAACGCATCCCGCGCCGTCGCCTCCTTCCCACTCTCCGTCTCCATCGCTCGCATCGCCGCCAACTCGCGCGCCAATCTCTCCGCATCGAACGAGTCCCGTCGTCGATACGGTCCGTTTCCCAGTTCCCGAAACACCGCGCGTCGACGCGTGTGTTCCCCGGGTCGCCACGATTTCGTCGTCTTCGCGTCGTCGACGGCGTCACGCGCGCGCCGAGACGCCATGACGACGCGCCGACGTCCCGACGCGCGTCGGGAAATGAATCAAATCTTTGGCGATTCACCTCGTTCCCCCGGTGACGCGCGCGCACGCCTGACGTGCGTGGATCGGCGTATCGGTCATACAGTACGAGAGAGTACTCCATAGTGAGGACGACCACGCATCATGATCGAGAAAAACGTGAACGTCCGCGTCCATGACGTCTCTATCGACGAGTCATGACTCGTCGTGTGTACACGACGAGAGACGCGCATTGATGGGCGCGCGTCACCTCTCGCCCGGTCGTCGTCATGGAGGCGTTCGAGCGCGTCATGGCGGCGGCGTCTTCGGCGTCGGCCGAGCGCTCGAGCGACGCGATGCAGACGCTTCGACGACGGATCGAGTCGAGTCGCGCGTCGGCGGTGATGGACGGTGACGGTGACGGTGGTGACGGTGATGTGAAGGGGACGGCGACGCCGTGGGCGCGCGCGCGAGGCGGGGACGACGACGACGACGACGACGACGACGAGGTGGGGAGACGCGCGAGAGAGGACGAAGAGGTGGTTCGGTACGTGTTGGAGAAACACGCGGCGAAGGAGTACTTTGCGTGTTTAAACGTACCGAAACCGGATTGCGATGATTTGGGACGGCCGGTGTGGACGACGACGGACGCCGAGTTGAATCGAGCGTTTCGGAAGGCGTCGTTGCGCGTGCACCCGGATAAGAACTCGTGCGTGGACGCGAGGAAGGCGTTCGATGCGATCGGGGAGACGCAGAAATTGTTCAAGGATCCGGCGAAGCGGGCCGGGGTGTTGCGCGCCGCGGCGGAGGCGGCGTTCAAGGAAAAGTGTAAACGGGATCCGGAATTGATGCGGGCGAGAGCCAAGGCGCAGGAAAAGGTGGACGCGGCGTCGTATGCGGATGATATGAAGAGACAGAGGGATGAACAGCGGAAACGGGCGGCGGAGGCGAGGGAGAGGAGCGCCAAGGCGGCGCGGCGGAGACGCGTCGACGACGACGACGAAGAGGACGCGTTGGCGGCGATGACGAAGAATTTAGAGGCGGAGGAGGAAGCGGCTAAAACGGAAAAGGAGTGCGCGAACGGGGACGAGAGCGACGACGACGACGCCGGGTTCGCGGGGGTGGTGAAGAAACGCAAGGCGAAACGTTTCATGTTTTAGGCGCGCTCCGCGTGGGCGCTATAGCGGGCGGCTCGGCGACGAGAACGACGACGGACGCGCGCGTCACTCGTCACTCGCGCGACGTGATGGCGTCATAGTAGCATTCATTAATTTTAGTTTGTTCCATGATACACTTTCAAAATTATTTGAGGGAGTTTGTTCTAGAGAATGTCGATTCGAGACGCCGCACTCGGAAACGCGTCGATTGCTCGACGGCGTCTACGGCTGTCAATCTCAGTGCATGGACTTAACCTTGGCCACAATCTTCTCGTACATGTCATCAAACTCCTTCTTATCGCTCGAACTCATCTTCACGCTACCCTTTACGCCCTCCGGCATCACGAGCATCACCGACGTCGGTCTCTTCGTCATTCCCGCCGCGCCGAGCTCCTCCTTACTGTGCACGTACACGTACGGCACGTTCGCCTCCTCGCAGAGAATCGGCACGTGTGTGATGACATCGATCGGCGAGATATCTCCGGCGATCACACACACGCCCTTCGTCTCCTTCTTCAGCGCCTTGACCACCTCCTTCACGCCTCGTCGAACTTGTTTCGCCTTGGCCGCTGCGCGCGTCGCGACGATTAAAAACCAGCACCGTCAGTCTTCGAACGCGTCTCGAGAACTCGAATAGAGGCCACCGCACCCCTCGTTCTATCGTCGCGCACCACACGTGCGCCCGATCGCCTCCATCGACGTCGACAAACATCGAGATTCGCCGCGCCGCCGCGATCCCCCGCCGCCGCGTCCCCGTCTCCCCTCGTCCCACGACGCCATCGCCACCCACCAACGCGCGCGTCGACCACCGTCGTCACCATCATCATCACGCACCTTTTTTCACAACCTTTAAAATCTTCTTCGTCGTCTTCAAATCCGCCAACGGTCGCGCGATCGGCGCCGTCGGACGCAGGGCGCCGCCACCGTTCCCATCCGAATCGTCCTCCCCGTCGTCGTCGCGCTTCTCCTTCTTCGGCGTCTTCTCGCGCTTCTCCTTCTTCGGCGTCTTCTCGGACGAACCCATGCCCGCGCGTCGAGAGGCGAGGTCGTCGGCGGCGTCTGACGCGCGCGGCGGTCGGCGTTCGGCGGTCGCGCGCGCGCGGGCGAGGATTCGACGTCCCCGTGGGCGCGCGACGACGGACGCTGCGTGTTTTTAGATAGGCTTTCAGTCTGTTAGAATAGTGTACGGGTCGCCCTCGCGCGGGACCGATCGATCGAGAACCGAGGGACTCTTTGAGCGGTCGTGACTCGTACGCGTGATATCGTGTGGTTTTTAGTTCGGACATGTGGTACCAGGTCGCGCCGTGACGCGCGATTCCGCATTTCTTTTGGATTCGTCCCCAGCCGACGACGGGAGGGACGATGCGCGGTGGTGACGACGCGACCGAGCTCGCGTCGACGCGTCGCGCGATTCGCGATCGCGCGCGTCTCGCCGCGTCTCGATCGCGCGCGCTCGGTGTCGTCGACGACGAGGGTGGGCGCGAGGATGACGACGACGGTGTCGACGACGCCGCGCGAGCCGCGGGGGTGTCGGTGGGCGGGTCGTCGCGCGCGCGGGTGGACGCGCGCGGTGAAGACGCGGGGACGATGTTGGAGATTCAGCGCGCCGTGTTCGAAGCGCTGTCGGCGATGCGAGAGACGCAGCAGAGGATGAATGGGAAGCTGAGTTGGATTTCGAGAAGCTTGCCGAAGATTTACGACGCCGTGGCCAACGACGTGACGAACGCGATCGACGATCAGGGGGACAGGATAGAGGCGCTGAACGAGCGGTTGGTGAAATTGAGCGCGTCGGCGAACGCGGCGTCGGCGAACGCGGCGGTGACGACGGTGACGATGACGACGACGGCGACGGCGGCCGCGGCGCCGACGAGACCGGCGGAGGGCGGCGAGTGGCGCGAGGACGCGCGAGTGGCGTTCGCCGGTCAGGGACCTCGTGAGGTGAAACGCGCGCCGTCGTGGTCGAAAAAGTTGGACGATCACTCGCGTTCGGCGTCGCCGTCGGGTCGGGGCGAAAAATCAAAGCCGTCCAAGGTGTTGGCGCGTTTGGGGTACGAGGAGATTGAACGAGATGGAGAAGAAGATTACGCGGCTGATCTTCCCAGGCTCGGACACGTCGGCGATCCATCGGATGAGAAGGCGAACGAATCGAACTTGTCCACGGCGCACGGGAAGAAATTCGAGAGGAAGAATTCGCTCGGCAAGACGGCGGAGGATCCGCGCAAGTGGACGCGCAAGAAGTGGTTACAACGCCTGCGCGAGCAAACGCCGAAGATATTCGGTGTGCTCGACGACGTGGCGATTGTGGACATGTTGGATGGATCGAAGTGTTACTTTGTCCGTCGAGGCGCGAGGGTGGTGCGACAGGGCGAACGCGGGTCGTCGATGTTCGTCATCGTCCTCGGAAAGATGCACGTCGTCGTCACCGATCCGCTGAAGAATCGAGGCGAGTCCCTTCAGGTGGCTACGTTGCTTCCCGGTGATTTTTTCGGAGAAATCGCGCTCATGACGGGTGACGTGCGTCGCGCGACCGTCATGGCGCCGTACGAGGGAGACGGGAACGTGTGGGTGCTCGAATTCTCGAAACAGGATTTGGGAAGCGTTTTGCTCGCTCGTCCGAACGTCATGCGCGCGCTGACGGACGTGTGCGCCGATCGTAAGCTCGATAAAATCTAGTAGTTATGTGTCTCGTCGGGTAGATATTATTGTAAGAACCGCTATTCGGCTATCACGAGCGCGCCGTCACGCCACGTCCCGACGATTTCCTCGCCCGACGTTTTTACGAGCTTCCCGAACCCATCTGGCTTCCCAGCGTTGAACATGCCCTCATAATACGCGTACTCACCGCGTTTCCACGTCAAACGTCCCTTACCGTCGGGCAAGTCCGCGTACCACTTGCCCTCGTACCAGTCGCCATCGGCGAACACCTGGCGACCGTCGCCTTCGCGTTTACCGTTTGCCCACTCGCCCTCGTACACGGACATGTTCGCGAACTCCATTCGAACAACGGCACCGGATCCGATTCGGTCCTTCTCTAACATGCCCATCGCGCGCTTTGAGAGATTACTCTTTTCTTGCTCCTTCGGTTTGCTCGGACGCCATCCGAAGAGCGTCTTGATCGGAGACGACTTTTTATCGATTTCTTTACCATCCAGAGTCTTGTACCCGATGACGTTACCCGAGGCATCCTCTTGGGGTTCGCTGATACGCACGGCCACTTGTTTCGTGGCGAAATCGTTCGGGAGGGAGAATCGCGTCGTCGGCGGGGGCGTCGCCTCCTCCGCGGCAGGCATCGTCGCCGTCGCCGTCGCCGTCGCGGGAGCCGGAGACGCGAGATCTTCCGACGTGAACGTCACCGACTCCTCGACCGTGGAGGCAGTCACCACCGGCTGAGATTGATTTTCTCGAACCGCCGCTTCGCCGTCGTCGCCGTATTTTTTCAAATCGTCGCGAGAAAGTTTCGTCGTCTTGCGCTTCGCCTTTTCGGGCGCCGCCGATTTTTCGTCGTATCCCGGTACGAATAACATCACGTTCGCCTTCTTTTGTCCCTCCTCCGGTATGATGTCGACGTTTTCAGACTCTGGAGCGGCAGCGGCCGCCGTGGCTGGATCCGTGACGGTCAACAACGTCACCTCCACCTCTGTCGAACCGCGCTTGTCTGGATCGGTGATGGCTATGAATTGTTCAGCCGCCGTGAGTTCGCCAAGAGCGCGCGACACCGCGGCGCGCGCCGACGGACCGAACGCATTCCCGTGCTTCACGACACACACGACCAGATGGGCGGTATCGAAACGCCCAGGGGCTAAGAATGGACTCTGTTGCGCGGCCGCGGCGATGGCGCTTCTCGCCGCCGCGCCGAGCGCCTCATCCGCGGATCCGTACGTCGGCACCTCCGCGATCCCACGACCGACGTGCGAGACGCCGCATCCACCGCCCCGTGTCGCCATAACTCTATTTACCGTCTCTCGCAGCGCGCCCTTATCGGTTTGCGGCACCCACGCCTCTACATCGCCGGCGTCGCGGATAACGTTTGAGTTCCAGCAACTCGCGCGAAGCACCTCCGTCGTGTTCAAAACCCCGACCAACAGCGACGCGTCCGCGATCGACGTCGCCTCTTGTACCGACATCCCCTCCTCGCCGTTTTTCAACAGTTCGCTCTGCGACACCGTGATCACCGCGTCGCACACGCCCGCCGCAGACGCCTCTCTGAGATACTCCTCGCACGTCGATTGTTTCCTCCGGCCCTCAAACGTAAACGGCGATATCACACCCGCGATCACGGTCGCCCCCTCCGGCGCTCGCGTCGCCCCCTTAAACCCAAAAAACCGTCTCTTTTTCCCCTGCGCATTCTTCTCCCGCGCCAAACTCCGCAAAAACGCCACGCCGCTCTCCAAAGCCTCGCCGCCAGCGCACAAGACGAGAATCGTCCTCGGCGCGCGTCTTCCCTCCGGACGCAACACCGCGCTCGCCGCGCTCGCCGCGTTCCCTTCGATCGCACCCTCACTCACCTCGACGTTATTAGGAGGCAATCGCCATCGATTTCCCGCGCGAGATCGCTCCAGCGTGACGACGTCGGCGTTGAGTGCCCAATACTCGGCGCTCGGCAGCGCGCGCGCCTCCGCCAACGCGTCCGCGAGGGCGCACCCTCGCGTGCCCACGCCCACGACGGCGACGCGCTCACCGCGCGCGCCGAGAGGATCGACGTCGTCGTCCGACGGGTCGGCGGCGCGCGCGGACGCCGGACGGCGCGCGAGAGGGCGCGAGGCGCGACGAGTGCGATCGAGCTGTCGCTGGGGAGAACGAAGTCGACGCTCTCGCGCGCGAGGCGTGGAGGCGCCGAGCGCGGTGACGCGAGCGGCGAGTGACGGGGATGGTAACGCCGCGTCCATCGAGGCGGTGGGCGAACGCCGGGTCGCGCGAGACGACGCGTGACGACGCGTAACGACGCGATGCGGTTGGCGATGCTGCGGTGTGTGATAAATTAGTCGCATAGGACACGCGGATCGTATTGAATAAATTTGTAACATACGAGAGAATATTCCTTTTCAAGGCGAGCGCGCGCGACGTCAACCACCGCCCGTTCGCCGCCGCGCGCGCAGCAGACGATGACGCGGCCGCGCGCCGTCGCGCCGTGAGTATCATTCACGGCGTCGACAGCGCTCGGCCGCGCGCGCGAAGGTGCGGTTCGCGCGGGGTGCGGAGGGAGGCGCCGCCGTCTCCATGGCGGGACACATTGCGCGAGTGAGCTCGTTTCGAGTCGCGCGCGTCGCGAGCGGTCGCGCGCCGTCGCGTTGACGTCACTGGGCGGAGTTACATCTTGCCCTCATGCTGTGCTACGCTTTCGCGCTCGGCGCCGCGTGGTCTCGACGGGGACTCGCGCCTCGGGACGTCGACGCGCCCGAGCGCGAGGCGCCGCGCGTGCGCGCGTTCGTCTCCCCAAAGACGGCGCCCGTCGACGAGACGGGCGGGGTCGGAACGACGACGTACTGTGTAGAAACCGTAAAACGCGCGCGCCGATGTTGGATCACCCGTTCGAGGACGCGACGTATTTCAGCGCGGTGTTGCCGCCGCGACTGTACAAACAGGCGGAGGAATACTTCCCGCCGACGGCGGCGCTGCGACCGGCGACGCTCAGCGCGCACTCGAAGGGATACAAGGTGGACGGTGTGCGTGAGTTGTTGCGTCTGTCCCCGGAGGCGAAGGATGCGTTTCGAAACTTTTCGGCGACTGTGGAGGCGTGGTACACCACGTCTGAACCGTTCATGAACGGACGCAGAAAACCGTGGTGGAAGACGTTATTGGACGTGTTGATCAGCGAGGCGTGATGGATATCGCGCGCTCGCGCCGTATTTCGTAGTTCAGATTTTCTTTGGACGTTTTGGTTTTGGTTTTGGTTTTGGTATTGGTATTGGTATTGGTTTTGCTCTTTGCTCTTTGCTCTTTGTCTTTGGTCTTTTAGTCTTTGTTTTGGTTCGCGCGCTCCCCGCGCGTTCGCTTCGGTTTGAACACCGCGCACACACGCGCGCGTTTGCCTTGTACACCTTTGTATACGGTGGGACTAGTCAGTGTAACCATCTCACACGTTAATTCGATCGCTCGCCGCCTCCGCGTCCCGACGCCCCGAAAAATCCAAAAAGTCCCGAGAATTCCGACACGATCGCCCCTTCGCCCCCCACACGCGCGCGCGCGACCCTTCCCACCGATCGTCATGCTCGCATCGACGGCGCGCGCGACACGCGCGATCTTCGCGCCCTCGCCCGCGCGCGCGAGAGGCCGGCGACGCGCCGACGCGCGCGCGGGACTCCTCGACCACTGGCGACCGAAATCGAATGACACCGTGGCGGCGGCCACTTCCGCGACGAATGGCGACGGTGTCGTCGCTCGAGACGACGCGGTCGCGTCGCTCGAGCGAAGCATGGCCAAGGTATCGCCGATCGCGGGGAGTGATAGCGCGAGCGCGCGCCAGGTGGCGACGCGACGACCAGTCATGGCGGGGAACTGGAAACTCAACCCGACGACGTCGGACGCGGCGAAAACCTTGGCGGCGCTCGTGGGCGCGGCGGCGCGAGACGGCGGGGATGACCGCGGATGCGATGTGTTCGTGTGTCCGCCGGCGCCTTTCATCGCAGACGTGGCGAGAACGGTGCGTGATGTGCGATGCGATTCGCGAATGATCGATCGACGTAATTCTCAATTCTATCCAAAACGACGAGGATGAAGATACACAAACATTGTTGAGAATTGAAGCCGGTCCTCTACCGGGACTGCCGCTTATGAAATTCTATAGTCATAGTTACACGGACTCGTCGTCGGCGGGATGGGGCGTTTTCTTTTCGGATGCGACCGA
>Ga0181568_10001178_pt1 | contig 24065 bp, 11 predicted proteins | sample 101ome_20_FD_133758 | JGI IMG/M metagenome (GOLD analysis project Ga0181568, IMG submission 133758) | Coastal salt marsh microbial communities from the Groves Creek Marsh, Skidaway Island, Georgia - 101404AT metaG (megahit assembly) | ecosystem: Environmental > Aquatic > Marine > Intertidal...
GACGGGTGCACCGGTTGCTTTCTATGTCTTTTATCGGATTCTGACGGTTTTCTTTACGTACATGACCCATGCCAATGTGGAGCTGCCGGTTGGATTGGAACGTGCGTTGGGCTTGGTTTTTGTCACGCCGCGGATGCACAAATTTCATCACCATTTTGAAGCGCCTTGGACCGATCGGAATTACGGAAACATGCTCAGCATCTGGGACCGGTTGTTTGGAACCATGGTGGATGGCGATGTCAAGGACATTCGCTACGGCCTGGATGTGGCAGACGATTCACGCGGGGATGACCTCGGCTATCAAATGCGTTTGCCGTTCCGACGGAAACGGTAAGCGATTTCCTACCTTGAGCGCATGAAACGTGCGCAGTTTTTGAAATCATTGGGTGGACTTTCGTTGGTCCCCGTGATGCCCTTGGTCGCCCAGGCCCAATCTCGTTCATCGGTCGGCTCTCGAAGCAACTGCATTCTGATTCCAAGCGAAACGCCAGGGCCCTTTCCGCTCGATCTAACGGATAACACATTTTATTTCCGCCAGGACATCCGCGAAGACCGGGTCGGGGTGCAGATGCGCCAAAAAGTCCGCATCATCGGAGCGGGCAATTGCCAACCCATGCCCAATGTGCGGGTCAACATTTGGCATTGTGATCGCGATGGAAACTACTCAGGGTACGGCACAGAATCCGGACTGACGTACTGCCGTGGTTATCAAATCACCGACGAGAACGGCGAATGCGAATTCATCACCATTGTTCCCGGTTGGTATCCCGGTCGCGTCACGCATGTGCATTTTCAAGTCCACGTGAGCACTCAATACAGTGCGGTATCTCAATGGACGTGGCCGCACGATGCGGTGGTGCAAGCAGTGTTGGATCACGCCGACCTTTACCCTGAAGGACCGGATCCGCTTACTCCAGGGCAGGATGGTGTTTTCGCAGACGGCTACGACTTGCAGATGGCAACGTTGGACTGGGATGCAGACGCTGGAGAGTTCGTGAGTGAATTTGAAGCCACGGTCGAAGGCGAGGGCACGGTAGGAGTCGGCTATGAAGAAATGAGAACGGCAGAGGTGATGGAATTGGGTCAGAATTACCCAAACCCAGCCGGGGACTTCACCGTATTTCCACTGACCCTGAGTGTTCCGGCCCAGGTCCAATGGAAGCTTTTTGATCTTCAAGGACGAATGGTTCGGGAAAGCAATTGCGGCATGATGCCGGTGGGGTCTCATGCCATTCAAATCGACCGGATTGACGACGACCGAGCGATCAAATCATATATCATGCAAATGACTTGTCGCGCAAACGGAAAAGATGCGGTTTGCGTGCGTAGGATTTCATTCGGGCACTAAGTTCAAGTTCAAGTGCAGGTGCGAGGTGTAGACTAACCTCCCAACACCCTTTTCGTATTGGGTAAGTGTGACACTTACATTCTTGTGTCGCAGCAACTCATCATCGGTTTATGTTTTCTGATTCAATTTCCGAAACATATTGAAATTTAATAGATTAAAAAGCAATATGCGCATACTAATTTCCATATATTACGCCCAAACGTCATTTCCGTATCATGAATTTTAAGGGTTATATTCTCCAATTCACTTGGCTATCATGTGCGATTTTCATCGTGCTACAAAGCTCAGCACAGTGCACAGCAGTTTCTTCAGGTTGTGCAAATGAAATCACTTGGTACCTCGATGTGGATGGCGATGGAGTGGGTGTGGATGATCCGGCTTGGAACCGATATTGCTGCGGCGGGGAAACGCCTTCACAGATGTACAGTGGAACGAGTGGCGATATTCGACCCAATGACCCGACCATCACCACGACCATCATTGCGGGTTGCACCTTCGAGGAAGCCTGTAATTTCCTCGATTCAGCGAATGTGTATGATGGCAGTTGCCTTTTTCCAACCAATTGTCGAACGTGTGAGCTAGATAGTGGAGGAAACAAAACGGGCAATTACGACCCGAATGGACCTTGCAATTGCGACATCGATGCCGTGACTGGTGATACTACCGCGTATTATAAGGATGTGCTGAATGTTTGTGGTGGAGATTGTGCGGCAGACAATGACAATGATGGGATTTGTGACATCACACTGGCCGGGGACACCATTGATCCTTGTTGGATTGCTGGCCAAGTACCCGACGATTGTGGAAACTGCGCTGCGGCTGGAGGTGGTCGACAATTCACAACGTCCCAAGGGCTGCCCTGCAGTCCCGGTGATGCCGACTGTGAAGACCAAAACGGATATTGCAATTGCCAAGACGATGTGACCAATACGTGCGGTGTTTGCGCGGAACCTGAGCCCCAAACAGGCTATGATTGCGATGGCAATTTGGATTGTACAGATGATATTCCTTCGGGTGGAAATGGGGTTTGTGATGAATTCGATATCAAAGGTTGCACGGATGCGTCGGCCTGTAACTTTGAAAGCGATGCAACCTACGGTGTGGTGGTAGATGAATGTGCTTTCACGACTGACGAGTGCGGCGTATGTGGTGGTGCTGGAATTCCGGCAGGGGCCTGTGATTGTTCGACCTACCCAGAGGCATACAAAGATTGCAATGGGGATTGCCTGAATGATGCGGATCTAGACGGAATCTGCGACGAACTCGAAATTCTGGGTTGCACGGACTTGACTGCTTGCAATTATGATGAGACGGCAACCGAAAACTCGGGATGTGTCACACGTGACGTTGTGGGCGAATGTGGAGGTTCTTGTCTAGCGGATGCGGACTCCGATGGCGTTTGCGATGACATTGATGATTGCATTGGGCAAAAAGACATTTGTGGCGTTTGCGAAGGGTCGGGTATTCCTGCGGGCGATTGCGATTGCTTTGGCCATACCCTCGATATTTTAGGAGAATGCGGAGGTGGATGTCTCCAGGATACGGACAACGATGGAATCTGCGATCTGGACGAGAACGGCAATGTGGCTGATGCATTTATTTGTTCGGGGACGGCAGATGCGATTGGTGTATGCAACGGTACGTGCACAGCGGACGCAGACGAAGATGGTATTTGCGATGACGTAGATGGTTGCGTTGGCACATTGGATGCCTGCGGCGTCTGCAATGGGTCGGGAATTCCAGAGGGCGATTGTGATTGCAACGGAAATACTGCAGATGCCATTGGGGTGTGCGGAGGAGGTTGTCAAGCCGACGCCGACAATGATGGAATTTGCGATGATAACGGAAATGACGGTTGTTTGGGAACGCTCGATGAATGTGGCGTTTGCGACGGCTCGGGCATTCCCGCTGGCGACTGTGATTGTTACGGAAACCAATTGGACGTTTTGGGGAATTGCGGAGGTAAATGCCTAGCTGACGTGGACGGAGACGGTGTGTGTGATTTGGACTCGGACGGCAATGTGATGGATGGCTGTGTCGGAACTGTGGACGCATGCGGCATTTGCAATGGGACTGGTCCCCTTCCCGGTTGCGGATGTGAGCCTGTCTTACGCGGTGAATGCGACTGCAACGGCAACGTGCTGGATGAATGTGGTGTTTGCGGTGGTGACGGCCCTGATTATGGGAAAGATTGCAATGGCGACTGTTTGGCGGATGCAGACAATGATGGCATTTGCGATGCGTTTGACCCCCGCATCATCCCCCGTGTTTTTGTAGGAGGAGAGTCCTCCACGGAGGCCCAAATGACTCTCCCCCCATTTGACGTAAAAGATGCTTACGCGGACCTGGTTGCATTGCATCGCGCAATGGGTGAAAACCTCGACGACGGTTCATTGACTGGAACAGCAAAACATCTCACCGTTCAAGACCACATTCACGACAAGGGCAAACTACTTGTTGGTGATACGGCAACGTTCGAGTCCAATGTCGTGGTGAACGGTTTTGTACAGGTGGACAAAAGCCTTGATATCGATGGTGATTTCATCATCGATGGGGTCACCTTTTCAAATGGCGGAATCGAGTCTTCAACCGTGGATAATTCGGGTGACTTAACCGTTGAGGGCAGTACGTCGATTGCCATGAATACGGAAATCGTCGGCGCGGTCACGACCACAAATGTAGCCGGCACCAGCGGTGATTTCCGGGTGCACAATGGCTTGCTCAATGGAGAATTTGATCCCTCGTATGCACGCGTCACATTTTCGGTAGCACCTTCAACGGGTAATGTTCGCATTTCAGGGGATCTCGATGCCGATGCCAACGTCAATATTGCAGGAAAGTCCACTTTGAATGGATTGAATGTCGACGGAAACACCCGATTCAAAAACTTGACCATGGACGGAGCTTTGGATTTGAATTCCTCGGCTGAAATCAAGCAGAATTTTCGAATCAACGGCAACAATTTTACCATCAACGGCGAAACAGGCAATACCCGAGCAGCGGGCGATATGGTGGTCGTTGGAAACATGACGGTTCATGGGTTGGTGCACATTTCCAAGGACATGACCATCGAGGGGACCACCTTTGCGAATGGCGGTGTCCAGACGACCAGTGTTGAGATGCAGGGAGATTTGCAAGTAGGCGGCAATACGAACATCGGCAAGGACTTCAGCGTAGGCGGTGAAACCACCGTATTGAATGACCTCAACCTCGGTTCTGAGTTTAGCATCTACGACGGGAGTACCTCCAATTTCCAAACGTCCCAATTCCACGTTTCTCCGAGCACTGGCAATTTGACGAGCACGGGGAATTATGCAGGTCAGGCGCTTACAATATCGAATAATGCAACGGTGAACGGGAGCCTGAGCTCTGCCTCCAATATCAATGTAACGGGAGCGACATCATTGGATGGGATGCAAGTTTCCGGAACGTCCACGTTCCGCGCGAGCACTGGGGGCGTGTTATTCCGAGGAAACACGACCATCCAAGGTGCTACCACCATCCAAGGTAACTTGACTACACGCGCTGGAACGAACTTGGGAGGACTCCAAAACCATCAGGTTTTGACGGTTGGAGCAATCAATATCACGACCAATCCCGGGTCAGGATCCAGCGGATTGGTGGTCACAGGTGTGGCTGCTGAAGACGCCGCGTATGCCAAATTCACCAACCAATCGGCTTCAGGCCACGGCATCAAGATTCAACTCGGCCGAGCGGCCCCAGATAACAGCAACGACTATGTCACGTTCATGAATTCAGCCGGCACGCTAGTTGGCAGGATTGAAGGTGAGACGAAGGAGGAGCTGGGCCAAAATGAGATGTGGCAATTTGAGAAAGGTGAAATCGACCGAATGGTCTCGGATGGCACAGCAGCGAAATCCGCAGGTGATGCCAATTTGACCACCGCCTCTCTGTCCTTAGCCGCAGCAATTGCCAAACAAGTTGCGGCATGCGTTTCCTTCACGGGATGCGCTGGATTCGGATTTTGTGCGGCCATGCCCATTCCGGCTTTGATTGTCGGGTCCATTGCCAATGTGGTATCTGCAGGAGTGGGATTGGCAGATGCCATCGTGGCAAAGAATCATGCTGTCAATTCGTACAACGGAGCGGTCAACGTGCGTACCCAATTCGAAGCTGATGCGTATACCAACGACCGCGTGAGTGCAGGAGGAAAAATGGTGGGGGTCACTTACCAATCTGGTTCTGCGGATTATGCAGAGTGGCTGCCGAAAGCGGACGTGCTGGATGAATTTGAACCCGGCCAAGTGATTGGGATACGCGAAGGAAAAATATCCTTGAACACTGAAAAAGCGGATAAGGTTTTCGTTGTCTCGACTCAGCCCATTGTCTTGGGTAATTCTCCTGTAGAGGGAAATGAGGCGGACTATATAAAAGCAGCATTTTTAGGACAAGTTCCAGTCAACGTAAAGGGCGCTGTGCGGACAGGCGATTTCATCGTGGCAAGTGGAGAAAATGACGGAATGGCCATCGCGGTACCACCTGACGAACTTCGGGGTCATCACATGCCGCAAGTCGTAGGCATTGCCTGGGAAACTGGATTGGCCCCGATTTTGAACGTGGTCAATGTTGCCGTAGGACTGAATGATGGATTGCACGTTTTTGCGGAGCGGATGGATCGTCGGTTGGACGCATTGGCTTCGGAGTCTGACGCCCTCGAGAAGTTAATCAAAGCGCAAATGCGAGGTGAAGATGTCAATTTGTACACTGCCCAGAAAGCCGGTTTGATTCCAGCATTTGTATTGCCAGAGGAAGATTTGCAGCGCGGCGAACCCGATTGGACCGATGCCTCGTCTTGGACCACAGCAGGTTCTTCAGATTTCGTTCAGCATGAAATCACAGAAGAAGCCATGGAATACAGTTGGGATTTGGCTGTCAAGCAAGCCGCAGCAAATGGAATCAATGTTCAGACGAGCCCCACATGGCAATTGTACATGCGAGACGCATCTGCTCGAGCAGAGTTCTTGGAGCGCTTGCGCGAGCAAATCAATGATCACAACGCAGAAATCATCGCTTCACTCGATGGCTACCAGAACGTGAACATGTTCAATCCTACGCCGGCCGAGCAATTGCTCAAGGAAAATGTGAAGTCCGCAAATTCTGCCAACACGAACGCAAAACGCCAATAATCATGAAGCAACTGACATTCACTTTGATTCTATTGGCGGCTGCTCAGACAGTCTGGGGCCAATGCGATGTTTCTTCATGCACGACACCGACCGTTTGGTATTTGGATATTGACGGAGATGGTTATGGCGTGGACTTCAACTCGACAAACGTCACTTGCTGCACGGCTCCGTCTGCAATGTATGTAGCAGTAGCAGGCGACCCTTGCCCGCAAGATCCCACTTGCTCTGCTTCATCGGATGTTGTTGAAGGCTGCATTCATGAGACCGCTTGCAACTACAATCCAAACGCCAACGTCTTCGATGGAAATTGCCTTTTTCCGGTAGACTGCCGCATTTGTGAGCTTGACGGATCGGGAAATAAAACAGGCAGCTACGATCCCGATGGGCCTTGTTCTTGCGATGACTCGGGCAATCCGATTTACCCAGATGAATTGGGTGTCTGCGGTGGAAACTGTGAGCAGGACATCGATGGTGATGGAGTATGCGATTATTCAGAAATCATCGTGGGCGCATCAGGGAACGACACGATTTGGACCGATGATTGTCGCGTAGCGGGCGAAGAGCTGGACGATTGCGGCGAATGCAACACCGTTGCTGCAGGCTCTTATTACAAGAATTCGGGGCAACCTTGCACCCCTGGAACTCCGGGTTGTACGCTTCCGAATGGCGATTGCGATTGCGACGGGAATACCTTTAATTCATGTGGAATATGCGGAGGCGATGAACCTTCAGCCGGATTCAATTGCGACGGTTCGTGCATCGATGCGAACTCGAATACCATCTGTGATTTTTCTGAAATCAATGGGTGCACGGATTCTTCAGCATGCAATTTTGATGCGAAAGCCAATGTGGACAACGGCAGCTGCTTGACGCTCGATGAATGCGGTGTGTGCGGTGGTGGTGGGAAGCCCTCAGGGGCTTGTGATTGTGCGGGAACACTTCCCTCAGAAGGATATGATTGCAGCGGCAATTGCTTGGTCGATTCTGACTCGGACGGGGTTTGCGACCTCTTTGAAATCGATGGCTGCACGAATGCCGTCGCTTGCAATTACGACGCGGGTGCTACAGAAGATGATGGATCGTGCATACTGCGCGACGTGGTTGGGGAGTGCGGTGGTTCATGCACCCTGGATGCGGATGGCGATGGGCTTTGCGATCACGATACCAATGGAGACGGCATAGCAGAAGATTCTTGCACCACGGGAGATGGAATCATCGACGACTGCGGAGTCTGCGGTGGCGGTTCCACTTTCACCTTGACTGACGGCACGACGCCTTGTGCTCCAGGAACCCCTGGCTGCACCAATGCTTCAAGTGAATGCGATTGTGCAGGAAACACCTACGATGCCGTCAATTCCTGTGGAGGAAATTGCTTGGTCGATGCGGATGGTGACGGCATTTGTGATTTGGATGCCGATGGAAATGTGGCCGATTTATTTATTTGTTCCGGTGTGGCGGATGTCGTGGGCAATTGCAACGGAACGTGCACAACGGATGCCGACGGAGATGGCTTGTGCGATGACGACAACGACAACGACGGCCTAGCGGACGAGGATCCCTGTTTGAACGACCCGTACAATTTCAAGGATGAATGTGGCGTTTGCGGCGGAAGTGGCATCCCAGCTGGCACCTGCGATTGTTCAGGCAATGTAGAAGATGCAATCGGTGTCTGCGGCGGCACTTGTTCTACCGATGCGGATGGCGATGGAATCTGCGATGACGGAGGAAATGATCCGTGTGTGGGCGATTATGATGAATGTGGGAACTGTGCAGGGACTTCGAATTTCACTTTATCCGACGGTTCACCTTGTGATCCCGGTACTCCTGGATGTACGAACCCTGCCGGCGAATGCAATTGTGCTGGGGACACCTTGGACGCCATCGACATTTGTGGCGGTGATTGCCCAGCGGATGCGGATGGGGACGGTATTTGCGATGTGGACAATGCTGGGAATGCGACAGATCCCTGTGTTGGTGCTTATGATGCCTGCGGGGTGTGCAACGGTCCGGGCGAAATCTACGAATGCGGGTGTGCTGACATCCCGACTGGTTCATGCGATTGCGACTTGAACATCCTGGATGATTGTGGTGTTTGTGGCGGTCCTGGGCCTGCGTTTGGCCGCGATTGCGACGGAAATTGTTTGAGCGATATCGATAACGACGGCGTATGCGACGTGGATGAGGAATTGGACATTCCACGCGTGGTGTACAAGAGTCAGTCTTCGCCGGGTAGCAAGACCTTGGGAATGTACATGGACCCGGTCATGTTCCAAAATGCATTGGATCAATTCACGCTTTTGCATCATTTGATGAGCGAAAATTTGGATGACGGTTCATTGACAGGATCCACGCGGAATTTGACCATCGAAAAGAACATCCATGACAAAGGAACCCTTTGGGTCAAGGGCGTATCAACGTTCAATACCAACTTACACATTAAAGGTGTCCTGGAAGTATACCGCGATTTGTATGTCACCGGCAGCGCAACGGTCGGTGGGGCAACCATCGCACGAAGTGGTATGGTGACCACGGGGATGGAAGTGGCTGGAAATGCATCCGTAGGTGGTAACGCGACCGTTTCTGGCACCGTGCTCGCGTCAGGCGGTGCGGCCTTCCGCAATTCGCTAGATGTCAGCAATAATTTCAGCGTTTACAACGGAACTGGCTCAGGCACGGTAGTCAAATTTGAGGTCGAGTCATCCACCGGGGATGTGACAATCAAAGGAGATTTAAATGGAGCATCAGACTTTAATGTCGCAGGATACAGTCAATTGGACGGATTGCACGTAACCGATTGGGCTACTTTGGATAACGCCACGGTCGACAACCCGTTATTGGTAACGGGAGATGCCGAGTGGCAGGGAAATTTGGTCGTAGGCGATAGCATTTTTACGGTCAACGCTTCGAGTGGAGATGTGAATGTGGCAGGCGATATGGAAGTAGGAGGAGACAATTACGTCCTCGGAAACGTGGTGGTGCAAGGGGATGCGACCATAGGGGGAACCACGTTTGCCAATGGAGGGATTCAAACGAGTTCCATCATCGTCGAAGGCGATATGGATGTGGCCGGTCACGGCGCTGTGGCTTTATCCATGGACGTCGGTCGAAACGCGAACGTACACAAGCAAATGGGAATCGGCGGGAATTTCACCATGCGCAGTGGAAGCACTGACGGCGCCTTGAATGCAACGGAGGTCTTCTCTGTCAAATCAGCCACAGGCAATGTGGTAAGTGCGGGGGATTTGTCCACCGGAAGTTTAAACGTGGTGGGAGATGCGACATTGACTGGAATCATCGATGTGGCCGGTACATGGGATGTCGATGGGTCATCTGCTACGGTTGGCGGAAATGCCTACGTGGACGGGGCGGTCAATTTGGACCGTAGCACATTCGGGGGCACCGCTTCGATTTCGAGCAATTTGACGACCAATGGCTTGTTTGAGACGGGATCCACGGTTACGGTGACCAACGCTACGGTAACTGGCGGTGCCGCCAATCTCTACGGCCAAACGACCATCACCTCGACTCAGCAGGAATCTGCATTGAACGTCACCGTCAATCGAGCGGACGGGTATGTGGCTTCATTCAAAAACACGAATGGCACCGGGGGACATGGCATCATTTTCCAATCGGGCCATAATCACCCTGGAAACGACAACAATTATGTAGAATTTGAAAACGGTCAAGGCCAAGTGATTGGCCGGATTGAAGGCGTGCTTGAGGATGAGGTTTCGGGCGATGGCGAGGTGACGTACATCCGCACCTCTTTGGATGTGGCCATAAAGGCAGGTATTTGGACTACGACCAACAGCACCGTGACTTTGGGATTGGCCATTTTCGATTTGGTAGGAGCCATCAAAGACGTCGCGACGTGGAGCTCATCTACGACCGCATGCTTGGGTAACGGAGTCTGCGCGACTTTCCCCGTGGTTTCCATGATTGTAGCGGCCGTCGCGGAAGTGGTCCTCAACGGAGCGAGCGTCGCAGGAGCGGCAGCAGCATTGAGTGAAGCCGGAACGGCGCTCAACTCTGCCATAGCCAATGACACCCAATTTGAACAAGCCCTGCAAAATGGATTGGTGACCATTACCGGCCAAAAACTCGGCGTCACATACCAATCGGGATCGGGTGACTATGCCGAATGGTTGCTCAAGGAAGATCCCATGTCAGACTTCGAGCCTGGTCAAATCGTAGGCTTTAGAAATGGGGCCATTTCATTCCAAACGGATGAAGCGGACCACTTATTCGTGATTTCGACATTGCCCATTGTCCTCGGCAACATGCCGGAAGAAACCTGGCGCTATGAGAAAGCTGCATTCTTGGGCCAGGTACCAGTGCATGTGCGTGGAACGGTGCGTTCCGGCGATTACATTCTGGCGAGTGGACGATCTGATGGATTTGGTGTGGCGGTCGCTCCAAGTGAATTGGATGCCGCGCATTTCAGCCGATTGGTTGGTGTTGCGTGGGAATCTGGATTCGGAGCTTTCAATACAGTAAATGTGGCGGTTGGATTGAACACGGCATTGACCCAAACGGCGCAGCACTTGGAAACGCAAGTCGATAGAATGGAATCAGAGACCGAGGCGATGAAAAAGGTGGCGATGGCATTTGTGAAAGGCGAACAACCGACGACGGGTGACCTGCAATTGGCCGGTCTGTTGCCGCCGTTGATTGGCGCAGAACAGCTCGCCCCGGAACCCCCGAACCCGATCAAGCCCAACGCGGGAGATATCGTTTGGAACGTGCCAGGTACTGAGGATTTGATTGTGCACAAACTGACGGATGAGGCGATGGAAGCCTCTTTCGCTGAAGCGCTTGAAATCATCAAGGATTCGGACATGAGCCCAGAAGTGGAGGCATTCATTGCTACACTGGAATCCGATGAGTCGATTCGCAATACGTTCTTGACAGGCCTGCAAAACCGGATCAATGGCTACAACCAAGACGCCATGAAAGAATTGGCCAAATACAAAGGCATTGAAATGACGCAGCCGGCGACGCTTGGCGAGATTCGCGACCGTTTGTCATCTGAAAGTCAACCTGTTTCAACTCCAAAAAAACGTATGTAATCATGAAGAAGATTTTACTTACGATCGCAAGCGTTTTCGCATTTTTCGCCGCCTCTGGGCAGTGCGTTTCGGACACCTGTGCTATATTGAATACCTTCTATTTGGATTTGGACGGGGATGGATTTGGTGTGGACGATAGCTTGACCAACATTGCTTGTTGCGCGACCACTTCACCATCAGCGATGTATGTCAATATCGCCGGTGATGTTTGTCCATTTGATGACACGAAAACCACGACAGCCAATTGTGCTTGCGGCACCATCTGTGCTGAAGATGTCGTGAAGGGATGCATCTATTCTGAGGCTTGCAACTACAATGCTTCAGCCAACACATATGACGGAAGTTGCGTCTTCCCAGATGAATCCAAGTGCGAGGAGTGCCTCAACGGAGCCATCGACCCCAACGGCCCGTGCGATTGCAATGGAAATACCAAGGACGCACTTGGAGTTTGCGGCGGGACGTGCACTGCTGATGCAGATGGCGATGGCATTTGCGATGATAACGGCATCGATCCCTGCCCGGGTGATCCAGACAACGAGCAAGATGCTTGTGGTGTGTGTGGTGGCAGTGGAACGGATGTGGATGAGGATGGCATTTGCGACAATGACGACAATTGCACGGACACCGATGCATGTAACTTTGCGGGTGAAGCGTTATCAGACGGATACAACACCGGTTGCGAGTACCCGGATGCGTTGGGCGAGTGCGGTGGGAATTGTACGGCGGACAGCGACGACGATGGCGTGTGCGACGATGCAGAAATCCTTGGTTGCACAGATGCTACGGCTTGCAATTACGACGTCAATGCAACGGAGAGTGATCCCGCGTCATGCTTGACCCCTGATATCTGCGGTGTTTGCGGCGGTTCAGGCGTTCCTGCAGGAGCCTGTGACTGCGACGTCTACCCGAATGCGGGATACGATTGCAACGGCGATTGCTTGAACGATGCGGACAGTGATGGCATCTGCGATGAATTTGAGGTTTCCGGTTGTACGGATGCCACGGCCTGCAACTACAATGCTAATGCAACGGAAAGCGATCCGACAGCCTGCATGACGCGAGACGTGACCAATGTTTGCGGCGGAACGTGCACCACCGATGTGGATGGAGACGGTATTTGCGATCACGACACGAATGGAGATGGCATTGCCGAAGACTTGTGCACCACGGGAACCGGTGTGGTCGATGAATGTGGAGTTTGTAATGGAAGCGGTATACCAGCTGGCGACTGCGACTGCTTCGGAAACACCACAGATGCATTGGGGGATTGCGGAGGGCGTTGTGCCACCGATGCAGACGCCGACGGTATTTGCGATGTGGACATCGACGGTAACGTGATTGATTTGTGCAACGGGACGTTTGATGCGATTGGCGTATGTGGCGGGACGTGTCAGACCGATGCAGACGGCGATGGGATTTGTGATGACGGTGGAGCAGATGATTGCGACGGAGTGGTCGATGAATGTGGCGTATGCGGCGGGAGCGGCCCAGCGGAAGGGAAGTGTGATTGCGACGGGAATGAATTGGATGCAGCGGGTGTGTGCGGCGGAACGTGTACCACTGATGCTGACGCAGATGGCATTTGCGATGACGTCGATTCATGCATCGGGGTGCTCGATGATTGCGGTATATGCAATGGGTCGGGAATTCCATCCGGATACTGCGATTGTTTCGGCAATGTGGCCGATGCTATTGGCGTTTGCGGCGGTCGCTGTGTGCTGGATGCCGACAACGATGGCATATGCGATTTGGATTCCGATGGAAACGAATTAGACAACTGCGACGGCGTTGTGGATGCTTGCGGCGTATGCAATGGACCGGGACCGCTCGAGGATTGCGGTTGCACGGCAAGCATCGCAGGGTTTTGCGATTGCGACGGGAATGTGCTGGATGACTGCGGTGTCTGCGGCGGCAACGGACCGGAATTTGGCAAAGATTGCGACGGGAATTGTTTGTCTGATTTGAACAACGACGGCATCTGCGACGATGTAGCAGAAATGCCGTTGCGCGACCGCTTGGTGGTGAATTTAGATCCGTCGGGTCAGATGGCCATCGACATCAACCCATTCAACGTACAGTTCACCAACGATTCGCTTGAACACCTCTACCGGTTGATGTCAGAAAACTTGGATGATGGTTCGCTCACCGGCGCTTCGAAAAACGTAACCCTTGAAACGAGCTTGGTCAACAATGGGACGTTCTTGGTGGACGGTCCAGCGACTTTTGAGCGCAAAGTGGACATGAACCGCTATTTGACCATCAACGGTGACATCAACATCGACGGTGCAGCAGATATCCTTGGTAATACCATTAGCAATGGGGGTGTGAAAACCTCGGATTTACAGTTGGAAAGCGATATGGAAGTCGGAGGAGATGCAGCATTCGAAGGTCCGTTGACCATCGACGGTCAGACGAAAGTCAAAAACACATTCATCGGACGTGCAGACTTCAATGTGCACCAAGGCGAGAATGGAAGCGGTGAAATGAGTGACACCGAAGCGTTTAGTATTTCTGCGGCGACAGGCCATACCGCCGCACTCGGCCGGATTACGACAGAAGGCAGCATTGACATTGACGGAAAGGGAACATTTGGACGATTGAATATGAACGGTTTGTCCGTTATGGACGAGCTGCGCGTGGACAGTTTGTTCGATTTGAATGCATCGGCGAACGTGTTGGGCAATTTCCGGGTCAATTCGGACAAATTCGTTTCAAGCATCACCTCGGGCAACACGTCCATCGGAGGTTCAGGCGATTTGACCATTGCAAGGGATCTTCTCATCGGAGGAAATTTTGTGATTGACGGCACGTGCACCATCGAAGGTGTCACTTTTGCCAATGGTGGTATTGAGACCACGAGCATGGCGCTCACCGGTGATTTGGATGTTGGCGGTAAGGCCAGCACCGGACTCGACCTCAATGTATATGGCGCAGGTTCGTTTGCACGGGCGTTCTCAACGGGGGGAGATCTGACCTTGGTGAATGGCAGCACAAACAAGGTGTTCAACACCGATACCATTTTCACGGTGTCCGGTTCGAATGGTGATGTGGCGCTGACCAACCAATTCCAATCCCAATCCATGAACATGGCAGGGCGCACTTCTTTTGGCGGAAACTTAGCTGTTGGTGGAAATTTCTCTACCTCGGGAACAGCGGACTTGGATGCGGGCTTGCGGGTCGACGGCATTGCCAATTTCGTAGGCAACAACACGACCCAAGGTGCCGTCACATCGTCAGCTCAGCTGCGAATCAATGGCGCCACCAGCGTGGCCGGTACTCCGAGTTTTCAGCATGGCCTGACAGTCACTGGAGCGTCATCGATGCGCCGATTGAATGCGAGCGATCAATTGAATGTGACCGCACAGTCTGGCTACGTTGCTCGCTTCAAAAACAGTTTGTCCAACGCAAAGCAAGGCGGCGTAAAAATTCGTGTTGGCAACAATTTACCAGGCAACGCGAATCAATTCATGTCGTTCAACAACGGCTCAGGCTCACAAGTGGGTCGCATTCAGGGTGAGAAAGTTCAGGTATCGAGTGGCCAGGTATTGCAAAACAGTACCAACGAGCTCTTGAACAATGGGGATTACAACATCGAAATGATGATGCTGAATCAGGAGATTCAAAATGCTCAAGAAGGGGTGACCTCAGCGAAAATAGCAACGGCCAATGCCGGTATCGATCTCGCCATTGCCATTGCAGATATCGCCGCATCGGCAGCGACGACGACGACCTGTGCTGGAATTGTGATCTATGGATTTTTCCCCGTTCCATTTGTCTGCCAAACGATTCCGATTCCATCGACCATTGGTGGCGCACTCGTGGAACTCGCACCGGCTATTTTGAATTTAGCATCTGCTATATCGGGTAACGTACAGGCTTCGACCAACTTAACGGACGTCGAAACGGACAAAACGAACTTTTTCGACGCGACATACAATGATATGGAGCAACTCGGAAGCGACGGATTGGAGTCGTCCAACGCGTCCAATCACTACAAGGTCGGAGTTACCTACCAATCGGGAGCTGCGGATTATGCGGAATGGCTTCCAAAGGCCAATCCTTCTACCGATTTTGAACCCGGGCAAGTGGTTGGGGTGAAGAACGGGTCCATCAGTTTGGATACGTATGACGCGGAAAAGGTGCTCGTCATTTCCACACAGCCCATTGTTTTGGGCAACATGCCAAAAGGCGGTGAGCACCGGTTTGAAAAGACGGCGTTCATGGGGCAGGTGCCGGTGCGTGTTATCGGGGCGGTACATGCGGGTGATTACATCGTTGCGAGTGGATTGAGCGATGGGAATGCCATGGCCATTGCACCGGACAAAATGACCATTAAAGATTTGGACCGCTTCGTAGGCATGGCTTGGGAAGACGGATTGAACCCCTTCAAAAATGTGGTCAATTGTGCAGTCGGCATGCCCAATACGGGTGCGGAACTTTTTGCGGATTTGCAATCGCGAGTCGACAACCAAGCCACACGAACAGAGCAGTTGAAGGAAATGCTTCTCCTTTGGTCGAAGCGCCAGGATGAACTGAGCATTGCGGATGCCATGCAGACCGGCATGATTCCCCGCCCGATTACCATGGAAGCGGAGGAAATTGTCTGGTCCAAGCCCGGATTCGAAGATGTAGTGATCCACGAGTTGACACCGGAGGCCATTGAGTTGGCCCTTGACCGCAGTGTGAAAGTGGCGAAAAATCAGGGCATGGCCAATGAAGAGCTCGATGCTTGGAAAGGCTTCTTGGACGGCGACCCAGCGGTGCGTCGCATGGTGACACAAACCGTTGCCCAGCGATTGAACGACTACAACAAAATGGCCGTTCAGGCGATGATTGATTTTGAAGGCAAGGAAGTGACACGTGTCCGATACGTCGAGCGTGAGACCCCGAACTGGGAATCCGAAAAAGCTGCGCCTGAGCGCGATGCGAAAGGCAAAAAGTGGCACTTCAAGCAGTGGGGAGGCAGCCGCACGAATAAGAAATAACGTTTGTAACCTTTTCTGCGACGTACCCGTTCAAAGGGTATGTCCGTTACAAAACGCTTACGGTATGTATGGAATGCGCTCCGCTGGGCTCTGCTCTCAGAGCGTGATCCGTTTCAAGTGCGCATTGATGCCTGCCGGGCTGCGATGTACACATGGGCTCGCGCTGCCCGAGATGCTGCGATTGCAAAGCAGCGTGAAGAATTTCGCACCCTCGCCCGAGAAGAGCTGAGGCAAATCGAAGCGTTGGAACTCGAGCGGCTGCGCGTGTTTGTGCATGCGACCGTTGGACTCGTCATCGCCTTCTTTTTGGTCAGTTGGGGCGTGTTGTCTCTACTCTTTTGAGTGTGCCAACCGTATCTTGGGACTGTGGAAAGGATGAGCGTCCCCAAAGGCACTGTATTGCAACCAGCTTCTGTTTGTCCGACTCATGCATTTCATATCGTGAGCGGCCTGTTGCGCGCGTATTTCGTGGATGAGATGGGCAAAGAGCACACGTTCATGTTCGCGCCGGAGGGTTGGACCATCGGTGATTTGGAAGCCTCGGGGTTTGAGGTGTCGACCCGGTTGATCATTGAGGCGCTGGAACCGAGCGAGGTGGAGTTGATGCCATTCAGCGAATTGAGCCGTTCCATGGATGATTATGAAGCTCGACGCATGGTCCGGCGAGCGGGTGCCCTGCAGCGCCGGGTGTTGATGATGATGAGCACCAGTGCTTTGGAGCGATATGAATTCTTTTTGTCGACGTATCCGCAGTTGGAAGGCCGCCTTTCCCAGCGATTGATCGCTTCTTATCTCGGCATCACGCCGCAAGCTTTGAGTCGACTGCGCGCCAAGCGTGTGGGGCGAACCCGAACAAATTGAAATTAACCGAGGTTCATGTTTTTGGAAAGCAAACGACAGAAGTTTGTTTCACCAATACAATAAACATGAAAAACACATTTTTCTCGAGTGCCCTTTTGTTGGGTGCATTCAGCTTGGCGGTGAGCTCAGGCAACGCGCAAACCGCGAAAGTCAATACAGAAACCTCGACCATCGCCTGGGAAGGCGGCAAGCTCGTTGGTGGAACCCACAACGGCGGAATCTCATTGACCGAGGGATATTTGACCTTGCGCGCAGATCAAATTGCTGCCGGCCAATTCACCATCGACATGGCCAGCATGACCAACGCAGATTTGCCGGCCGACGTGGGCGCCAATTTGATGGGGCACTTGATGTCCGATGATTTTTTCTCTGTGGAAACCTATCCAACGGCTCAGTTGGTCATTGAGCGCGCTTCTGCATTCAAGCAGAACAAAGCCTCTGTGAATGGCCAAATGACCATAAAGGGCAAGACCCAGCCGGTCACATTTGAGGTGGAGCGCGCGGGCAATGCCTACGAAGCGACCATCGTCATCGACCGCTCGAAGTTTGACGTTCGATACGGTTCGGATTCGTTTTTCGACAACCTCGGCGACAACGTGATTTTGGACGAGTTCACGGTGAACATCCACTTGGAATTGTTGTAATTCTGGTAAACTTTCAGACGATGGAAAAGCCAATCCCCGCGGGCAAGGCCCCGCAAATGGAAGATCTCGAAGCCGGCAAAACGTATGCTTGGTGTTCGTGCGGTAAATCAGACAACCAACCTTGGTGCAACGGCGCCCACCGCGGCACCGACTTCGCCCCCAAAGTCTTCGAAGCTGATGCCAACCGCAAAGCGGCCATGTGCACCTGCAAAATGACGCAAAATCCCCCATATTGCGACGGTTCCCATCGTCAACTATGAAGTCCAGCATTTCATTTCGCCGGTTGCTTCCGATTGCACTTCTTGCAGTCGGTGGCGCCGGCGTTTCTTTTACTCGCCTGCCCGAACTTTTCGACATGTCCACCGACGCTCAATACGTTTACCACGCCGCAGACACGCGCGGCCATGCCAACCACGGTTGGCTCGATACGTACCATTCGTTCAGCTTTGCCAATTGGCACAACCCCGAGCGTATGCATTTCGGCGCCTTGCGCGTATTGAATGACGATTACGTCGCGGGCGGCGGCGGTTTTGGCACCCACCCGCACGACAACATGGAAATCGTAAGCATTCCGCTTGAAGGCGATTTGCAGCACCAGGACAACATGGGAAATACTGCGGTGATCCGCAGCGGCGACGTGCAAATCATGTCGGCCGGTACCGGAGTCATGCACTCCGAAAAAAACCACAGCGCCGCGGATGCGGTGCGCTTCCTCCAGATTTGGGTGTTTCCGAACGAGCGGGACATCGCCCCGCGCTACGACCAAGAAACGTTCGACCGCGCCGCTGAGCGTAACGGCTTCCTGACCGTGGTGAGTCCGGACGGAACGGACGGCGTGCGGATGCACCAAAACGCTTGGTTTCACCTCAGTTCATGGGACGCCGGCCACACCGACGCGTACCGATTGCACGGCGCCGGCCAAGGCGTGTACGCATTCGTCCTCGAGGGGGAGGTCACCATCGACGGCCGCACCCTTGGTCGCCGCGACGGACTCGGGGTTTGGGATACCGATGCGGTGGAGATTGCCGCTACAGCCGACGCGCGCTTCCTGCTGATGGAGGTGCCGATGCATTGGTGAGCGAGGGGTTCGTTTGCCTTTGTGACGGCAATCACATACCTTAAGGGGATGAAAACCAAATTGTTTGCCTGGGTTAGCTCGACGGTTTTGCTGTTGTGCCTGGCCGCTCAATCTCAAGCGCAAATCCAATTGCTGGAGGATGTTCCGCTGAGCACGGAGGCCCCTTCCTTTGCTGATATCGTGAATGAACAGGCGCCTGGTGCGCGCTGGGCTTCGACCGACGGGCCGCTGCCGACCAACGTTTGGTGGCAGAATTTTTCACTCAATGCCGGCACGGGCATCGCCAACGCCTTGCCTTACATCGTCAAGTGCTCGACCAATGGATTGAGCGGTTGCATGCCAGGAAAAACGGTCGGAGAAACCTTTGTGTTCACATCATTCGTTTCGAACTGGACCCTTGGCGCGGCAGAATCATTGAGCGCCCACAAAATCATCGATTACGATCCGCTTTCGGTGCGGGTCGAATGGTCTGTGACCGGAGGGGGGACGATGCTGGCACCGGTGGTGCGCGGCATGCCGTATTTGACCACGGTCTACACCAACCTCACGCCGCAGATTTCGACCGTGCACGCGTTGTTGAGTGTCAACGGCACCAACGTCAACGCGACGATGACGGGCGACCGGTTTGAATTGGCATTGAACAACGGCCAAACCTGGATCCTCTACACATCTCAGGAAACCACGTTCATCATTGCGAACAATACCCTCACGGCCACCGAACCGATGACGGGTTCGATGCGAATTGCCATTTTGGACGGGACGGGAGTTTCGATGTCGGAAGACGTCCTCGATGCCCATGCCGACGCGTGCCCGCAGGCGGCCTCTGTGTACGCGACAGCGACGGGTGATCAGGCGGAATTGGTCTTTGATTGGAACGTCGTGAGCATGACAGGAGGAGAGCCGGGGGTGCCGTTGCTGTGCGCCTTGCCGCATCACACTCCGGTGTTGGCGGAGTCGGCCATGACCGCCCATGCTTACCCCACCATCAAAGGCGACATGCACCCGGTGTCAGCGACGACTTGGCACATGACCGAGGCGCTGACGACCATCGGGTTTGAATCGCCAGAAGGCATCGCGCCTTCACTCGAGCAAGACGTGCGCGACGCGCTGGAAGCGGATGTCAATTGGCCCATCACTGCGGGCGACACGTACTTCGGCGGCAAGCAATTGGCGGCTGTGGGCCGCATGGCTGTGATCGCGGACGAGCTCAACGAAACCGCCCTTGCGACGAGCTACCGGTCCACCCTCGCGGCTTCCTTGCACCCGTGGCTCAACGCGACGAACAGCGACCCGCTGCGTTACGATACCTCGTGGGGTGGGGTGGTTTCGAGCTCGGGCGGAAGCTTTGGCCAAGGCCTGTACAACGACCACCATTTCCATTACGGATACTTCCTCTATGCGGCAGCGGCGATGGCCAAAGGCAACCCCACGTGGGTCGCTCAGTACGGCGACAAAGTCATGGACCTCGTCCGCAACCTCGCCAACCCAGCGCCAAGCGATCCGCACTATACTTACCTGCGGAACAAGGATTGGTTTGTCGGCCACTCGTGGGCGAGCGGCCTGTACGAATTTGGCGACGGCCGCAATCAAGAAAGCACGTCGGAAGCGGTGAACGCGTGGTACAGCTTGTACCTCTATGGCCTCGCCATCGGCGACGATCGAATCCGAGACCTCGGGCGCCTGATGCTTGCCACGGAAATCCGTTCGACCCAGCGCTATTGGCAGGTGGATTCGAGTGACGGCATTTACCCAGAACCCTACGCTTCGAACAAAGTGGTGGGTGTGCTGTGGAGCACGAAAGTGGACTACGCAACGTTCTTCGGCGGCAACACCGAATTCATTCACTGCATTCAGATGCTGCCGTTTACGCCCATCAGCGAGGAGCTCCTCGAGCCTGCTTGGATTGATGAGGAGTACCCGGTGCTCGTGACGGCTCTGGACAACCCGAGCATCGGCCAAGGTTGGAGAGGGTTCATCTACATGGCGCACGCCGTGATTGACCCGGCTGCTGCTTGGAACGAATGCCAAACCCTGACCGCATATGACGACGGCAACACGCAGACGAACACGCTTTATTGGCTCGCGACACGGCCCGGCATCGAAGAAGCGCTAGGCGGTGATGGTGGCGGCGGCGGTGACACGGGGGGTGTGGACGGCGTGGTCTTCGAAGTTGACATGTCGCAGGAGACCATTCAAGGAACGGTCTATGTGACCGGCGGAAGCATCGACACGTGGTGCGGTAACTGCGTTCCGATGAGCGATCCCGAAGGTGACGGCATCTACACCGCGGTGCTCGACCTGGCGCCCGGTCCCGTCGAATACAAATTTGTGAACGGCAACTGGAATTATGGGGAGGTGTTCGATCCGGTGGCCGATGCGGCTTGCACGCTCACGACGGGCGAATTCACCAACCGCTACTTCGTGGTCCCGGCCAGTGGCAATGCTGAAATTGGCGTGGTGTGTTTCAACAGTTGTGACGCATGTGAAGGCGAGGAATGCGTTAGCGACACGAACAACAACGGCATCTGCGACGACGAAGACACGCCGGGTTGTACCTATCCGCTCGCACCGAACTTCAATCCTGCTGCCACAATGGACGATGGCAGCTGCGAATGGACGGCAGAGCCGGCGTGCGTGGGGGATTTGGACAACGATGGAGCCATCTCTGTTGGGGACTTGCTTATCTTACTCGGCGTGTTCGGCGACCCTTGCTGAACACGATGAGGCACTTGACGCCGTTGAGGAATTTGTACATTCGAACCATGCGCACCTTCATCACCCTTTTTTTCACGGTCGTGGCCGCTGGCTTGACCAACGCCTCGGCCCAAAATGTCTTCACCGTAGACTACGCGTCTCAGGCAGATATCAAACTGTTCGTCGTGGACTACGCCTCGCAGGCGGACTTGTGCGTTTACAAAGTGGATTATGCGTCGCAGGCGAAAGGAAACGAAGGCCAATGGTTTTGGGTGGATTACGCTTCGCAGGCGGACAAAAAAGTGTTTTGGGTGGACTACGCTTCCCAGGCAGACCTCAAGATTTTCTTCGTCGAATACGCTTCCCAAGCCGAGTGGCGCAGCCAGCAGAAGAAGCATTTGATGTATTGAGTGGGCGGGGCGAGGACTCCTCACAATCCTCGTCGCGCTCCCACCGCAGGGCAGAAGTGCCTTTTTGGGGCCATGGTTTATTTGTTCAGAACAAAAACAAGCACATCCAGAACACAGGCCGCACGGAGATAGCAATCTTTTGGGTGGATGCCTAACTTTCCCGAAGGATGAACGCTGCGAAATTGAATATTGTCGTTGTGGAGGATGAACCCATCATTGGAGACCACGTCATACTGACACTTCGTTCACTTGGGTTTCGTCCGTGGGGTCCGGCAATTACGCTCAATGAGGCGAAGGGCTATATCAATCGCGGCCCAGTTGATTTGGTCTTAATTGACATCAATTTGGATGGACAACACGATGGCATCGAGCTGGGCTTTTTTCTAAAAAAGTACCACAACATCCCGCACGTTTTTCTCACGGCGAACACGGACGAGCAAACGGTGCAAAAGGCAAAGCAAACCCTGCCAATGGGATTTGTCGTCAAACCCTTTCGGCGAGAAGAGTTGTACACGAGTATTGAAATCGCCTTGTCCAATTGGAAGGTTTTACAGTCTGACAAGGTCAATTCAATGGGGTCAACACAAGTGGGGGCTGAGAAACCGCGGTTTTTTTATGTGCCAATTGATGGGAACAAGGTGAAGATTTTCACGGACGAAATTGTTTTGATTTCGAGTGCCCATGTCTATGTAGAAATCAGCATGATGGACGGCCAAAAGTATTTGGTCAGGTCATCTATGAGCCAATTCCTTACGAACCTGCCTACGTCACGGTTCGTTCGGATCCACAGGAGTCATTGCGTGAATATGAGTTATGCTGAACGCTTTGACGGACGAAATTTATGGGTCAAGGGTCATCCTTTACCGGTAAGTAAGAGCTACAAAGATGATTTGGTTCGAAAATTTCCTTCCCTTGGAAGCCTATCCTCATAGGACCGGCTCAGCCTGGTCGGCGGTCGTTTTTTTGTTACCACTCCTGATGTGTATCTGGGATGAGGGAGGAGTCTTCGCGCAGGAGGATCGTCGGGATGAATTCATTTGCCAATCAGTAGATCTTGTTCAGAGAGGGGCAAATTTTCCAGATAAGCCGCTATTTATCCAACAGGACACCCTCGGTTATCTCTGGTTCTTTAGCGATATCTCTGGATATCGTTATGACGGAAGTAGGCATAAAAAGGTGACGTTCTCCTCACTCTTCCATCACCATGGTCAATTTGAGTTTTTGCGAAGTGTTTTGCGCATGCCGGATGGGTGTTTCGGCCTGCATTTTGGGGATCGGCGAAGCGGCATTCCGGCTCGGGATACCTTGATAGTTTTCGACCCCATTCTCATGCAATCGGTATCTTACGCAGCAGAGGATTGGCTGCGGTCGCATGAAATATTGTTGAGCTCATGGGAAGATGAAATGGGAGAAGGAGTTAGTTTTTGGTGTTTAGAAGATACACTGGCACATGTGCAGCGCATCGCGCAACCTCTCAGCTTGACCGATTCCCTCAAAACCGTCTATGTGGCTGATGCGGGGTTTTCCATCGCACCGTTGTTCAGTTCGAATGCCACGGGCCAGTTTTTTATGCTCCGGGGTCAAGGGGATTCGGAGGAAGTGCGCACAGTGCATTGCACCTCGCGAGGATGCACAGAGCGTCGGGATGAATTTGTCTATACCCGTGGAATGAATCCGCTGCGAGCACACCAAAATCAAAACCTTTGGTTTGATTCTTCGGGCACGTTTTTGACCGCTGTTTACCGCCACGAGTCTCATCCTCCTTACGACAAGGATTTGTTTTGGATTCATCGGCAAGACGGCAATTTGCTTCCAGATACAGCTGTGGA